>CEUX01100724.1_pt1 | contig 36658 bp, 19 predicted proteins | sample 531361 | NCBI WGS metagenome assembly CEUX01 (sample SAMEA2622736, study PRJEB7988) | marine metagenome | isolation source: saline water (ENVO:00002010), including
TCCCAGTCAGACGCTAAGTTTTTCATAGAAAGCGAAATCGCAGAGGCTGTTAGAATAAGAAAGAAAAGCGGTAAGTTTGTCATTTGCCCCCAAGAAGAAGTCTAGTAATGAAAATAGAAATGTACATAAACGACACCTTGCACGAAAGACCTCCTATGGGTCACTGGGAGGATAATATACATACGTGGGGCAAGGTATCTAAAAAGCGTATGAAAAAATATTGTGAGAATTATGATATTAAACTTTCTTATCACAACGAGGAAGATCCCTATCACGGTATCCTAGATAGTTTTTACTACAAATTCTACCAAGATGAGCTTTTACGTTTTAGATCAAATGAATGGTATAAATCCCTCTCTGGATTTACGTATTGGTGTTGCGCCACACTTAAAAAGATAATCAGATGGTATCGTTTTGTCGAGAGTGATAATGATATAGCACTTTTTGTCGATTTAGATATACTGCCCCTTAAATTTGTTGACATAAGAGATTACATTAGACCAAATGAGCTAGGTATTTCCTATGCACCGAGAAATGCTAGTGAACGTGAGTACGGCTGGTATGACGAAAACTGGTATGACAATAAATGGTTAATGGCGTCGGCAAAACATCTATCGACCAAGACTGACAACATAATTCAGTCCTCGTCAATGGCAATAGTAAACCGCAATCACGCAATCAAGATGTTAGAGATACTAGAAAAAGAAGATCTCAACCCCCTAACAGAAACTGGTTATAAAAATATAATAGAATTTTCTAGAAATGCCCCTCCTTCCGTGATTGAAATAGAAGACTTTGTGGGGCTTCCATACGACGAATTACTTTTAAACATGGCTATTAATAGCGACGACTTTATCAAACCAAAAGCTAAACCCGGACGGGTTGGGGTGGACACATCAAAAAATCCGGCGATATATAATTTAAATAGAGATTTGTTATTTGACATATGCTTTCAGCAGGTATTTTCTGTCGAACACGCAGTGGAGATAGTACAGTTTCACGACATGCCTTTTTGCCATTTTGGTGGCGCTCCAGCGAAGCATCACATCTACCGCCTAGATGAGCTATACACGTATGAGTAAAGTTTTATACACTGGCGGAACTTTTGACATATTTCATGCAGGACATGTAAATTTCCTAAAAATGTGTTCACAGATATGTGGAGACGTAGTTGTTTCTCTAAACAGAGATGAATTTATAGAGAGATACAAGGGAACCGCCCCGGTTTTCAGCTACAAGGAAAGGGAAGCCTGTCTAAAAAGTTGCAGGTATGTGAGCAGGGTGGTTGTGAACACAGGAGACGAAGACAGCAAACCCGCCATTTTGCGATCAAAAGCTAATATCTTAGCGGTTGGCAATGACTGGTGCCATAAGGACTATTACAAACAAATGTCGTTTGACCAAGAGTGGTTAGATATAAACAATATTACTTTAATCTATTTACCTTATACTTCAGGGGTAAGCTCCTCTGAAATTATAAAAAAGATCAAATTTAGTGTATAATTCATTGTGTACACCTTACTTTATTTTAAAGGAGAGAGTAAATGGCAGTTTTTTCTATAGAAATAGCTGACGCTGATGTTAACAGGGTTTTAGGGGCTGTTGCCGCTAATTATAATAGACCTGAACAAGTTCCGAATCCCGATTTTGACCCCAACGCTACAATTCCCAACCCAGATTATGACGACACAATTCCAGAAGACCCGGAGACAAATCCGTCAACTCTTCCAGATCCATCTGAGGTAGAATTTATAGATAATCCAGAAACAATCCCTCAGTTTGTAAACAGGGTAGTTCGTAATTTTCTAGAAGAACACACTAGAGCCTATGAACTTGAGCAGGCTAGACAAACCGCTGCTGCCGCTGTAGATTCCACTGTTGATATTTCTGATCCTCAGCTATAATTATGTTCAGCACTACACCAATAGGCGACTTGCCAGCAGCTACATCGCTTGAGATGGAGAATAGATCCAACGGAGAGGTTTTTTCCGTAACATTGTCGCTACAACCGTGTATAAATATTACGTTAGAGCTTAAAAAATGAAACTAGAGCTTACATTAAATATACAAATGTCGAATAGCACCACTCTTAGCATAGAGGGTGCCTTATTTAAGTTTGACATGAATATAAAAAGACAAGCTCCAATAACCCTTATAAGGTAAAGGTATGGCCAGCGAAATACATCAAGACGATGTCGGAACTAGGTTTGAAATAACCATAAAAGACGACGGTAATATTGTGAATATTTCTGGCGTAGACGGAGGCTCCATACACCAGCTTTCGTTTAAAAAACCTAGCGATACTGTTATTGACAGAAACGCCACGCTTAAAGATTTTGGTATATCAGGGGTCATGTTTTATGATACTGTGGCAGGAGACCTTGATGAAGCAGGAGTATATAAAATGCAAGCTAAGGTAATAATCCCTAGCGGCACTTTTTTTACTGACATTTACACATTTAAAGTACACAACAATTTAGATAACATATAGGTGAATTCATGTCTTGGCAAGGTCAAATGACAACAGTCGTCAGACATCTAGTAAACGATGTCGATGCCTCTAGCTATACATTTTCTACAGATAGGGTTGAAACAACAATTCTGGTTGCGGCCCAGCTACTAATAATGAATGTAGATTTTAATAATACTTACGATATAAATGTAGAAGCTTCCACTTTGTCGCCAGACCCCACAGACTCAGGTACTAAAGATGATCCATTCATAGCGCTGGCTTGCTTGAGAGCAGCTTGCATTATAATTGGCAGCGAAATAAGAAAGGAATCCGGAAATGCAATCAGCATCAAAGACGGACCTTCTGCAATAGACTTAAGGGGCGTAACCTCAACACTCACCGTTTTATATCAAGATTTGTGCAAAAAGTATGACGAAGCGCTACTTGACTACAGAGCTGGTAATAGTGTTAGTGGGCAGTCTATCCTCGGACCTTACAGCCCCGGTTCAGATCACGTAAGACGAGGAATGTACTCAGACAATAGATCTGGTGGATATTTTAATTATTAAAGGAGAACTTTAAATGCCTACTATGAAGAACTCTGGTGACCTGATTACTAGTATCAGCACCGATTTAGCGGACAATAATGCTGGTCTTATATCAGCAGAAGATGTTCGTCACAATATGGAAGATGTTGCGTTTTCCATCAATAGGATTGTAAGTAGCGGAGATACTGCTACGACTTTCCCATTTTACAATAACGTTAGAGCTAGACAGGTTAATACCGGAGATGCAACAGAGGGTATCTTTATTGCAGAGTCTGGAGTTCAGTTTCCCAACTGGCCCGTTTCCGTTGTTGGAATTACGAACAATACTCAAATACAACCATTTCCGGGTATTAACAATTTACAGCATAACGATCTTGGTGGCCTTACTGGTGGCAACCCTCACACCCAATACTACAAAACAGACGGTGCCAATCCTTGTACTGATGATTTTGTACTTGGTAACAATTGGATTAACGCTTCTGGATACGAAAATACCGGCTTTAAGTTTGTTCCCGTAGAAGGTGTAAAGCAAGAAATCTATACTTCCGGAACCTTAAGGTTTGGAGATGGATCTACTATCGAAAACGGCAAAGGTTTTGCAAATGCTTGGGTCAGATTTAAAGGTAGTGGCGAGGCTACAAATGAACCTGTGATATTTGCCTCTCACGGAATCAGTGGTATTCTAAGGACTAGACCCGGAAAATACAGACTTATTTTTGATTCCGGAGTTTTTTCAGATAGCAATTTTGTGGCTATTGGTACTGCAAACGGAACAGACGCCTCTGGAAACAGGGAAGATATGACCGTTAATACAGTTGGTTTTGTAATGAGAGAGCCTCTTAATAACAATAAGCATGTCCAGCAAACAACAGTTGTTGTCAGAACCGCAGCCGGTCAATACAACGACTCAGAATTAATTGACTGCGCTTTCTATGGTCTTGGTGTAGGTGAGTCATCTGGAACGCCAATTATATCCCCAATTGGCCCAACGACTGCTAACTCCTCTGACTATCAGGGGCATGATTAATAACTACACAGATCCTTAAAATTAAATTAAAGGTAAAATAAATGTCCAGAGAAGTAAGACTTTCTGATAGAGTCAAGCAGCTTTCGTTTGACCCATCTACCAATGCATTTTCGTTGGACAGCGTAGCCACTGGTTTTAGTCCTTTTAGAGACTTTTACGAGGATGGCGACGTTGTTTTCTATGCAGCGACCGATGGAACCAGATATGAAGTTGGTTCTGGTGAGTACAGATCAAATAGTCTGACCAGATATCCTCTACGCAGTAATAATATTTCTTCTGGACCTTATTTCCTCGATGATGCTAGCGCTCACGGTGCCACTAGAGGTAAAGAGGGTCATTTTTATCCTTTATATTTAACTAAGTCGGCAGCTAGTGGGATTAAGGGTTTTGCTGGTGTTGCCTCAGCGGTTCACGAACACAGATTTTCTGGATATCCCGGCGTAACCTTCTATATGCCAAATACCCATGCTGGCCATGCGGTTCCTGCTTACCACCCCGGAGTTAGTGGCCAGAACTATGCCGTATCTGGTGGTCCTGTAGATTTTCAGGGTGTTACTGAAGTATTCGTTACCTACCCCGGAAAAACATCTGTATTTACTGGCGCTGGAGTTAGCGGTTTCAGCGAACCAAGAAAAGCTGGCATAGCATTTTGGGGTAATGAGCAGACGCTAGATTATGATGCTGACATAATCTGGTCAACAGGAGAGAACGCTATTGGTATTAGCCAGCCTTCTCCCAAGTTCCCAATTGATATTGGCGGATTAACTTCTTATTCTCAAATTAGATCTTCTGGTTTTATTGGTGGAGGATCTGGTGTACAATTTTCTGGTGGACAAGCATTACCGCAGTCCGCACTAAAGACAGCTTCTGGCGGTAGGCAGCTAGAACCTTTCTTTAGAAATGAGGTTGACGCCCAGACTCACACCGATCAGGTTTTCTCACTAAGCGGTCTCGTTGACCAAAGATTGCTATTCAAGAAACAGCTTAAAGGTCAAATCCTAGCTGGTCCTGCAAGTGGTTGCGATGAGTCTTCGGCAACCTGCCCTCAAGATCACCCGATGTTTAGATATCTAGAGCTTGAAGATATACCAGATCTTTCTTCACTTTATGTTGTGCAACAGAACTATGTAGACTACGGTACTGACATTCCTGCTGGAGCAGTTGCATTTACAAACGCTAGTGGTAAAATAGAGTTTGATAAATTTTTAAAGTACAATAAAGACAACGATAGACTAGGTGTCGGTATACCAATAGCCCCTTCGTATACTTTAGATGTAGGTGGGAATGCCGGTATTAGTGGACTACTAATGGTTAGTGGAGATGCCCATTTTGGCGGAGATATCCACGCTGTCGGCAACCTACTTGTAAGTGGAACCAAAACATTTTTAGACAGCACAACTGTCACCGTTAAAGACATCAATCTTGAATTAGGCTCTCTTAGTGGTAACCCAATTACAGCAAGCGTTACCAACGACGCAGCAATTGATGATGCTGGATTAATAATTAAAAGTAAAAATTACGACAAAAAGTGGACGTGGCGTAACGCCACCGACGCTTGGACAACCACAGAAAGGGTTGATGTTAGCGGGGTAATATTCCTTGGTGATGACTCTGTTATTAGCGGAGCATATAAACCGGGAAGTGGTATTGTTATACACAACGTTGCAAATGGTCATCGAATTGATATTGGAAACATATTCCACGTATCTGGCACGGATCAGAATACAGGCTTCTTACACCAGAACTCCGTTTTAGTTGTTAGTGGTGTTAGCGGTATAAACACCACCTACACACCACTTCAAGAAGCTAACCAAGTCCCAAGCGGTCGTTTGACTATCAATCCTTCATTTTTATATAATGCTGTTTTCGATAAGATTGATGCTTCTGGCAATAAAATTTCTGGAGTGTTAACAGGGGCGGATACATATCTTACACAAAGAATTGACGCCTCTGGAAACGCCATCAGTGGCTGGGCGAATACCCACAGTAATCAGGTAAGCGGCTATGTAAATACTCAAGACTCCGCCGTTTCTGGTTATAATAATTACTTCGCTATACTGTCTGGAGTTAGAGCGCAAGATGTTGCTTCGGGTGTCGCTATGGATGCTTCTGGGGCTTTGAATTTGAAAATAGACGACGCGCTTGGCGGCGAGTCATTTACTCTTTATTCTAACTGGAAAGTTAGTGCTTCCGGCGGAGCTAATTATAACACCCACATAACTGATCCAATTCCTGCTAGTCAGGCTGTTCACTTTGAAGGTTTTAGTGGGGTTGTTGCGGATTATACCGCCTCCAATAATGCTTTCAGGTTTGCTGCCCCCGGACTTTCTGGTATGCTGAATCTTGCCCTTATTGCTTCTGGAAACAAAGTTTCTGGAGCTGTTGAAAACACAATGCTGGCTGTTATATCATCCGGCAACACTCTTTCCGGAATTATATCTGGAGCTGACACATACCTTACACAGAGAATTGACGCATCTGGCAACAAGGTTTCTGGCGTCTTAACAGCTCTGGATACTTATCTCACACAGAGAATTGATGCTTCTGGCAATAGGGTTTCTGGAGCTGTTGTAGATACTAGAGAGTTTGCTTTAAGTTCCGCATTGGCATCTGGAAATAGCGCAATTATTGAATCTTCTGGGTGGACCAGCTCTGTCTCTGGATACGTTGACGCTAGAGTTGGAAGTCTTGGTGGTGGATACGGACAGTGGAAGATCTCTGCTTCTGGAGGAGCAAGTTATAACACGCACGTCCAAGATAATGTGTCATCAAACAACTCTGTTCACTTTATGGGCGTTAGCGGTTTAGTTGCAGATTACACTGCTTCCGACAATATAATGAGGCTTGCAGCTCCGGGATTATCTGGAGATATCATGCAGCACATCACTAATTCTGGAAATAGCGCAATTCTCGAAACCTCTGGCTACTTCCAACATCGCATAGGAAGTCTTGCTGGCGGTTATGGACATTGGAAGGTCTCTGCATCGGGCGGAGCTAATAATTCGACCCATATTTCTGACCAAATATTATCGCAGAACGCATTACACATTCAAGGAATTAGCGGTGTTGTTGCAGACTACACTGCGGCCACTAACATTTTAAGAATTAATGCTCCGGGTTTATCTGGCTTTGTAACCGGCAAACACACCTCTTTAAGTGGATGGGTAAATACTCATGTGGCAAACACTGCTGGAGCCGGATACTCAGCGGGTAGCGGTCTTGTTCTTCAAGGCAACCAGTTCAATGTAATAGGTGCTGTATCAGGTGGGCCAATCGCTTTAAGTGGATACGTAAACAGCACTTTCAAGACAAAAGCAGAAGCTGCCGATGATGGATATGGATATTGGCTGCTATCAGCTTCTGGGGGTGCGGCTGGTACTACACACGTCACTGACTACGTAACATCTGGTACTACTATTGACTTTATGGGTGTTAGCGGCGTTGTCGCAAATTACACCACTAGCGCTAGCGGTAACATAATGAGGTTTGCTGCTCCGGGCTTGTCCGGATGGGTAAATACGCATGTGGCTAATCAAGATTATGATGGATACGGACATTGGTTGCTATCAGCTTCTGGGGGTGTATCCGGAGTTCAACACATCACCGACCATGTAGTATCTGGTACTACTATTGACTTTATGGGTGTCAGCGGCGTTGTTGCAGATTATACCACTGGTGTTAGCGGTAACATAATGAGGTTTGCTGCTCCCGGAATAAGTGGATGGGTAAATACTCACGTCGCAGCATCATTAGCCACCGTAACGGATTCGGGAGTTTTTGCTGGCAGCGGAATGATAAAAACAACCAATTCAAGTGGAATCTTCTTACATCAAGACAGCGGTAATCTAGTACAGTTAATTACAGCTTCTGGTAATAGCGCTATAGCGGTAGCGTCTGGAGCAATTCCAAATGCACAAGCACCACTCGTTGTCGGTACTGGAAAAATTAAGATTGACGAAGAGGGCAGCGGTTACTTAGGCTCGCTTATGCTTGGCGGAGATGGCTCTGCTGCTCAATGGCGTGCCGGTCACGGTTCCCTTGCCTTTAAAAATGCTATCGTAATAGGTGACAATGCCGCAATTGATATTTGGGGATCTGGCGCACCGGGAGACGGTGGTCACAACCGCTTTGACCTGAACTCTGTTATTATTGGTAGACTAGCCGCTTCTGGGTTCATCGGAAGCGGACCATCTCAGCACACATCCAACAATCCAAAACCTGTAACTATCGGTAGTTATTCGTTAGCAGAAGCTAGTGGCATAGGAGGCGTTGCCATAGGTCTTAATGCTGGTAGAAATTTGGCAGAGATGTCTCCGGAACACACTTATGGAAGTCGTGTTATTGCTATTGGTGATAGTGTGTTACGAAGTGCATTTAACGCAAAGAACAGTACCATAATTGGAGTTTCGGCTGGGTACAACACAAGCGGTATTCTTTCCACCAACGCTATTGGTTATCAAGCATTTTATAATTCAGAGCAGATTTCTAACTCTGTTGCTATAGGCACCAACGCTGGAATAAGCGGCTATATCTTGAGTCATTCCCAGTTTATTGGTTTTGAAGCAGGCGCTGATTCTTCTGGCTATCGAAACGATGCTGCTATTGGTTGGCGCGCTTTGTCGCACGGAAGTGGAAATGTTGAGGTTAACGCCTTCGGTTATCAGGCGGCTAGCGTAGCAAGGCATCTTGTAGGTTCAGACTACCTTGGTTACAGGGCTGGCTACATGTCTTCAGGAGCATACTTCGCTCAAATGTTTGGATACAATGCTGCTAGAGATTCTTACGGTCTATCATATGACATTGGTATAGGCTACTCAACCTTTAAAAATCACAGAAACCTTGTGGGCGTTAATGATGGTGGTAAAAACATCGCTATTGGCTACAACAGTCTTGCTGGAAGCAATAGTGGAACGCTTCAAATCCGAAACACAACTAGAAATATTGCGATAGGATCTCACGCTGGTCACGATGCTTCTGGCTTGCAGAACTCGGTTGTTATTGGTAGAAATGCATTAAACTACAATGGTGTTGCATCTACAGAGGTGGTAGAAAATACAATCGCCATAGGTAGAGGTGTTGGTAAAGGAGGCACTGATAGACGATTAGGTAGCTATAACCTTATTATAGAGCCTACAACGCACAGTAATTCTAGACATACTCTTTGGTCGGATGATTATGATCCTTATATTATAAGTATAGGCAGCGTTATTCATGGTTACAGCAACGCTGCTGAACACGATAACAATAGTTCTTCAAGACACTTAATGGTGGGTAGAGAACCTGCGAATACTTCAGAGTTATTGGGGGCCACGCTAACAGTCAAGCCCGACACGTCAACATCTAAGGCGCTTGTGCTAAAGAGGCACCAAGCTCAAGCGGCAGCGATGATAGAGGTAGAAGTGAACAATGTGCCACTTTCACCTTACTCCGGTAGAACCTCTTTCACGCTTGTGGGTGAAGATGGGTACCCAAGAATACCAATAGCAAGGTATAGATCTGGCAGTGACGTATACGACGAAACTGGTAACAAGATTCCAAATGAAGAAGGCATGTTTGCAATTTGGTATCCCGCAGCAGGTCAAAGCCCCAGCCTAAAATACTACATCGTTTACGTTGGCAGTAAATGGCGGCGTCAAGTTGCTCACGTACTCGACTTCTAGGAAAGTAACTAATTAAATAATCTTTAACGGAGATATAAAAAATGTCTGATGAGATAGTCATAAAAGCAAAAAGCACTACCGATATAAAAAATGGCAGTGTTATCGTCTCGATAGGAGAAATCCCTTCGCTTGACGAAAATGGCGCTCCAGCTAGCGGACACAGAATTCACCCAACAGTGAATAACTTTGTTGCTTCTGGAACAATGTTTTCACGCTTGAACACTAGATTTGATGAGCATTACAACGGCGGAGCCAGCTAATGCCCATTACAATCCCTGATAGCGTCTTTGATAAATACTTTGATGTTGTTGATTCCACATTTAATATATTTGGAGTCACATGTCAATTAGTATATATAGAAAAAGTAGAAGAAATATCTACTGTGTATAATAATATCCCCGACAACAGGTCTGTTAATGCACACAGAAGATCTCAACCCCAATACACTCGACAAAATAAAGTCATAAAGGAAGTGGAAAAAACTGAAGATATAAAACTCAAGGTGTATTGGGACAGCAAAAGCTGGACAAAGATAGGCGCTGACATGGTGATACCAGACAACTCTGTTCAAACCATTTTTTTCGCAACTGATCTAGATAAGATCATGAGGGCCAAAGAGCTAATAGTTCACAAAGACATAAAAGACATCATGGAAATAAGGTTTAAGAAATTTGGAGAGCCATTTCCAATGGGGCTAAAACAAAACAGGTATTATGGGTGCTTTTGGGAGAGATCCTAATGGTAAACTTCGGCAAGGGAAAATTAACAGTAGAATTACTGGAGTCAAACAGAACAATACAAAGAAAAATATACGGTTCTATAGCAGAAGAGTTAAACAACAAAATAAAGAAAAACAAAAACAAGACAAAGAGATCATTTATAAACGCTGTTCAAAACTGGCTGAGGAGTCAGCCAGAAATAGCAAGTTTAGCTGGAAAGGGTGTTTACGGTTCACTTAACGCCCAGTTTGGTTTACCCGTTGGCGAAGCAGACAATGCTGTTAACCAAATAGTTTTTGCGGTAGTAAAATCTATGAGGGTAGATTTTAAAACAATCAACACACAGCTCAATGGAATAATTCAATTCTCATTTCAACCAAAGGATTTTTTTAACGTACTTGGGTTACAATCGGGGCATATATTAACAGAAAAAGGCGCAGATCTTCATTGGCTGAATTGGTTAATAACACAGGGCGATAGAACTATAGTGGTTGGTTACAATTATGTGCCAGCCCCCGTTGGTAGGTCGGGAGGTGGAGAAATGAATATTGGTGGTTTATGGAGAGTGCCACCAGAATTTTCAGGTACATTAGATAACAACTTTATAACAAGAGCGTTTGAAAAAAGAGAAAAAGAGATAACGATAATACTTCAAGGATTACTTAAATAATGTCTACCTTTCTACCCCTAAAAGGAATAAGTGGAGTATTTGATTCCACACTAAACAACGATATTCAAGATGGTCTTATAGAGTATTTTGATTGGGGGTTGTTAACAAAAGGGAATTATTTTAATGTTACCGCAGGAGAGACTTCTCCAAACGGTGAGGATATGAGCAGATTAAGGATGTCGTCTAACGATTCCTACGCTGCCGGTCAAGTCTGGGAGGGTTTTAGAAAAAATTGGGTTTGGCAAAGCGGTGTTTCTTTACAGGGCTTTACTGCACCTTTAGTTGGAACAAACAATACAAAACCCGGAATATCAGGAATTTACATTGATAACGCATTTTATCCAACAACAACGACTGGTACTTACGCTTATCATGTAGACTATTTCAACGGTAGGGTTATATTTGATAACCCAATACCAACGGGATCAGTAGTAAAGGCAGAATATAGCTATAAGTATATAAACGTATTATACGCAAATAACATTCCTTGGTACAAACAGCTTCAGGCAAAGACATTACAGCCAACAGCTAGTTTTTTAGACAGTGATGACGGACCTTGGAATATACCACCTGAAAGCAGGGCGCAACTACCCTTGGTCGCGGTAGAGATAGTGCCAACCAGAACTTTCAAGGGGTATCAGCTTGGCGGTGGTCAATGGGTGTACACAGACGTGCTTTTCCATTGTATCGCAGAAGATGAAATGACCAGAAATAGATTAGTTGATATCATTTCGTTACAAAACGATAAGAATATACACTTATTTAGTAGCAACAAAATCAACCAAGAAAGCAGATTTCCATTAGATTATAGAGGAACCCCAGTGTCTGGCGCTCTCAGATATCCAGACTTAGTGGCCCAATATACCGCAGGAAAGCTGAAATTAACAAAAACAACGGTTCAAGAGATGGTGACACACAACACTAATTTCTTTGGCGGGATTGTGAGGATGACAACTGAGGGAATAAAAACGAATATTTAGTATTTTTCGTGTATAATTCAATAGAAAACCTCTTTATAAACTTAAAGGAGAGAAACCAATGTCAGCAAATGATAGAATTTTTTACGCCTGTCAGGGTGTTGCCATCGCAGACCATGCGTCTCAGGCTGCTCTTACATCAGGTAACATGATTTACGGCCTTCAAAGTGTTGGTGTGAACACCAACTTTAGCTTGGAACAGGCTTTTGAGCTTGGTCAAATCGAGATTTACGAGAACATAGAAGGTACGCCTGACATTGAGGTAACCTTAGAAAAAGTTCTTGATGGCCACAGTCTTATTTACCATATGGCCTCTACTGGGGTTAAAGGTAGTGCGGCTGGTACCGGCCTTGTAAATAGATCAAAACAACGGTGTGATGTTAGACTGGGTATCTTCCCAGACTCAGTAAACCACCTCGAAGATGATACTGGTGCAGCACCAGCAGAAATTTATATGTCTGGTATGTATATCAGCAGCATCTCTTATAGCCTTAACTCTGATGGAAGCTCTACTGAGTCTTGTACATTAGTTGGCAATAACAAAGCATGGATTGCTGATCGTGGCGGTAAAATTACCCAGACAGCAGTTGCTAGATTTGACGGCGGTCATGAGCCAGATGGTCTTGGTGACGCAACTACGGGATCGCCATCAGTTAATAAAGCCCTCGGGGGTGTAAGCCAAAAAGAAGACGTTATGATTACACATTCCGTGTTCCCATTTAGTTGCCTCGGCCTTCATGGTCCTGTAAAAACAATGGTTGGCTCCGGATATGGAAATGCAAATGGTCGTATCCACGCACAAAGCGTGAGTGTAAGTACCGACTTCTCCCGTGAAGATATTTTCGAGCTTGGAAAGAAAACTCCTTATGCTCGTCCAGCAGCCTTCCCAATTGAAGTTACTTGTGATATTGAGGTTATTTCAATCTCTGGTGACTTTGTAGAAGCTACTGAAGCTGGTGACTACGACCTTTACTTGACTACTGCATCTGGTAACAATACTCCTGATGAAATCATATTTGTCTCCACTAGAAATGGTTTGGGTCTTGACCTTGGACAAAAGAATAGACTTCAGAGCGTTAGCTATGGAGGGGGTGATGCCGGTGGAGGAAACGCCACCAGTACATTTAGCTATGTTAACTACAACGACTTAGACGTTCAGAACTATAATCATGCTGAAGGCTACATTGGTTTTGAAGCATTAAAATGGGGTACATCAGCAGGTGCCAAGTCTGTTGGTCCGAACGGAGGCACTTGGCCCGCTGGTTCATTAGGCTCTTAATTTCCAGACTAGTGGAGGAGTTGTTCACTAGCGGACTTGATTACAACCATAGCGATAGCTGTTAAATAGGAAAGGCGAGTTGGGTTGTAATTGTTGGAAGGAATATTTTATGTATAACACAAAAGCTCCCGCCATGAGGTTTGCCCTATGAAACAACATGAGCGGGAGTATTTTACATCTAGGATAAGAAGTGGAATATACAGATTAACTTTTGATAATACGCTTTTTAAAATAAGACCATTAACTTTAGAGCAAGACTTAGAATTACAAGAAAAGACATTGGGGTTCTATAGAAATGCGCAAAACGACGGGTTTTTAACACAAGATGAATTATTAGAAGAGCTTAAGCAAAGAGGTTTATGGACAGCCAAAGATGAAAACAGAATAGAAGGACTAGAAAAAGATATAGACAGATTAAAGGTAGAGCTTTTTCAGAATAAAAATAAGAAACAGCTTTGCAACCAAATAAGAACGTATTTGAGGGCGGGAAAGAAACAGCTCGGTGAAATGCTACAGAAAAAAAACGTTTATTCGGAGAACTCTTGCGAAGGAGTAACCCAGATAGAAAAAATAAAAGCTTTCATAGAAATGTGTTGTTACAAGACTGATGGGCAAAAAGAAGAGCTTTACGATTACGAAAAGGTGCCAGTAGATTACATAGCCAAACTATACGGTATGCAACTACTAAACGAGTCCTCAATAAGAGAGTTAGCAAGAAACGAACCTTGGAGAAGTCTTTGGGTGATGAATGAAACAAAGGTATTTAACCTTTTTTCAAACACACTAGAAAGTCAACTCACAGTAGATCAAAAAAACCTTATGGTTTGGTCTAGAATGTACGACAATGTCTACGAGTCTATGGATTGCCCAACAGACGACGTGATAGAAGATGATGACATGCTAGATGGATGGTTTTTATTACAACGAAGAAAAAGGGAACAAGATAAGGCAGAAAAAGAAATCGAAAACCAAACAAGTAATTCAAAGATATCACAGTCGCAAGAGATTTTTGTATTTGCCGATAATAAAGAAAGCGCAAAGAAAATAAACGAGACAAATTCATATCACGCCCAAAAAGTAAAACAACAAAGAGACAGGCTTATACAGGCAAGGGGAGAGGTAGTAGACGCTCAGTTTGAGGACCAACAGATTAAGATCAGGGCGCAGCAAAATGAGATGTACAAAAATAAATTTAGGAGATAATCAAGATGGAAAACTTTGATGAATTCATAAGAAATAAATCACAGTACAGGGAAGCCAGAACTGAAAAATACAAATATGACTCAAAAGACAGACTTTCTAAAATCTTAAAAAAGAAAGTGGAAACCACTATGATAGGTGCGATATCTTCAATAGAAGATCATTTTTCCTTTCTGTGGTCTGCAACGGAATCGGAAATGACAGAGGAAAAAAGGTTTATGTATGAGCTTTTTCAAAAGGTCAGATCTGAAATATTAGACAAAGGCAACACGCAAGCAAGAAACGTGGATGCGGAATTAAATCAGTATGAAGTTAGATGGCTGAAATATAGTATGAATATACCAGTAATACCACCTAAAGGAGGAACACAGGAAGATGAGTAAATTTAGTGAAACCGTCACTAATGAGGACGGACAAAAAATAGTAGTGGTTGTTAAAAAACCCACAAACGAACAATTAAAAGAAGCAGACATTTACAAAGCCAAGGCTTGGAACAAGGCGTTTAGAGAAGGCGTTATGACCAAGGCTGAGGTTGAAAAGATAATGGTAGAGAGGGGGATTTGGAGCGAAGAGAAAAGTAAAGTAGAGGCTAGGCTAACTAAAGAAATACTAGAACTTGAGAAGATTCTTTACAGAGGTGATGGAAAGGCAGCACCTAAACTTTCAGACGGCAGGGATATCGCCTTACAGATGAGAGCAAAAAGAATTGAGTTGAGAGATTTGATTTCTGAGAGATTGGCGGCTGATGACAATACAGCAGAGTCACTAGCTGATAATGCTCGTTTTGATTATTTAGTTTATAGATGCTCATTTAATGGCGAAACAGACCAGCCATTGTTTGAATCTTACGAAGCTTACAATAAAAAAGGTTCTACAAGAACGGCGGTTGCGGCAGCTCAACTTTTAGCAAGAATGGTTTACGACCTTGATAGTGACTTTGAAGACAAACTGCCGGAGAATGCTTTTCTTAAACAGCATAAACTAGTAAATGAACAAGGACAATTGATTGACCCTAACACCAAAGAGACTGTGGATGATAAGGGTAGAAAGATTAATGAACTTGGTCATTACCTAGATGACGAAGGTAATAGAGTAGATATTGATGGTGATAAAATAGACGAAGACGGACTTTATGAGATGGTTGAATATGAAAATGATCTCTACGAAGAAGCCGAAGAAAAACCAGCACCCAAAACAAGAAAAAAAAGAGCGCCTAGAAAGACTAGTGCTAAAAAAACTGAACAAGCAGAAACTGAATAACAACGGATAGTTATAAAGATAGTGTGGTCATCACTTACAGAGAGATAAAATGTCAAAATTTGTACTGACTGCACAATTAAAACTACAATCCCCCAAAAACACCCGACAGGTCATATCTGACTTACGCAAGCAACTTAGCGGAGTCAATATACCTGTTACGGTGAAGGGTGCTGCACAGGCTAAGAGGCAAGTTGACAGCGTTGCTAAGTCAGCAAAAGAAGCTTCTCACCAAGCCCAGAATATGGGTAGAAGCTTTGGTTTAGCATTTAAGAGATTTGCCGCATTTACTGTAGCCAGTAGAGCAGTAAGCTTATTCACAAATACATTAGCTGGCGCTGTTGACGAAGCTATTGATTTCCAGAGAGAGATGGTTAAGATCTCTCAGGTTACTGGGAAAACAATGGATGACCTTAAAGGTCTCGAAAGAACTATATTTAGTCTTTCTAAAACTTTAGGCGTAAACTCTAAAGAACTTCTTTCTACCACAAGAATTCTTTCTCAAGCGGGTATCAAGGCTAGAGAGCTTGATGTCGCATTGACCGCTCTCGCCAAAACAACTCTAGCGCCAACATTTGAGGATATCAATGAAACAGCCGAAGGAGCGATTGCTATTTTGGCCCAGTTCGGTAAGGGTGTTGGAGCCTTAGAACAACAGCTTGGCTCTATCAATGCTGTTGCCGGACAGTTTGCTGTTGAGTCCGGAGACCTTATTGGTGCAGTTCGCCGTACTGGTGGCGTGTTCAAAGAAGCTGGTGGTTCATTAGAAGAATTCATCGGACTCTTTACATCTGTTAGAGCTACGACCCGTGAAAGCTCCGAAAGTATTGCAACAGGTTTGCGTACTATCTTTACACGTATTCAACGTCCTAAAACGATTGAATTTCTAAGACAATATGGGGTTGAGCTTACAGATTTAGATGGCAAATTCGTTGGACCATTTGAGGCAATTAAAAGGTTAAACGAAGCGTTGTCCGGATTAGGTGAGGGTGACATTAGATTTGTAAAAATCGCTGAACAGCTTGGTGGTTTTCGTCAAATTGGTAAAGTTATTCCTTTGCTGAAAGAATTTCAACTAGCAGAAGAAGCAAGACAAGCAGCCGTTGATGGTGGTAATAGCTTAACAGAAGACGCTGCTAAAGCTCAAATTGCACTTGCTACACAGATTAAAAAAGTCAAGGCGGAGTTTGCAGAGTTAATACAAGAAATCTCTAATACTGGCACATTCCAAGCTTTAGTTAAAACTACTCTTAGTTTAGCATCCTCTTTGATAAAAGTAGCTGATGCTATTAAACCCCTCATACCTTTAATCACAATGGTTGCTGGTATAAAGCTCGCAAAAGGTCTCGGTAATTTTGCTGCCGGTTTTGGCGGAGCTATTAGAGGTGCCGCCAGTTTAGACCCAAGAAGAAAAGCTCAAGGCGGTAAGATACTAGCTTTCAACCGAGGCGGGGTTGTACCCGGAACAGGTAATAGAGACACCGTTCCTGCGATGCTTCAGCCCGGAGAGTTCGTAATAAGAAAGTCTAGTGTTAATAAAATTGGCACAAACAAACTTGCGGCAATGAACGCTAAAGGCTATGCAAAAGGTGGAATGGTTGTTGAGCTTCAAGACAATGCTCTAGGTGGGTTTTTCTTAAGGCCAACAATGGGTGACGACTCAAAAAGCCAAAACGTTGCTATCGGTTTGGAAAAAGGTACCGCAACTAAAAATATAACAGATGCTGGTATTATTAAGTCGTTGGCTATGAAGGGTGCATTAGACCCCACTAAGTATATTCAATCCCCACAAACTGGTGTAGCTGGCTTAAGATCATTACCAGCTAAAGAACAGCGCGCACTTTTAAAGAACAGCACTCTGGATTCCACAGCTTTCACGAAGACCATTCAGGGAAAATTTTCAACTGGTAGTCGTATTGTTGACGAACAAGGTAAAATAAATAAGCATCTATTAGGGTCTGGAAGATTCAAGAAAACAGACGGTTCTGATATGTCAGAGCAAGATATAGAAGATGCGCTAGGAAAAGTTATGGGTGGAGCTACAGGTAAAGCTACCGCCAATGTCCCAATGCGATTCAAGGGCAAAGTCGCTAGTATGATCTTTGGAGACAGGAAAAATAGCTCATTGACCAGCGAAGTGGAAACGGCTATAAAAACGAAGGCAAGTGATCATCTTCGATCCGCAGTAAATGAATTATTAGCAGAAGGGCCGGTTAAAGAATTCTTAGACGGCAAAGGTGCCGGACCTCTTTCTATAGATACGGCTTCAGCAAAAAATGCTATTGAAGAAAACTTATTAACAGTTGGCGGTAAGGGCGAAGCATCTGCCGTAAAAACAATCAGCGGTTATGTTCAAGAAGGCTTGATTGGAGCAATAACTGGGGCAGATGTTGGCGGTAACGATGCGTCGTTTGATTTCCCTGTAGTTGGCAAAGTTGCTAGTAAGTTAAAAAAATACTATGGAGATGTAATTGCTAAAGAGTCTGCCGATGCAAAACCAGAAGCAGATGCGCCCACAGCAGAAGCTATATTGAGAAAGTATAATAATGAACTAGCTAAAGGTAAGGATAGATTTACTAAAGACAGTTTTGTAAAGAGTGTTAAGGCGTTTGCTAAAGGTGGTGGTGTATCCGACACGGTTCCAGCACTTCTTACTCCCGGCGAGTTTGTTCTAAACAAAAATGCTGCACGAAAGATTGGTGACTCTAGCCTTAACTCGATGAACAAAAGTGGTCAAGTTCAGGGGTTTGCTAAAGGTGGTTGGGTAGGATTTAATAAGGGTGGTAAAACTCGCAAGGGTGCGGGAGTTGCAGGTTCAGGAATAGCCGATACTTCAGTCTTCACATCTGCTATTACAAATGCCGTTTCTGATATAAAAAATTGGCAATCTGTTTTACAGACCATTACTAGTAATTCTGATAAAGTAGGCGCTGTCATGCTGTCACTAGAAGGTGACATGAAGGCTTATACCAACGAACTTGTTGAATTAAATGCTCGCGCCAAGGCTGGCGCTGATGTGCAAGCTGAAATTAATGCTGTTAACCTAAAAATGAAAAAGGCTGAGGAAGGATATCTCAGCGCAATGCAATCATCTGTTGATTTGAGAGAACAAGCAGACGCCGTTACCGAAAAGATTATAGACGCAGAAGATAGAAAAGCCGCTGCTATATCTGGCGGTAAACAGGCTAAACAGGCGGCGAAGAGTGGAGCCAGATCAGGTTCGGGTAGCTTTAAGGATATGTCTTCCACCGCCAATAAGATGGCAGCGGAAGCAGCAAAAGATAAAGCTGAGGCAGATAAGAAAGCAGCAGAAGCGACAGAGAAGAATACCGCCACAGTCCAGAAAAGTACCATGTCAATGGAAAAAATGGCAATGGTCACTACTGGAGTTTTGACAGCACTTCAATACTTAAGACCTACGATAGATGAAAACAGCGGAGCTATTGCTAAGGGCTTTGCTATGGCAGTTGATGGCATAACACAAATGGTAGCCATAGTCGGTACTGCTGGAGCTGCATTAGCTGCATTTGGCATTCAGTTGAATATCCAGACCGCTAAAATGGCCGCTCAAAATGCTATGGATTTCTTTGGAGGCGGAGGTAAAGTTGCTGGTAAACTTGGGGAAAAAGTTTCCGGTGGAGTCAAAAACCTAACAAGTAAAGTCCAAGGCATGGGTTCGATGGGCAAAAAGCTGGTCGGCCAAGGTCACAAATTTTCTAATAAAGCTATGAACCTAGCTGGTAGCGCAAGGGGCGCAGTAGCAAGTGTTGGTGGAAGAGGCTTGCAAGCTGCGGGTTCAGTTCTTCCCGGCGCTCTAGGGGCAGGAGCAACTTCAGCCGGAACCGCCGCCGTCACAGGTGCGGGAGCGGGGGTTGCAGGGGCTGGCGGAGGAATGGCCGCTGCTGCCGGAACTGCCACCACAGCTATAGCAGCCGTTGCTGGACCAACAATAGCCATGACAGCCGCAGTGTATGGCGTCACATCCGCTATGGATGCACTTGCAGGAACCCAAGGAGATTATGAAAAAGCAATTGAAGCTGGCAACATACAAGCTGCCGGTGAAGCTAAATTGAGACAGAAAAATCAAAAGGGCTTGAACAAGCTCGCAATGACAACCACAGCAGTTGGTGGTGTTATTGGTGGTGTCTTGGGTAGCGTTATACCCGGAGCAGGAACTGCGCTTGGCGCAGCAATTGGTTCTGTAGTTGGAGCTATAGTTGGATTAATCCCAAAGATTATAACTCTCGGCCCCACTCTTGTAAAGAAAGCCGTAGTTGGTATAGGTAAATTTGTAGCGTGGGTTGGCAAAAGCCTCTCTAACCTTGGTGATAACATATTAAATTTCTTGGGTAAAATTCCTATCATAGGGATATTTTTCAAGGCTATTAAAAAGGTGAAAGATTTTATTAAAGGAACTTTCATTAAGGGATTCGAGTATGTAAAAGATAAGATAATGGGGGTAGCAAATTTTGTTACAGGAATATTCTCAAGCTTAAATGACATGACCGGCGGCGTTCTTGGTAAAGTAGCTAAGGCGTTTATGATCTTAGTATCCCCTATATATATGGTTTATAAGGCTTTTACAAGCTTTAGAGATACGTTTGGGTGGCTACTTGGAATGGATAGCAGCGATGCCATCAAGCAACAAGAAGAAGCAAATGCAGCAATGTTGATTTACACTAATAATGTAGAGAAAAATGCCAAGGCACAAAAAGAGTTGCTGGCTGACATTAAGAGTGGAGAATCAGACCAAACATTTAATGAAGCAATGAAGGGCGGAGGTTTGACTCAAAATCTCTCGGCAGCTTTGACGGCGGGGCAAGAAAGGGTGGAGTCAGGCTCGGTCAATCTTGTGATGGATAAGACTGGAATGTTTGCTAGCGAAGAAGACAACGCTATGTTTGGAGATGCAGCAGCTAATCAAGCGATAGTGAGAGAGGACATGAAGCGCCAAACAAGCGAAGAAACTGGCCAACTAGAAACTGACGAAGAGATGAAAAAGAGGCTCACAGACAAGGGCTATAGAGAAGAAGACGCACAGGGCTTGGTTGATTCTCAAAAAGCGGTTACAGCCGAGTTTAATAAAGCCACACCCCAGTTTCAAAAACTTGCCAAAAACGTTACACTTGCTGGTGGCGAGGCGTCAACTTTTGAGGACTTCCTGTCTAATCTTTCAGATGAAGACGTTGCTGGACTTGAAGCGGCTGGCAAGATGGATGATTTGGAAAAGATATTTGACCAACAAAGAAAAGCCACACTTGAAAACATTAAATATATAGAAGCACTTAATTTTGGTTTAAGAGATGCCACCGGAGCCGCCGTCGCCATGAGTGCGACAATGGACAATATTGCCAATTCACAAACTGCTGGGTTTAATACTTTTGCGGCTTCAGCAACGACGCTTGGTAACGCTATGACCGCCGCCGGTAAACACATAAGTGAAGCTGAAATGGACTCTGCTATTGGTGATCTAGAAACATCTATGCGAAGTTTTGGAGCGACAGAAGAACAGATATCTGGAGCAACGGGAACTATCAAAGGTATGCAACAAGTTCAAGCTAATACCGATGGCGCTTTACAGGCCACTAAAGCGATATTGAGGAAAGATGCTTCTACCGACCCAGAGACTATAAAGAAGACACTTGGAGACGAGCTACTTAAAGGCGTTAAAGACCCAGAAGCTGAAGGCAGACTACGAGCCGCTATAGATAAATTAGATTTAAGCGCTGAAAGTGGTAATCTAGAAAAGATACAGGCCGGTAAACTAGACGAAGTCTTAAAAGAAACTCTTGACCCAGTTGCTGAGGCTGTTACGGCAGAGGCCATAGACTTGGCTAATAAAAGAGCTGAGGCAGAAAATAAACTTATAGCTGCCACACAGAATAGGCTAAAAGCAGAACAAGAATATATAGCAGCACAAAAACAAGCGATAGATACACAGCTAGAAGCTGGCAAATTGTTTGAAGAATTTGGTGGAGCAAAACAAACGAGCGAACAAGTCCTTGGAGCAAGAACAGCCCAAGCAAACCTGAGCCTTGGGGCTGCTGGAGTTGGCGGTCTTGGAGCAGGAAATGCTGCTGATATTAGAAGGGCTTTATCAGATACTCAAGGTAAATTTATTAAGCAACAAGATGCCGCTAACTTTGGCACACTTGGAATGGCTAGAGGTCAAGCTGGACCTGCCTTTGCTGGCGCTGCCGGTGTAGACGAAGATAAACGTCAACAGTTGCAAGACGCTAACAAGGCTTTGGTAGAATTTACAAGACAAAGAATAGGTTTGATTCAGGAAGAACTGGCGATTGCAAAACAGAAAAATGCAGCAGAAAAATCTGCCCTCGATAGTCTTCTGGCTGGTGACATAGAGGGCTACCTAGAACAACAACAAGCAGCCGCTGCTGGGGCAGCTTTGAGAACTGGAGACGCCTCCCTAGCTTCTGCGTTTGGAGCTGGAGCGTTGGGTGCTGGACTTAAAACACTTGAAGGGCAAGGTTTGTCTGGTAAAGAGATGGAAAGAGCATCATCTTTAGCCTTGGGTGGCGTTGGAATATCAGACCCAAGAGCGGCACAGGTTATGGCTGGAACTACAGCGGAAGAAGAAGCCCTTAAAGCTGAGGGTAGAGAACTATCACAAGTTCTTGGTGAAGGCGCTCAAATGGGGGCTGACCTGAAAGAAATGCAGGTAAAAGCAGCTAATGTTGTTATTGAGGCTCAAAAAATTGAGATGGGAAGTTTTTCAGGCGAAGCTGGCGGAGCTGCCGGAATGTGGAAAGGTGGCCCTGTCTATGCTAACCGTGGAATGTTTATCCCTCGCGGTACAGATACGGTTCCAGCAATGTTGACCCCCGGAGAGTTTGTTGTTAATAGATCAGCGGTACAGAGAGGAAACAATCTAGCTTTACTGATGGCTATGAATGGCGGAGGTATGGGATTGGGTTCAGCAGGTGGACTTGGCGGGTCTGTTGGAATGTCAAGAGGTGGTATGGTTTACATGGCTGACGGTGGACTGCTTGGTAAGTTAAAAGAGGCGTATGGAGCTGTTGGAAGTGCTGTTGTAGGAGGTGGGGGTGACATGTCAAAGACGCTGCAAGGCGTTATGGAGGGAATAGGCAGCGCGTTTACCGCTCCTGTCGAAAACATTAAAAGCTTATTTGAAGACCAGCTTGGAGGTAAAGTGTTTGGGATGTTTGAAGAAACGGTTGGCAAGTTAATGGATTTCCAACTTAGTGTTAAAGTTGATCCTACAAATGTTAATGTTAACTTCAATGGTGCAAACTTCTTAGAGGGCTTAAGAGATGATATTAAACGTGAATTACTAGAAAAGGTCAAAGAAGAACTTTCTCAAGGAAAATTCAACGAATCCGGTGAGTTCCAGAGCAAGCCGGGAGGTCTCGCTTAGACGAGTATAAGATGGAATCTAACAAACACTTAGTTGCACTAGAATGTTTCTGCGTTAAAAAGGCGACTGCCACCGCCTCCAATGTCGCAGCCGTATCCGCAAAATTATCTTGCAAACCTGCAATGATAACAGGTTCTGTATTGGGTGTTGGCACGCTAAGTCACCCTGATCCCAAATGTAAAGAGTCTGAAGATAATGTATCTGCTACACTCGTGTTGCCTTCAGAACATTGGTCTAAGGATACAAATTATGGCGGTGATTCAGAGGGTCAGTCTGCCCACGTTATAAAGTATCGTCGCTCAGACTATACAGATGCCGAGGCTACCCTAATATCAAATAATACAAAGAAGGGTAAGTACATAGTATTAACCCACGGCTCAAAGGTTTATTATTATAAGATAGTTAATGTAGGTTTTCAACACAGCGGAACCGCCCCCTGTAGCGAAAGTTTTGTTGCCTCGCTGTGGAATAGTAGTTCATGCCCCATAGTTGAACACGAAGTTATATTTGCCAAAGGGCCAGACGGTAAAGATCCTTGGGCAAAAGACGGCGAGCTATACAACCTATTCCCAAACGGGGTTGTGGGATCTAGTTTATTTAAAATACATTTTTGCGATGATCTACATGACCTCAAAGACCCCGTAATTATACCAATGCGAGGGGTTGCTACTACTTTGGCAGCTTCGGCATTTATAGATAAAGCCAAAGTTTCAGCAGGCTTGTTTGTTGCCACCACTTTTGACAATCATGGAGATATTGTCATGCCTTCAGGTGGTCCGCTTCAAATACATAACGCAAGACAATCCCTCTTAGCTGACACAGAATTAAAAAATACAAACATAGACAAATATGTTGGCGACTTTGGTGACTACAACTGTGTTCAAAAACTCTTCCCAATAGAAGACGTAGAGGTAGATCTACACAAAGGCAAGTTTGTTGGTCCTTATAAGGAATCTGGAAATCTTTACAAATTTATAGATGAGGGTGTCTTTGTTGGAGATTACGATAAACCATTTAGCACTGACAGCGAGTTAATTTCTGACGATACCGACTTTATACAACCAAACACATTCAGAACAGAAGGTGAATTTCAATACAAAGCCAAGGTAACCAATGTTTTGGTAAAGCCAGAACACACTAGATTCAGGATGAGAGCGTCAGCCCCTCTGCGAAACTATGAATCTCGCACCCCTCCAGAGTATACATTCAGCAACATTAAACTTTTAGATCCTTCCGGCAATATTGTTGTTCATTATAATGACATAATATTTAGAGGCGATGCTGATCAAGACGTTAGACCAACAGTAAATTATACCACGTTTTCTTCTGCACCAAAGAAAAATACAACAACAGAGTTTTACGAGTGGCAGGACGGATACCCGTCTATGCACCAAAAATCAGACTATACAATAGTATTTAATGTTAAAGTAAGAGCTTTAGATGAAGCTTTCACTCCGGGTTTTGATGAGGGCTTTGAGGATAGAAGCGTTATACATGAAACGTACGCTAGCGGTAGCGATTACCTCGCTCTTGATGGCGCTCCAATGTCAACTCAAGACCAAACGTTCATCAACCCAACGAAAAATATTAGAATATCCGCTATCGAGATATGCAATAGCGGCCTACACGCATTTGGTGAAGGTTGGGGACCAAGATATGAGAACTATCTACCTTTCTACATGGAGGTTCCAGAAAAAGGTAGAAGACTAGAGAAAAAGATTATCCCAACATTTATGCCGCACTCTGAATTTGATACTGGCATATGGCCTTCAAACAGTAGTGTGTGGTATCCTAACGATTTAACCTCTACCACCAACGAAAGTAAATGCGGCTCAGAACACATAGTTTATAATATAACAGACGGTTCTGATTACACGTTCGCTACATTACACACAACTGGGCCTCACCTAGATTCTGGAAAGTTGACGCTCAAGTTTTCTCCCAGCTCAGACAATCTTAAAGAAATCACAAAGGGTGCGTTTAACTTTGGTTTCGACCAGTCCATAGCAAATTCTTGGTACTCTCCAAGTGGGGCATTCAACACAGAAAACAAGTATGACATTGATGGTAAAAATGGATATTTTGTTGTAGATTCCATCACACTAAAAGTCAGAGCTAAAAAATCTGCAACCTCAAGAGACTTCTCGTTCGACGTTGTGGGCTACAGTGATGACAAGCTTTTGAATATAACACCAGCCCCAAGCGGATTTCTACAAAACCCATCTGGTGTTCAAGTAAACAATCTTATTTTTGCAAGCGAGGGCGTTCACCCCTACGCATCCGGATTCTATCATAATAGCAACGACTTTGCACTGGGTGGAGAGAGCTTATCGGAAAAAGATGAGCATTACGAGGCTAGCGGCAATCTTGGTGGAGACCATTATTCCTTATCGACTTACCCAGTAGTATCTTCTACAGAATTCCAAGACTATGAAGTACCACTTAAAATATATGATGATAAAATTAAGTTGGGATATAGCAGAAATTATAATGTAAGCTCACTCTTTGAAAATCTCTTCCTAGACATCTACCCAATACCTAGCGGCGCTAGTATAGCCGACATACATCTCCTTGTTAGAATAGCTCCACAGGACGGCTTAATGCTTTCAGTGGAAGGTGGAGAAGACATAGGTAAGATAAGAAAGGAAAGATCTGAAGCTAAGATATTCCCATCGGGTAGAATATCCTCTAATGATGATATTTTAAATGCAGGTTCTGGATATGGTGCCATCTCAACGATAGAGAATATACCACATGCCTATTCTACACCATCGAGTATAAAGACAAACTACTCACGGAGATGGCGTGGAGACGTTGGAACAGTTAGAGGCCCGTTTGATGTAGATATGTTTGGATTTGGGTTTGAAAACCCCGGAGTCCCCTACCCATTTTTGGAAGGCTACTTTACTTTTAATAGAATGAATGGAGAGTTCTTCCTGAGCGAACCATTAGGGCTTGGCAATAGCGAAATTGGCGAAGTCAACCTACCCGGAGGAAATTACCAATTTGATATAATGAAAAATGCCGGATGGAGGTTTAGCTCTGGAACCATCTTCCAAAATCACTTGCCGGGATATACAGCGTCCTATGAAACCACGGACTGGACATCGTACTCCAATGGGTCGTTGAACTTCCAAAATGACGACCTGTATGGTAAAATTGCTGACGCATTTGACACTGCGGTTAGAGTGTCTGGTCAAGGTGGAGCAAATTATATAGACATCCAGCCATCAAACGGAATAATAGACACGTCCGGCGGTTTTTCTCTCTTTATGAGATTTACTCCAGACCAAAATGTTAGCGGAGCAGATTATAACTTATTTAATTCAGGAGTTCTTTTCTCTAAATGGGAGTCAGCCAACTCTTTAGATTTCGCACTTGGTTATAGCGGTGGTTATCTTTCTGCTTATGCAAAAGATATAGACGGCAATGTTATTCATATATCTGACACATTAAAATATCACGCCTACCAGTATCCTCTATCTGTATTACTAACATACAATGATCACAATCAAAGTGGATTAAAACTATATACTGACAACGACCTTGGACCCGCTCACACAAACCTAAGAGCTTCCTCTGATCCTTTCCGTAAGGCTAGGTACGCCGCTGAAGATACAGCAGGCATAGCCATCGGTTGGTCTTCTGGCTCTGGTGTTGGCATGAACATGTTTGTCACGGAGTTTGGTCTATCTACTTGGGAGTCTGGCGTTAATAGCGGAGCGAGTGTCATCTACCCGTATGGTTCGGGTACTAACATTGTACAGGTTAATCCTGATAGAACGCACAAACAGCAGACAGCAGAAGAATTTCTTAAGGGTATAAGGGCTAAGTTCTTTGAACCAGAAGAAAACTTCTCTAGAGATACTTATCGACTGTGGGATTATGTCAACGAAGACACCACCGTAGACTGGTCGCTTGGAGATTTCCAATATAGAGAATTTACGCCCGCCTTTGCATCTCTAGGTAGCGCCGTAGGGAAAAGAACAAATAGGGATTTAATTAGATTTGATATTAGTCACCACGGCTCTGGCTACATACAGTATGCAGATTTTGCTATGCCCACAAATGTAGATAGCGGAGTTGCATATCACACACAAATAGAAAACGACTTCTTAAGATTCCACCTCTCCGATACTGCCGACAACTTCCATTCTGTTCACAGAAGAATTACTAAAAACTTACCGGTAGGTTACAAGTTTACGGAAGAAGCCCTTGTTGTAGATACTGTTATAGAGCATGTGACAGACAACGAAATTAACTGGGGTGACTGTATACCAACAAGAAACGTTGTCTGCACCGAACACAGTCACTCTTATGACAGCACTATCGGACCTAAACTGATTGTTAGTCTTTACACAAAAAGACAGGAGCCTAGTTGGAGTAATCTTGGCGAGCCGAATCATGGCCTGATAAGCAGGGACGTTCACTATATCCCAGCCTCCAGCGACATAATACAATTCAGCAGTAAGTTTTCTTACGACGAACTAACTGACACCTCAGAACAGTGGTCCTTATTCCCAGATGAGCCTAGATACAAAGATTTTGGTGAACGCTACTTCTCGCAAGATGTTGACGACATGTTCTTGCAGTACGACCTCGTTTATCCCTCCGGACCACCGTTTAGGTCTACGGTAAATATACATAGCGCCCACGTAAGAATGGATCATGCAAACACTACATTTACTGACGTGAGTGGCAACTTTAATATATTCGCCAGCGGTGGCAATGTACTCAATCCTGTATTTAATATATATTCTAGTGGCGGCGGGGAGATTTTCTTCGACTCAGGTATATTGTTCACAGAAGGCTCTTTGGTTCCAAGATCTGGACTAAATCTAAACGTCAGTGGAAATTTCCCAGTTGAACAAAGTTTGAGTTTGTACTCGATTTCTATAGGTTCGGCTTCAGGAACTTTGATGGGCGTGAACATTTCTGGACAACTAAGACCAGTCAAAGATGAAAGCGGCGTATTCAATCTTGTTATGCCAGAAGTGCTTGGCTTTGATAATGTTAAAGTACCTTTATTTATATCAAACCTAGATTTGGGTAATCGTCCTTCCGGGGGATACTTAGACCTATTCACATACGCTGTTTCTGGATACAATGAAAGTGGTATCTTAGGATTAAGACCTCTACCTCAAAATCTATTCACATCCGGCAGATCTGCCGGAGGAATCTTAGGCTTATCGTCTGGAGACCTACCATTATACACTGCTGGTTTTGGAAAGCCAGAAGACAGATTCCCATCTTCACAAATGACCTTGTTTATAGATACTCCACAAGACGTGCGAGTCTCTATGCCTTTACATATCTTGAATATAAGAAAAGAGGCTACAAGTACGACTTCGTCGGCGGAAGGCGGGGGAAGCGTATTAGGTATAAATCTGTTTATGGCTAATTATGGAGGCCAAGGTTCAGACTACTTAATGTGGTACAATAATAACTTTGGTACATCTATAGAGCAAAAAGATAACCAATATGCATCAGTACCTGTCGGTAACGAAATTAGAGGTGTTGATCTATTTGGATTTGGATCTTGCACAGGCAACAGCCCAGACAAAGCAATAGACTCTGCCGTTATAACACACGACACAGTTTGGAGACCGAGAACGTGCGAAGAAGGTGGTATATTCAGGGCCACCGCAACCTATACTAATCCAACTACATCTGGCTTTGGCGATACCGTTGGCTACTCAGGCAATTATTATGGTATTAGGAAGTATACCGGACTGTCACCCTTTAACTCATTCCAAGTGACATTGAATATAGTTACTGGGGATACTGACTCGATCCCCGTGCCTAGAGAATTTGAAGAGTGGGAGTATGGCCACTGTGGACCAAGACACTTTGTTGACGCTGGGGGAACTAGCGGCTGCTGCGCTACCGATTGCGAACAAAGCATAGTTTATTCTGGAGTTAAGCTGATAGGCGACTATCCTTTAGTAGACACTAATTACCCAGTAGACATGCGTAATGCAACTCCCCCATCCGGTAGAAACTTGGGAGATCAATACGGTAGAACGGTCTCTGTTGTCAACGATTTAATGGCTGTAGGTTCCCCAAAACTACAGGTTCCGTTTGCAGATTTCTTTGACGGTACGGAATCGCAGATAGACGACGCTGGAGCTATTTTCTTATACAGAAGAGGTCAAGATGTAGCGGGAAGAAAAGCCGATTGGAGTATGGAAGACAAGCTAATGCTTCCATCTGGATATAGAAAAGATTATATTGAAAGAACAGTAGAAAATCTAGTACAGTATGATCAATGGGCTATATCCGGTAACAAGTGGAACATAGGCCAAGAAGGTAGACAGTTAGGTTACTCCCTAGATATATGCTCTAGCGGTGACAGAGAAACCGTTGTGGCTGGAGCGCCATTCGCAAAATGGTCAAGAGAGTTTATAGATATTAAATCGTCTGGATTACCCGTCTCAATGGTTGTGTTTACAGACGCATTTAATTATAGCAAAAAGAAAGTGGAGCAGATCGCTTCTGTCGCCAGAAAGTGGGACATACTTTATAAATACTTTGCTGCCCCTTGGTATGGAGGTACAAATCATGAATTCCAGCCAGAGCTTGATATTAAACTTATAGTATGTCAAGTTATTAGAGCTGGCCAAGATCAACCCCCTATTAATCATGATTCAGATTTCTTCCGTCACGTTTACATTCCAAGAATGGATGACAAGGAAACAACAGACGCAGATGGTTATCAAGCAACATACGACCGTATGCTTAGTGGGGTAAAAGGAGCGTTCCGATCAGCGTTCCCAATCAAGTTTGGCCCACACAGCGGTATACCGCCAATTATGGGTGTATTCAGAGAAAAAAGTAATAGTGCCGGTTTAGGAGCCTTCTACAACGTCCAAACAAACGATAATGTAGTAGATGAATTTTTAGACTTCTATCAACAATTTGCATATTCCAGTGGTGTAATTGACCCAGAGGTCACACCTCCTCACAATAGAGAGTCTGGATATTTCAACAAAGTGCTAGACAAGTCTGAAAGTTGGGACTCTTCTTCAATTAGACTCCTGAACGAGACTCTTAACTCAGGGAATCTAATTACAGACAATGCGCTTAGATACATAACAAGCGGTGTTGGCCAAGAGTGGTCGCAGCCAAACGCATATGAATTCCAAATACCACCATCTTCAGGAGGTAGGGTTTACATATTTGAAAAAGAAAGTGGTGTATTTAATTGTGTTCAAGAAATAAAGTCGTTTGCTGATAGAGCTAGCTTTGGCGATGATGACACCTTTGACGACTCGATGGACACAAGGTTTAGTTATGGCATACAATATAACGATAGATATGGACATGCGGTTTCTATCAGTAAGAACTCTCAAATAATTTCTATCGGGTCTCCCTTCACAAGTATAACATGTGAAATTTATGAAAGGGACGATAAAGAGAATGAGAGAATGTATTCTAGGATGTTTGATTACCTGAACTATATAAATTCAGGCGTCGAAAAATACAACATGATACTTGATGTCTCTGGTGTTGACGTGGCACAAAAAGTAAGTTATCATGAAATGAATCAAGACCACAAGTTCGCTATAAGGACGAAGTATGAAGTAGAGTTGTATAAACCCATATTTAATTACGGTCCTCGACACATAAAAGGGGTCGGTACTTGGGCGTTTATTACCAATGAGTTCTGCGGAACCAGTAGACTTGGCTATAGCACCAGCGTTAGCGACGTTGGGGATACAGTTGCTTTCGGAGCGCCTACAGATTCTACGACACTCTTTGAAGATCACAATGTTTGGTATAAGGATTACAACACTTGGGCGTCGTACACAAACGCTGGAGCAGTTAGAATCTTTGAGTCTAAGAAGATATTCCCCCATAGTGGAGTAGTAGAATTAACAAGATTTGGAAACTTAGATAGAACATTGCACCCAAGCTTAGTTGATCTAGGTTTTTATGACCAAATGGGTCTCTATTTTGAGCCTGATAAAAGACCATTTAGAAGAATGGATTTTGAAGAAATAGAAATACCAAGAGACGCTGGATTAGCATTTATTATTACGCCAGAGCTTAATTCCGACAGTGACGAGCTTGTGCAAAATATTAAAGATTGGCTTGCTCTGGGCGACAGAACCTTAGTTCTTGTAGGTAACGACCCAGTCTATGAAGATAATGGCGTTTATAACGACTCCAACGTAATAGTAAATAGATTACTTGAAAAGCTTGGTTCAAGGATGATTATACAACCGGCAAATACAAAGTACGAGTCTTTGCAGGAGTGTGTCTCATCCAGCGACGTGTTCAACGACAGATGGAATGTTACTAAGGCGTTTAAACCAGATTATGGCCACGACACATCTATATTGCGATCTAACATGTTCGCCAAGGGCGTGGGCGACATCAGGATAAATCTAGCCAAAGATAACTTGGAAAACTTCATACAGTTTTCTCCTTGCGACGATTTAAATCCAGATATTTGTCAATTACCGTTAAAACATTTTGGTGACCTGAGAGCGCAATGGCAGTCTGAGTGCATCAAAACTGTTGGCGGTAGACCCGTGAAAGTAAAATATAAAACAAACTGGCCTTTCCATTTTGCTAACTCAAATCCAGCCCAAACTTGTGATGATTACCCAGAGTCTCCTAAACCATTTATCAATAGACCAGATCAAGATATTGTACCACTTTTAACTGCGGCAGAACATTTACCTGATGAAATTGTAATAATCCCCGCAAGAAGTGGAACAAATTGTGAAAGAATCCCTTGCTTTAAAACTATAACAATAACTGAATTTACAGAGCATCTTGAGTTTGCAGATGTTCAGGAAGATCACTTACAATTTTCGATCTTTGATAATTCTAGTTCTGAGATAGACGGCGTATACAATAGCTTTACTGAAGGAAAATTTATAGACCCCGAGAAAAAGAATGAAAGAGATCCGTTCTTACAGGGCAGTGGAGAACTTTACAGTGGTCAACCAAAACACACCACCAGAATACTCATGCCAGACAGTGTATTGGCTCTGGAAGAAAGTCATTACAAATTAAATGAAAATGGAGATCCAGAACCAACTAATTCCGACGTAATCATAATGGCATCTCAGCTTGGTGAAAACGAGCGTAGCTTTGGTATTACAGGGGACGTAGAAACTCCTAGTAAAAACGAAGATGAAAACATTCTATTCTTTGTAAACATGCTTGCCACTGATTGCTTAAACACAGGTAAGGTGTTACAACTTGGCGGCTGGACAGGAAGAAGTTCATTTAAAGATGCGTACGACGATGACACAGACGTTCAAGATACAAACGCTTTAGTTGAACGATTAAATTCCTATAATATAGAAGTGGAAGAAAACTTTATAGAAACAGATATAACTAAAGACTTCCCAGATTCAGATCCTACTACCGGAGCAAACGTTTCTGCGATTTGGATCGCTAACCCATTAGCAAAACCCGACGATTTACAGATCACTAAGATATCTAATTTCTTGGCTAGGGGCAACAAAAAACTTATAATAACGTACTCTGCCACGGACGATCAAAAGACACAGTCTATAGCAGAAAATGTTGATTATATCTGTTCAAAGCTAAACTTAAAAAGTAGACCAATGTTTATCCCAAGCGTGGGAGAATACTTTGTTCAAAGAACTGACAGTGTAGATGCCGGAAACGATCAAGACTATCCTTATGAAGGCAGCGGCCCCGGAGCTGGAGGTGGCTCAGAAGCCATACAAGTCCTCAACCCAGAAACGATTCCAACAACTGGTTGCCGTCTAGGGTATGATTTCTATGAACCCCACAAACTTGAACCGGTAGACACGAAGGTTGGAAAGTTTGCGTTGTGGCCACATGAAATGGATGTTGACCAGCGTGGCGATAGTAAGCCTACAGATTATGTCCCAGTTTCGGGCGGTGGAGATTTCAGGAAGATTATCTCTTATAAAGACAAGATAACAGATACCGTAACGACCGTTCCAGACCTATACAAAATAGACGCTAGGGGCAAAGTCATTTTCCCCGTCGTAAAGGGTTCTGGCTATAGAATGTACTTTAACTGGGTCTCAGAAGTTAATAGTGATTATCACCCTGTTTATGGAAACTTCACAAAGTGTAAGTTTGATCCGAACGCAGGAGATGACGAGGGTAGCGCCGGAGGAGGCGGGGGAGAAGGATTTATAAGCATGGGTAATACCATCCTAAGAGATCCTGCCCAAGAGAGTTTTGACTTCGTAGCTGTTGATGACTTTATCACAGTGGACTTGTCAGCAAACCATACTCACATTACTCCTAAAAATGAAACTGACAATCAAAGAACTTTACCGCCATTTACACCAAGGGTATTGTCAATATCAGGTTGTCCACTCCCTATAGATTTAATAATAACTAAAAAAGAAAAGAAAAAGAAAGTACCTTGCGACCCTCCTTATACAGAAGAATGCACCGATTGGTACGAGCCAGAGAAGAGATTTGTTATACCCGGAGAGTTTAGACCTATTAAGCATCGTAGCGACCCGTATTGCGATCCTTATGCGCCTAGTTGTGAAGCAGACGAAGAAAGATGTTGTCCGCCTAGAAACGATGTCGAGATAGAAGACGGCCCCGTAATTGCAGCGGAAGAATTTGAAACTTTCTCAGCGGGAATAAACGGGAATGCAAGATCTAGAATTGTTGTAGTTAGTGACTCTACCTTGATACAGGGTCAGTGTCCTCAATACAGATCCGATGCTGTTGGTGAAAATCAGTTGTTTATTAGAAGCCTTTATCCAAAATCGCCAGACAGAAAAGGTGACAGTAACGACGGATCTAATGGAGGAGACTCTAACTTTGGCAACGGAGATTTCATAGACCCGAATCACGACGGAAGAATATTCCAGTTTACTCAGAAATTACGTGGTGCTGAAAGAGGAAGCGCAGCGAAATATTATGCGGTATCCGGTATACCAAATACTACATCCCCACTATACGGGATGGGTGGTGTCGCAGGCAATCTACATAAGTACGTAGACAATGAAGATACGTATGATCCAGCGACTGTTATTAGACCTAAAACCCCAAACACCCCAGCACAAATTGAAAAAGAAATCAAGAAATTTGGTGAAGACATAGCTCCTGAATTTGGTATTTTCCCTCGATTTAGCGGTGACTTCTTGAATCAAGGGACTTATCTGTGGCCCGGACACGAGACCGCCTATGACCACATCGTTGACGCTGGCAGGGGTGGCGGAATGCCAGTTCTGATGCAGATAACAGACGGCAAGGATTATTTAGATTTTGAATACTTTACTTCTGGCTGTCCGGGGGATCTCTTTGGGTTCTCTGTTGATCTAACGGAAGACAAATTGATTGTCGGTACTCCTTTCAATGCTTTTGTCACACACACAGCCACGAGTGGTGTTAGTGGAATAGTGCAGTGGCACGAGATACAGAATAGCCCTAGATTCTCTGGAATAGAGCTTTGTGAGAATGGCGGTGCTGGAGCAGCCTTCTACTTTGAAAGAACTGGTAGCGGTACAAATGCAATATCAGAATTTTTACCTTGGGAATGGAAGCAAAAAATTAAACCAAGCAGTGTCAATGTCGGAATGGTCGGTCCTAGCATAAGCATACTATCAAACTTTGGCGACCACAATTTAGATGCAGACTTTATTTCAATACATGGTAAAAGGCCAGATCAGTTTGGATATTCTGTAGCTGTTGATGCTGATGTCATAGCTATTGGAGCGCCTAACCATGACTTTGAGTCATTGCACGACCACAGTGTTTATAACAGCGGGGAGTTCATTAGAAAAGAATTTGGCAGAGGGTTTGAGATAGCTCATCATGTGGTTCACGATTTAGGCTCCTCTGGCGTAAGGGGAGATCAGTTCGCTAACGCTAGTGGTAGTCTAGTCCTCAACAACGGGGCTGTATTTACATTTAGAAATGAAATTAGTGACTGGCAAACTAGATCTAAGAGCTGGGTTTATTTAGAAAAACTTTATCCACAAGGTCATAAAGACAGAACTCAAGGTAACAAATTTATAAGCGCGTTAGTCAGCGGCTGTGAAAATGATCACTTTGGCTGGTCAGTTGGATTAAACAGGGCTAACCGTGGAGATAGTGATTACACATTAATAGCAGGCGCGCCATTCCACGACTTTGCTACAAGTGGAGACCACCCACAAAGTGCCAGTAATGCTACCCCCGCAAATGGACTAGAATCTGCTGGAGCTTCCTACACATTCGACGGAATGCTTAGAGGTCAAACACCATCAGTTCCAAATGAGGGCGGTTGGATTGATGTACAGGTGTTTGGGGATAAACCTGAAAATAATACTCTAAAAACTAAGGTATATCAACCAACGTCAGGACCATCAAAAAGAATAGCGGTTAGTGGAGAACTGGTAACAAATGAATTTGGAGACATTTTCTTAGAGGTTTCTGGATACGATCCTGCCCAGAAGGGTTTTATTGCCCACAGGCCGTATGTAGAATCTGTTGTAGGATTTATGCTTGATGGCACTGGAATAGCCTCATTTATGCCTCTGAGCGTATTTGGCAAGCCAAATTCCATAGACAATGCTTGGCCATCACTGGTTGGTGGAGAAGAATTCAATACAGCATTTAACTTTGATATGGATTCTCTGTCGCACAGGCCGTCTGGAATGAGTCTGTTTATTCCGGGTCCATCAGCCGTATATGTGTATAATAATGGGATAGGACATCAATTACTAAATAATACATTGTTTGCAGAAAGCGGAGGTTCAGTTGTACCGCTTACCCTAAGTATTGAGGGTATACTTGGTAATAGCAGTGGAACTATGAACTTAGTTGCGTCAGCTTCTGGAACTCCAAACAGTGGAAACTTAAACCTAAACATAAACTCGGGACCACCTAAAAATAATTTAGATTTAAATGTTAGAGGTAGATAAATGCCAATAAGAGTAAGATACAAGAATGAGCCGGGGCAAGAGTGTACGATTCGTCCTACACCTCTAGTATCTATCGGCTCAGAGCTAAACAAAACGGCTGCTGGGGATATCCTTGGAGTTACGTACTCAATAACGCTTACTGGTACCTTATTGCCCGATGAGGGTACTCCCTATGCATTAGACCCTCAAGGCGCTGGCTATACTCTTTTAGATCAACATAACGTAAGCTTATGCGGCCCTTACAATCAGTTTGACAATAATAGAAGTCATTTTCAAAATAATAGACCTTCAAAACAAGCAGTTCCACATGACCAGTTAGCCCATGCTATATTTATAAAACAGCGGGCCTTAAGAGAGCTTTTTGCAAATCATGGCCAAAGAATGGAAATAACTGACGTGAGGTTTGATAGTGGCGGCATAGTTATTTTTCCAAGGATTAATAGTATCTCGTTTAGCGAGGGGACTTACGTAGATAAGTGTGAATATACCATTGAGCTAGAAGCAGATCTGCTATACAGCACGGCGGGCGGCGGTTATGCCGATGGCGATGGCATGAGAAATCAGTCAGACCCACTAGGCAATA
>CEUX01019982.1_pt1 | contig 35954 bp, 46 predicted proteins | sample 531361 | NCBI WGS metagenome assembly CEUX01 (sample SAMEA2622736, study PRJEB7988) | marine metagenome | isolation source: saline water (ENVO:00002010), including
GTTCCCATGTCATGTGTCACCAGGTAATGAGGGGTGACGTAATGCGTCACATTGGGGTGCGCAAATTGTCACCGTGTGATTTCCCCTTTGATGCTGGTGAGTTAGGTGTCGTGCACTGAACATGCGTTGACCAGTTGGGGTGACGCGTTGTGTCACATTGTGGCATGGGTTGTATGTAGGGTGACACGTGTTCAGCATGGTGCTATTTATCTCGTGGTTACGGTGGGTTAGATAGTTTCTCACCCGCCTTGGCATAACTTGGCACACGGTGTGCATTCTCTTACGGCGTCCCCGACGGGTTGCCAAATAGGCGCGCCTCTCGGGGGCATGTCACCCTATGAGTGCAGCTGCCTGGTAAAGCGTAAGCGCAAGCGTAATCACGCGTAGGGCTGAGGCTCTTTGACAATTTGCAGAGTATCGCTTGGTGGTTCTACCACCGTGCGAGCGCGGTGCATCGATAAAGCCCAGCACGTTGGATGCTGGCCCCGCGTTCGTCTGGTGGATAGTATCAACTACTATCTGGAGGCACCATGACCACTCAACGCCAGGACCAACTGCTGCGCAACCCGTTTGCTGTCTGTCCCTCACTATGTGACGACAAGCCACGAACCCGTAAGGGCGTGCACCGTCTCAAGAAAGGTGAGAGAGCAGCGCGGAAGGAGCGCAGAACGGCACGGCGACGGTTCACGTCGCTGCGCTGGGGCAAGGACGGCACTAGCCGGCTACGCTTTCCAATAGGGCAGATTCCAAGCGGATACGAACCGTACGGTGACGACTACAATCGAGAGATTGTCGACCTACCATGGAACCTGAGTTAACCTTAAGTTAACATCAAGTTAACATCAACACCACATGAGGATAACATGAAACAATCAGTAAGCGGAGTACCTGTCGAATGAATGAATGCCACGCACCGGACTGCACCAATGACGCTGACGGCGTCGACGGTAAATGTATGTTTCACAGCGAGGACGACCTCGCGACTATGCGCCGGCCCATGCCTGCCGCATGGTGTGAAACCGTCGAAGACATCTTAGCTAATTGGGAGCACTAATGGACGCTATACTGTTACAGCATACCGCGCTGTTGTCCGTACAGACCTACAATCTGTGGCTTGCTATGGAGGACAGTGAGGACCTGGACGTAAGTCAGTTCGACTCACTATGCGACACTGTGTATGAATTGCAGAAACTTATACACTCAATGGGCTTTGAAACTAGGCACAATATCACTCAACCATAACGAGGCACACATGGAAACACAAGACACCCGACCATACTTTGTACGATACAAGGGCAGCACCTTTGCTATCTTTAGCAAGTTTGCGCGAGACCTAGTCCGGTTCGCAAACGAGCACTACCCCGAAGCGCCGGAGGCTTCGGCCCAGCTGCTTGAACTCGCGCTGAAATGGGAAAGCAAACTAACCGAAGACATCACGGAGGTCGCTAGTGCCTAAGTACTACCCCAACGACATCAAGCCGCCGGCTTTCATACCATCAATAGGTGACACCGTCATTAAGTCTAGCTACTTCCTGCGCAACACGGGCCAGTATTTCGACGACGGAACGCACGGCGAAGGCACTATCGTCGACATCCCCCACGGGGTGGAGCGCGAACCCATCGTCGTCGTCGTGGAATGGACAGCAAAGGGAAAGCCCACGCAACGCGGGCGAATCCTAACCTCTAACCTGCAACGCATAGCATAAGCCCACACCAACTCACCACAACACCAAACCAAGAGAGGCACACTTGGACGCACTACCCCACCTATGGGAAGGTATCACTCTATTACTCATCCTTGCGCTGGCATACGCCAGTTTCTGGTTGTAGGGGTGAGCGCATGAGTAAGCGATTGTTTACACGCGACGAGGTCCTTAAGGTCATTCACCTTATAGGGCTCTTCCATCCGCGCATGGGAGAGACACGCGCGGGCCTTGCAACGTCCGTTGTCACCGCATTCTACGGACGGGAACCCGACGGCGACCGATATCTCGAGGGCAAGGTCGCCCAGCTCTCCGAGACACCCGACCGATGGGTTTGCACCCTAGACCCCAGCAACTTCGAGAGGCTAATCGACTACCTAACCCCATAACATCACAACATGGAGGCACCATGAAAGATACCCTAAAGGCAAAACCGCCAAGGCTACTGGGTAGCAATGCTAAGACCCTTAAATCTAGGGGCACTGGCGCGCTAGTCGCATCTCATCAGCTAGCGCCGGCCACCGAGTCCGTACCGCATGGCGGAGTTCACATGTGTGCGGAGGCATCGGCCGGATGCGCTGCGGCCTGTCTCAAAAACGCAGGCATGAACGTCATGCCCACCCATTCAAACGCCCGGGTAAGACGGACGCTGTGGTGGGTGCGTGACCCCGTGAGCTACCATGCACAACTGAACAAGGAGTTGCGAGCACACAAGCGCAAAGCAGACAGGCTAGACCTGGAGGCATGGGCCAGGCCTAACACCCTAAGTGACCAGCCAGGCATGGCAATACAGGCAGCGACCGACAATCCCGACATCGGATTCTACGATTACACCAAGAGGCTGAAATGGTGGGCCAAGCATAAGGACCGCAAGCCAGAGAACTACTTCGTCGTCCTGTCACGCTCCGAGTCTAACCACGAGCGCTGGCTGCGCATGATGCGCACGGGTGAATGGGTCGGAGCTGTCGTCTTCGATGGCCCCATGCCCGACACCTACCTAGGCTTTCCCGTAGTGGACGGGACTAAGGATGACTCGGTCTGGCTGTCACCACCAGGCACCATCCGAGGACTGCAATTGATAGGAACCAACAAAGCAAAACAGGCAGCACGCGAGAGCGGGTTTGCCGTCAAGACTGGAGAGTAAACATGGTCACACTGATACACCACACAGACCCCGGACACGGATGGTTTCAGGTACCCGCCTCTGTTCTGCGAGACCTCAACACCATTGACCAGGTGACCGGGTATAGCTACTACTGCGCACGCACTGACACCCTCTTCCTGGAAGAGGACCAGGACGTGTCCCTTATCATCGACCCCATCCGGGCAGCGGGCGAGAGCATCTCTATCGAAGAGCGGTACGAGGAGTCGTCCTTTGTTCGCCGCCTCCCACGATGGCAACCAACGCCATGAGGAGGACAGTCACCGCGAGACGAGGGCCGGACGAGGTATCATTCACTGTCCGTTGTGGAATAAGCGAGCACTCGCTAGACGAGGTCATAGACGCCGCCGAACGCTACAACGAAAAGCAAGGCGATGGGCTCCACATCACCAGCCAGGACGAGTACAAGGCCATCCTCGAGGAGGCATGCGACAGCGAGACCTTGCGCGAGTACATAGTGGACACGACCGACGGGCTGGCTGACGGCACCATAGACGAGGCCGAGTATCTTTACTATGTCATCTCGTCGCTGGTGTGGCGCGGCAACCTGAAGTCGGGGGCGGTGGCGGAATCCCCGCCGAACCCAAAAAGCAATTAACTAACACACCATGTTAACCACGTGGTATGGTACTTACTCACATCACATGGAGGCACCATGACCGACCAAACCAACCCGGTCCCGACCGTTAGCGCCGGCACGTACGACGAAATGTGCGCGGCCATTCACCACGCTAGGCGTCACGCACGCGCAGCGTACAGCGACCTCGACGAGTTCGAGTGCGAGATTTACGAGAACTGGTCCGACCATCTGGGCGAACTCTCCCCGCTTGTGCAGGCATCTGTCGACGCGGTGCAAGAGGCAATGGTCTGCATTCTTAAGGTGCTAGATGCGGTGGCACTAGCGGAGGAAGAACTCCGGGACTCCCCTGACCCAGCGTGGGTGCGCAATGATTGATTACTCCGACCTCGCCGAGCTGCCAGGCTCTAGGCCGCGCAACTCTTGCCACCCATGGTACGTGTGGCTATGGGGACAAGTTGAGCTCGACCCCAAGCTAGCGTGCGAAGCGCTAGGTTGCACCCCTAGCACAATGAAAGCCAAGCTGTCCGGATTCAGGCCGCTACGCACCGAGGAGATTTACCGACTCGTAGCTGCGTGGGTTGAGCGCGGGCGACACGTTACTCTCGAGCACGTCGGAGAGCTGGTGCTTCTGCACGGGCACGTTCGACACCAAAAGGATGACAATGCCACGACGTAAGAGCTTTACCGTTCCGCTCGCATTGCTGGAGCAGCCGCAGTACAGCCGGCTCAACCCGCTACACAAGGGGCTGCTACTTGGGCTATACGCTGAGTGCGACGACTACGGAATCCTGCCAGCTCTAAAGGCAGGGCGCCGCTCGGAGATGGACTTGATAGGGCACGAGGCTGTGGCCGATGCGCTTAAGAAGTTTCACGAGCGCGGACTTATTCGCGTCTACATCGTTGAGGATGAGGAGTTCGTGCAGCTTGTCAACTACGACCAACACCTGAGTTCACAGCAGCTGTCACGCAGGTTAACACGTTGGCCACATCAAGTTAACATGAATAACCCTAATGATTCCGGCGGACTACCTAAGCGCAAGGCTGTTCGCGTATCACGTAGCGTTAAACCGACAGGAGGAAAGCCCACTAATACTAAAAAGACTAATGATACTAAGAGTTTAACTAATAGTAGTCTAGGTAATAATAGCAAGACTCGTGCCAAGAGGGAGCAGGAGTTTGAGAAGTTCTGGGTTGCGTACCGGACAACTGCCAAGAGCTTTGGCAAGGGCCCCGGCTCCCGCAAGGAGGCGTTCACGTGGTGGACCCGGCACAAGCCACCCCTTGCAGAGGTCCTTGAGGGCCTGGCCAAGTGGGCTCAGTCACAGGACTGGGCTGACGGATTCGTCAGGCACGCAGTCAACTGGCTCAAGGGTGAGCTGTGGAAGGACGACCCGTCGCCAGCAAAGGGGCTTAAGCCTCACTTCCAACCAACACAAGACAAACCCGTAATCACCGAGGACGACATACCATTCTAAGGAGGCATCATGACCGACACCGCATACGATTTAACACCAAAGGCTATACGGCCTGCCGCTGACCTAAAGTCCCCACCCGGCAAGCGGGTCATTCCGATTGTTAAGTGGAACGATTTCCACGATTGGCCAAGCGTCAAGACCTTTCGCTACATGATTCGGACTAACCATCTCAACGTTTCCAGCGTGGTGGTTAGGCGTGGCAAAAGGATTCTTGTGTCGGAGGAGAGGTTCGCAACCTGGGTTGAGTTCAACGCACCCAAAATACTCCAGCTTGCACTGGCCAATGGATGGGTTGACGTGCGCCGGGATGGGCCAGGCTTCCCCGGCCTAAGCGGGCCGCGACGGGAAGGCAGGGAGAAGTCAGTCTGCCGAGATGAGTTCTCCCGCAAGGAGATTAGTAGGCTGGATAGCTGGTTTGACCAGCAGAGAATGTTGCAGTCCATCTACACGCGGAACCTAGGGGCCTTGTTTGCTGACGCATTGGATGACTTCGCCGCCCGGTTCCGCTCTAAGCTGGAGCAGTTCGTCCGCAACACGAGTGACCCATGAAGGTCTACGCAACAATAGGACCGATGGGCATTCGTGTGCCAGCTCACCTTGAGGAGTCGTGCAGGCCGGTGAACCACTACCGAGCCTGCTACGGCCATGACTTTAACGAGGGGCCGTGGCTGTGTCCCAGCTGCGGCAGCGCACACACGCTCACCCGAATGGAAGGGATACTTGGCGACCCAAGATGTGGTGCGTGCGGGTTTCACATGCCTCGTCGGTGCAACGCTGATGGGTGTGACACCCTGGTGCCAGGGTTCGGAGACCCAGACTACTGGTGTCCGCCGTGGCCGTTCTGCTCCTCCTGCCTGGACGAAGAGGTCCTTCGTGAGCGCCAGGAATGCCTTGTTCGCATCCCACAGCGCGTTCGTCACGCCGCAGTAAAGGGATGGGAGGGAAGGTACGAGCACAGGAAGCACGCGGGCGAAGTTATGGCCGAGTGGCTTGAGTGCAAGCTCGGGTACGACGGAGGGCCCAGCTCCCTCTACATCTGGGGCAACGTGGGCTCCGGTAAGACAACAGTGGCTGCCCGCGCAGCCGTTAAGGCGGTCACTGCCGGACACGTGTACGACGTGCAGTGGGTGCGCGAGGGTGCGTTCTTGAGCGCAGCCAAGTCGCAGTACTCTAACGAGCAAAGCGCCGAGCTGATAGACAACATGCGGCACGCTGCTCTTCTGGTATATGATGAGATGTGGACAGCTGCCGATAGCTACACCGACCACGTCCGCTCGACCATGGCTGACATCTTCTCCCTACGCTTTGAGGAGAGGCGCCCAACCATCATGACCAGCAACGAGCCCCCTCTTTTTGTTCAGGTTCTGGACACGCGGGTCAACTCCCGTTTCAATGGGTGCGCCCGTACCATAGAGGTGCGTGGGCCAGACCTAAGGGGCGGGGAGTGATACGCATAACAATCGACGATGAAGCTACGCTTGACCTGCTGTGCAAGGTCTACGCAAACCGACTTAACGCAACATCAAGGGGCGCACGCTATGCAATGAACAACAAGAAGCGCGCCTTTAAGGAGGCGGTGTACGCAACAGCAAGGGTCGAAGGCGACCCCGTCGAAGGCGACCTTGTTGCTGCGGTTTACACACTGACACTGCCTCGCTGCGACTGGGACGCTCCCATCAAGGCGCTTCAAGATGCAGTGCAAAAGTGGATAGGCTGCCAGGACGACCGAGTAATACGGTACGCCATGGCCTTCCTGGCCAGGCCGGGCAAGGCGACGCGCAAGAAGCCTCTCCGCAAGAGGCAAATAGTTATCGACCTTTACGACGCAACATCAGAAAAGGAGCAAATCATGAGCAGAATCTACCACCTTCTTGACTGGGGTGAGCTGTGTTGGAACAAATAGGCTTAGGACTGCGCGGGGCTGTGTCCCCTGAAAGCCAGAGAAAACTTAACATATTTCTCCTGACGGCCGCTCTCTGCGTGGTCCCGCTTACTTCCCCTCTCTCTGCCCCCTCTGACGCATCGCTGGTCGAAGTTGCGGCATCCCTATGCAAAAACGCCAAGAAGCCCGTTAACCGCCAATTCCTTGCCTCTCTGCTTAAGGCTGAGACAGCGCACAAGGTGCCGGCCTATGCCAGGGGCATCACTCTTGCGGCCGCCTGTCGTGAGTCAGGCTACCGCGCCAAGCCGAGAAGGGGAGATAAAGGAAAGGCTTGGGGCCTGTTGCAGATGTGGAAGTGGTGGGCCACTCGCTACAAGATAGACCGCGAGAACCCAAGCCAAGCTGTGAACGCGTGGCTAACCCACATCAACCGCTCCGTGCGAAAGGCCGGCCGCCTGTGTCGCAAGCCTTGGCGGGCGTGGCTCGTTGCCCAAGCATGGGTTGCGTCTGGTCCGCAGAAGTGGCGCTGTCGATACTCGAGGCACTACAAGCTGCTGCGCTACTGGAAATGGAAAGTTCGGCGGTTGACACGCAAGGCCAAGTAATGTAATCAGCACAACACGTCACACACATGGAGGCACCATGAATCATGGCTTTTTATTAGAGCGCATGCGTAAGCACCTAATTGCTGCGCAAGAGCTTGCTGGTAAAGTTGAGTACACCGAGGGGTGTTCACTCTCCGAAGCCGCGCACTACGTATCGTCGCGAACCAAGGACGTTATCGCGTCCCTTAATGAGACGCTCGACGCGTACCACCGGGAGTGTGCGCTGGACGCGCTTCGCGGTCACGACAACGAAGGTATCCAGTACTAGGGAGCGGGCGGGGCGCCCGTCACAGCACCCCGCCCCGTCACAACAACCACCGGAGGCACCCAGGTAGTCCCCGAGATTATGGAGGTATTGATGAGTGACAAGCAAGTGAAAAGAACAGGGGATGATATCCTCTACGACTTAGAACAAAAGCTGGCAACGCTTGACAGCTTGCCACATGAAGACGAGGAGGCGCTCGCTGCGTGGCAGGAGGAGTTCGACGAGCTGCTGTCTAACGCAGACGATAAGATGCTCGCCTATCGCCACGCAATCGAGTTCGCTAGCTCGCGCAAGGAGTTCTTTAAGAAGCAGCGAGAGCGATATGCGGTGCGGTTCCGTGCGCAGGGACGCGTCATCGACCGCGTGAAGGAGCTGGCACACAGCTTCCTTCGCAGGCACAACGAGCTCACCGGAGAGAAGCGCCTGTCCCTTAAGGACGGAACCTGGGCCACGCTGTCCAAGTCTCCGAAAGACTGGTTGTTCTACAACTCAGCCACGGGAGAGGCTGAACTGTCCGTATCCGATGTCCCGACCGAGTACCTCAAGATGGAGATATCACGCAGCGCCCTTAAGTCCGCAGCGCGTAGCGCCACAGAGATACCCGGTATCGGATACACCCTAATTGAGAAGACCCATGTGAGGTGGTCATAATGTCTGAGTCTGAACCCATGAAGTCCGTGCACCTGCACGTTGCCATTACTGAGTCAATGAACGAGGAGATACAAGCGTGCCTGTTGCGCGTGCGTGAGAAGATGGCGGCCGACTACGGCGGCATGTTCTCGCAGCGCGTTACCCGCAGTGAGGTTATCCGCATGGCGCTTGAGCGCGGGCTCAACGACATCTACGATACCACCCGCTTTGAGGAGGATGAATGAACCAGAAGACACAACTTGCCCGCCCCTTTCATGAGCGCTTTATCAAGTCTAAGGGCGGCTCCTTTAAGGCCGAGTACGTCTCACATTCCACGGTTACCGAGTTCCTAATTGGCATACTTGGCAACTTTAGTTGGGAGCATGTGAGCTGGATTCACGGCCCTGACGGCTCCCTAGAGGGAGGGGTGTTCCGCCTTACCGCAACCATTGACGGCGAAAGAATCGTCATCGAGGAGTGTGGTGCGGTGGAGCGTCCCGCCCCCAACGCTGGCGAGAGGGCAAAGGACATAAGCTCCGACGCCATCAAGCGAGCCGCTATGCGTGTCGGGCTTGGCCTCCACCTCTGGAGCCAGGGCGACTACATTCTCTACAACACCCTTACCAAAGGAGGCGACCATGCCTAAGTTAGGATTCTCACCATCCAGCTACTCTGAACCAGATAGCGAGCCAGAGGTTAAGAGCTTTAGCCTCATTGAGCCCGGCTGGTACTCTGCCGAGCTTCTCTCCGTTGAGGAGAAGACATACAAGTCTGGGCTCGGCGGTGGCTTGCAGTTCACCTGGGTAATCATCGGACCGCGCAGCGCTAAGCGCCGCGTATGGGATACTCAGACCACCTACCACACGAGCGAGCGAGCACTGGCCCGTGGTCGTGCTCACGTTGCTGCGCTGCTTCGCGCATGCGGGGCTCAGGCCGACGCTGAGTTCGACATGGAACAGCTGGCCGGGAACACCGTTGAGATTAAGGTCAAGGTGGACCCTGGCAACGGGCAGTGGCCCGCACGCAACGTGGTGGACGGGTACCGTGAGGCGCGCGATGGACAGGGCACCCCTTCGAGCGCCATGGAAAAGCACGTCGCCGACTTCGACGACGATGACATTCCGTTCTAGTCGACCTTAATAATCTCGCAGCACTGCTTCCGACTCGCGTAGGCCTCGGCCTCTTTCTTGGTCTTAAACTCAATAGGCAAGACCTGAGGCTCGAGCCCTACCGTGTTGGGGTAGGACTGCTTAATCTTATAGGTGCCCTTCGGCTCTGCCTTCTTCTTAGGCTCTGCCTTCTTCTTCTTTTTCTCAGCCATTAGTCTTCCTCCTTAATGCTGATTGTGTCCACATCTGCCCTGGTGGTGATGAGCTTCTGAATCTCCTGGTGGATAGATTCGACCGCCTCTTTTAGGTCCTTGGCTTTGGCCATTAGGTCCATCACCTGCGCAAACAATGCTCCCAAGTCCATGCCTACTCCTTCTTGCAGGGTTTCTTCGCTACCGCATCGAGGATGAGCGCACCGTCCACCTTTACCGATACCTTGCATACTGGAGTCCGCTTAATGGAAATGTCTAGCTTGGTTCCCTTTACATACCTGGTGCAGCCCGCAAGCATTGCAACGCACCCGATTAAAATCATCACCTTTTTCATTCTGTCTCCTCCGCCGAGTCTTGAGACTCCGCCATTCCTACCGGCTCTTTTGTTACCAGGCGCAACGCAATCATGAGCACGCCCGACACTATCGTGGACCACGCAGCACCAAGAGCTGGCGCCGCGAGCTCCAGCGTGCCGGTGTAATGCAGCACAAGGCTCGTAACAGCGGTAGCTATAAGGCCCACGCCCGTCTGTATTGTCTTTGACTGTAATGGTTTCTTCATTAGTTTACCTTTGTCTCAACTACCGTAACCCGGTTGGTGAGTTCGTTGTGCTTTTCCCAGAGGTTGGCCCTTCCGGCCCTCGCCTCCACAAGGCCCCTCTCCAGCACCTCTACCTCTCTAGTAAAGACGTCCATCCTGTGGCTAAGCACGCTGATTCTTGCAGACAAGAACCACACCGCACCAACCGTGGTGCACGCCAGTGGAATAGTGATGCTTAGAATGTCGCTTATACTCATCGCCCCCACCGTGCCTTTCGGCCCCTGTTGTCGTAGTGCACAAAAGACTTATACAGCCCAAGTCCACCTTGCTCCATCTTTCCGTCAGATATCAAGCCTTCAATCGCAGCCTTGACCTCTGCGGGGGTCATCCCCTTTACCCTGATGTCGGCCGCCATTGCTTTCATGTGGTACGAACGCTTAGCCCCGCCAATGCGTTTGTTGTAGCTTGGGTTCCTGTAACCGGAGATAATATTGACGGGCCGACCAACGGTCTCGCGCAGCACCTGTAGGTTAACGGCAAGAGCCTTTACGTTGTCGACCAGGTTGTATGGAACGTCCGTCCCGTCATGGCAGCGCCACTCTTTAATGTCGAAGTTTTCTGTTAGCTTCATCTGCCGAGCCCCCTCTGTCGCCCCTGCTCCCTGAGTTCAAGCGACCTGTTCTTTACTGCCTGCTCTTCTGCGGTAAGCCCAAAGTCTATCCTCTTGATTCCCTTCATTCCCATGCGTACGTAACGCATGCGGTCCATCGCGATGCGGTAGTTCTCCTCGAACTGCCTGGTCATCCTCCTGACCGCCTCCATGACTGCTGCCTTATACCTTGCGGCAGCGGCGGCCTTGTGCACAAGCTCTGGCTTCGCGTTCGGGTCCATGGCAAGGTCTTCGTAGTCCTTCGCCAGGTTAAACACCCTCTTGGGAATAAGGGCTTTTGCCCACGACCTTGCAAGCTTTCTTTTTGCTCGACCCAGCTGCTCCGGAATTTTGTGCACAGTCGTGCCCATTCCGGTCCACAGGTTCAGCATGTAGGCCATGCCGCTTATCTGCTCCTCCGTCGGCTTATCCTTGTACTTGCGCCACGCGGTAGCCAGCGAATCTGGCGCAACCTGCTTTGCCACCATGTCTACCGACGCGCGTCCCATCCCTGTGATGGTGAGCGTGATGGCCTTGTCGATTACCCTGTTGATGTCTGCGTCTGCGTTCTCGTTCCACAGCTCCTCAAACACCTGCACCAGGTTACCTCCCGCCAGTCCGACTATTTGGGTGGAGACCCCCCACTTCTTGCTAGAGCGAGAACGCATAAGGGCCTCTTGCAGCTTTTGCAAGCGCGCCACCAACCTCTTTTGCTCTTCCGGCTTAAGGTCTACGTAGTTGTCCGCGCTGTATCCGGCCCGCCTCAGGGTCCCCTGCTCCACGCTTCCGTCAAGTGCCCCAGGGCCAAGCATGCTAATTAGCTCGGCGAGCTCGTTCTCTTTTGTTGGCTTTCCAAAGAGGCCGGCGATTCCGTCCACCAGGTCCTGGCCCACTGACAGCAGCTGTGCGGCAGGCTCTGCAAAGTTCATTGTGCGTATGCTGTCCACGCCAACGAGTAGCGGATTCGCCATAAGCGAAAACCTGGTAGCTGCACCAACCTGTTTCGGGTCATACGCGTGCGCCATCCTGAGAAAGTCCAGAGCATCGTCCTGCTGATGAGCCTCCATCCCCTGCAAGAAGATGTGCTGCGTAAGCCTCTTTGCTCTATGGCGCAAGTTTGCTCGGTAGTTCTTTCCGCTTGTGGTGTACATGTCTACAGGGTCTTTAAAGATGCGACCCGCAATGCCCATCGTCCCGGGCCTTGGCGTTGCGTAGAATCGCCACGTGTAATGAGGGCTAGCTATGTTTGTTAGTCGCATAGCCCTAATGCGGGCTGGCCAATTCGGCACGTCACCGTACGGGACGTAATGCTCATTAGCGCCATACCTTGCAGCTCGCGCGATAAAGCTATCAAGCTCGTCTTGCGTCAGGACCTTCCCCTTATTCTTCCCCTTTATAATCTCCCACGTTCCGTACGGATGGTCCGCCCCGCTGGGTGTCTTTACGCGCTTCAGGTGTACGGACCTCCGGTGGTCCCATTTCCACCCAGCCTTCTCGCCAACCTTTACGTTCTTTAGCTTGCCTACTACCCAGTCGTATCCATATACGGCGCGCGCCCCTCTAAACACGTCGTCAGACCCTTTGTACATGCGCTTCGACAGGTCAAGCGGCCCCTTTAAGGCTGCCAATATCTTTTTGGCGCGCTTGCCGCCAACTTTTTCTACCAGTTGCGCGAACTTACCCTCGCTTGCCAGCAGCTCGTTTGAGAATACGTCTTGGGCAAATGCAGATATTTCTCCATAGTTAATGCCTGCCTTTCGGAGAGCATTGTACCTCATCCGGGCGTACCGGCCCTCCGGGCTTTGCAGGTACTCTTGGCTGTACGGCTTTACCCCTGGCGCTGGGGCGCGCGTCTTGTCTGTAACCTCCCACCTCATCCAGTCTAACCTTACGCGGTGCATTTCTTTAGAAAGCTTTGCGGGACTAACGCCCCTGGCCATCGCCTCAAGAAGAAAGTTGCTCACCGTGTTGTTGAACAGGGCACGCGTGTTGTAGACCGTTTGCCCCCGGCGCCCTAGGTTAATCCATTGGAACCAGAAATCCTGCGCTTCGTTCTGGAGCATGCGGGACGTGAGCTTCGCGTCCAGCTCTAGCTGCTTTGCAAGCTGGTCTGGAACCAGTATCGCCCTGTTGGTTGGCAGCCCATACTTTGCCCTAAGCGAAGGGTTATCCCTTGCAAAGTCTACGTACTTGTCCAAACGCGCGGCGACGTCTGCGTATGTTCGCTTAATTCTTGCAATGTCTGCGGAAGACTTCGCCGTTACCAGCGCCTCGTCCCTAATCTTTGCCAGCCGCTCTTTGACTTTTGCCACCCCGTCGGCATCGTCCATCAGGATTACCGACGGAAGCGATGATGGCCGCTCTCCACCCTTCACTGCTTCGTCGAGGATTGTTAGCGATTCCTTGCTACCCTCCAGAAACGCCTCCCGTATTGCCGACCTCTGCGCCCTTTTTGCAAGCGTGTGGGCCTCGCCAATTAATGCCGACTCTGCTGCAACGTCGAACACGTCCATGGCGCTTCGCTCTGCCGCTATTGCTGCAAGCTCCTTCCACCTTGCAGCCATTGCCTGCCTTGTAACTGCTGGAAGTCTTGAGCCAGCAGCTGTTGACACGGAATCCACATATTGCAAATACGACTGCTCCTGAAGCCTCGTTAACAATGCCGTGGTCGCTCGGCTTCTCTTGGTGCTGCTCGGGGGCAAGTCCCCTGCTTTCTTTGCGGCCTCCATGACAAGCTCGTGCAATTTTCCCACAGTCGTCTTCCCGGTTATTCCTTCGATACCGAGCCTGAACGCCGCACGCATTAGACCAGACTTAACATGGTCTGCTGCCTCGGTCAGAGGAACTTTTGCTGAGGCCAGCAGTTCTCTGTGCCCCAGGCGCTCCGGGTTAATCGCTATTTCCTTAGCATTGAGCGGCTTCTCCCATGGAAGGTTTCTTGCGCCACCCGCAAGGTATGCGTCTACGTCCTTGTGAACCCATGTCCCCCGCCGGTGAAATCGGTCGCGCACAAACCCGCCAGTGGTCGGGTTCATTTCTGCTATTGGCAAGCCTCCCGCCGCGCGCCCGCGGTTGCTTAGCGGCACGTACCTTTTAAGTTCTTTTATGGCTTCTCTTAGGTTGTCCTGGAAGAGCTGTGCCTTCTGCTGTTCGATAGCTTCTTGCAGGCTGTCTTGGGAGAGCTTTGCCTTCTTGCCCTTCTTCCACATCTCGTCCCCATAGATGGGCTTCCATTCGAGTATGGCGTTTTTGTCGACACCCATCCGGTCGAGGAGCTCCTTGTGTATAATGCGGCCAAACTCACCGGTCATCTTTAGGCGTTTCGATTCGGTTAAAACGTCTACAGCGTTTCCAGCCGTTTGGGCCATTGGCGTACTCGCCTTTCCCCAGATAGTTTTGTTTTTAAGCATGTCCTCCAGCAGGAGGATAACTACCTCTGGGTCTGCGTGTAGCATCGCAAACCCGCGAGTCGCCACGTCGCTCCCCTCTCCCGCAGCTCGCAATGGGATTCCGCTTTCCTTGCGTTGCGCCATCTTCATGGCGTCTTCCACTATGTTTACCGCTATGTTCCACGGCCTCTCAAGCGTGTATGGTATTCCCTTTCCGGCCTTTCGGCCACTAGCGTCCACAAGCACGCGCCCTATCCGTGTTAGCTCGGCGTCATTCAACACCATTCGCTCTAGGTTGTCGTCTAGATACTTCCTGACAGCCTGTGCTCGCTTGCCAACCTCTTCTGGCAGCAATCCTTCTGACGCCATTCGCTGAGTTACCGAGCTCAGAATCCTTCTTTGCTGGCTTGGGGTAAGCTGGTCGAACGCGCCCCTGATTCCTATGGGCTCGTTGGTTGCCGGGTTGATGGCTTCCGCCGCCTTCCTCCATTCCGCTATCGACTTCATGTACGTAGACACCCCACTTTCCTGGGACTCCCGGAACACAAAGCCAAGAAGGTCTGCGGCGTTTCTTTCTACAGTTGATGCCTTGTCGGTAAGCTCTGCCCAGAACTTCTCCTTAATCCTTCTTGCTGTGCGCGCGATAGGGTCTGTGGCTTGAAGGGCCTTGTAATAGCCGGCCAGGGCCTCGTCCGTCACTACGCCCTTTAGCTTCTTGAGCCTTTTCCACCCTCCCCTTGTTGGCGCCTCTGACAATATGCCGTACGCAGCGCGCAACTTTGCCGCCTTCTCTATTACCGCAAGCCCCTTGACCTTTACCACTTGCGGCAGCTTCGCCCACGCCGCAGTGTCTCTCATCATCCCCAGCCCTTGCGCAACGAGCAGGGACGTGCTTAGCGGCATGGCTCTAAAATGCCTTGGCGGGTCATCGGCAAACAGCACCACGTCCGCAATCATGGAGTTTCCGGCATCTTTCCAAAACGCCCGTGATGATGCAAAGGTCTTTGCAATCAGGTCCCACCCGCTCTCTACCCATTGTGCCCGATGTGGAAGGTCGGCCACCCCGGCGGTCACCTCTAGTGCGGCCGGTATCATTTCAACGATTAGGTCGACCTCCTCCACGAAAGCTCGAGCAAACGATTTTTCTGCCTGCTTTTTAAGCATGCGCTCTACTTCTTCCCGGACCCTGTAGTACGGTGCCTTGTCCACCCCTTTGAGCTTGTTTAGGCTTTCTATCTGCTCGTCCGTCAGGTAGTCCATTCCACCGCTGGTAATGTTCCGGTAAAGAACAATGGCCCTGGCAGCCTCTTTTTCCTCAGGGGTGAGGTCACGCATCTCTTTCCGGGTGTTTTCCCACTGGCCCGGCATGCCTAGAAACTTCTGCGGCCCCCCTGCGTCACGTATGGCCTCTACGACCCCCTCCACAGTGCCAAGCGCAGCCGCACCAACGCCCGCCACAGTGCGCGCCACCTTCATTGGCATGTCCGCCGCTTCCTCCGCCACGCGCAACCTTTCGTACACGCGCTCGTGGATAAGGCTTTCGAGCGGAATCTCCCTTCCGTGTTTGAATGTTCCCGGCGACCAATACTTGGCTAGCCGGTGCATCTCCTTTCGTTTTCCCGCCCACTTGGGCGACACTCCAGGAAAGGTTCGGCCTGGCTCAGCAGCCATAAACGTGTCTCGCTGACGCTTCCTGCCCTCGCGCGTCCTGTCTTGGTACATCTGCACCACATCGTCAGGATGGATGACAAACGGGCTTTCTTGTACTGCTGCGTCTAAGGCTTCTATCGTTTTGTATTCCTGTAACGCCGGCACCGTTAGCAGCCGCTCCTTGGCGGCGTCTGACAGGTTATCCCAAAGCCATCGGAGCCAATCTCCAAGGCTCTTTGTTTTTATATGTCCTGGGCTCTGGTTTTCCCAGCTGATGTCTGCGCTTGTCTCGTTTCCCTCGTCGTCCATCCCCTCGAGTTCGACGCCAGCCCTTTCCTCTGCATCTCCTACAGACATAGCCAGGGCTTCTTCTATTGTTTTAACCTTGCCCCCAAGGACTAGGCTTTGTGCGCGCTTAAGCGCAAACCACAAGCTCTGTGCTACGGACTTGTCGCTTCTTTCGTGGGTCTGTTGAAGGAAGTGGTCGGCCACCTTGTCAGCTTCTGGCTCCGGCATTCCTTGCTCTTTGGCTAGCTGCCGCGCCTTTGTGCGCACCCGGTCCCTGACTGCTTTATACTCCGTGTTTATCATCTTGCGCGCAGCCTGCCACCTAAGGGGAGGCTCCGTGCGCACATCAAACGTCTCTAGGTCTGGCGCACCCTCAATCGGGTCCATGTCTGCCTTGGCTCGTGCCATTGCCCTGCGGGCCTTGGCGTCCAGCCCGAAGTCTAACCCGTATTGCTCGGGCTCCAGGTCTATTGCCGGGACATACCCCTGCGGCATGGGCAGCGGCGCGTGCGCCTCAGCCCTTGGCAGAAATGCGCGCCTCTTGCGAACGCGCTTACCCGGGTCTGGGTCTGGGCTTTCTGGGGGTGTGGTTGGGAGGTCGTCAATAAAGGTTACGTCCCAGTCGGGAACGGGTCCGCCCTCCGTCATCCTCTCCAGCCGAGAAAACGACACTACGTCCCTTCTGTCCCTTCCTTCTGGTATTACGCGCACACCAGTGTTGGGATCCACCTCCATCGGGGCGGCGCGACCTACGTGCCTTGGGTGCACTGATAAGCCAAGACGGCGCATCTCTGCCAGCCTCTCTTGGAGTTCTTGCTCGTCCCTTGACGGCTCCGGTAAGAACACAACCGAGTCCGGGTTCCTTGGCCCGTACAGCACGCGGCCTGTCTTTGGGTCCCTTGGTAGCTTCCTCTTGTCCCCGCGCAGCTCTCTTAGGTCCTGCTCTTCGCCCACCATCTCCGGGAAATACCCATAGCGGCCACGAAACATATCTCGCGCAACAGCCTCGTCATACCCGCGATCCAGCAGCTCACGAAAGAAAGTCGTTTTAGTTTTTGCCTTGGGCACCGCCGCTTCCCCTTTTTAACGCTTCGGTTTCGTACTTAAGCCTATATTTTTGAAGTACCTTTCTTCAGCCAATTTCCATTGGCCCCTTGCTGTTGCAAGAGCCTCTTTGGCCTTCCTTACCCTGCCGTCTAGCCTACGTATCTTATCCTGTATGTCTGCCTGATCTTTCTTCCTCTTTTCCCTGGTCGCTTTCGCAAGGGCATCAGTTAGCACTTTTCTTTGCACCACATGCCAGGGCAGGCCGTCAGGACCTTTTTTACTAAGGCCTTCCCAGTGCGCTTTAGCCGCTTTGAACGCTTTATTCTTAGCCATCCAATTTTCGCGCAACTTGGTTCTTATGGTTGCCTTTTTAGCCACTGTGGCCGGAAGCCCTGCTGCTTCACGGAGCGTTGCCCTCACCGTTGCCAACACATCTAGCCTAGTCTTACTGTCTAAGCCTTTTGTCTTATTGGCAAACCATGTCCCAAACGACTTCAGCTTTAGAATCCTAAGCATGGCATTCGCCTCCCTTATCTTGCGCCCCTGGTCCTTCATGTCGCCAAGCGCCTGCATAGAGGGTCGAGAGTTTCTGCTAAAGAATCCGTCAATCAACTCAGCCGGATTGATACCTTTCTTGCGGAACACTCCCCTTCTGCTATAGCGGCCCATCTTCTTTCGGTACTTAAGTAAGGCCAGGTTCGTCTGCACCCTAGAGTACTGGTTTTGATAGAAGCGGCGCTCGCGCAAAGACGCCGATGTTTTCATCTTATCTTGTAGCTCTGCCAGCCTAAGCTTAAGCATGTTCTGCTGGTACGCGCCTTTTTGCTGTAGCCCTGCCCGCCTCTGCTCCAGACTTTTGCGCCTTTGGTCAAGCTGGGCCAGTTGCACCATTGTTGGGCGCGCTCGCTCGCCTCCAAGGAAAGACTTCATAACCTGCTCAGCTGCGCGCTTCTTGTGCGCACCTGTGAACAAGTCTGAAAACGTCCTCGGCGTAGCGTGCAACCTGGCTTGCGCTACTAGCGCTGGCAATGCTCGGCGCTCTGTAATAATCATGGCTATTGCCGACAGGTCTTCTGCGCTTGTCGGAAGCTCTTCAGGCATAAAGATGCGCCCAGCATCTAGAGCTGAGCCCACCATGTCTATTTGCCTGCGGCGAAATTCTGGACTGTCCTCTACGCGGATCCCCTGTGCAATGCGCGCTATTCTCGCCTGCTCCCGCTTTCTTGCTGCAAGCACAGGAGATTCCTGCGGACCACCAATAACTGGCGGCGCTGGCGCAAGTGGAGCCTTTGGCGACGTCGGGGGCACCTCTTCCCCGCCACCTAGGCGCAACTGATAGTCTGGAGCCTCTGGCGGAGCTGCCTCCGGCCGCAGAAGCTCAATCATCTTTGCCCCAGCACCATACAGTTCTCCTGACCCAGATAGGGGCCTTACCCTATCTACAATCGACTGGTATGATGGGTGCGACGGGTCTGATAAAATCTTTACTATCGTAGACAGCGTTCCTGCCAGCTCCGACTCCTCAACCCCGAGCCGCCGGGCTATGTCTGGCACCCTGCCAAGCGCAAGCATTGCTTCTTTCTGGCTTTCATTTGTAAGCCCAAGCGAGCGGTAGGGTTCGTCCACACCAAGCTTTAGCCGCATCGGCTCCCTTGCAAGCAGCGGGCGCTCCTCAGTATTCCCCTCACGCCTCAAGGCCCCCTCAAGCCTTAGGCGCGGTGCCGGGTCAACTCCCACAAGTGGCCCGCGTGTAAGCGGTGTAACACCTTCTGGCGTGGGCGCTGGCGCAGGGGCGGGCTGCGGCCCTCTCTTCTTCCTCGCTCGCTCCAAGTCTGCCATCCACGACGCCATAGACTCGTTCGGCTTTCCACCTGGTGGTCGTGGGCCAAACCTATCCTTATATCCCCGCGTAGAATATATCCCTGGCCTTTGTCCTGGGGCGCCCCACTTGAACTTCTTGATTCCCAGCGTGCTTCTTGCGTACCGACGCGCGGCCTCCATAGTTGGAAACCTTCCCGACAGGTCCACGCCTTCCCCACCCACAGGTGGTGTTGGTGTTGGTGGCTTTGGCGCTTCTTCTCCAAGCGGGCCAAACCTGCTGCTGTCAGGGAGCCTAACATCTGGCACGCCTGGCACTGGACCTGTTGAAGACTCGCCCGCTCGCATCTTCTTTAGTTCTGCTGCGGCCCTGTCTCGCTTTGCTCTTGCCAAGGCTGCCCGACGCATAATGTCTGCACCGGTCTGGACACCGCTTCCCTTTTTTTCTTTGTCCGCAGCCAGGCTCGAGATTCCTGCGGTAAGCGCGTCTAGCGGGCGTATGCCCATAACGTTAGTTGCGGCTTGGTTTACATTGCTAACCATGCCTGCGACAGCTGATATGCGTTGCGGGTCCCATTCGTGCTGTGGAGCGTACTGAAGGCGCGGAACACCACGCGAGCTCGCAGCCCGGAATATAGCGTTGCTTGGTACTCTCCACCTTGCCATCTTTTCCCCCTACGCCAGCATCGTTTCGAGGATCTTCATTCCCATTGCAGACATCTGCTCATCCCCATACTTCGCCAGCTGCGCCTGCACAAGCTGGCGCGCCTTATCTTCGTCCACACCCCAGAAGCCAGTAGACGCCTTAATGGCATCCATAATGTCCTGCTCCATGTTGCGGGACTCTTCCTTGTACTCGGCGCTTTCGTCCATTTCGCGCTTAGCTCTCGCCGCCTCTACCTTTGCAAGCTCTGCACCGGTGCGCTTAGCCGCTATGCGCTCTCTTCCGCCCGCCGCAAACTCTGCCTCGGCAAGGCCCCGTTGCTTTCCGGTGGCCAGCAACGCCCCAATGCCACCACGGGCCGCACCGGCCATCGCTTGCGCTGCTCGTCCGCGCACAGCCTTTTTGCCTTCTTCCAGGCCAAGCTCTGCTGCTTCAACCTCTTCGCCTGCGCGTTGCGCAAACCCGGTAAGCGCCTCTTCTGCTTCGCCACGGAGAGACTTTTTCTTTTTCTCCGCCGCTTCCATTCTAGCCTTTAGGAGCGTCTCTTGCGCACCCTGGTAAGCACTGTACTTTGCCACAACGTCCTCCTACGCAAGATGCTTCTTGCAAACAAGATACACGAAATGCCCTTGGTAGCCACTCAATAGCAACTCTCTGGGCAGCGCGCTAGCCACGCCAGTCAGATTTCTGCTGTCTGTCATTTTGTTAGTTGCATCCGTGAGATGCATGCGCACCTCAATCATTTGCTCAAACCCATTCGCTTGCCGCACTGCGTTTGCAGACGATTGACGAGCGGACTCGTCTCGTGCACTTCTGCCCGCAAAGTACGGATCTCCCTGAGCGTAATGCCCAACCCCAGCAAAGCCTGCGGCAGTATATAATGGAATCTGATGCATCTCCCAGTCCCAATTCTCTGCCGTATTGCCTACCGTCTCATCACCCAAAGAAAAGTCGTGTATTTTCATACGGTCAATTAACGTGTCGTTCCACGTGCTGCTACCCCCGAGTGTAGGGTCTAGCATTGAGTGGTATGCAACGCGACTGTAGTACGGCTGGCCCAGCACAGATGGCCCATCGGCCCTTAAGAAACTTGTAAGCCCAATGCCCACTTCCACCTTAAAGGTCGTGCTATTCGGCTTTATGAGCTGTGGGCCTGCAAACCACCCGGTGTCGGCTGGGGCTCCTGGTGGCACCGCAACCGCGGTTGGGTTAAACACCCCTGGTACCATCCAGTTCCACGCAAGAAACGCGTGGTGTATGGTGACTGGGTACGCCAGTGGTATAAAGCGCCTATCTGCAATAACCTGGTCCTGGGCTACAACATCCTTATCCATGTAGGGCTCACATCGGGCATAATAGCCCGAGAGCACAGCGCCCCAGCGCCTATTGTTCATCAACGGGACCGCGATGATTTCATACCCAGCGTCTTGAGCAAGCTCCTGCCTTGGTGCGGTTCTTGCCTCTTTATCGTATCCGCCCTTTAGCTTGTCTCGAAACACCTTGTCTATTGCGTGCATGTTAGTGCTAAAACCATCGGACGCATTGTCCGCCTCAATCTTATCACCGGCACTTGGCTTTGTAATAGACAGGGTATAGCTGTCGATGACCCCGTTGTTTGAGCTCGGGATGTTCTGCACAACGCTAGACCCGCTGTGCTTGTCTCTTGTCATGAGCTTCTGCCTGAAGCGCATTGACACATTCACCGACACCAAAGCGTGGCTATCCATTGCCGTCGTTGTTGTCCATTGGCCAATGTTTGGCGGGTTAGGGCCACCTACTGTGTTATCCCATCCAATGTACTCTCCTCCGTTCAGGTCCGGACAGTAGATTAGAAACACGTAGCTCTTGTACGGATGCATCGCCTGCGCGATATCGGAAATAAGGATGGGGTTTTCTCTTAGGTGCTCTCCGCTGTATGCATCAAACGGTATGTCTAGCGACCACACCTCGCGCTCCATGCGCCGCTCGCTTGCGCCAAAGTAATATTGGCTCTTAGACATGATGGCTAGCTTCAGGTTGTATGCGTCAACCCTTCGGAAGTCCATCATTCCCTGGTACCTAGATGACCCCCACATCCCCTGCACCTGGCGTTGAGCTGCGGAGTAAGCAGTTCCAGGCGAGTCTGCATAGTGGGTCACCGACTTTTTGTCGTCGTGGAAGTTGTCCGCAATGGCGCATGGCTCTCCGCGCTGGTCAAACGAGAATGATATCTCCTCCAACACAGCGGTTGGCGTATCTTTATCCATTTGCGCGATAGCCGAACCCGCAGACCCGCTTACCGAGAAAAGCTCCTGGGTTGGAGGGAGGATAAATGGTATCCCAAACGGCCGGCTGCCCGGATCTGTTCTAGTGACCTTGGCACCCGTCGCCATTGCCGCGCCACTGGTAAACAGCCCCACCCTGTTATAGGGCTGGAAAAGCTGCATCCCAATGTGCGGAACCCACAGGTTTACCCTAAACGTCGACTCGTCTGACCCAAGCTGGTCGGCGGTAATGTTTGCTCCGCTTATTTGCGCCGCCGCAGATTCTAGCGGACCATGCATCTGGTCTACTTGAAGCTTCGTCCCGCGAGCTAGCTTTTTTCTTGTAATCTTTGCCACTACCCAATCTCCTCGAGCAGCGTCAGGCACACCGTGTAGTATTGCCTGAACCACGGAGCACCTTTCCACCCGCCATGAACTGGCCATCCCGACGGTGCCGGCGTCTTCTGCTGCTTGTCGTACTTCGGAATCATGATTGACAAGCGCGCCCTACTGTCCTCCGGTACTGGAATGTCGCAGTCCAAGTCCACCACGCACCCAGACGGTTGACCCCCTGGGTATGAACCAATGCCTGCTGCAAATGCAACCATGGGCTCCATCTCATATGCTGGCGATGCTGTAGACCAGGCAATCTGGGTTACGTTTTCTTTGGTTATCTGAAACCTATGCCGCGTGAGCTCTACGCTTGCCAGCGACCTGTCTTCCCTAAGAAACAAATCGTCTACAGAAAGCTGTACTAACAAGTCTTCGCTTGGCGAATTTGCTGAATACGGTGGGTTTGACACGGGAGGGTTGTCAAAAAGGAAGTCGTTCCTAAACGGCATCCGCGCTACTTGCGCTGCCTCTGCCGCCAAAATTGCATTGTTTGTTATATCATCTGTTAGCAGGAAGATTGTTACCTTTGCCACAACCACAGGCTTCTTAAACGCCCAGGACATTTCCCACGCGTACTGCCCCGTCTCTTCATAGATTGGCTCAGGAATTACGGTGCCGGCACCCGTTGGCCCCTGCTCAAACCCGAACCCCTCTTCCGGCTCGATGCTTACGCCTGGAACTCGGTATCCCTTTATCCGATGAGGATTCGTAAACCTGTCTGGAGTTACTACTGGCGCTATCTGCGAAAGATTCTTTGCGGAGTTGTAGACCGGAAGCCACGGAAACATTGCGCCCGTAACCGCCGTAGACTGCTCTGCCGACAAAGGCATTACGTTTAACACCGTTGCCCGGTCGTCCGTTCCGTCTACCCATCCCTCTGCGTGCGGGCTATACCCTGCCACAATCTGCGTCTGCATGAAGCGCTGCTTTATATCCCCTTCCGGCACTTCGTTTACATGGTCTTCCACATCTTGCAGAGCATCTTCTACCCTCGAACCATCGATAGTTGTCGAGTCTGCAAACTGCTGTTCTGATACGTGCCTATTGTGTTTTCTCCAAGCCATTAGGATAGCACCGCCGTTGCCGTGACCTGCGCAATAGCACCGCCAGTCTTATTGTAAGATGCCACCATCTGCACGTTTGCAAGCGCGCCCGGGTTGGAAACCACCTGCGTAGTGGCGCTTACACTACCACGAAACAAGCAGCCTAGGAAAATGCCGCGACCTCCACTGGTAAACTCAACCAGGCTTGCATCTAGGCTAGTAGATGTGCGACTGAAGACGCAGCCTCTGAATATTACCGTGGAGGTCGCGCTCACCTTCACCAAGGCTCCCTCGTGGTCTGGGTCGCTATTGATAAACGTTACACCGTCCACCACACAGTCTTGCTCTATTGATACCTGCCGATTTACTTCGCTGCCTGGGCCTATTGCCTGCAACAAGGTATCAGCCTTTTTCAGAGAAAAGCCCCCATACAGGCCCGGCGCAAGCGTGATAACGTTGTCCTTCTTTTTTACCTCTTGCACCACCTCTGATGGCGTCGTCACCTCTAGGCCAGAGACAAGGCTTCGCACTCCTTCCCGCACGTCTGCATCTTGCTGGTCTCCCAGGCCAGAGTCAGGGCGGAAATGCTCTCTTACACGCAAGCTCATTTGCCCCTCCTCCTCATGCCGCCCAGCGACCTAAAGACTGCGCGCACCGAATCTAGGTGCAAAGCCTGAGCTCGGTTCTGAATGTGACCAAATAGCATGTAGCTAAAACTCATGCCTTTTGCTGAGTCTGAGGTGGCCATAGTCTCTACCTCTTCATCATCGATGAGGTAGGTCCCCGTGTCTTTAGCTGCCGCATTGGTGTTCGCAAAGGTTACGCCCGTTGTGTTAAACAGCTTCTTCACAAGGGCTTGCGCCGTATTGTAAATGCGTGTTCGGACGGTTCCCTTTCCCAGCCTATCTTGTATTGCCTCTGCGGATGCGCCAACCCCGCTATAGTCAATAATCTGGCTTGTGTATTCTTTTACGTCTGTCCCAACAAGCGTGTTGCACAGGCCATAGATCCATCGTTCAAACAGGTAGTCTGCGGGAACCCCGGCTCCGTGGCTCATCAGTCGTATATATAGCCCGCGCGCTTTCTTCAGGCTTTCGTTCTCAAGCCCAACCGGAACCGACTTGTATGCCCAGTCCACCGGCTGAGCTACCGAGTCTTCTCTCCTTAAATCGGTAAGGCCAATAACCATTTGCTCCCACGCAAGGACCACCATGTCTTTCGTGACCGACCTTGTTGCGTCAGTGATTTGCGAAAGTGTAATCTGAAACGCTATGCCGCTCTGATTTGCAGAAGCAACGCCCGACGATGTCTTTCGCTTAAACGGCAGGTACATGATGTCATTGCTGATATCTGCGCTCAGGTTCATGGAATCGCCTGACGTGTACCTAAGCTTTATCTTGTTTCCTGTCCTTGACGCCGCTCCACCATCATAGCACTGGATCTCTTTAGAGCCAGCCACCGGGCCACCAATGCCCCAGCCTCCGCTTGTTGCTATCCTTTCGTTTGCAAGTATTGCCTCAACCTCTGTTGCCACGCCAGACACAAACACCGGCTCCCATGCAGCGCTATCAAATGTGATGTCCATGCTCATGGCATCTGCGCCGGTCGCCCAGTCTGTAATACCTGTCCACGTTATAGGTATTACCCGCAATGGCACCAGGTACACAATCTCCCCATCCCCAACAACCGTATTGCTTGTTTGGAACTCAAAGCCCCTGGGCAGCCGAATCCACTTATCTAAAATTGCATACGAAGCGTAGGCCCCAAACGTGGTCACCTTGTACTTGCCCATTGCCAATCGCTCGTCCTCATCCTCCACGCTGCGGTCAATGCCGCCACCACGCCCATACTGCAAAACGTAGTATGCTGAAGACTTTGTCGAGTCGCTTACGGGCGTTCCTGTATTCCCACCATAAAGAGCGCCGTCGCTTAGCGCTTGCGTATCTAAGGCCCCAACCATGTAGAGCTTTGTTGGACTTGCCGCAAGCCATGGGTTTTCTATGTTCTGCTGCACCCCAACGTCTGGGTTTGCACCGTCCATATGAACCATGCTTTCGGTAGTCCACACAGACCACTTATTGCGCGCAAAGCACAAGACCACGCGCTCTTCTGGGATCGATACCAGCACCGCTCGTTCTGATGGGGAGTACTCAACGTTTACGCCACCCGGGCGTAACATCATCGTCGTGTTGGGCTGCTGGTTAACCGTGCTTGTCCACCCGTTGTCTACGTAGTAGCTGGTCATCGGGTTGGTCAAAAACGACGTAAACAAGGGTGAAAACTCTTCAGAGAGCTCTTGGATGCCAAAGCCACCAGCCATCCGGTAGATGCCATTTGAATCTACCCACACTAGCGCATTATCAGCCGCTGTGTACGCTGCGCTTGACAGGCACCCAACATTTGCAGACAGCCTTGTTATCCGGCCCTGCGATGCTAGCGCCCCTCCCGTAGATGGCGTATACAGCCATGTTTCAGACTCCGTAAACGCCACAATGCTATTGTTATGCTCTACCAGAGCGACGATGTCCTGCTCACTCCCGATGTCTACATAGTTGGCCGCCATGATGCTTGTTGGGTACTCAATATCCGAAAAGAATATTCGCCGCCCTGAGGCATACACGAGCCTCCTTTCAAACAACGTGACATCTACCGACTTGGGGAACTCCGCTCTATCATAATAGGCAAAGCCGTCTTGATAGATTCCTGGCGCAGCAAAAGCTGGGCTAACCAGCGATGACTCACTATATCCCAGCTCAAAGCTGCTTCTTCTAAGCTTGTCTACAAACTTGTGCCTCGAGTCCTTAAAAGTTGCGGGCCTGTAGTAATACGTGCCCATGGTCTCTGAGCCAAAGAACAGCACATCGTTGTATTGCTGAAAGAAGATTGGCGTTTCTTCCGCCACAACCCATTCTTGAAAGTCTCGGTTCAGGTTGGTCTCGTACACGCCATGCCAATCCGGCATCTTCACCACGTCTCGGTTGTTTTCCGAGGTGTGCCTGTAAACGGCCTCTTCGTGTGTTGTGCGCGCCGTTATATCATCAATGCGCACGCAGTATATTGTGAGCGTTTGACCGGCATTCCTGTGGTTTGCCACATTCACGCGCGCAAGGAAGACCGACACAATCTGCTCATGCCCAAAGTCCGTTGCTATAAGCTTTGACCCCAGATGCTTCTGGTATCCCCAATCGCTAGAGCCTGTTGCTCCATCGTTAGGGTTTACCGAAAGGGTTGTCGTTAGCTCTTTTAGCTGCCCAAAGCCTTTGCGCACCTGCCAGGCATCGTCCTTCCAAATCATATTCAGAGCGAAGGCGCCTGGAATCGTTGACGCTGCTTGCAGGCCCCCTCCTATGAGTTCGACTTCTTTGCCTGGTACAGCCATGCTGCTCCTATCGTACTGCGTAGGTACGCATGGTTTTCGTCACGTAGTGGCTTGCGTTTCCGTTCCGCTGCACGATGTAATCGGTGAGGTCCTGGATTCGCCTTTGCATCTGCTCGTATAGCGGCGTGTTGATTGCACCGTCGCGGATGGCGTATTGCTTGTATGCAAGCAGCGCAATAACGTCATGGTACATCGTAAGATCGTCAATGAATCCTGCGGCTGCTAGCCAATTGATGTCGCTTGCTGGCACGTACTCAAGTAGCACGTCCCCTGTCCTTGTTCCGGACAAGCGCAATGTTGTGCCTGTTAGTAGCGCCGTCTGTGTTACGCCGTTAAGTGCGCGCCGAGTAGGAACGAGCTCGTATGAAAACACGATCTCACCAGAGCCGTTTATCGCGTGAACCCCAAGTAGGTACTCAAGCCTTGTCGTCGTCGGCGACGGCCCGAGGATCCGCACTGGCGTGACTGCTCCTCCGAGATCGTAGGTGTCTCCGGAGAAGGTGACGTTAACGCTGGTGTAGTAGATGTTTGGGTCAAGCTCAACGACAATGCGTCGAAACTCGTCGTAACCTCTATCAAGATAGGTTTGGATATCAGCATCAGTTAGCCATGTAGCATCTGGTTCATCTGCGTATTGCTGGAAGAGCGAGAAAACCTCTGTCGTGTTCACAGCGTCCCTCCATACTTTTGTGGTGACATTAAGGCCTCAGCGCCCTTTGCCTGCCTGGCTTGCGCCAGATCTACCGTGCTTTTATCCGCAGCCGTCGCCAGCTGTTCACGCGCCATCTGTTCTTGCGCCATGGGGCTATCTGATGAAGCCAGCATTCCTGGTGCCTGATCTTCAACCTGAGACGGAGGCGACTGCCTTGGGAACACTTTGCGTGTCATTGCCGCTTGCTGAAATGCCTCGTCTCCCATCCCGAAAGTTTCTATGCTTATAAGCACTTCGGTAATGTACTCTTGGCGCTCCAAGTCCATTTCGTAGAAAGCTTCGGTTTGCATGAACTTGTGGAAGACGTCCTTGAATACGGCAAGGTCGTCGGTGCGCAAGATCTCTACCTCGTAGCCCTTGGCAGCGCGCTCGAGTATATCCTGCGCATGCGCCATCGCCTGCATCTTCTCTGTGATGTACGAGTTGCCCGTTCGGAAGCTAAGCTCTTTAAGAGCATCTTCCTTATCGATTAAGCCCATCTGCAAGAGCTCAACCACCTTTGCGTCTCGGTCTCCAGACTCATGCCTAAAGAGGGAGCCTGCTTCTAAGAACACCTCGGGGTTTTCCATCAAGTCCGTGGTCTTGAGCTCATGGAAGATGACCCTTCCGGTGCCATCCATCATGCGCATGAACTTGTTTTCTTTGTAATACGTCTTCATCTGACTAAGCACGCACCGGGCCATTTGCCGTACAGCGCGCTCTATCTCAGACTGCGTAATCTGTAGCTGACTCATATCTCGCTCAGACAAAGCGTCGATTGCCTTTCCTGACGAAATACCTACCGCCCGCCGACCAAGCGACACCGAGTGAACGCCGGCCACATCGCCCATCTCCGAATGGATGCGCTGGACATTGTCCATGACGTACCCAGGAAGAGGGGCAGCCTGTAGCTGCTGCGGCGGCCCTCCAGCAATATTGTAATAGATGACCTCACCAGGGCGGTTGGTAAACGCCCCTTTTGCGATGCCGCTATTCTTTGGCACGATCCACTTTGGGTTACCCATGAGCTCCACGTTAAGGAGCATCTGCGTCCGTGCCTTGTTGTAGTAAGCCTGGAGCTCCAACAAGGGACGCAACAACCCAAGCCCCCACAACTGGCCAGGTATCTTCGTATACCTGATGACCTGAATCGGGAAGATCTTCGACTTCGTCTCTTCCTTGAAAAGATACTTGTTGTTCAGGACAAACGCGTGTCGGCCGTCGCGCCAGTAAATCTCGTACAACTCGAGCCGGTTCCCGGGCTTGTGATCTCCCCACACTGACGCATCATATTGGGTCTCAGGGGCTTCTGCAATGAACTTAGAGACATCCGGGAACGCCTTTTGCAACGCCTTTTTCGTGTGAAACGTACGGATAGCGACCCATTGCGCTTCATTCGGGCAGTTAACCTTAGGTTCGAAAACGACATCGTAAGGTGAATGCGCCACGGTTCGGACGCATTGCTCTCCAGAATCATAGTACGTATGTAGGATAGTAGTCCCGGTAGTGAGTAGCCACTCGAGACCTTTTTCAATGGTATCCTTGACGTCATCTTCAGCCCAATAGTACCTGAGTGCCGTTTCACTTGCTTTAGCCTTGAGGATGTCCTCCGTGGATGGGCTTGCAGGCATCGCCGCAATAGACGGATACGCGATGGAAAGCCGTGACAGCATGTTCCGGTAGATGTTCAGGATGAGGTTGATAGTGACGCGCGCATCCTGTCCGTTGTTTACAGACAGAAAGTCTCGAATCCTTCGGTCGTACCGCATCCACTGGTTTCCTGACAGGAACTCAATCGAGAGATCCCAGTCCACCTGTATCTTCTTTCGGTCGCTCTCGCCCTCTGAAATCTTGGCGCCTATATTTGGTGGAAACTCCGCCATCTAAGGTGTCCTCGTTGGCTCTAGCGCTACCATAGCCGCATCTTCCCGGGCCTTCTTCCGCCTTCCCCAGTCACCCCTAAGCTTGGCTCGAGCTGCTGCCGCTGCATTGCGCTGCCTTTCGATATCCTCAAGAAGCTCTTGATCGCCCAATGCTCCTTCTTTTTTCTTTTGCTCTGCCGATAAACTCGCAAGGATAGCATCGAGCTTTTTATCGCGCTCAGCACCCTTGTCGCCCTTTGGCATAGGCGTGGCAGCCATACCCTCGTCGCCAGCGACCAGGCCCGTTATAGCCTTTACGCCTGCACCAAGCGCCGGGCCTACCCCTGGGATAAAAGACAGGCCAGTACCAATAAGGCCCCCGGCTCCTTTTACGGCTGCCTTTTGCCTAGCGAGGCGTTCTTCTCCGTACTTCCCAAGAGGGCCTGCCATGATGCTCTCCTATACTGCGTAGACAACGATGTTTGCGGTTAGCGAGTCTCCTGCACCACCGGCTGTCGCCATTGTAAACCTAACATATTTTACATTCGACAACGTCCGCACTTGCGTTCCCGCTGCTGTTGCGCCAAGCGCAGAACCCCACGGAGTCAATGCAGTCCAGTTTACTCCGTCTGGCGACTCTTGGTATTGAACACCACCACCATTATTGGCCGCAGCTTTGGTGATCAGAAAAACCTTCACGCTTGCGTAACCCGTAAGATTAACCACGCCAGTAACGGACGTAGTTGCCCCTGTTGCCACGGTTAGAGCCTCAAATCTTGCCGTTCCAACCACCAGGTCTATAGGCGGACTCGGAACAGCAGAAGGCCAAGGTGTGCCAATTGCGATTTCTGTAGTGCTTGCTCTAAGCATTGTTTTCCTCAGTGTTGTTCAGATTGAATGTCCTGCCTCTTCATCCACGCAAGCACTCCTGGCGAAGGATACACTTGCTCTTCCATGCGCTCCTCAAACTGAAGTTCATCTTTTCTCACCTTAAGCTCCTTACGAATAAGAAGTCCAAGGTAGAACCCAGTTTCAAGCATCAGAAGTGCTGCGAGGATGAAAAGGAGGATCATACACTTAACCTACGGTGCAAGCTTTACGCCGCAGAGAATCGCATTGCGGTTCGGCTGACCACAAACGATGTTCCAGTACCAACGGTAGAATCCTTCCCAGCTATCCTTATTGAGGACTCGCGAGAGGACAGCACCATCGAGGTCAGCAAACTGACCCGATTGAAGCTCAAGGATTTTCCAGGTCTTGGTATCAAGGAACAAGATCATCCCGTTACCACAGTGGCGGCTGACCTGAATCGGAACACCACCGTAGGAAAGACCCAAGAATCCACCGTCACCTTTTGCCGCTCGGTCGGTCGAGACGTACAGGTTACCTGCACTCGTACCTTGGAGAAGCCCGGTGTACATCTGACGCTGTCGGGGATTCATGATAAGCATGTTCGTGCTAGCCCCTGACTCGAGGATAACTTCGTCCATGATTCCTTGAATCTTCTGAAGCGTCAAAGCAGGTCGCGTGTAAGCACCAGCAGGAGTCTGCGTGATGTCACCACGTACCAGCGTGGACTGAAGCTCTGCACCACTGTTCGCCGCACCAGTAGTACGATCGATCGTGAAGTGCGTCGGATTCGCAAGGTTTCCGTAAATACCTTCCGCTTGCTTTGCGGCCTGCGTTGCAACGTACAACCCGTTTCCTGCCACTCCTGGTGCTCCACCGAGTCCTGCTTCGTTTACCGGTGCCACACTAGACAGTTGCACAACCAAAGGACAGCTCAAGTCGCCCGTAGCAGGAACTTCTGCGTCCAAGGCAGGAACCGCTGCCGGGTTACTATTGACATAAAGGTCAATCGTTCCGGCTGCCGAGTTTGCGCCCTTTACCCAGATCTCCGTGCCTGCCGCCAAAGGAACGCTTACAAGCGTGTCTCCACGCAAAATGTTGATACGCACCCAGGTTGCGACCGTAGCCGTGACAACGCCAGCAAAGCAAGTAAAGTCACCGTCGTAAGCAACGCCCGACTTTGCTCCTGTAAACGGACCAGGACCAGCACCAGCGGTGTTAATCTCGAAGTACTCAGGAATGAATCCTTTGATGGTACCACCAGACACCGAGTCACGGTCAGCGACGTTCTTCACATCGTCAACCAATCGGTTCATCTCGCCATCCATCCAGCCTACGAAGCTGTTGGTGCCGCCCTTTCCAGCCGCTGCCATAGCAGGACCAGTTATCTGGAAGCGACCATAGAGGAACTGCGATAAGATTCGCATGTCCTGGTAGGTTTGCGTTCCAGCAGTAGGAAGCGTTCCGCTTTCATCTGCCCACTCAACACCTGAGTTACGTCCGAGGTGGACGGGCATTACTGCAATCTTACCATTCCAGTCGACCGTAGCCTTCTGGAACATCTGTAACACCATGATTTCATTGTTTAATTGTTCTTGGATCGGCCCAAGGTAGAACTCCTTGAGGATCGCATCGAACGTGCTAATTGTGGCTTCAGCCATTGTTCTCTCCTATCGTTTGAATACGTTGTTGTTTCGAAGGTACTCGAGTAGAGCGCTCTTCGATTCGCTTAAGTTTTTTGGCGGTGCTTTGTCTGGCATGCCTTGTCGCTGCGGGGGAGCTCCAGAGCGTGCTGGGCGGGGTGGGGCCTCCGCCTGTGGGGTTTCCATGCCATGTTCCTTCATGTACCTGGCAATGGCCGCCTCTTCTACTCCTCCCACAAATGCAGAGTATTGCTCTGCAACGGCGAGGACACTAACTGAGGGATCTCGGGCAACCGCTTGGTAAATCACATCGTCCGGAACATTTGGATACTGCTCTTTTGCAGCGGCCACTTCCCGAGTCAGCTCTTGCTCCGCTTGGTATACCTCGAAGTGCTCAATCCTTTGGAGCAGCTCTGACATCTGAGGACCCACTTCCGGCTGTGCCGGAACCTCGTGGTCAGAGTAATCGTCCAAAAGGCCATCGAGGTCCGAGTCCCCCAGATAGTCGTCATCATCACCGTACGATGCCTCAGGCGCAGATTGCATCTGTTTCCTGAGCTGGGCCATCTCTTGCCTGAGCTGTTCTACCTCACTCTTGTGGGTATTGCGTGCATCAAGAACCTTCTTGAAGCGGTTGTAAGGCACATGATGACTGTGCTCTTGCTCCCCTTCAGAATGGCCGGCCCCATCGTCCGCCGAAGCGACTTCCACATCTTGTTTTACGTCCTCTGTAGCCTCGGACGATTCGACGCTTTCGTTTTGCGGGGCGTCGGCAGTGGGTTGATCTTGGCTATCAGAAGGTGCACTTGAAGTTGACATAGATTCAACTTGAGGTGTGTCAGGATTCAACATGGAGTCGATTTTACCTAACGATTCTGCGTTTAAGATCCCCATTTTCCCTCTCCTTTTAACGCCTTATGGGCGATTAATGATACAACGCTTTAAGCGAGGCTTTGGTACCAGGCTTACCTGAAGCCTGATTTTTGTACAACTTGCCCGTTGCAGCTTCGAATTGCAACATTTCAGCAAGGTTGTGTGGTTTCGTATCTTCCTTTTCTGCCCGCATGTACTCAACCTGGTCCATGCCAATAAGCGCCAGAGCGGTTGCAAAGATCATATCATCGTGCTTTCCGGTGTCCGCCTCCGGGCGACCCCTGGCGTTAAACACGAATGCGTTTACCTCTGCTTTCAACCGCTCATCAATGATAGGTAACCAACCCCTGGATACGTACTGAAGAATGCGACCAAGTAGCACTGAGCGTGTAGATGCGTTGGTGTTAAAGCCTAAGAGCTCGTTCCAGCGCTTTCTCGCCTTGTCGTACTTGGTTCGCCTATACATGTCTGCGAACTCATGCGTCATGAGGTACTCAATGATGCTGAGCCCATAGGAGTTAGACTCTGGAACCACAAGCGCGCCGTACTTCTTTGCCTCTACCATGACCTGCTCAGCAAACTCACTAGGAGGCACGTGGGCATAGAAGGTCGATACAATGCGGGGGCTTTTCTTGTTGGTGCAGTCAATGGTGCAAAACGCAGAGTAATCGCCTTCATCTGAGCCCGACGCTGTATCTACACCTATGGTGTAGACGGCGAATTTTTTGGGCTTCTCATACTGCCTGTATCCCTCGTGGGCCTTGGCGTGCGGGAAGATGTGGGTTGTAAAGAACCTCTTTCCGCTCGTAATGAAGGCCATTTGCGCCTCGAGCGGGTACTCCTGCATGAACAGGTTCCAGTTCGAGGCTGATTTGGTAGCGAGTGTATTGGCAGCCCAGTTAACCTGGTGCTTGGAGAGATCAAACCTTTTCCTCAGGTCCTCAATCTCTTGCGGTATATCCCCATCAGGCTTTGCTCGCCTGCTGCATTCAGGATCATCGGTCCATGAGATAAACAGCTTTTCAAAGCCATTCTCTCCATACCAGATGCGGTGCCCTTCGTTGAGGCCGTTCGCCGTTGTTTCTAACGACACTTGCACGTTCTCGCCACCTGTAGACAAGACGGCCGCAATCGTCTTCTCGATATTCGGCCAAAGGGCGAACTCGGAGCAGTGGATAGACTGGAAGGTAAAAGATCGCGAAGACTCTGACGAGCTCGTCCCTGCCCTGATGTACCCACCGTGCTCGAGCATAATCTCATGCAGGTTTACCCTCTCAATCGGAAACCTCATGTACGCTGGCAAGCTATCGTAGAAGCACTTGTAAATGCCAAGGATGTTCTTGGCGGTCTCGTCCGTATGGGCGACCACCATGACCCTGTAGTTTGGCGTAAACAGGAACTTCCAGAAGTTGTGGGCAGCAATGACGGTGGTGAGCCCAAGCTTTCGTGCTTTAAGAACGTAAACCCATGGGTTCTTCTCTACCGTCTCAAGGTAGCGCTCCTGCGCTGGCTTGAGCTTTAAGGGTATAAGGCGCCCATCTACGTTCACGATCTTCAAGTACTTCTTGGAGAAATACTTAAAGTCGCTAGCGCACCGCTTGATCTCATCAACCTGGCGCCGAGTTACCCTCACCTACTTCTTTCCCTTCTTTCCCTTCTTCTTCCCAATCGTAAACGAGAACTTCAGCTTAGCAAGCATGCGCTTGGCAGCCTCTTTCTTCGCCGCAGCTTTCCCACCCTTAGTGTAAGGGAACTTCTTCTTTCCTACCTTAGGCATTGACTATCTCCACATGAGCCATTGTCCCCGTAACGGGGTCTAAATCTACTACATCACCAGTGAACACACCCATGTGCGTCCTTCTTTGAGCATCCGTACTCTTATCGTGAAGCACGTTATGGAGTGCTTGCATGAACTCGGTCAGGTCTCTTGCGAACTTAATCGCATTACCATTACCCACGTTCTTGGCCTCTTGAATGCCAATCGTCTGGTCCATTCGGTCCTTCATCTCTTTAAAGACATCTCTGGCCATCCAATGCTTAGGGGCCAAAGATGCATCTGTATAGGGCTCTAAACACTGGAGAACCTTTACCACCTCTCCATACGTAATCGCCCACGTCGCTCGAGCGTTGTCGATCTTCTTCATCTGATAGTTCGTCATCAACTCAAGGAAGCTCGAGTGAACAGAACTCAACGCTTCTGCAATCAATCCCTCAACACAGGCCTTAGGGAATATCGTCGTTTTCGTAGCCACCTACTTTTCTCCACTCTTCTTCTTAGCAAAAGCTATATAGAGCCTAATGCTCTTCTCCGACTTTGAGCACGCCTTAGGAGAATCCGCCCCCACCTTGTACGCACAGTACTGAACCTTACCGTCCTTATCCTTCTCTTTACGAATCCTGTACGGCATCTCCCACGCCCTCCTTGTGCTCAATCTGCGCTATATCACTCAAAACCTCAAGTACCGTGACAGTTCCTTCCGGCTCTTCGCGGCGAGATAACGCGTCCATCTTCATGCGAACGTACTCGAGCTCGAGCTCCGCCTTCTCTATCCGCAGCCTATCCAGCTCATCACGGTTATCCGGAGTCGTGTAACTCACGTTGTTCCAGTGCCTGAACCTACGCTCCAACATGAACTTCGCCGCACGCCAATCATTATCAGCATGAGCAATCATACGGTCTATGAGCTCCTGCTCAGAACTAGCTATCGCCGAATCCGAACGCTCACGAAACTCAGCACTCTTCTTCCGCCACTCCTTATAAGTGGTATGGCTAACACCAGCAGCAGAACATGCCACCTCCACGGTGTACCCACGAGCAAGACGCTCTAGCAAGACCCTGGCCTTATCCGTGTTGTACAGATCTATACCAGTCTCTTCGTCCACCCACACATCAGATACTGAATCATCATTCACTGGTGAACCTCAATTTTTCGCTGAATACCCATTCAGCAGCAATCTTTTTTGCCAGACCATGACTCTAACTACAACAATAGCACTTGACACGCAACTTACAGAATAACCATGAAGGGGGCTGGGGGTTTAAAGAAGTCTATGCCTCACTGTAACAACAGAAAACTTCGGATTCCTGATTTTTTGTTGTGGTCGGAAATGGGGCTTTTCGGAAGGGGTCAGAACTTCAGAACCGGTTTTGGTTCTCACTGAACAAGAGTTCACTGCTCACCCGTACAGCGGGCGCGTGCCCTGTAGCGTATCGCCACACATGGGGACGAGAGCACCCTACCGGCAGTAATACCCCACACCGTGTGAACCCCGCACCATGTGTTGCTGTGTTACCCGCCCACCTAATTGG
>CEUX01010390.1_pt1 | contig 35820 bp, 44 predicted proteins | sample 531361 | NCBI WGS metagenome assembly CEUX01 (sample SAMEA2622736, study PRJEB7988) | marine metagenome | isolation source: saline water (ENVO:00002010), including
TCTAGTGTGCCAGCGTCAATAATTACATCTATCTCTATTTCTTCATCGCTACCTGCCCGCCACTTCTCGTCCAACTGCACGCCGCCGATGGCGTCCATTGCTTCGTCAAGATCGACCTTCGGGTTCTCCTTCAGGTACTCGTCCAAGCCGGACCAATACATCTCCTCCTGCTTGACACCGTTCTTGACCAGGTAAGCGCGAAGCGCACCGGCCTCCCACTTGCGTTGCTTGGCTCCACGCATGACGCGGCCAAGTTGCGAGTAGAAGACACCTAGTTGTCTTTCTTCGGCTGGGCGGGCGGCGAATTGGGCTTCGCCTCTTCTGGGGCCAACATTGGCCTGCCCTGAAACAATTTTTCCAACTCCTTCAACATAGGGTTGTCCGTACTGTTCTGCGAGTCTTTGGATTTTGCCATAATCAACTCCTTTGGCGGCGTGCCAAACTTTGCCGCCCTTTAAATCTTCAGCCACATCTAACCGTATAACACCAGCGGTAACAATGCCCGCCCTTGCCGTTTTCTGTTCTGCTTTTAATTGGCGAGACTTATCGTACCACCGGCTTGGCAATACACCACTTGCTTCCAATCTTAATGCTGCGGTAAACTCCGAAAACGAGTGGGCATCGAATAACCACGCTTCTGTTTCAAGATAAGGCGTGGGATAAACAATTGAGGCAACTCCATCTACTAACTGCCACCTCGCACCATATTCGACGGTGTTGCCTCTTCCCTCGGCCGCGTAAGCCAATGCCATACCCTCTGTGTCAGAGGCCATGAACGCGGAAATGTACTCAAGAGATCCATGTGTTGCTTCCTGGAACCCGTAATTGTTCCATGATTCCCAATGGAAATGTGCCAAGTCGCCATCGTCCGGCCGTCCAATACTTGCGTAAGCATTTTCAACTAACGTGCTAAGCGATCTCTCTAGGGCTTCGTACATCGCCAGTCCGATTCCGCCGTCGTACATCGATGCCAAATCTTCGTACAACGACGCCCGGTTGTCGTACCTTCCATCGTCATACAAATGACGTATAGCGATTCGGTCCATGACCAACACGTCACGGCGTCCTGAAACAAGCATGAGAAACGAAAAAACTTTTGATTGCAACCCAATTCCTTGGGGCATGTTCGTCAAAAACCTACGACGAACTACCGCGCTTGGTATTTCGTAGTCCCAGAACATGTCGTGTAGTTCTTGTAGATAAGTGTTTCCACTTGGCCCAAATTTGGACATTTTCAATAAGAAATACTTTCCATACGAACGCAAATTTGCTTTCGCGGATTTCCCTGGCCCTTTAAATTCTGGCCCATACATACGATCTACCGCTTCAAACCAATCCTGCAAATCAAAGTCGCCTACCACTGCGCTGTTAATTTGATCCCGCAATTCCGGATTGCGGTACACGTCCAAGGCCGAAGACTCTTGGTAGTACGGCGTAAGCATCTTGGAGTTGACGCCCCACAAGAACAACAACGCCGTCGCTTCTGGTGTTGCGCTTCCTTGTTCTGCTAATTCCCTGAAAGTGTCGCCTTGAGTTATGCCATCATTGGCCGCGTCAAGCATTGGCTTACCGATATTGCTGATCATTTCCTCAAGAACGCTGGAGTCTGCGTTGTACTCCAGAGCGCGGTACGCTGGTGGCGGCACCCTTCTGGTTCTTGTTACTGCCGTCATGAACTCAATAAACGTGTCGTCACTTTGTAGTACGTTCGGATATTCAGCAGCCAACACATCAAGTTGTTGAAGCGTGTCGAGATTCGGTGTCCCGGCCGCGACAGGCTTACCCAACGGTATGGTCTTAATTGCTGCGGGCACCGACAACGACACAGGAACCCCACCAACAGTTTTTCCTTTAACTTCACGCAACCCGGCTTGGGACTTTGCACGAATGGCTGTGATGTTCGGCTTTGTCGGCTCGACACCAACTTGCCTCGCCGCAACTTCAGGATCAATACCAGTACGCGCCACCAAATCAATAGCGGTTTGCAAATCAACCTTCAAGTTGCCGGTTGTAATTGTTTGTCGCGCAGCAAACTGTGCCGGCGGATCTAGAAGTCCTGGTAGATCATCGCCTCTTTCATGCAACGCTCCACCATCTGCGGGCTGTTCGGATACCGGCGCTCGAAGTAGGCCCGCCACTCTTGTAGCGAAGTCGGGCCAGTTTCGCCCATCTTTCGAGATGTTGTAAGGTCCGCGTTCTGCCGTTGTCGGCCCTGTCCTGGCTTTGATGATTTGTTCTGCATCGGTTTCTTCTCTGACGTATGTCATCAATACAACGTCTGGCTTATCCTTTATTGGGCCCAACTTATCGTCGGCAAATTTTTCATTGTAAGGCGAGCGGTGTGTTTCGACAAACCCGTAACGACTATACAGTGCGGGCAAGTAGCCGTCGTAAGCGTCCAAAGTCCTGCCGCCACGGCTGATGGCGTCGGCCAAGGCGGCCTGGCCAGCCCCTTTCACGGGCCCGATATTGAACACTCCCTGGATGTCATACCCAAGAGATATGTCATCAGGGTCGTTTCGGTCAAGCAAATATCCAGACGTTCCATCATCTGAAATAACTGCGATTACCTTGCCATGGTCGATGTCAGTTTGCAGTTCACCAGGGTCTTTGGGCGACAAGAAAATTTGTCGCTTATTCGCTTTGTGCGCTTCAACTATTTCTCTTGCGGTTGCTGTTCTGTACTTGACCTTTGGCACACGCCGGGCGGCGAACTGAATGCCGGATTCTTCATCGCTCAATTCTCTCGACGAAACAAGTTCAGCATTACGAACCGCAATCTCTGGTTCTGCGTCAGACAGGTTGCCAATCGACATATCGTTTGGTTCAAAGGCAAACTCTTGCAATACATTTTTATCATGGACTGCGTAATAACTAATTGCGTAGTCAGGAGTGTTAATTAAAAACAAACCTTGGCCGGGTAATGAAACCTTAGTTCCTGGCGACATCGACCACGATTGCCTTGAATCCGCCCCTGATATTGCCCTATCACCGTCAAGTTTAGATACTCGATACCCCAACAACCGACCGTCTTTGTGTTGCTTCCAGTTTGGATAATCTTTACTTGAACGAGCAGCGGCAAACCTAATATCAGGATCACCTGGGTCGTAGGTTCCGACGTTAGCGGTAGCGGACTTTACCTGGGTGGGGTCGAAGATTGCGACTGTATTAAGCGGAGAGTCTTCAAGAGCAGACTCGGACAAAAGCATTCCATCAAATCCCAACGCTTTGATTTGGTCAACAGTATCTTTGTATTCATACACAGACCAATTACCGCGTTTCGCTGCTTCAATAAATTGCTTGCTATCGGCTTTAAGATCAATCAAATTCCAATGCTTGCGCGGGTCAAACAACTTCTGCACCGACAGGTAAACAGGCATCACGCGGGTGCCGCCCACATCTTTGTACCTACTTGCTGACTCGAACCCATACCGTTCGGTCATCCGGTCTTTAATAGTTTTCGTAATCCGGTCGTATTCCAACAAACCAGAATCGGTGCTAGGATCAATATCCCTAATGCCCAACTCGTCATACAACTGGTTTTCGTACACCCGCATTTCTTTGGCTTCTGCAATTACCTCGTCGGATGCCTGCCTAACACCACCCTGACCTTCCATCCAATCGGAAGCAAACTTAGGGTCAAGGGTAAAGAACATTAGGCCGTCACCAAATCTGGGCCTAAACTCAGTAAACTCTTGCTTGGTTCCGTGAAACGCTAGTTGAGGCTCGCCCTGCTCATTAACTATTTCAGAGTCCTTGAACCACCGGCGGAACTCGGGTGATTGAACAGGAGGAGCAGCGGCAAACCTAATATCAGGATCACCAGGATCGTAGGTTCCCACGTTGGCGGTAGCGGACTTTACTTGGGTGGGGTCGAAGACGACGTATTCATTACTAACACCCTCCTCGCCTATTTCAATAATTCCATCGTAGCCCGCGTCTTTGATGGCTTGTTGAATTACCTGCTGCTCATCCTGAGCCTTGGTTTCATAAAGCACTTCTTGCAAGCCTGGAATAACGTCAGCCGGAACATCGCCCGACTCCAGCCGCAAGGGGCTTTGCATAGACAAGTATGTCGAATGCACTTGCCCCTTATGTTTGCGTGTTTCATCATCCCACTCAGCGGCTTCAGCATACAAATTGGCTTCGCTGGCATTATCAGTAAAGTAAATCCCCGGACCATGTTTGCCATACGTTGAAGGCCGAAACTCAGTAAATTGACCAGTGGTCCCATGATAAACAACCAACGGTTCACCTTGTTCATCTACTACCTTCGAGTCCTCGAACCACCTACGGAACTCAGGTGAATTGACAGGAGGAGCGGCGGCGAACTGAGCGGGGGCCTCCTCCTCGTCAGGCTCCGTCACGACGGCCTCTGGGGCCACCTCGACTCCGGGGCGTTCTGGCCTCGGCCTGGCGGCACGCTCCCTTAGACGCTCGCCTCGTCGCTTCTGGCGGCCCGTGAGTTCCAACTCCTCAAGAGTACGACCACCAGTCAGTTGCTCAACAACGTCCAGGATCTCGCGAGCCCATGTGCCACGCATTCCCATCTTGACCCAGGACCGACGCAGGAAGTCCTTCAACTTCCGCAGCATTCCCGTGTCGTTCTGCAACAACGACTCGGTGCCCAGGCCCATGAGGGTGTTCTCTAGCAACTGCGCGAAGCCTTCCGACACCTGCAACTGCAAAGACGAGTCCATGCCGATGAGTCCAGTTTCGCGATACTGGTTCAGTGCCGCGTGGAACTCCGCCGGCAGGGCCGCCATCAACGCATCGACCAGTTCGGGATTCTGCCTCTCTAGGCTGTGGAAGATTTCGTGACCCAGAACGCTCAAGACAGAACGCTGCTGCTTCCGCTTGGGATCGACTCGAACGCCCCGCTCGTCCACCGTAATGCTCGGATCGACGACGTAGATTCGGTTGGAGTTGTTGGGATCGATGCCGCCGGTGAACAACGACTCAACTGTTTCGCCGGCCTCGTTAGTCGCGACCGAATCGACGACGACAACTTCGATACCGATTCGCTTGCCCATCTCCTGCAACTTCCGACCAAACGGACTCAGTTGGTCCTCGGGAACCGCAGTGGTTTCGTGGGTCAGCCCTTGCTGCTGCGATTCTGCGGTTTGGTCGATAGCCCGATCGAGTGCCTGCATTCCAGTTCGGACCTCGGGCACGTCACGCACCTGCGGATCAGCCAGGGCCTCGGCACGACGACGTTCTGCCGCCGCCCGATTCTGTTCACGCTGGTACTCCGCTTCCGTCACGACACGACCGCCGTGCGCTACCGAGTACGCCTCGGCTTGGGACTTGGGGTCAACTTGCGTTCCCTCGGGCGCGTATTCTGACGCCTGGTCCATGTCGCTGGTGAAGTTTACGTCTCCACTCTCGTCGTCAACAACGAGGTACGAGTCTTCCAGGTTTGCGTCCTGAATTACTTGCTCAGTCGTCTCCTGGCTTTCGGTGATTTCCTGCTCGACTCGCTGTCGCTGCTCCGCTCGAAGTCTCGCAATGTTTTCGATCGTCGCTGGGATGTAGGTGTCGGTCGCCTCATCGTACACCTCCTGCTGGCCCTCAATATCGATTGGTTCCAGGGGGTCGCGGGCGTCGGGCCCGGCCTCGCGTTCTCGAACGTACTCTTCGGCAACTCGTCTCGCTTGACGTTCTCTCCTCTTCGTGGCCGGCGTTCCCAGGACTGTTGCGGCACCGCCGCCGACGATCGCACCCGCACCCGCAGCCAGTGCCGTCTCCTCGGTGGCCAGGTTCTCTGCCATGCCGACCAAGAACTCCTCCAGCAGACCAGCACGAATGGACTCGGGGATCGTTGGGTCCGCGATTTGGACGAGCGTCTGCTCCAACGATGTCTGCAACGCTTCGGTCAGCCCCTCGGTCGCCGCCGCAATCAGCACGTCATTAAACAACTGCCCAGCCGTCACACGTTTTCCACCGACGACTTTCAGCACCCGGTCTAGGCCGACCACCTCCAACACGCCACTCATCACACCCCCAGTGACGGCGTACTGTCTCGCGACGGAATCCTTTTCCTCCTCACTCAGTGACGGGTCTTGGTCCAGGATGTCGCGGACGCCCTGGTAGATTTGGTCGGCTGCCATGGATGACCCCATGCCGAACACCGACGCGAGTTGCGCCTTCTTCCCGAACTTGCCCATCAGGGAAGCGACCCCGACCATGGGCACCATTTGACCTGCGCCCTCGCCCACATTATTGAGCCACGTTCTCCAGTTCGAGATCGACTGGTTGAGTTGCCCCATGCGATTGACGAACAACTCGTTCTGCAAATACGGCAACGCCGTCTCGTCAACGGTGTCTCCGGCAGCCTTCAGTGCCGAACCAATGGCCTGGCCCATCGACGACGTAAGTCGCCCGTAGGCGGTGTCGCCAAGTCCCAGAAACTCAGGAACGTCCTCGTACACGAATCTTGCCGCGATTCCAAGCCCACGCAGTGTTCCTGACGCTGTCGTGGTCACACCCCGGCCAGCCATTCGGCCAACGTCTAACACCTCGCCTAGCGTTCGATCGGATTTCTCTGTGAAGCCCTGGCGAGATTGAGTATCAAACACAGACGATCGGGTCACGTCCTGCTTGCTTACCAGAGTCGATCGCAACTGGTCGTACACCGTGGCTTGCTCGGGAGCGACGTAGCGGTATCTCGCGTTGTCGTCGAGCATGAAGTTCACAACATCCTGGTCGAGTTCATCGATAGGCCACCCGGCCTGGATGTGCCGCTTCGCCTTTTCGATTACCTCCTCACCGATTGCCCAACGATCGATGTCGCGAATTTCCCGTTGCCGTTCACGGTCGGCGTTGAGGCGATCCGCCGGCGTCAACTGGCTCTTCTTCGCCCGGTACGATGTCGTCTCGCGATCCGGTTGCTCCTGGCCCGACGCCGCCTCCCGTTGCGATGTCTCCAGCATGTCACTTCGTACTTGCGCGTTGTAGGTCGCCATACCGTGATCAGGAAACGGACCTTGGACCTCTCCAGCCTCTCGGGCACGACGATACGCCTCCCCTGGCGATTGCTGCTTGCCGTCCCAGATCGAGGGGAAATTAACGAAACCGGCAGCACCCTCCAGGCCATCAATAAGGTTGCCCTGCTCGTCAACGCCGAATGTCATCGACCGCTCGGTTGCCGTCTCCGTTTGGCCGGGCTCCTCACCTGGAACCTGAACATACGGGCGCCCCGTTAGTGGGTGGGACGTTGGGCCAAACACCGCCTCAAATGATAGATCAATTTTCGGTGAATCTGGGCGATCATATTGACTTCCGAAAACCGAATCGAATGACAGATCAGGGCGTTGCATATCCATGCTTCCTCAAGAAATCATTCCAACTGTCAGCCGTCGGACTTTGTCCGGGCTGAAGTGTTCGTTCGTATGATCGCCTCAACTCATCAACGTCCAGCGTTTGTCCGCCCGGCGAAGACGTTTCGGGATTCGATTGGGCTGGTCGTGGCTGGAGGTCCATCGGCTTGCCCGCCTCATCCTTGATTCCCAAAGCGTTGCCAATGATGGTCAGCAGTTCTGCATCATCGACACTTGCGACATCGTAGCCGTTTCGATCTAATCGATCGCGAAAAGCCTTGATCATTGGGTCGAGGTTGTCCCAATTCGTTTGCTCGATCGCTGTTTTAAAGGCGTCTCTCAACTCGTCTCGGGTTTGGCCATACATGGCCTCAAGGTCGCCAACAGTCAATCGGCCGACAGCCTGTTTGTTTTCTGTAGTCGGAACGCGACTTCGCGGGTCACGTTCTGCCAACATGGCGTCATGCAAATATCGTTGTTGCATTCTGGCCAGGATAAGTTGCTGCTGTGTTTGTGTGTGTGCTGGCGTTTTGATCAACTCAGTTTCAAGTCGTTCGGTTAACTCATCGATAAGAGCCCGGTTGTCTTTCATGGCCCGCTGTAGTTCATCTCGACGCATTTCATAAATGTCGTCTTCCATTGCGCGAATGGAACTTTTCAAGCCCGCTTCGTCGCCGGCCTGGTAGGCCGATGCGATATTTCCAGCGTGCCGCTGGTATGCACGATGATCCGAAAATTCAGTTGCGCCGCGATGCAGCGTGTCCACCACATAGTCTGGTATTCCAGGGAACTGGCTGACGATCGACATCATCACGTTGTGGTTGCTCTCGCCTGCCAACTGAGCAAGGAGGTCATCCTGGGCCCTCGACGCCGACCTCATCGTCTGGGCGTTCATGCGACGGGTCTGGGCCGCGTAAGCCGTGATCCCTGTCGCCACTGATTTGAAGATGACATCCCACCCCTCCTTGTCGAGTGGAACGAAGTGGCCCTTGATGTTGCCGAACATCTGCCCGGTAACTGGATCGACGTGGACCGAGTTGATGTTGTGCCGGGGCATTCGGTTTCCGGCGATCGTCGGGTTGGACTGCTGCGTTGCCGACGCCCGTCGCCGCACCGCCTGGACGTTCTGCTGTTGGGGTGTCGCAGCAGTCGCGGTGGGATCGGGCTTGTCAGGAGTTACTGACTCAGCAACGGGTTCGCCGGAGTCTTTCGTTGCGGCACGATCGGTTGCCGGCATCGGAGCCATACCAGGCGTGGTGTTCGCCGCCCCTGGCCCCGCCCCGGCGAGGATCTGGTTGGCGTTGGGGTTCGGCATGATCTCCTTGTCGTCAAACAAGAAGAGCGGTGGGGTGTTGGCTGCGCGTTGAGCGCGAACGTCCGCCATCATGGCCCCGAACGTCATCTCCCCCATCGACTTGCTGAAATTGTCCCAGAACGCAGCGTCCATGCGGCCCTGCGTGTTCATGTAGAACATGTCGTTGCGGGCACGATCGTTTTGCAGTTTCTCGTAACCAAACCGCCGTTCGGCAAAGTTGCGTTCGAGATTCTGCAACAGTTGTCGATGCTGCTGCTCGCCCTGCGTCATTGCGATATTGACAAGGGCAAACGGATTCTGTGCTGCTTGTGTCATTTATCTTCTCGATTCAACCTTGCCAGTTCGGCCACCAGGGCACGCCAGCCTGGCCGCCCTGGAATGTTCCGAATGTTTGTGATGGCCCGGCGTACTGGCCACCTCCACCCCAGCCACCCTGGGTGTCCATGTAGCCGCCGCCCATTCCAAGGCCCGGTGCCGCTGCCGATCCGCCCCAGCCCCATTGCGAGTAGGGGCTGAACCCGGCCATGCCAGCACTCATCAGGCCACTAAGCATCTGCTGGCCACCGCGTTGCTGATACCCAGGTGCGCCGAACCCAGCCTCAAGGCCACCGCCCAACGCGCCGCCAAGTCCGGCACCCACCATCATTCCCGCCGGCCCGAAGAGTGCGCCTGCACCGGCACCCAGGCCCGTCAGCATGAGGCTGCCCCAGCCGCCCTCCTCACCAACAACGATGTCGGGGTTCTGCGCGGCTTCACCGATCGCGGCCTCGTTCATCAGAAAGTTCCGCGTCATTTCTGGGCCGGGGTTCATCATGATCGGTTTCTGTGATTCGGTCCACTGTTCGATTTGGTATTTAGTCAATTCCAACTCGTCGCTCCACTCTTTCTGCTGCGCCTCCAGGTTCATCAGCATTTGGTCGCGAGAGTCAGCCAGGTCGCTGCGGCGTTCGCTGTGCTGCTTTTTCAGGTCACGATCAAACTGCTTGGTCGTCGTAAAGGCGACACCCCGCCGCCGAGCGTCCGCGTGCAACCGCTTCTTGGCATCCTCGGCGGTTTCGTCCAGGTCTTCCAACTGATCCTTGTAGGACGTTTCGATGTTAGATTTGATCGCGTTGTAGCGGGAGTCCATCGACTTACTTAGTCCGGCGATCGCCTCCTGGCCCATCGTTCGGTAGTTTTCCCACTGGCCCCACATGTCTTCCGCGTAAGCCATCATGGCCTGAATCTTCTGCTGATAGAACTGCGTGTTGACCCCCGAATAGTATGGGGCGGCGTAGTAATGATAGTTCGGTGCGGTAATTTGTTGACTTAGAAAGCCCATTGCTAGTTCCTCTCGCGAACACGGCCGGCAACTGCCAGGGTCGCAGTGATATGCTCCAACGACCACGGCGTGTCAGTTGCGCTGTCGCTTGAAAGTTTGACGAAGATATTTTGCCCACGAGCGCGAACGTGCTTCCACAGATTTCGGCCCTTGCTCCAGGAGCCCGTAGCGATCGCCGTCGAGTTCATGGCCTCCTCGGCCGTGTCTCCAACATAAATGCCCCACGTCACGTCTGGTGATTGCGCGTCCAGCACCGCTGCCATACGCATCACCTTGGCTTCGGTAATTGGCCCGATTTGGAATGGCCCGATCCAGACATGCGACTCGATTGCGGTCCCGTCGTCACTCGTGGCCGCCGGGTCGAAGTAGCGGACATGGCCGTCGAAGCCGCCCATCAACACACGCCGCTTCGTTGGCGACGGGTCAGGGTAGTACACACAGGCCGCCGGGCCGTGCGTGGCGGGGTACTCCATCGGCCACAACGCCTGCGATCGTTCGTCGTAGAAGTAGTGCCGGGTCGGCTCACTTCCACCGGGCGAGTTCTTGGCCGACATGAAAATGTGCAGGCCGTACAGGTAGTAGTCGTACAGCAACTTGACATCGAACGACGCCAGGTCGATCGACGCAAACTCACGATCCATGCGGCCGAGCGACAACCGATTCGTTTGGCTGACGTTGAACTCGTTCGGGGCAAGGTAGTACAGGCCGTTGGTGCCGAAGAAGAAGAGGCTGCGATTTGGGCCGTGGGCCCAGGCGTCGGGACCGATGACACCGATGTCGCGGCTGATACTGACGATCGACGAGTCCGCCTCGGCTGGGTCGCCCTGGAGAAGCAGGATGCTGTTGAGGCAACCAAAGACGATGCTCTCCTCTCGGAACGGGAACAACGCCTTGATCGGTTCACCGATTTCAGAGAGGTTCGTTGACGTGCCCGACACCGCCTCACCGTTGACAACATCCCAATCGTTGGGGCCGTTGCCGGCCTCGGTGCTGTCGGTGTACGGCCCCGACATGAACCAGTTGTTTGGGTACGGGGCGTAGCCTGCCAAGACGATCCGGCTCATGTGGCGAGCGATGAGTTTGCACTTCGGTGCTGCGGGGTCGGAGTTCGCCCCACCAGGAATGAGGTAGTCGCCCTCAGAGTTGCCCTCGTCGTTTAAACCCTGCGTCAGAATCGACCAGTCGTACAACCTGCGGTTTGACACGTCGAGCGACAGGTACTTGGTGCCGTCGGTCATGTAGTATTGGTTGAAGAACTCAACGCCGCCGACGCGGGCCGAAGTGGAGTCGAAGACGATGTTGTCCTTGTCGTCGTTCGTGTCATCCGCGACCGACTGGGTAAACGATCCGCCGCTGTTGTGGGAGATGTACACCTTCCCGTCGTCGGCCGCCAGCAGAACCCGGTCGAGTTCCGTCAGGTCCGTCATGTTCCTCCATTGGAAGTTGTGGAAAAAAGGCTCGTTCCAATCCCGCACGAAGTCGCCGCCCCACTCTGCGCGAGATTGAATCTGGGCCGCCGTGATCCACTGCGACCACCCGCCCTGGTGTGCGCCGTTGCCGCCCGTCGGCTGGCCGTGGAAGTGCCCCGACGTGTAGCCATCGGCGTTGTACTCGTCGGGGTACGAAATCGAAACCCGACCGGGATCGTTGGCGTCCTGGTCGCGGAAGAACAACCGATAGTGGTCGCCATCATCGTAAGTGCCGCCATCTAGCCACGCCATTCGGCAGTGGCCCCAAGTACCGTGGTCACCCGGTGGATCGAAATGGTGGTAACTGCTGTCTTGATTAGCCCCGTTGGGGTAGTAGTTGGAAAAGGTGGGGCCGCCCTGAGTCGTGAAATTTGTCACCCACTGCGACCAGGCGAAGTCATTTACCTTACCGCCGTTGTAAGTGCCCTTCGCTACCCTTAAGTTGCCCGTGTACTGTGCGGTGCCCCCAAAAGCATATTTGACCCTCATTTGATTTGCCTCGGCTTCGGAGAAGCACTTGAACAGCAGACCTGATCTTGCTCGGCTAACTGACAACTCTTGGCCGGCGGTGTCGGTGCCGAGAATTGTTTCCAGGTCAAACTCAGTTTCTTCGCTATTGCCTGATGCCAGGGGGCCGGACCCGTCTAGTCGAACTTGAAGTTTGTTGTTTGAACACCGAACGTCCAAGTTGTACCAGTGCTTTCGTTCCACATGACCGTCGAGCAAGGTGTGTAGTTTGTGCGACACAGTGACTTGCCGGCCGTCCCAGTCATTTCGTATCGTCCCAATTATTAGGTCGGCTGGGTCAGAAGGCTGGTCACCACTGCTACAGTTAGTGTTCCTTGGTTGTTGAAAGCCCACGAACAACAGTTTGTCGTCGTCGTCCACTGCGTCTATTGTGGATGCTTCCAAGGTAACGGTCGCCTTTGCGCGAAACACTAGGCCGTACAGGTAGTACCGCTGAACAAAAAATCGCCCCCTTACTTGGATGTAGCCCCCGCCGTTTTCGGCAGCGTTGCCGTAAACAACTTGGTTTTCGGTGCTATATCGTGGCCAAGAGTCGTCGGCAGGTGTGCGGATGTCGCACGACACCGCCCAGGTCTTTCCCGTTCCGCTGTGGTAACTGTTTTCATCGTCCGCCTGAAACGGAAACAGAACACTGCACACGCCACCACTGTCTGTGGGAAGTTGGTCACTCTCGGTAAACACTGGCGAACCGCCGGCCATGAACCCCAGTGGCGCATCTGCTCTGTTGTCTACCAGAAACTTCGAGGGGTACTGGTTGTACTCCTCGTTGCCGTCGTTGTTGCCGGTCACCTTGTCGAACGGGGCGCGTGGGAAAATGCAGCCCTGCTTTTCGTCAACCGTTCTCACATGCCACAAGCCGGGGCTGCCGTGAGCGTCGTTCGAGGGTATCGGCCCCGCCTCGCCCACGGGCACTTCCGCAACTGTTCCACTAAAACCCCAGCCTTCCTTCCACGCATTATCGTCCCAGTCATCGTTGGTCGGCTTCGGGGTTATCTGCGTCAACTCGTACATGTCGATCGGGTACAGGGGCTGGTTCCCGGAGATCGGGGTCGGGTCGTCAACGCCCAACGCATCGTCCTGGTTGCCGTCTTGGTTCGGGTCCAACGCCAACTCTGTGAGGTCTGCGGGCGTACCCGCCGGGACGCCGTCGTCGGCACTGTTGTTGTACTTGACGATGCCGCCGGGGTAGCCCAACGCATCCCCACCGAGTGGCACCACGTCCATCATCTGCACGCGGTTGTCCGGTAGGCCGCCACCAGCATCGCCGGCCGGAGTCGCCTTCGTCGTTCCCAGGCGACGGCCGCCACGCTGACGGTCCTCGCCAATGTCAAACGACAGCACGTTCTTTGCGTCCGTTGTCGTTCGCTCAGGCTGCTGATCGTGCGGCCGAGCCTCGAATACACCGTTTACAGGAAACGGCAAGTTGACATCTTGCTTGTTGGATTGGGGCATCAGATAACATCCCGCGTTCGGAGGAACAGGTAGACCCGGTCGGTGCTGGTGGTATTCGTTCCCGTGAACTCTAGTTTTACTGTTTCACTGTCACTCAGGTCAAGGCCATACTCTTCGTAGGTCCAGACCGCAGAATCGCCGGCGTTCAGTACCACCTCGTCCATCTGGTACTCGGTGCTGCCGTCTACCAAGATCAGTTTGACCGTGTACGTTCCCTGGGCAGCACTCTTGACGCACGCCATTGCTCCGAAGAACTGACGCATCTTGACGGAGCGTTTCTTGGATGGCGACGAGTCTGCCAGTCCTTGTGTCACCTGCGTAGACGCAGACAACGACAAGCCGGGGCCGATAGCGGACTTGACTGTTCGATAGTTCTTGTACATCAAGGATTAGGCGTCCATCCTGGAGGCTTAATGGAATCGAACGGCAGCCGACCGCCCTCTCGATTTCGGCCGACCATGCCGCCGCGTATCTCGCCGTAGGTGTTCTGGATCATTCCATCCTGCACCGCCACACGCTGGAACACGGGCGACAACTCCACCTCGACGAGACGCTGGGCCATGCCCTCCTCCTCGTACCCCTGCGAGAACGCACGAACGTAAGCAATGAGCAGGGCCTCGGCAAACGGCGGCACCTGAGCGATGTCACCATCAACAACCAACTCAATCCACGCCGCCCGATAGGCAATGGTGATCGTGTCGTCCGCTGTCGGTGTCGGCGCGATCTCGATTCGAGGGTACTGCTGCGTGTCGTCGAACCACGGCTCGGGCCACACGACCGTCGCGTAGTAGTGCGCGCCCGTTGAGATGTCGCCGTTGCGGACCATCAACACATGGTCGTAGGAGGTCAACTGGATGCTGTCGTTCAGGCCATCCTTCATTCGGATGGAGATGATTTCACCCACGTCACCAGGAAGCGTCACGAACGAGTTGTCTGCCGATATCGTCTCCTCTTTCGTGGGACGATCTCGAAACTTCCAGCCATGCGTGAACATGTGCCGGCCAGCCTGGTTGATGATGTCAACCTCAGATATCTGATCCGATGGGGTGCCGCCAAGCGAATGCTGCACATGCTGTTTGAGGTTGGAAAGTGTCAGTGGCATCAGGTCACCGCAAACACGCGGACCAGGGCCGCGCCCGAAGCGTAGAACTCGATTCGATCAATGGTGTCTGCGGCCCACGTTGACTCCCAGGTGTCGATCTCGGTCCCGTGGTTGGACTCGTTGAACGTGCCGGCCATGTCGCCCATGTTGCGAGAATCATCAGTCGAGAGGTAGAACGGGATGCCCGCCTTCATCTTGATCACGAATCCATTCTGGATGTTGCTACTTGACAGCGTTCCGCCTTCGTTGCACACCAGTTGGATTTCCGCATCGACGTTGCTCTCGATCCAGAGGAAGTCGAAGTCAGACATCAGTGTGTCCGACCAGATTTCCTTCAGGGTCGTGGACCCGACGCTGTACGTTCGATCGAAGACTTCGTCGGTTCCAGCGGCGACGGTGACCGCCGTCGATGTGGAGCCGTCTGAGTAAGTGTTGCCACGTCCATCCGTATAGGAGAACTTGGCGTAGATGGATACATTTGGCATTGCATGAAAACTCCGAAAAAGGGGAAAGGCTCCCCGCCCGCGTTAGCGGACGAAGAGTTGGGAAGGGTCGCGTGTTTGACCTGGTGTGAGGTCATGGGTTATCAGCCAGTGTGACTGGCTCCATTATCAGCAACAGATGACTGTCGAAAATACCAATTCGTGCCATCGGTCCAGATGTGTAGAAAATCACCTACGCCGGCATTGTCGGCGGCAAACGTGACCTTGTCAGCCGCGTCTGAAACATTTGTCGCTGTGTCTGAGTTTTCCAGGCCCCAGATTTTGTCTGCGTCTGCCGTTGCCGCAGCAATATCTACATCATTACTGCCCGCTGTTACCAGCGTAAAGTCTGCCCACCAGCCTGCTCGGCATTGTGAGATAGTTGGCAAAGTGATGTCATACTCTGACGCCTGCGTGACGGTGAAGTACGTTCCACCATCATTGTCGGTCAGTGTGGCTGCTGCGGAAAGCGCAACAACACGATGATGACCAGATTCTTGTCGTGCGATTTCTCGCGTCCTGTGTGGACTCGGCATGGTTTACTCCTAGCCTGTGGGTGTAATTCGCGTGGACCCACTCGCCACGCTTGAAAGAACCCCCCGGCGGCCCGAAGGCCGCCAGGAGGAGGAAGAGAAATCAGCGATCAATTACAGCCAGAATGTAATCAATGGTGATTTTTTCAGCCGCACCTGAAGCACACTGAATTGCAAACGTAGGCGTAAGGCCAACATCATCCGGCAGGTTCGTGGTGTGGGTAGCCTTGAGGTCACCATTCACATAGAAGCGAACCTTGGAAGTTTCTGACACTTCAAACCGAACGACGACGTAGGTGTCATTCACCAAATCAACGCCGGTATCAGTAAGGCTGCCGCCTGATGGGGCCGATGAACCAGCAACAGCACCCGCTGTTTGATTCTTGCCATTTACAGCACGAATATCAGCACCGTTATCAGTATTGCCAAACCCAATGTAATCGGGCGTTCCATCGATAATAGTGGTGTCTGTCGCCGCCATACCGACAAACCAGTCGGTCAGGGTGATGTCTTCAACCTTGAAACGCATCTCCCAAGCAAGGGTCTTGCCTGAAGCAATCTTAAACGCTTCTCCGTTGACCTGGGCGTCCATACTGTCGTTATCAGTTGATCCGGTTGTAATAGCGACTTCGCCATTACCACCACCATCAACCATAACAATAGTGCCGTCACTTGCACCTTCTCTAGTAACAAGCCAGTCAGCCGTGTCTGCTGCCGCTGAGAATGTGTTAGCGGATGCTGCCTCAAATCCGCCTGTGACAAAGTCATCAAAATAAACTACCGGCATCGGAAGAGGCTCGCCGGGCTTCCCCACTGGGGAAAGGAAAGGAATACTCAGAGCCATTGTCATTTACTCCTGTTCTGAGTGTTGTCGTTAGTCACGCTACTCACGCACCTGGAGCAACGATGCCCTGACGCATACGCGACGAGCAGAACATGTTCCACCAGCAGTCAACCGGCTGAACGTGGGTGAACGGCTGGTTGGGGTGCTGCATAACGTCGTGCTTGAAGAAGTAACGACGAGAGTGGAAAACGGGGGTCAGGTAGTTGGCGTTGACCCAGTAGTAGCGGTAGCCAGCCGTGGTGGCCGACGTTTCGACTGCACCCGTACTTGAGTTGTCGAAGATGGCCGCCGAGTCCAACTTGCTGATGTACATGACATCAATGCCGCTGTACTGCGGGTTGTTGTACGCCGGATCCTGGCGATTGACCAGGGTGTCGTTGGCGTCACGAAGCATTCGCTTGTACAGGTTGATGCCGCCACGGGACGCCGCAATGAACTGCCGCGACAGGTTGGGAGACTCGAAATACTCCTGCTTGGTGGCCGGCGGGATGAACTGAACCTTCAGGAACATCTCGTCGAACGCATCGAGCAGGCCGTCGTTGTCACCGTCGCTGTCGTCGGGATCGGCGTAGTCGTAGTTGGACACCTGGTTGTTGTACTTGCTGCCAGCAACGGAGATGTCCAGCCCCTGGAGGGTGTCGGACCCGAAGTTCCAGTGAGCCGCACCACTGTTGTCCTCGTGGATGAACGCCGGGATCGAGTAGGGCACCTTGCCCGTCGTCGATTCCATGTCGGTCGTGCCAGAGTCAGCAGGCAGTCGCCAGAGGTCGGCTTCCATGCCGTTCATGAGCGAAGTCCAGAGACGCTGCTCCTTGAGACGCTTGAGCCGCTTGTACACGACCTTCTGCGCATCACGAGACAGGCCGTCGCCTACCTGGAGTTCGATCTCTTGGTCAGTCCACGACAGGTGATCGATGGAGAATCGCCAGTCGATCTCCAGGTTCGTCGCCACCTCGGGGTTCGTCCAGGTGAACGTGTCGTTGGGCTGATAGTGGTCATAAGTATTGTTCTCATCCAACATGAGGGTGTCACGAATTGTGCTACCACCTTGGATGACGCTGTCCATTCCCTTGCCCTTGAGCATGCGGGAAAGGAGGTAAGTATTCTCGACGGCTTCATTGACGACCTGCTCGGCACTCGTGAGATAACGAGGTCCGGTCAGGTTCATGAAGTCGTTGAAATTGCTAAGGGCAGTACCCATTAGTCACTCCAATCAGTGTCTAAATTGCTTGGCAACATCGTCGGGTGTCATGCCACTCATCAATGATTCCAAGACCTGGTCGTCCCGGTCGTCCGTTGTCTGGGGGCGAGTAGCAGTCGATGCTGTACTTCGCCGCCTGGGCTGACCGGCCGACTTGGCCTGGTTGATCTTCGTGGCCTTACTCCCGGACTCCATTGCGTCCGCAAGAGTTATACGCGCTGCGTCGAGCATGACATCGGAGTACGTCTTGTACTGGCCGGTCTTGACCAGGGACGCCATCTTCTCGCGTACCTGCTCGAACGCCTTGTCATCCGCCAACTGCGGGAACCGTTCCTGCAACTGTGATCGAACGGATGCCAGTTCTTTCTGCTCCACCATCTGCGACAGTTGGAACAACCGCATTTCCTGCTGCTGAATGATGTTCTGCATATTCATCGCCATTGCTTGAATAGGCTGCATCACCGCATCTGCGGCTTCTTCACCGAAAATGTCTGCGATCTGACTGCGTTGCGTTTCCATGGTGGCTTGCGTCGTGGGTTGAGCGTCGGACTGCGGTGTGTTCCCGCTTTCGTCCTCGCCCTCCGGCTGCTCGCCATCCTGGTGCGTTGAGTCCAACTTCGCTTTCAAGTCGGCATGTTCTTGCGAGAACCTATCGCCGTCCGCCTGGACCTTGGCACGCTTGAGTCCCCACTCGACGAATCGCTCAGGGTTCCTCTCGTACTCCTCGTCCAAGATGTGACGCGGTGTTCCGTCTCGCTGAAGCGCGGCCATTGCACGCTCGTAGTCGTCGCCCCGGTTTTCCGTTTCCGGCTCGGGGGTAGACTCCTTAGTAGATTCGGTCGTCTCATCTTCCACCACCGGCGTGTCCGGTGTGCTTGATGGTTCAACGACCTCCTGCTCCTCCATGACACCGAGAAGGGTATTGAGAATGCTGTCGTCGCCCTTGGCCCCGGCAGTTTCCAGGCCCTCGGGCAGCGGCATCTCGTCAGCCACCTGCTCGGTCACTTGTTCGGTTGTTTCGGCCACTTCGGTAGCCTCGACTTCGTTGACTGTTTCGTCGCTCATGATTGTTCTCCGGGGTTGACCCTTGTGGGCTCCCTATTCCTTTTCCATGTCATGGCGGGCAGCCACGTCCCGCTCATGTGCTTGCGAACGAATAATTGGTTGTCCCTGCTTGTTGCAGTCCGCCCCCTCCAGGTTCCTGGGCAACGACCGGGACACATACGGATACTGGTGGGTCTTGCGAGAGATCCCCGACGTGTCGAGAATGAACGACGCGACACGGGTAAGCGTCTTGCCGTTGCCCTCGACAGTGCTGCCGATGGACGGAACCTCCGACGCATTGAAGAACAACTCGTGTTCCTCGCCAGTCTGATCGACAAATGCGTAGATCGGCATCACAGTCCCAGGGCCAACTTGGCCCGCTCCATTGTCACGTCAGACGAACCGCCGGCAACATCCGTCTGCTGCTGGGCCGCTGCCGCTTGCTGCTGTGCTTGAATGAATTGCTGCATCGCCTGCTGGTCGATCAGTTCGCCCAACTCGGGCATGTTCATGGCGTCCCCGACAATCTTGAGCAACGAGTCCCAATCCAGGAACGGCATCTGCATCATCATCGGGGCCGACTGGGTCACGATCTGGAGCGTTTCCATTGCCCGCTTCTGCATCAGGGCCTCGTTGGTTCGCTCCATCGAGTACGCCTCGACTTCCATCTCCAGATCCTCGAACCGCTCGCCAGTCACAGCGGTCTGGATGCCGCCGATCCACCACGGTTCGGGCTGGCCCATCTCCTCGGCCGCATCGATTCCGATCGGGAACGCCACCCGCTCGTCGTGGAACATGAACCACGCCACCTTCTGGATGGCCGAGTTGACAGCGTCGATGAACTGTCGGCGGATGTAGGCAAACCGCAGTGATCCCGACGCCTCCGCGATCTGGACCTCCGTCGCCGTCGCGTCACCAGTAACGACGCCGCGTTGTGCGTCCTGGACGCCACTGTTGCGATCAAGCCGCTCGCGAGCCATGTCGATGTAGGAAATCATCTGCTGGGTGACTCCACCCAACTCGACCGGGACGATGCTGTCCTTGTCCAGGTTCTCAACCGGCACGACGAAGTTGTCGGGAGACGACGCTACGTCCTGGGCGAGTTTCTTGTTCTTGGCATCGACGAAGACCATTCGCTTGTATTGGGCGGCGGCCCGGCGAGCCGCGATCACATGCTCGTTCAGGTCGTCGGATTGCCCCGCGACAGCCACCAGTGGCGACAGGGGGAATGCGTTGTCTGGCACGCTGTACGCACCGAACATCGTATAGGGCCCACTGGGTGGACCGTAGTAGGGTCGTGGATCCCGAAGGTAGTCCACCTTGATCTCGTCGCCCGTGCCCTGGGCCATCGAGATCGTGTAGATCGTTCCATTGAACCCGTCGCGTGGGCCCAACTCATCGTCGTGCTGGACCTCGGGCACCCAAATCTCGTAGCCCAGAATTTCCTTCCGCGTCGGCACGTCTCGCTTGGTGCCCTTGGTGTCGCGGTAGTTGTCAACGTCAACGTCGTCGCTGATGGACTCGATGAACTCGCGGTTCCAGGTGTCGTCGTCCTTCGCCTCGTCCAAGAGGTCTTCCTTGTCGCGAATCCAAACGTGACCGACGAACCTTGCCTGCTCGAACGACAGTGCCAGCGGGTCAACGAAGAACCGCTTGGGCGAAATCCGATAGCAGCGGGGCCACTGCGGTGAATCGGGGTCGGTGTCGTCAAACCCCGGCTGCGTCTCCTGAACTGTCATCAGTGCGCCGTAGTTCAGGAGCATGTCGTAGCCCGCCATCATCAGCGGGGATCGGACATTAGTGTCCTTGGCCCATCGGTTGAGCCCATGCTGCATGGCCACCGCCGTCATGCGTTGCGTGACTGGCCGGCGTGTGCTGACTCGGACCCTCGGGTTGTCGTGGACCAATCGGGGAATCGTCAGTGACAGGTACTCGTAGACGTGATTCTCAGGAACGTCCGAGCCACCCTCCGACATGTCCCGGTACGCCGACCCCACGAACTGGCCGACCAGGTCGTTGTAGGATTCGAGGTGGGTGTCCCGCAACGTCTCCGCCGCTTGGATTTCCTCGTAGAGGTTTTCCGGTGTTACATCAAGCATTTATCATCCACCTGGTATTGCCGGTGTAATCTTGCCACGCCACGTCCAAGGATCTTTTCGGACAGAATCCTGCCAACGAAGCAGTTGGTTGCCCTCGATGTTTTCCTGCTCGTTCATGGCCTGGTCCAAGACCCAAAGCATGTGCGGGTCAGCCGGCTTCCGCCCGCCGTATTGCATGAAGTCCAGCATCTGCGGATCAAACGGGCCTTCCCACATCTTGTTTCCGAATGGCGGCTGGCCCATAGGTGGACGACCCGCACCGAAGCCCGACATCATTGGCGGCTGCATTCCACCCTGCATCCCAGGCTGCATGTACGACATCATTGGCTGTCCGATTGGTTCCGGCAACGCCATCTCAGTAGCCCCTTCTCGTCATCGTCTTCTTCTTCTTGGCGCGAGGAGTCCCGGCCCGCGTGTTCGTTCTCGCCGCCTTGTACTTCTTCGCGAACTTGTCCGCGTCCGACTTCTTCGCAAACGTGCGAGTCGTGCCGCCGTAGGTCGCGTTGTATCCGCCCTTGACTTTTCTAATTGGCATTAATCCAACCCTTCGTATCGCTTGCGGCGTGCCAGGATCTCGTAATACAGTTCCGGCCGCCAGTGTTCGTAAAACCCGTCCTCTTCCAACGCCTTGCTGGCGATGTTGAGTTCATCCAACCGGAACAGCAGGACGAAGACATACTCGTCGTGCAGGTCCAGTTCCTCGTCGTTCTCGGTCGTCGTCGCGATGAATGTGTTCTCGTCCCAGGGGTGCAGGCCAATAGCGCACACGTTCTTGCTTGCCCACCGACGATTGAGCCGGTGAATGTCGTCCAGGAACTGGTCCATGTCCCAATCGTCCGGCTCCACCTTGACCAGAATCTGGACCGCGTACTTGCTCTCGACGAACGACTGAACACCCTGGAGAACGTCTCGCCAATCGTCAACCAACGCCACCTTGGCGGCGTTAGCCTCCCAGGCACCCTTGGCGTAGGGACAGATCGGCCAATCGTGGATGTCGTCACGGGTCTGCTCCAGCACCCGCTTGCTCCAGTCTTGGACTTCCGAGATGATTCGATCAAGCATTTCATAGGTCCAGTGACTTCACATACGACTCCATCATTTCCACCCCCGTGATCGGGCTGTCCGCAATCATCACGCTCCAGGTCGTGTCCCCGGTGGCGATCGCCCCGAACCAACCCTCGCCGCCGTGTGACGCCAGGAGGTCGATCATCTCCGACGCTAATTCTTCGAGTCGCGTTTGCAGTTCACCCGGCATCGTTCACCTCCGCATGGCCCAGGATGTCGCCCAAGGTATTGCGTTTGTATACGGGCTTGGCACCGTCGAAGTGTGGTGCCTCGTTCCGCATGAAGACCGCGCCCGCGTAGGCGATCACTCGGTCACCGTGAGACTCACGGGCCCCGGTGGTTTCGTCTTGCAGGTGGCCAGGTCCGATGCTGCCGTCCGCGAAGAACACATAATCGAGCATCTCGCCCAGGCCCTCTCGGCTGTGAATCATGATGTCGCCGGAGTTGATCTCGCGGGAGAGCCCAGAGAGCAGGATTCGCTTGGACCTGCGATCGGATCTCCAGCCGTAGTCCCTCGTGCGTCGATCGGTACGCTTGCCGAGTTGCCGTCGATAGTAGATGTAGGAGTAGTCCTGCCGCTGCACGTCCTGGTAGAACGCCTCGCCTGGTCCGTTGACCTCCCACCCTAAGAACGCCTCACCGTTCTGCCCCCGCCAGATCGTTCTGCCGGCGAAGCAAATCTCTTCCGCGAGGTCGAAGGGCGACGTGTGTGGGTCAACGTATTCGGCAACGATCTCTCCTGTCTCGCGATCCATCACCGCGACTGCTGAGTTGGATGACCCACGGCCTTGGGCGAGGTCCGCGAACATGCAGAAGTTCGTCTCACGATCGGGCCGGCCATCAGCCAGGTCACACCACACGAACCAGCGGCCACGCTCACAGGGAACGAGTCGCCCGTCCTCGATCTCACACCGCGTGGCGTCACGACCGTTGGCCTGGATGTGTCGGGTCACGATCGAGGAGTTGAAGAAGAGATCGCCGGACGTGGTGTGGTCGATGAGAATGTTCTGTCCCACATCGGCGGGGTCTTGACGACGCTCCACTTGATTGCGGAACCACGGGGTACTCCAGTAGCCACGGCCGGCGATGTTTGTGATCGTGCCGTCCTCATCGACTCGCCACTCCCGGTCCTTGCCCTTGGTCGGGTGGTCCCAGTAGCCCAGCGTCACAATCCTGGGCCGATCGTGAACGAGTCCGGCGTTGCGTTGCTTGGTGAACTCGGTGCCGGGCCCGATGGGCGTCGAGTTGCCGATGCGACAGGCGGAGGTGTCCGCCGCTGATCGCCAGGCGTCGGTCGCGTGATCCATGGCTGCCATCTCGTCGAACAGGACGAAGGTTCGGCGGCCGCCACGACCGACGTGACCCGTGGTCGCCTGGCCGGAAATGGTTGCGTTGGTCACCGGGTTGATCAACTGCATGTGGGACCGACAGGATCCGCCCCTCATGAAGTGCTGCCGCTCACCTGGAAGCATCCAGTCCGGCAGGGACTCCAGCATGTAGTCCACCTTCCAGAACAGGCTATCGGGGTCGCCTCGCCTGTCCACCAAGTCCTCGATTCGGCTGGCCATCAGAACCTGGGCGTCGTCGCGGAACAGCCAGTACCAGGCCGCCACCGCCACGCACAGCCAGGACGCCCCCATGTCGCGGGACTTGTCGATGATCACGTCCTCGCCGGTGTCGATGGCGTTGATGATGTTCCGCAACGCTGCGTCCTGGACCGGCCAGGTTCGGAAGGGAACGTGCTGGGCCATCGCCGGAACCTCATTTCCCTCGTCGTCCACGACCTTGAGGTTGTAGGTCCAGCCGAAGTAGTTCAGCCAGTAGTGGACGCTCGATCGGCAGGTGGCCAGGATCTCGTCGCGGTTGGCACCCGGCTCGCTGCCCAGGGCAACGAGTTCTTCGCGAACCACGAGGTTCAGATCCTCGTCAGTCGCTATCGGCCAGCCACTCGCCTCGTCGATCCAGAAGATCCCGTAGGTCAGTGGGTGAGCCTTTTCGCTCGCACCGCTCTCGCAACGCATGAAGTCTCTCTTGCAACCGGCTGGTACTGCCGGACAGTGATTGGCTTTGGATCGGGCCGCCGCCGGGTCCGCTGATCTCGTGCCGCTTGGTTCCGAACATCTCCGGGAAGTAGCCCTTGCTCAAATGAATGAGCATCGGGACGTTGTCCTGGTTCAGGGCGATGTGCCTGCACTTGGCGATGATTCGCTCGGCGCACGCTTGCTGGGCCTGCTCGAAGCAGGCTTGGTAGTCCTCGCTCTTCTTGATCCAGGAGTAGTGCCTCGTGCGATCGACGCCGGCTCGACGGGCGGCCTCGCTGACCACGCCGCAGATTTCAAACGCACGAAGGAACGCACGCTGGTTCTCGGTGAGTGTCGAGTATTCTCGTTCTGGCTCGGGCTTGTTTGTCGTCATCAAACGATCCTCACGATGTACAGGGTCACAGTGGCGTCACCGGCACTCCCCATCGCGTCTCCCACGATGGTCAACTTGCCGTGGCAGGCCACGCCGTTGTGCAGGTCGTCCTGCTCCAGCACCTCGATAGCCGTGGCACTGCGGTCCTTGCCCTGCAACGCCAGGACATCGGGGATTGTCCCATTTGACCCGGTGAGGTAGTCGTCGGTCACATAGACATCCCAGTTAGCGGTCGGGGCGGTGCTGCCGGTCGTGGGATCGACCTTGACGCGAACGATGAAGCCCTTGTACTCGTTCGATGTCTGGATCGACGCGTCACCACTGCTATCAGCCAGTAGTGTCGCCTGCACGATCATCATGTCGTGGTTGTGAAGTTCTGCTGTGATTGCGGTAGCCATGTGCTGTCTCTCTACTTCTTACCAGCCCGGCGACGAAGGCGTTGGAGTCGGCCGCCGTAGAAGACCGCCTGGCCCATGGCACCCTTGCCCCGCTGGTAGTTGATTGTGAGTTTCGGTCGGTAGTTGCTCGTGCCGTGATTCGAGGAGGCGAAGGTCGCTGAGTCGGCCGTGTCTGTCTCGTTCTGGTGCTTCACAACGATCACGACGTGACGATCAGACGCGTTGTTGTCGCGGCACCACTCGACGATCTTGGTCACGTCGTACTGAACCGCACCGGCACCGGACGGGCTCAGGGTTGTCGGCGACTGCGGCCCGACCGCAGATCCGCCGTCGGTTCCCCAGCCGATGCCCAACGCTCGCTGCGTCCAGGTTGGGAAACTTCCGGTGGTGTTGAAAATCTCGTTGCTGCCGACGGCGTAGAAGCCCGCACCGCCACCGCCATACGCGGTGATGTACAGGTCCAGCGTGGCCGAGGTCACGACGGTGTCCGCTGGGAGGTTCGACGTGTCGAAGTCGAAGATGCCCCGGCTGACGGTGACTGATCCCATCACACTGGCGGACTGAACGACGATCGTCGTCAGGGTGTCACCGACGTAAGAGGCTGATCCGCCGACCGTCTTCAACTCGGTATCAACTACCGTCTGTGATGTCGATTGATATGTCGCGGTCGGCATCTAGGATTCCCTCTGTTCGGCGGACGACGCGGCAGTCGGGGCCGCCCCTCTCGAAGTCTCGACACATCTGCGGCCGATGCTCGTACCGGCTGCACCGCCGCTTGTGGTCGAGCCAGACACAGACCATCCCGCTTGGCCGATCGATGGCCTGGTACTTCCGGTACTCGTCCTGGATCTCCGGCGGTCGATCGTCGATCTCGCCGGCCTGGAACGGTGGCATCGACATGATGAAGCAGCACACGCCGCAGCCGTCGCAGTTGTCGATGACTGGAAGGTCAATGGCTCTTCCCCCATGGCGTAAGCCTGTTCAACCAGTTCCAGAACCCCCACGACTGGAGGACCGAACCGATACCGATTGCTGCGCCGATGGAAACGATGTAGAGCGTGAGGTTGATCATTTGATCTTTTTCCTTGCGTCGAAATCCTTGCGGTCGATGTTTCGCAGCACCCGGCCGACCGAGCCCGCTGTCAACTCCGCGTAGTTCGCGGTGTCCTCGATGAAATCGGCCCTGGCCGCGAGCCGCCGTTGGTACGACCACCGCTGCCACAGGGCGCCCAAGTAGTAGGCGAGAGACGCGACCCCGGCGATTCCCAGGATGATTGCTAACGGAATCGAAAGGTGAGTCAGAACATCCATGAGGAAGATCGGTGCCACGCATATAACAATGCCGATGATCAGCAGGCCGACGGCCGACGACCGTGACCCGACGAACCAGGCGACGATCGCTGCCAGGATGGCGACGAGTCCGCCGACGGTCAGCGGCCACACCATCCCCGACGACGTTGCGAGGCTGACGAGGTGGTCGGGATCTCCGGCGAGGGGACCGGCGAGGCCCGCAACGGAGGCGTGCCGCGAACTTCCCACGGTCGCGCACCCCGCCGAAGATATGACACACAGGGCTGCGGTGAGCAGTCCCGTGCGAAGGAGTCCAGGTTGGCGATTTCGCCTGGTCATCGTGCGATACTTGTCTCGTTCAAGAGGAGCGTGTCGAGGGTTCGTTCCACTCGGGCGACCCGCTCGTCGATGATTTCTTGCTGAACGATAACAGTTTCGATCTTGACCCCAATCTCTCGCTGTCGATTCAGCGTCGTCATGACCACGGTGACCGCGATCGGGACGATGATCCCGATCAACACCAACCAGTCCTGAATCGACAAGCGAACGATGTTGCTGCCGGGTTTGCGCGTCATAGATTCTCCAAACGCGCACCACTTCCCCGGTGGGCTTTTACGCGATGGTCCGCGACTGTCAATGGGTGTCTCCGGCTTTTCGCCACATGTTTGTTTCGTTGATGTCTGGCAGCCCCAGTGTGATCCCCCGCTCGCCGGCGGCAAGTTGCAGCACCCGCTGCTCGACGAGCATCATGACGTGCCGCCTGGTCGATGTCTCAGGAATACCAGTTTCCCGTGAGAGATCCATGATCGAGGGCCAGTACCCGTTGTCCATCACGAAGAGTTTCACCGCTTGGATGATCGCCCTGCGTCTGCGTTTCGTTTCATCGACTTGCTCAACCACCGGAGATCCCCCGATCTTCCTCCACGACGACCAGTTCCTGTTGTGCGTCGTCAACGTCGAATACTGTTCGGTGAACCCGCCATCGGTTCTTGAGTTTCCGCCAGCACCACAGTTCCAGGTGGCGGTCGGGCCCCCGCGTCCAAGTGACCGCCGCCGGCGATTCGCTGAGTTTCTTCATGTGCGAGGATCGACCGCTCATCGTGGTGGCCTGGACCCCGATGGTGCTGGTTTCATTGATTCCCAGAACGTCGATGACGCCGTAGAGATCCTGCCTCACGCGGGCGTGGGGGTTCCATCGCTCAACTACCTGGGCGAGGTAGCCGTCTCGTCGCAACCGCTCCAGCGTCCTTGCTGTGGGTGAGGATGGCATCGGGGAAGCATACCAACTCGATACCCCTGGATATCCGATCCCAAATGTGGCAAAAAGTGCCGAAAAGTGACCGAAAGTGGCAAAATGTGGCAGAACCGTCCAAAAACTGCCCATATCAGGTACAATCACACGAATCTACAGGAGGCACCATGCACAAGTCACCACAGCAGCAACTCGCTGACCTGCTCGCACTTCGCGTGCAGCGGCGAGAGGAGTTCCGGGAAGTCAAGTCCTGGTACGGCCGCGACGAAAACGTCCCGGAAACGATCCTGAATGAGCAACGCGAGACTGAGTTGATGATCAACAAGGAGATCGCGAGGCTGCGAGTGAAAATCGAAGGAGCCAGCCAGTGAAGTCACAGATGTTTCACATCACCTACCTGGACACCAAGTTCGACGATGAGGGCCGGCAGTGGGTCTTCACCGACATCGTCTTCGACGCCGTCGTCACCGAAAAGTTCGTCATGCACGAGCGTGTTGCGGTCGAACAGTGGAGCGAAGTAAAACTGATATCGATTCAATGTGACGCTGAGCAGCAGGACCGAGACGGGAACACGATCCAGGTCCACCAGATCGACGGCGAATACGATCGCCAGGCGTTCCCGATGTCGCAGATTTCAGATGCCCTTGAGCGGCACGCGATCGACAACTTTGACCCACTTGGAGAGTACGATGGCTGATATCCCGATCTACAACGTGTGCGTGAACGAGGCCGGTGAGATCCAGGAGGAGTTCACCGGAGACGCGACCACCACCACCCCAGCATCAGAGTCACCTAACTCGTTCTGGGTGTACCGTGGAACCCTGGACGAGTTGGACGACAAGGCCGAGAACCTGATCAACTTCGGGCCCGTTTGGTCGGGGTCGCCCGACTCCGCCGTTGGACTTTTCATCCGGCACGGCCACGCCATCAAGCGGTGGCTCGAAAACTGATACACTTCAACTGACCCATGTCTGGTGGGGCCCCTCGGTTTTTCGTGTGCCGGGGGGCTCTTTTTCATTCTTCAGTATCGCCTCCCCGATCAACTGTGGAATCTGCGGCACGACCGCGTTGCCTAAGCATCTAAGTCGGTGTGTCCGGTTGGGAACCCCATCAGCCACTCGACCCACGTCGGGTTCAGTGAGCCACAAGTCTGATAGTCCTCTCGGGCGTGTACCTCCCTCCCCAACAGGCTGTTCGACGGCACGTTCCTGCAAGCCTTCGCGGAGCCATCCTTCCAGTCTCGGCTGGTTGGCGTCGGCCACGATCCAGATTCTGTCTCGGCGGTGAGGCGCACCAACACTTGCAGCCGTAATGCAGTGCCACTCCGCGTCGTACCCGATCTCGGCCAGGTCACCGAGGACTCGATCCAGTCCTCGCCCAAGCAGGGCTGACACGTTTTCCATGATCGCGTAGCGGGGTCGTACTTCCCCAATAAGTCTTGCAATCTCGCTCCATAAACCAGATCGTTCGCCATCAATTCCTGCTCCTTTGCCTGCTGTTGAGATGTCCTGACAGGGGAAGCCGCCCGTTATCACGTCTGGGCGTATGCCATCGGCCTCCAGGATTTCCGCTGTCAGTTTCGTTACGTCCGGGTAGATCGGGATGCCCGGCCAGTTCTTCTTGAGAACCTTCTGCGGGTACTCCTCGATTTCGCAGAACGCCACGGTTTCAAACCCGCCGGTTCGCTCCAGGCCCAGGGTGAACCCCCCGATTCCGGCAAACAAATCCAATACCTTAAACATCAAATTGCCTCCTGATGTCACTCACTTTGGGGGCTGGACGACACTGGTCCAGTGAATCACCCATTCGCCCTCCCCGTCTGTCATCGGTGGAAAGACGGCCGCGACCTTGCTCTCGTGAATCCACCGCATCAGTTGCCGGCGGCTGACTCGCATCGTGGTCATCGCTTCTTCAAACGAGAACCACTCCTTCTCACGAAACCACTCGGCGTTCGCCTGTGTTCCTTGAGCATCGAGATGATTTCGAGGCTTCCCACGACGAGGACGACCACGCCGCCGAGGCTTACGATGAGGCTTGCCGTCATCCATGACGCTCCTTCTTCACGTTGCCTGTTGCTCCCGGAGTTGGGTTCGGAACGAGCCCCAGCGGAACGGTACGAATCGACCCGTCTCTCGCACACGATCTACGATGCTCGGGCCCAGGGTGTCAACCGCTTCCTCCGGTGTTTCGTTGGTAATCAGTATCGTTGAAAGGTCGCGAGCGTACCTGGCATCGATGATCTCAACCAGGCGATGCTGTTCCCAATCGCTTCGTTTCCGTTCGTGGATCTCGTCGATCACCAGGAGTTTGATCGGCTCCTCGCGACCCTTCCCGCTAAATGCATCCATGAGTCGGTCAAACCGCTGATCCGAGTCGTCGTCGAACGAGTCCCTCAGTTTGCGGTACATCTCTGCCGCTGTCGTGTATCGGCAACCGATCTCATCCAAACAGTGAAAAGCAATCAGGCTCACGGCCATCTGAGTCTTGCCGCTTCCCCTGCTCCCGGTAAACACGAGCAGCCTCCCGCCGCTTCGCATCTGCTTGAGCAGTTGATCGTGCAGCAGGGTCCAGTCCTTGCTCAGGCTGTCGAGGCTGATTGGTTTCACCTTCTTGGCGTGGCGTTCGGGGACGTTGCTTCTTCTCCAGAGTCCTAGTTGTGTTGTCGTTGGCATCGTCGCCCTCCTCCGGCGGCGTGTTTGCGAGTGTGTAGACCATGGCCTTCGAGCCGGTCCTGGTCGGCCGCCGCAGCCCACTCTTGACGAGCAGGCCACGGCGGTGCGCGTTGTGAACCGTTGCAGAGCAGGATTGGTGAGAGATTCCGGTGATCACCTCGATCTCGTCACAAGTTAATCCGCCTGGGGAGCGAGCCAACGATTCAAGTACGCGGCGAAGATGCCGACCTCGGCGGGGCATGGAATCGATCCACGCCCACCACGATTCTGCTTGGTAATCAATTCCCATCGGTTGCCTCCTTACGTTTCCTCACGTTTGCTCACGCTCGGAGTTTCGATGGAATTTCTCCATCGATTCTCCACTGATTCAACAATCGGTCCAGGTAGACCTTCGCGGCGGCCGGACCGGAGTAATCCACGCCGGAACCAACAGCATGCCGTAGGAGGGCCGCACACGCCTCCTGCGGGCAGTTGTCACCCACGGGTGACTCAGTGGCCTCCTGAACCACAGAAGCGATCACACGGGCTTCTAGGATCCCCAGGGGCGAACCCTTCCACGAGGCCATCAAATCGGCGGTTTCGCGGAGAATTTTGCCCTCGGAGACGTTCTCTCTAGATTCTCCTCTCTTCTCCTCTCCTCTCCTCTCTTCTAGGGTGGAGTTTTCTTGGAGTGATTCTGGAGGATCATTGGATTCCCCATGGATTCCCTGCGGATTCCCTGCGGATTCCCCATGGATTCCCCGCGGGTTCCCCATGGATTCATCGTGGTCGGTCATCCAACCCAGCCGGGTGACCCGCTTTATCGTCGCACGCACCAGATGCTCTCGTCCTGGAACCCCGATCAGCATCGCGATCTCCTCGACGGTCATGGGTGACCCACCCAGGGTGGCGAAGCAGCCGCCCCGCTTGGGGTGCCGCATCGCCCACTGCTGGAGCAGGCACCAGATTCCGAAGAGTGCCGGGCCGTCCTCGCTGGCCAGCAGGAGAGACGCCTCCGGGGAGAGTTGGCATTTCTGCCGGAACCAGCGGGGGTGCTTGACGCGGCCCCGCTTCACGTCAGGTGCGAGCATCTCATCAAATCCAACGATGCTGATCACGTTTTCCCCCCGTTCTCCTCGTACTCGCGGAGGTCTTCCTCTCGCCAGCGGAGTGTCCTCGGGTTCCCCAGGCAGATCGGTGAGGGGAACTTCTCCTCCTTGATCAACCGACGCAGCATCTTCGACGTGATGCTGTAGCGGTTCTGGATGTCATCAACTGTCAACAGTGGTTCTTGCATGGGATCACCTCAGAATGGGATTTGGTCCTTGGTAATTTTCCTTTCGTACCCCTTCGTCGTGGGGTGCTTCGGGAACAGGTCATCGACGACCTCGTCGCCGCTCTTCTTCTCGGCGGTCGCCTCGGAACTGGAGCCCGACGCCGGCTCGACCTCACCACTGAGGCGTGGTCGCTTGCCGCTGGGGTCTTGCTCGCGGGCCCACAGGGCCACCCGCAAGTTGGCCTCGCAGCAGGGGCAACTCATGGTCCCGGTTAGCGGCGGCGCCTTCGCGTTCTTCGAGTCGTTGCTCCAGAGGGAAATCTCGGTCTTGGTCTTTTCTTCACTCATTGTCCAGTCCCTTCAGTTTGGTTTTCATTGATTCCAATGCATACGCGAGTTGGTCGCTGTTCAAGTCGTCGATACTCTCGACACCGAAGTACCCACACATGTCTCGCGAGCAGTTCTTCCCGGTTCGTTCTTCCCAATCTGCGCACAACTGCTTGACCTTGTCGCAGTCGTCCTCATCTTCGTACCGCACTGGTGACTCCTCAATCACCTCGGCGTCCTGGATCTCGCTTGGCTGCGGCACTTCCGATTCCCCATGCTCTTCAACGTAGACCGGAGCCATGCCGAAGGCGTTCGGACAGAAAGTTCGATACCCCTCGGAGATGCAGCGAGCAAACAACATTGCACGCGGGTACTTCTTCCAGTTGGTCCCGCCCAGGCCGGCACGCTTCGCATCGTTCATGTCGAAGACCTGCGTCCCCTGCGAGGACCACTTGCCGTCGATCTTCTCGAAGAACTCGACCTCGCACTCCTCGTTGGTCTTCTTCAAGACCTTGTAGTTGTAATCAGGGTGCGACTTGATCGCGGCAGCCATGGCCGTCGCGCACAGGTTCGCCTTGCCCTGAATGATGTGGAAACTCGACATCGCCTCGTAGTCGTTCATTCCGAGCGACCGACCGACGAGCAACTGAGTCGCCACCGCTGCCGCCGACTTCGCGTCGGGGAACATGCCGCTCTCTGAGAATATCTTCGCGGCCTCGGCCACGGGCATCTGCCGCGTGTCCAGTTGCTTGCGAACCATTAGATCATTCATTGGTAGCCTCCTGATTGATTTTCCACTGCGGAATCGAGATGGTCTTGACGCCGGCGCCGTAGCCATCGTGTGTTTGCTTGAGCCGCAGCGAGTCGGATTCACGGTTCTCCTTAAACCGTTGGATCGCTCGATTCACTTGCTTGAAACCATGGTCGAGTGATTCTTGATCCAGTTCGTACACCCCAACAAGGTAGGGCGCGGTTTTCTGCACCGCAATGAACCGGAATGGTCCGACGCTGTCGATCTCGTGACGAGTCATCAGGACCATGCGGTAGAACGCGGCTTGAATGTGGTAGCCGTACATGGCGATCGCCCTGGCGAAGCCCTCCGGTGAAGCGTCCTTCGTTGACTTCACGTCGATGATCGTGTTGCCAAGCAGAACGTCGCAACGACAACGAACCGGAACCGATTGCATTTCACTGTAGACGCTCACTTCGATGTCGTCCTGAGTCGCATCGCGAATCATCGGCCCAGCGGTCGGGTGATTCTGGACCGCGAGGTCCATCCCGACACAATCGTCATACTCCTTCGGGGTCAGGATTGTCTTGTTCGCATTCGCTGCGAGGAACCCACTGTGTTCCTTGCTTCCCTTGCGGGCGTTCGGGCCGCGAACGTACTCCCTCTTGAACCTCATCGGTTCCAGGATCGCCGTGTGAACTGCCTCGCCCATCGACAACGACTTCGTTGTCTCCGGCATCGTCTCGCGGTAACTCGCGTACTGCACACTCGTGAGCAGGTTGCGAATCTTTGTCGAGTTCAGGCCGGCCGCCGAGTGGTAGTCCGTCGCTGACTGGTTCCGAAGGATCCCCTGGTACTGGGGCCGGCGATCCACCGTTGGAATTTTCATTTTCAGTTGCCTCCGAGAAGTCATCATAGTGCGCGTAGCCAATCGAAACGTGGTTGTTGTCTTTCAGGTCGTAGTGCTGGCTGCGTGGCAGCGTTGCCACCGACGCCAATTCGTTGACCAGCCTGCGAAGAACGTCCGCCAGTTGGCCGGGGACGTTTCCATCGAAAGCGGTCGTGTCGGCCTCGATGTGGATGTCGAGGCACCGCGTAATCAACGACGCTCGTTCGTTCACATCACTCATCAGAAACTCCTTTGCTAAGTGACTCGCGTACCGCATTGATCGTGCAACACACGAGAACGATTATCACGAACACAGACGCGGCCGTCAGGAACATCACGCCTCACCTCCTGTTGCCTTCTTGATGGCAGCGTCCACCAAGTCCCAGTCATCTTCGTTGAGTAATTGGTGAAGAATCTCATGCGGCTCATCCCATAAAGCCTGCAACGCTTTCAAAAGGTCTGGCGCAGCCGCAATCAGCCGGGCGTTGGCTGCGCCCCTTCCATGGGCATCGAGGCAAGTCGCAATACTGGGAACATTGCCGCTGTCGTCAATTATCTTCCAACGCTCAGGGCCGGGGATCGGCCCTCTCACGGTCCACGGCCCAGGCGTGTGTGTTGTAGTTGTCACGCTTCACCTCCACAGTCGGCAATTTCTTCCCACTGGTCGTCGATGCATCGTTGCTTCCATGTGCAGTATGAGTGGAGTTGGTGCAGCGCGGCCAGGTGCTTCTTCTTCATGAGGATGTCGGTGTAGTCGAAGTCGTTGATGGAATGTTTTTCGCACGCTCCAAGCAACGCTTGCACCGAGTAGTAATCGGTTGAATCGCAATCGTAACTTCGGAACAATTCGCGAGACAGCACTCGCGTCATTGCTTCCAAACTCATTGCCAAAGACGACCAACTCACTGCCACTGGAGACAGATGTTTCCAGTTGTACTCAGGAATTACGACGTGCATGGTTTTCGACGGCGGCCTTCGACGCGACGTTGATCGATCAGAATACGATCGTTCGTTCAGGATCGGTTCAACGTCGTCCAGGTACTGGCTGTACGAGATCATTCGCTCTCTCGTGCATAGCACGGTCGCGTTGGTACCGATTGGCACCGAGATCGGTACCCGATTCGACTCGTGAAACGGATCAACGCGCTCGTACTCAATCAACGTCGCACTCATCGCATGTGTGGTGATTACGCGGCTGCCGTTGTTGATGAAAATCTTGGGCTCACTCATGATCAGGAATCTCGTCGAAGAATGAGAGGATCGTCTTGGCAGTTCGCCACCTGGTCCAGGTTGCGGCGTTGCAGCCTGCAAGGTAGTCGTGGGTCGCGGCTTCGACGAGCGACTCAGCGGTTCCTTCGTAATAGATCACGTCGCACGTCTCTCGGTCTACGACTCCATCAAGCCCAGGGCCTTCAGATCGTGACCGATCGATTCGGGATCGTGCCGCAGCGAAGTCTGCGTAGATGGCGAGCCTGAAGACCGTATTCTCGTTCATTTCGTTGCCTCCTGTGGGTGGTGATGACGCGGCTGCCGTCGTTGATGAAATCTTTGGCTCGCTCATGCCGACACGACTCCCTCACCAGCCGGGGAGCCCCACGACAGCGGAAACGTGTCGTTCGCGAGCAACATCGAAGCGTTCCCGTAACGAATCAGGTGGTTGGTTCCATCGAGATGAGCGTTGTACGCGGCTGGAAGTGCGTACACGGGGGTGAATCCGTACCGACCAGTGCTGTTGCGACGGTCATCACTGAGGGCTGTCGCGATCATCGCACTCGCACTGCGACGTGCGCATTCGATCACGATCATCAGGTTGCAGAGCGTTGCGATGAGTTCGTTTCGCTGCGGGAACAGCCCTGGTCGCGGCTGCTGATCGTCCTCGAACATGCTTACAAGCGCGCCGCCGGTATCGACGACAGCGTCGAACAGGCCCGTATGCTCGGGGGGGTACGTTGAATCCAATCCTGTACCAAGCACGACGATGACGCGGCTGTCGTGATGGATTGCTGTGCGGATGGCTTCGGCCTGGGTGCCGCGTGAACCACCTGAAATAAGCACAGACTCACTGTTATCGGGGTGGCGGGAATCGATCACCTTAGAGGTAATCGTGCCGGCCTGGATGTTGCCCGTGGTCGTGGACCGCGTCGAACCACTGACGAAGAACCGATTGTACGGTTCAGTAATCAGGGTTGGATCCCCGATCACACGAAGATCGATCGGTGATCGGTCGTGTGACAAGTAGAAGTCGTTGATCGTGTGTGTTTGCATGCCGTTGCCTCCTGTGTTCTCAGACGATGTGACTCGCGAGCCACGGTGCCATGGACCAGGACACGATCTCCATGCCCTCGACCTCGATGAACTGGTATCCGTTGTCGTCGTTCTTGCGGGCGCGCCTTCCAAAGTGAACCGTGGCTGGACCATTGAAGGTGGCCGCCGCTGTGATCCGCTCCGCAAACAGTGATGGCGTCATGTCGCCAATGGCCACGTCGGGCTTGCCTGTGGGCTGAAGCACGATCGTGTCCCTGTAGCCATTCTCAATAGCGGCCTCAATAATCGCCTTCAGTTGAGCGTGATGCTCCAGGCCGCGTGAAATTCCTCGCATGACGTTGCCGTAGTTGATGTGTCCCATGTCGTTGCCTCCTTGTCGCTGTGACTATAGGGACATCGGCTGCCGAAATGTGTCTCCAACAGGCAAAAAGTGGAAAAAAGTGGCAAAAAGTGCCCAAACCAGTCAAAATGTGGCAAAAAGTGCCTATTCAGGACAATCGACGCGATCGATCGACTGGCACACACCCTTGGGGATTTTCAGAACCCCCGAGGT
>CEUX01051297.1_pt1 | contig 35519 bp, 53 predicted proteins | sample 531361 | NCBI WGS metagenome assembly CEUX01 (sample SAMEA2622736, study PRJEB7988) | marine metagenome | isolation source: saline water (ENVO:00002010), including
ATATCTGCTTTTTATCCAGATTCTGACGGGCTTATTACCTCTCCAGAACAAGTTATAGGGGAGGGACTGCTTATAGGTATGGATCCCAGGTTTAGTAATGGGAATTTTTATGTAAATGCTAACAAGCCTCAGCCACAAATGTGCGACTTACTTTTTAAGTTAGGAGATGCAACTCCTAGAATCCATTTTTATGTTAAAGATTTTTTACAGCATGACTTATACGTTTCGGCACTAGGGAGGAAAGTGGTAAACCCAGTAACGGGAGATATAAGTAACCCTCTATGTCCAGCTAATCAGCTTTACGACTTAATAGTTAACGAGGGCGGAGTTGATAGCTCCGAGGTAGATGCGGAGTCTTTTAAAGCAGCCTCAAATTTTATATATGGAGAAAACAGATTAGTCTATTTTTATGATGGATATAATGCGACAGTTGCAGAGAGCAAAGGATACTCCTTTCAGATCAGTAAAAAAATAAGAGTTAGAAATATAGTTAACTCTTTATGCGGAGAGACACCTTTTTATTCGAAATATGGTATCTCAGACTCTATTTTATACTTAAATCATATCCATGACTACATGGCGGAAAAAAACGGCTCAGATTTTGTATTTGATGATCCAGAAAAATCCACTCTTATAACAAACAGGAATATAAAAAAGATAGTATTTACAAAAACTCCAGATCCAGATAAATTAATCCATAAAGTTAGATTTGAGTATAACTATAATGAGGCCAGTGAAAAATACCAAAATTATTATCCAGAAAATAATGGGACCACTCAAAATTATTTACAGGCAGAAACTGTTTTTTCTGCTAATACAAGCATAGGCGAGGAGGTTATTAATGCTTTAGGCTTAGATGCAGAAGATGCTACATTTAAATCCGATTTTTATGGATCTGGAGATTTTACTCTGGAGGAAAATTTAAACCATATTAAATCCGCCAGAACAGCCTCCGCCTTTGCTGAATGGACGATCCTCATGAAAGCAAATCAAAGGCTGAAAGTTAAATTAGAATTAAATAATATTAAATATGCCTACCTGGAGACAGGGGATTATATATGGTTTAATGAGCTATACAGAAAGCAGACAGCTTTTGGTATTGACTACACTCAAGACTATCAGCTATTCAATGGTCAGCAATTTTTTAAATATTTTATAATAACAAAGACCGCTAAAGATGATAGAAAGGTAGTCATAGAAGCTGTCCAGATGGTTAACACTCAGCTGGGTGGTAATTTAGAAGGCTTTGACGATTGGGGTATAGGCGAAGGAGATGGGATAGTTCCTGGGTGCACTGACCCAAATGCTACAAATTATAACCCAGCAGCTACTACTAATGATGGGACCTGTAGTTATCCGTCTAGTTATTATGGTTGTACTAATCCAGATGCTACTAACTATAGCCCTAGTGCTATATTTGACGATAATTCTTGTGTGTTACCAGCCTCTTCCTCTTCATACTTAACACTAGGCCCAGTTACAGAGTATCCCTACTCCTCATTGTTTTATGACTCTCTGGAGGTTGCTTTATACAATAGCTTTACGTCTGATTTAAATAATGAGCTTTTTACTATATTATCGGACATAGTATACCCGCCAGAGTTTGGGTCTCATGTTGGGCTAGATGGAGAGACTCATAATGGGGCTTATGGAACGACTTATGGTACAGATGGAACCTACAAACTATTTAGAAATTATATAATGACACCGCACGACCAGTATGGTATTCCAGCGATCTGGGCCTCTACGGATTACAGCGGACAGGTTAGAACGTCAATAAATTTTAATGCCTTAACTTACGACTCTGAAGGGCAACAAACTTCTGGAGGTTTTACGGATGCGGCTGTTAGGTTTTATATATATAACTTTAACTCCAGCCAATGGGAGCAGTTACAGAAAAACGATTATAACATGGGGGCCGTGGAGGAACCAAGAGGCTATTTTTATGCCGACTGGTTTGATGAGGGGGAAGAAAGTTTAGGCGAAGGATATTTTCATTTCGATCTATTTAATGAGGAGCTGTTTATGGATATTATAAATAATATTGTAAATGAAACAGATCCAGATGAGCAGTCGGAATTAATAGACCATTATAATACAGTTTTTGGGCTATCCAATTTAAACAAATATTTTAAAGAATATAATAACAATCCAAATCAAACAAATCAATGGTTCTGGGATAAGGGTTATATATTTCTGTTTAAATTAGAGTATGAGGTAACTAGTCAAACTTTCGGCAAACAATATTCTATGCAGCCCTTTATAATAAATGCAAAATTTAGAAACTGGATTGGGATAGATTTAAATCAAGGATCTTATGCGGGTAACGAGATTAATTTCAACTATAACAATATATACGGCAATCTTGGAGATGCTAACTTAGACGGGACTGTGAATATACAGGATATAGTTGCTATGACTCAGTATATTTTAAGTAATCAAAGTTTTACCTCTGAGCAGAGTTTCCAGGCGGACATGAATAGCGACAATACAATTAATATTTTAGATTTAACTGCTATAGTGGCTCAACTGCTGGGGCTTGAGTCAACGATTGAAGGAGACTACTGTTTACCTGGTCATTTAAGTTCATGTTTACAGAATTTTTCTGGTGTTATTATGGGAAGATTTGACTCTCCTCATGACTTGCTAAATTTTAATCTGGGCGGCATAGGATCTGAGGCTGGAGCAGCCCATGAGATATTACTTTCAGAAAGAGGGTTTCAATCCAGCAACGTCTGGCCTCAAGATAACGAGGATACTTTTATGCCTGGAATAGAATTAAATTACACAAAGCCCTGGCTTAATACTCCCTGGGTAGAGGGGATGACTAAAGGATTTGAGCTAAGGGCTTACCACTCAAGATATAGGCCCGTAAATAAAAAATGGGCGGACTATAATAGACCTAAGCCCTTCGATATTCCTTTTTTACACTTTGTTATAGATAAGGGGGGATATGTAATGCTTAATGGCTACTGGGGGGCTACTAGCTCAAACGGAACTCCTATGCTATCTATGAAAAATTATCCCGCTTGGAGTGTTGATAATTTCCATACTCCTCCCACAGATGCGGATCCTACGGGACAGTGTTTATTCTGGGATGTAAATGACGACTTTAAGGCTAATTATTCAATTTGTATGATTAGAAGGAGCAAGCTGGTAGCCTGGGGCTCAAACTTGCCCTCTAACTGGGTAACCAACGGAACAGGGGAGGAATGGGTCAATAATTCGCCCGTGTCCTGGAACTGGTATGGTGCGGGAACTCGGATTTTTTCCTGGATATATCCCTATCTGACATACGGCAATTATACTATATGGGAAACTGGAGAGATAAGGATGATAACTTATGACCAAGCTAATGCAGAGGATCCAGAATATTTAGACTCTAATGCTCCCAATAATTTCGGCTTTTATAGGGTCGCTCCTTATATAAACGATCACTCTATGGATCTAACTCAGTTTGGGATGGAGTATCAGTGGTTAAATGAACATTATATCGATGTTGTCTCTTTTAAAAATCTTTTATTTCAAGGTACTAATCAAAGGCAAGATTTACAAATTCCCCAGGGTCCTGGAGGGAACGATAGCAGAGTAACCAGAGGCTACTCTTTTGTTTTAAGGGATAAGCAGAGGATTACAGATGGCTAATAAAATTAAATTAATAAGAAGATATATAAAAGAGGCTATCAAGCGAGGCGATAACAAGCTAGCCAATATCATGAATAATCAAAAAATGGGGACTAAGGCGACAGTAGGCTACGGGAATGGTAATGTCCATATAGATAAAGACGGACACATAGCCGCTTTAGATATTTATTACTCTGGAGATTTTAGCTATGATTCTGGTCCAGAGGGTTGGATTATAGAAAAAAATAATAATAGAATTATATTACTAAATGTGTTCGGAACTGATATAAAAGATTTTATTTTTAAATATGAAGGATCTTTAAAAATTCATAAATGCTTAATAGCGACTTTAGAAGGAAGGCTCATCAATGCTATAATTACCCACCCTCACGATGTGATAGAATATTCTAGCACTTTGATAGAGAACGAGGCCAGAAAGGTCGAAGATGTTAAAATAAATTATAATAATAAAATAAAAAATAATAGAGGGAGTTATTAATGGGGATTTCAACCTTTGCCTCTCAAGATAGAGAGAGAGTAGGAAAAAGCAGATTTTATATAGACATTCCGAGCTTTGCGAGGTCTACGGGTTATATTGAAAAATTCCCGTCTACTATTAACAGTGTTTTAAAATACGGAGATGGCCTATTACATGCTGACCAGCTTTATCTATCTGTCCCAGAATTATTCTTTTTAGATCCGTATCATATAAAAGCTATCAATACACCTCAACTCAATTTATGGAAGGCGAGAGCTTTTAACTCTTTAACAAATGTAGAGTTTGACGGGGAGTCTACAGATGAAATAAATAATTATTCCTCAGAAGGATATGCAGATAATCAGCTTTATAATTTTTATGGAGACACCTCCGCAAACTATCAAAATTTTACAATGGCCTTTAAAGGTAACGACATTTTAAGCCATGTTAATTATTGTGGAGTATTAGGACATAATTTAAATGGCTCTCCAAATAACGACCCGTGGGTTAAAGGTATGTTCGATATGGGGATAGCCAGATCGGTTGTCCATTATAGCGGGGGATCTACTACCACAGAAGAAAAACACAGTTTTTTTAGTAATTCAGATTTCGAGCATAATGGAAACTCTTATGATTATAACACTCATAATAATATGCTACCCAAATCTGCGGGATTTAATTTATTTAGATGGAAAACAGATAGCGACTTGCTTAACGATTTAACTTTATCAGACCAAAATAGATACCATTTTTATTTTGATCTTTACAGCGAGGCCTCCAATCAAATTATAAACAGCTTGACTTTCGGCTGGACTTATACGATGCCTCACTCAGCAGATTTAAAATATAATATGACTATAGAGCAAGGATTTAAACATAGCGAAACGAAGGGCGGTCATTTATTGACCGATCATTTTTATGATGCTCCACGTTGGCCTATAAATATCCAAGCTAAGACTCTATCTGAGCAGCCTAAAGCCTGGACAATACAGGACCAGGAAAAAGTTGCGGCAGTGTTCGGAGGAGCTCCAGGGAGAAGGATCTGGGATCTACAATTTTCTTTTATAGATGAAAGTAATTTTTTCGACTTGAATAGAAATGATAATTTATTTACAGGATCTTTGGATAACAGCGATCACTGGCTATGGGATGGATTAGCAGAGGATACGTTTATTTCTAAAGTATTGTGGCCTATCCAGTGCGGAGTTAATAAGTTTATATTTCAGCCAGATATAGATAACGATAATTTTGCTATATGTTATTTAGATCAAAAATCTTTTAAAATCAAACAGGACAGTCATAGAAAGTATACTGTCAAAATGAAAATTAAAGAAGTAATATCATAATTTAAAATAGGTCTATCGGGTGTAATTAGGGAAAGAAGGCTATATATATTAATAGCTTTTTAAAATTAAAACCTTGTAGACCTATTTTTTTCTCCTCTGCAAACAACAAAAAAAGCAAATAAATCAAAAAAACATTTGGTTTTTAATAAAACTATGATTAGATTTATAACGTTATGAGAGACGAATTAAAAAAAGGAGACGAAATGATGAGCGAGATATTCGATGTAATAGACGAGGAACTTACTAAAAGCCATGCCTATGATGATGATGGATGTGTTGACTGGGAAGATCTGGGCTGCACATTGATGGGTATAAACAACGGCACTCATGCCTGTTTTGGAGGGAGGAAATTCAGTGTTGAGTACAGTATTACTGAGTTACTTGGTGCTTTGGACTTGTGGTTTAAATTAGCAGAAGGAGGCGAGTAGATATGGACTTAAAGAAAGCAGAAAAGCACGTTAAGGCATTAAAAAAGATTTTTCCAGATTCTTTTATAAGCACGACAGACGACTTTTATAACGTAGATCCAAAGGACTCAAAGGTAGTCGGTCTGTGGACTGGATTTTTAGAGGACGGGACTATGGATGAGTGGGGGCATGATAACTCTGGGACTGGTTATTATGTAGATCCTAAGCTGCAAAAGTATTTAAAAAAGCACTCTCTTTACTGGGAGCCTTACGACTCTGGAACTTTAATGATCTACGAGGATCTGTAAAGGGATGGCCACGACAGCCACCAAAAAAAACAAATAAAACAAAAAAGTATTTGTTTTTTAATAAAATTATGTTTAGATTTATTTGTTGTGAGAGATAAAATAAAAACAGGAGGCACGTTATGTTACTAGGGCGACACGAGGGCACAATTTACAGGGTTTTAGTAGACTATGAAATGACAGAGGAAACTGGAGTTATACATCACACTTTAGTCTCTGTTGGTACTGGAGAGGTTGTTCATAGGGCTGTCCACTGGGAAGAGACAGAGTTAATAGGAGAGGCCTAGATGACCACGATTAAAGAACAAATATTAAACGACCAGGACAGCGAGATAATGCAAAGTGATGACGAGTATGTAGCTATTTTAGACATCGCTATTACTATGGACCTGGATGGTAAATTAAACCTCACGGAAACCGCTGCAAATATAGAGGCCGTGCTGGAGTATGAGTTAGGAGAAGATTTTGAGGTAAGTATTAAGAGAGTCGATAAAAACAAAACAGGAGAAGACAATGGATAAAAAGTTACAAATGTTATGGGATTATTTATTAGAAAGTGAAATAGCAACGCAGAACGAAATCAGCCTAGTAACCTCAATCAATGGAACCAATTTAGATAGCTTAGAAAGTATTCTATACAGCAGAACAGGTTATCATACTTTAAGTCAAATTCAAGAAATGGAATGAGGTAAAGAATGGTCCTTATTATTACTAAACATACAAACAGGAGATGAAATACAATGAACACGGAAAAACTAGTAATTTTTAAAGATGAGAGCGGAACTTATTATGATAAAGCCTGGAACTATAAAGGAAAGACCCTTCAGTTTTACAGAAATCTGGCGGTCTTGAAAGGCTTTGGCGGTGGTGTTGAAATATTCGAAACCAGGAGGACAAAATGAAAACAGATGAAAAGCGGGTATATATAGTCCAAGACTCTGAGGATGGACTTTTGGGGGTCTTTAAGAGTATAAAAAAAGCATACGATGCAGCTAAAGAATACTTAACCAAAGACGATGATAGCATAAAAATCGACAGCTATAAAAAAGTAAGTCAAGAGCTGAATCCTAGAGGCTATTATATGAATAAGTATGATATAGAGAGGGACGATCTCTATGCGACACTGACAGCTACAATAACAATGTTTCCATTTAATAAAAGCAAAAAAGATGCAGAGTTTATTATGGCTAACGGAATTTTTACACCATACCAGGAAGGAGGTAGATAATGGCTAAAGCCAGGATAGTTCATTTAATTTGTACGTTTTTAGCGGTGCTAGCTTTTGTAAGTGAGCCAGATTATTTAATATTTGCGATCGTTATAATAATGACATATAACTCATGGAACCTCTACCAGGACAAAAACTATGACGGGTAGTATAAGATTTAATGTCGATATTAAAGACTATTGTAAACCATGCCGAGGATCTGGAGTAGATTATTCCAGGGAGGTTAACTGGGGAAAATCAAAACAAAAAATAGCTGTTGATTGTGTTAAGTGCGGCGGTAAGGGTTACACCTGGACCAGCGAAAAAATTGACACTGAGCAGCTAAAGGAGTTACTAGACCATGAAAGATAAGATAATAAATGTAAAGTGTCCTATAAAAGTCTGGGAAAAGATCGAAAGATCCTATATATCAGAGAAATATGGCGACAGTATTGGAAAGAAATTGACTAAAGGAAAGCACATTATAGATCTAATTGTTAAAGGGATTAAGGCGGATGACAAAGAAATTACAGCCTAAAATAGCCGTTTTAAGGGGAAACGACCAGGTAGGTAGGTATTACTACCAGCAAGACACTGAACACCCAGATAGAGACTATATATACAGCTCTACGACTATTATAAATAATGTCCTAAGCAAGGGAGAGCACTTTATTAAATGGGCTGCTAACTTTCCAGGAGGTTATGCAGCACTCCAGGAGTATGTGAATTTTAGGGCCATGATTGGAACTATGACCCACGATCTAACTGAGCAGCTGCTCCTGGATGGATCTGTCCAGACGACTGGTAAATGGCTGGACACTGAGACAGGAGAGCAGCACGACATCCCCAGGGAGGTAGTAAAGCGACTAATAGGCTTTACTAATTTTTGGAAAGATCATAACTATGAGGTTATAGCTACCGAGATCATGTTATACGATAATTTTAAGGATGAGGGAAAGATCGTTTTTAACTGGGCTGGTACTGCTGATTTTATATTTAGAGATAAGAAGACTAAAAAATTGTGTTTATTTGATCTTAAAACTGGTTCAGAGCATTACGTCCCGCAGTATCTACAGCTATTATCTTATAAAATATTATGGGACTTTATTTATGGGCGAGAACATGGAAAAATTGACGAGATCGGATGTCTATTTATTAAAAATGAAAAATATAAATTAAAAAAATACAATACTGACGAAAGCTCCTTAGATGACTGGACCTCTGTCTTACCTTTATTCGATCTCCAGGTAAAGAATGGGAGAAAGAAATTACCAGTATTTAAGGATCCAGATTTGGATATATTACCAGAAACTATAACACTAGAGGAGAAATAAGATGGAACTATTTAAAATGGAGAAAGGCGATAAAAAACTTATTACCTTGAAAGAAAAACTCCGAGAGGATAAAACAGATTACAATGGACATGAAACTATTAAATATGTATATAAAATAGAACATGAAGGCCAGGAGATGGAATATATAGCAAGTAAGGCGGTAGAAACTACCTTTATAGCGGCTAAAATGCCTTTTAATAGAGAGTTTGTTTTTGAGTGGAGCACATTTAACAACCAGGATGGAGTCCAGATCTCTGTTTATAAAATTAATTCTAAGACTAGGAATGAATGGAATAAGGCCCATGAGAGTGAATTTGCTCACTTAATAGATGATGCAGATAAAAAAGTAGTTGAGGAGGCTAAAGGCGAGCCTCTATCCAAAGTCCTGGACCCAGAGTATCACGATCGAAAGAAGGACACCCAGATTATGCTGGACAAAATTTTAGATCTTGTTGACAGACGGATGAACACTGTAATAATGGATATGAAAGAACAAATTCGGAGGGTATTGGAAGGATAACAGATCGTCTCCTGTTGGGGCCAGTTAACTCCTGTGACTGGCTCCCCTTCCTATTTTATGCTATGGGAGTAGATGTATTTAAAACACAAAAAAACAAAAAAATTAAAAAAGAAGATAGAGCCTGTCTTACTTGTAAAAAAAAGTATAAAGACTATCCAGATGATTTCTATAAAAGACAATTAACTCACTGTAGGCCTTGCTTTAGTAAAAAACAAAAAGCTAAAGCGGCAGCACTTAGAAAAAGAGATATTTTCAACCTAGCCAGGGGAGCAAATGAATCCAAATAATACCAGGAATATATTAAACTATTTAAGAACCAGAACAAAAAATAATCCTATTAAAATGATAGATCTGTCTAATATGTTCGCAATTAGCACCAGGGAGCTGCGGCATGTAATACGATCTTTAAGAGCTGAAAGCCACCAGCCTATCTGTGGAGACAATAGAGGTTATTACTTTGCAAGGACCCGAAAAGAATGGGAGGAGGGAGGATCTAGTAAATTAAGGTCCAGAGCTAAGTCCTTGAATGAGTGTGCTGATGGCGGCGATAAATACTTTACAGATAAAGAGACATCCCAGGAGTCTCTATTTGTTGACCCACTTAAAGAAATAAGTCCATACGATTAATGAAAACAATAACAAAAAATATTGCTATATGTTTAAATCCAGGATGTGGAAAGTTTTTTAATTGTGAATATGTCTGGAACTGGAGATCTTTCTGTCCAAGCTGCTCACTTGAAAGAAATAAGAAAGTAGCTATTAATAAAATGCTAGATCGGAAGGAAAAAGGCTTACCGATTAAATCTTTAAAGACCAGGGCCAGGAAAGCAGTAAGAACTAGAATTATAAATCTATTTATTAAAAAAGAGTTTAAAAAAGGCCATAAAATGCTATTAAATTTAGAAAGACATAGCAAAGCAAGGGCAAACTACATAAAACGTCAAATAAAACGAATTAAAGGGCTTAAACATGAATTTAATTAACAAGCTATTAGCACTAATAGGGCTAAAGGTTATTAAAAATAACCCGCTGGATGTAATAAATCTATTTAAAAAGAAAAATGATGATCTTAATTATGAGATAGACTATGCTAAAAAGTGTATTAAACATTATCAAACAACTTTAAAAGAGATGGAGCTGTTCATGAGTGTTCACGGATTACTCCATGAGTGGTATACAATAAGAACAGAGGAGGCGACTAATGAAGAGTATAACTAAAAGAACGATCGATTATATAATGGGATTTATAGCGGGTTTTTTATTAATGTTCGGAATTTGGTCCTGTACAAGTCCATTAAATGCTAATTATGGCGATGTCCAGAACTGCAAAATAGTAAATGACCAATATAACCCAATATATGTAAAAATAATTGACTAAAGGATTAGAGGTGGAGCTTGGTGTATAATTTAACAATAATAAAACAACCTTACTCAAGGTGTGCTATCTACTATCTTTATTATTTAAAATTATTGCTCAAGGTTAGAACTCTGCCTCTAATAAACAAGGAGACGAATTATGCCGAGAAATAGAATGATTAAAACAGATTTTTGGACCGATGATAAAATATTATCGCTAGATATTACGACTAGGTTGTTTTTTATAGGAACCTGGAACCAGGCTGATGACAGCGGTATATTAAAAAATAGCCCTTTGGAGTTAAAGTGTAAGATCTTCCCCGCTGACAGCATAACACCTAAAAAAACCCAGGACATGATAAATCTATTATTAGATAAAGGGTTGTTTAAGTTAAGCGATGATAAAAAGCTGTTAAAAATAGCTAATTGGACCAGGCACCAGAAAATAAACAGGCCAACACCTTCTAATTATCACTTTACCGAAGGTATTCATGTAGGACTCAGTGAGGACTCACTCCCAATAGAAAGAAAAGAAAAGAAAGTAAAAGAGAAAGAAAAGCATCATAATTCAAAAGGTCTGAATTTTGATGATTTCTGGGATAATTATTTAATAGGTCGAAAAGATGGTAGACATGAGGCAGAACAAGCATTTAACTCATTGACAGCCTTAGAAAAAAAGATGGCTATAGCAGCGATTCCAATCCAGGTTAAACAGTGGACCAGAGAGATTAAAGAGGGCAGTCTTGAAAGTAAAAAGTTTGTAGTACATGGATCTCGATGGTTAAAGAGAAAGAGATTTGTTGACTTTGTAGATAAAGACTTACAGCCTATTAAACAACAGCAAGAGAAGGAGGAGAAGGTTAAGAGGTATGTATTAGAAAAGCCGAAAGATGTAGCAACACCAGACGAAATAAGAGAGGAGTTAACTTTTTTAAATAGAAAGAAAACACCATTAAACCAGTCTAATAACTTAAAAAAGCATATAGATGATAGGAACATTAATAAAATCAATAAAACAAGCCAAAAGACGAATAAAGGGACTAAATCAATTTCGGACCTCATCCAGGAAAACGTACCAGGATTATCTAATGGATAATAGATTGTTTATAGGTATAGATCCTGGTAAGAATGGAGGAGTAGCCTGTATATATGAAGATAGACTATTAGCCGATAGATGCCCCCCTACTATAGCAGAGATGGCCCAGTATATAGAGAATATATGTAGTAAGGCCCAAGATATACAAAAGTTCGCAGTAATAGAGAGAGTACACTCTATGCCTGGACAAGGAGTAGTTAGTACCTTTACCTTTGGCCAGAACTTTGGAGCCTGGAAAGCTATACTATCAAGCTATAAGATACCTTATGTAGAGACAACACCTTATAAATGGATGAAAACTTTTGGATCCTTTAGCGGTATGGATAAGAAAGAAAGAAAGCACAGACTTAAAGAGATAGCCCTACAGCAGTACCCAGGATATAAGATTAACTTAACTATAGCTGATGCTATACTTATAGCTGTATACTGTAGAGAACAATACATAAATAATCGGAGAGCTTAGTATCCTTCTGGTTATAGTTACCCACTTTACAATAGGTACTATACACCACCTTATAGGCAAAGCAAAGAGTACAGCAACCTCACATAATGCTAGGCTCTCCAGCTATTAGAGTTAACGGGCAAATCACACCCACCAGAGGCCCCCTATAACGGCCCCAGATATGTGACAAGCTGACAGATATAGCCCCATAGTTTATATATAATAACGTATCCTCCTCGACAAACAACTTTACATAATGTATATTATCAGAAATCAAACGGCATGGGGGGAAAAATTTTTTCTGGGAGGGGAGGTCTCCACAAGTGAAATAATGTTATATAATGTAACCTAATTGTTTTTAAATTTGAATTATGAATAATGTAACCACTAAGAAAGTTTTAACAGATAAACAGAAGATTGCGATTGAATATTTAAGCTCAGATCCTGGAATTAGTTTAAAATTTATTTCAGAAAAAACGGGCATCTCTGAAACCAGTTTAAAACGATGGCGGAAAGATCCGAAAATAGTAGATAAAATCTACGATAGATTTATGGAGATCTATGGAATACATTTAACTGAGATCATGGTCTCTATGATTAGAGAGGCCAAGCTCGGGAATGTAAGGGCCGCAGAGTTTGTAATGAAACAGTTTGGTAAAATGGATGATATATCGGTTAAAATAAAAGTAGAAAGTCCATTCATGCAGCATTTAAAATCTAATGATATGGAGCTAGCAGATGCTGAGATAATAGATGAGACAGAGGCTGAGAGTTTGGCTGAGTCTTTTGAGATCCCTGGTAATATTAAAATCCCGCCTAGAGATGAGGAGGCTGCTAGTCCTTTAACCAGGCAGATCCAGGAAGGAAAGCGGATTAGTGAGACTTTAAGTAAAGCCAGGAAAAGAAAGTCCGCAACCAGGAGAAAAGCCTGGAGAAAGCGGGGCAGAGATATGGGTATTGAACCTCTACCACCTGGGAGGCCTAAAGAAAAAGACTGGATTAATTGGAAGGCTAGGGTATTAAGAGCAGAAAAGAAAGAAGGTATAGTAAACCTCAAGGATTAGAAAAAAGGCCCAAAAAAGGGCCTTTAATCGCTTTATTTCGATATTCTATTATTTTAAAGAGTCAACAATTTCAACTGGAGCCAATATAGTTCCTAGTCTTGAGTCGTAAGTTAAAATAAAGTGCTGGCCATCTATAATAGATTTATACTCTGGGAGAGTTAGGTCCCATTTTTTCTTAGAGCATTTTTCAAACTTTTTAATGTAACCTTTCATTATGCTGCACCTCCTTCGCTTATTAATCTGTGGATTTTGTTGTTCCAGTACATCGCCTCAGTATGGCCATAAAGACCCAGTAAATGCTCATAGCTGTTGCTCATCCCAGCCGCTATATATTCTTTACAAGGGTAGCATCTTCCCTCTCCGTGGGTCTCGATCCCGCTGACATCTATTTTCCACTCTGTCGCTGCATATTCCAGGGCCGCCTCTACCTCTTCAAGAGTGGCCAAACGGCTGCAAGTAACAAAGTCGCAGTAAAGAGTGACCTCTTCCCAGTCCTCTCCTAGTTCCTCGACCCAGCTGCTGTAAACTCCGCCGCTATCCGCTGTCCCCTCACTGCCGCAGCAAACAAGCTCGCCAGTTACTTTGTTGATCGCATGGCTCTTGTAATATTTCATGTCGATCATTCCGTCAAAGCCAGCTCCTTCATATTTACTAACTATTTCTTTAACCTCACTAAGTCCAGCACCGCCAGTCCAGTTAACTCTAACAGCACTACCGCCAGCATATCGGTCGCTAGTAACACTGAATTTAGTTCCTTTGAAAGCGGCAGTTAACTCTTTCTTTATCATTTTGGCCACCGCTGCTGTTGTTATTTCTTTTGTCATCTCTTTTGTCTCCTGTTTTAATTAACCTTACCCTGTAATATATAAATAATATATAATAAAAAGCAAATAAAATTATTTTTTTTTATTTTTTTTATTTTTTTATTGTTTTTATTATTTAAAGTATTATATATTATAACGTTGGTTGATTTTTGATTTAAATAAAACAGGAGATAAAAAAATGAGACACGAAATTGGAGATATTGCTTGGGTTCGATATTGGGGTGGAGAGAGAAGGGGTGTGATCGTTAGAATAGAGGAAGGCCATGTCAGACTTTACCTTCATGAGGTTGGAATTATTGACGTTAGAGAGGAGGCTATAGTATGTTAAAGAAGGGAGCGATTGCAGTGGCTATGAAAATGAGTTCTGGTTTTTTCAAGGTCATGTCTATGGATAAGAGTTTTGTTCTTAAAGGTAAGAAAAAGAAATTTGAGTCTAAGACTATAGACCTAATAGCTGGAGATCTTCACACGGCCCTGGCTGAAATGGGATTAACTGAGTTCGTGTTAATTGAAGATCGTAAAACAAAGCACTTTAAATTAAAATAAAACGGGAGGTGTTTAATGTTAAGTAGAGAAAGGTGGACCATGAAAGCGACTAAGGATCTTTTCGAGCTAGATGAAACCTACATAGGGACCAGACATTATTTAGGTCTGGCTTATTTCTGGAGCCATGAATACAGACATAGCCTAAGAGATGCGAGTCCTTATTATCGAAAATTAGTTCATGATAAAATATTAGAGGCTGGCCTGGAGTTAAGCGGAGTCTCTTATGAACATGATAAGATATTAAAAAAATATTATTTAATGTAAAACAAAACGGGAGGTAGATCATGAAAAAAGTAATCGCAATCGAGTCAGACAATTTTGAGCTGGAGGGGATTTTCTCTTCTGCTGAAATGGCCTGGAATTTCTTTGTTAGCAGGTATAACGGGAACCAGATAATATCTAAAAAAGATTTTTTAGATCAAATAGGCAACGGCCAGGAGTATCTGATATATAATAATCCTGTCAGAGAATACCCTAAATCTTTTCAAAAGTATTCTTCTTATTTCGAGCCAGGGTTTGGAGGGTCTGGGGCATGGAATAAAGGCGACTATATAGATGGGATCAAATTTATTTCTATCGGAATAGATGAAGAGCTGGAGAGATATAAATAATGTTAGATACTATGCAATTAAGAGAGTGTGTTAAAAAAGCGAATACGGCCGCCTCTGCTATTATTAAAAGCAAAGCGGACCAAAGGTCCTCCGCTTATTATTGTGGCTTTTTAGACTGCATTTTGGCCCTTATAATAGAACATGAACAAAAAGATCTGGCTCTTAAAATGTTAAAAAGCGGTTATCCTGGTCCAGGTTTTAAAGTAATTAAAAAAAGATTAAAATTAATTTCTTAAATTAAGGGAGGTTAAATGATTAAAATAAACATACCACAGGATATAAAAGTCGTAGATCAAGGGACGCAGGCTATGGGTCGAACTATGACAGAAAATTTAATAATTACATACTATGAGTTTGAATCTTTTAAAGATCTTGAGACAGTTTTTATGTTAAATTTCTTAGACTTTAAAATGGCTAAAATGAAAACTAAAGTTATAGGGACTAAAATATTAATATGGCTAAAATCACAGATATAAGTTATAAAGTAAAATTCGGATATATAAATAAAGATATTCCTTTAAAGATTGTCAGACGTTTAAAAGGAGATGACATTTACCAGGTGGAGTATTGCAACCCAGATCATGGATGGAAAGTTCAACCCGATTTAATAGATATGTGGATCGGCGGATTTGACGGGAATTATGGATCTGCTCCAGAGGGACAAGACGTAAGCCAGGAATTTATAGATAAATGGCTTTTAAAGTGGTCTAAAAATTGGGATACTTAGGGAAAGAAAGGTATATTTTCCTGGCCTTTAGGTAAGCCATGAAGATTCTCAAATTCTATCCATTTATCTGTAAGCATTTGTTCTAATTGATTTTTTCTAGCTGCTGGTGTAGTAACCTCTCGAAATTCTTCATACCATTTATGACTCCACTCATCTTTAAAGAATTGCTGTCTTTCAGTGTTAAACTGAAATTCTATTTTACGGCCATCTATAGGATTTCTCATGTTAACGTTCATACCCTTATATAAATCTCCTTCCCAGTAGTTTTTAACTTTTAAAACCTCGTATCCTTCATCCTGGAAACCTTTAATTATTCTTGTATATTGGTTATAATAATCATCTGAATCTAATAAATATGTATACCTATTAAGATCGCCGAGATCCTCTTTTAGCATTTTATTGTAGCCGACTCTATCCTCGATGGAATCTTTAATTATTTTCCTGGAGGCAGATTTAGGAGTTTTAACTCTATACTTTAAACCATGCAAGCCGACTCCATTCTCATCCGCCAGCCTTCGAGTCAATGCTGTAATTTCATCGTCAGCTAGTTTAGCCATATTTATAAATTTCATAGCCAGTCTATCAGCCTCGACCTTTGTAATTTTTTTAAATTTAGGTCTCCCACGTTTTGAATAGGATTTCTCTTTAACTGGGACTCCCTCTACTCTTTTCGGTAGTTTTCCAGTGGGATCCAAAATGCAATAACAGAAAGCTCTACATACGGACCACCCAGATCCTGGGACTCCTTCGCTCTCCCACTCGGCCCAGGTTAAAGCGACTCCCTGTCTACCATCGCAATCCATGCAAACTTTATGACCTCCAACAGTTACCCAGGCAAATAACCCTTTATCCAGGTCGTAGTTTTGATACTGTCCGAGCCTTGCGGATTGATTAACTCCGTCAGTAATTCCAGCTTTTACATTATTCTGGAGCTCCCCAAAAATACGGCCCCCTGTTTTCATGTCTGTATTTAAAACCTCTTTAATTGCGGACTGGCTCATCCCGTTGGCCGTCATCGTGCCGACTTGTTTTTGAATATTATTGCTGAATATAGTTGAATCGTAAACCATACGATCCAAACTATTAAGTAAAACTTTTTCCGCCTCTGGAGTTAAGCCATCAAGAGCCCCCAAAACAGTATCGAAATCGTCTCCAAATAAAGCTAAATAATCAATAGCCATTATTTTTTAAAGGCTCTTCTAATTCTTAAAGATCTTTTTAATACCATTTTTTTATGAGCTGCGGATCCTGGGGCCATTCTTTTACTTACTCCGAACCACTTACGAGCTGGGACTTTTGTACCAGGGAAGGCGGAGCTATCACTATTAGTAAACCCAGTATGTTGATAAGCTCCGTATTTTTTTTTAGTTCTTTTTGACTTTCCAGCTATCTCAATTTCTACAGAAATTTTCCCAGGTTTTGCTAGAAATAGTTTAGTTTTTTTCATATTCCCGCTAATTTTTAAAGGCTGGGATCCCTGGCTTTTTCTTGCTCTTATTGGCTTGGTTGTCTTAGAGCTTATTCTTTTAAATTTTTTATCTTGCAAATCTTTTCCGTTATCTATTCCGTCCTGGATGTCTTTGTTAACAGTTCGGCCCCATTCATTTAAGCTCTCTATAAAAATAGGATCCAGCTTTCTGGCTAGCTTTTGAAAGCTAAAAGTTTTAATAACTGCACTTTTAGCCATTATAATTTAATTAGTTTTTTTGCGAAATCATCGCCCAGGTTGTAAGCCTCTATATATTTCGGGAGGTATTTTGCAAAGCTAGCCTCTATAAAATCAAGAGCATATTTTTCGGGATTGGCTAGTATTTCGTCTATGTCGTCCTCTTGAATTTTAGGCTTAATACTGTCGTTAATTTGTCGCTGCTTGATTACGAAGTCTACTAAATATTGTTCCGCTTTCTTCTGGTCCTTTTTCTGTTTGGCCATTTTGCTCCTTATTTTTTCTTATTATCTCAGCAGCCTCTTTATCCGACAGCTCGTTGTTTTCTTTCTGGAGTATTTTCTCCCTGGTGGTTAAATTGTTTTCAAGTTTCCAGGTGTTCATTTCTATTTCATCCTTTACAGCTATAGGTAAATCTGGCTCGTTAAAATCTACCTCAAACTCATAATCTATATTGTATCCGTTATAGTTAGAGATAACTTTTTCTATAGAGTGCATCCTGTGCTCGTAAAATCTCCAAAGCTCCTTCGTGTCTAATCGGGTTTCGTTCCTTTCTAATTCTTTAATTTTTAAAGCTATTCCAGAGCTTGGTCTGTCCTGGTGGGTCTCCATTACACTAATAGTTAAATGATGGTTCTGGGCTACTATCTCCATCAAGGTCCTGGCGAATCTAAGAGCATCGTTTATATTCCCCGAAGGATTTAATATACTCATGTCAGCCTCCTCTGGAATAGTAATAACCTCATCAGATCCGAATCTCTCTACTTTAGAGTCCTGGTAAACTCCAGAGACAACGTACTGACCAAAGAGATTATAACGAAGGCCTAAGCTGATCTCTGTAAATAGGATGTTTAGAGCCTCGTTAGAGCTCATTATATCATAAGCTGGATAACAGAAAAAACTATCAAGCTGGTGGTCTTTATGTAAAAAAACAAAGGGAAAGATCCCGTAAGGGTTTGGCTCTTCACTTATTACCTTTTTTTCAGAGTCTAAAGTCTGTATTTTTTCAGCATCATAATATTTATATAAATTTTTTCCAGGCTGGTATCTATCCTCTACTGGATTTTGTATGGGATACTCTATGCCGATAGCATTTAAAGGATTGTTCGGGTCCAGGTGGACATCATAATAATAAATAGGGACATAGTCAATAGACTGCATCTGAACATCCCAGCAAATATGCACAGCCACAGTCCCCAGCAAGTTGGTCATTTTTTCAATATGTTTTAATCTTAAATCTTTAGGTTTTGTGATATTAGCATACAGATCATTAACAGACTTAGAGGCTCCCAAATTTCTGGAGGCTCCCAGGGTGTAAAGTTGACTAATTCTGTCGATTAATCTTTTAGTCATATTAGTCGTAATTATAGGGGTCTCAGTGTATGCTGAACTTTTAAAAAATTCTTTTGTATATTGTTCGGTATTGTCTCCCCCGTAATAATCTAGCAGCTTTTCGATGGCTCTAAATCGCTGAGTATTAAAATAATCTTTATTCAGTTTTAACGTTTCGTTAAGATAATGAGAGGCCTGGTTTTGTATCATATTTTTTCCTTAGTTGAAAGTTTTTAATAGGGAACAGATTAACGATTAAATATCTAAGGGCATCGCAGCCGTGATCGTGTACTCCGTCTTTTAATGGTAAATCTTTTAAGTCTCTGTTTTCTCTGTCATCTGGGTATCTGTAAGACTCAATGTCCGCAATAATCCCAGAACATTTCTTATCTATATGTAGCCGTCTGTCGTCATTCACATTACAAATAAAATTTCTAACATGGGAGATCCCCGATATAATGGATCTACTCGCTTTATCTCGTATGGAGTGAATCCTGTGGCCAGTGTGCTGTCTGAACAGGTCCGCCTCTCCTACTCCTACAGAGGACTGGACCTGGTAGCCAGCGGGATCTCCATAACATGCTCTAAAATTATATCTCATATTTTTTATTTTTTCGCATAAATCGTATATTTTAATATTTCGCTCATGGACTATCTCATCTATTATATAAATATGTCTTTGCCCGTCTTTTGGCCTTATTTGGGCCACAATAACAGCGGGCATCCTATAACCGAAATCAATGGATAAAAAAGTAGGGAAAGAAGGAATATAGTTATAATTTCCAACGTTTAATGTACGGCTAAAATCATTATAAATCCTACCAGATAATGCAGAAAATTCCGCTCCATACTCCTGTAAGTATGTATCTCTCGACAGGGACTCCCTGGCCTCTATTAAGTCGGGATCTTGCTCTCCTTTAGGGAAAGCATAAAGATTGTCCCAGGAGGGAGAATTAAAGCTAAACCAGTTATTATTTTTTTTAGACTGACCTAATAAATACAGCTCATGAAAAACTCCGAATCCGTCTGGAGTGGAAACCATTATAGCCCGTCCTTTTTTGTCTGATAAAGTGGGTCTTATGTACTGCTCCCATATCCTTCTAAGATTGGGAATTTTAGCCGTTTCGTCTAGGATAGCCAGGTCTACACCTTCTCCGATTAGTCCACTGGGGTGCTCCGCAGATTTTCCGTATATTCCAGACTTTCCGCCGCTCCAATCAAATTCCAGGATTTGCTCTTTTGCTGAATACCTCGAGGGCCTATATCCTTTTTTAACTACAAGAGTATCGTAAACAATTCTAAATATTTTTTCTGAGGTGTTATAATTAGGAGCTACAATCCAGACTATTTTATTAGGTTGAGTCCCTACAATCTCCGCCTCTCTAGCCGCAGCATAAGACTTTCCGAACCTTCTCCCGCAACAGGCGACCATAAATCTAACTCCTTCGGGGTTGTCGTTATAATCATATTGGCCGCCTGGAGGAAAGTGGAATAATTTTTGGCCCTTATGTGGGCTATAATCCGTAAAATCGAACCATTGTTTTTTATAATTGTTTATTGAATCCATAAAAATAATTGTTATTTTATAAATATAATTTATAAATTATCTACAATAAAATCTAATTAATTTAAAGGAAACAAATTATGACAGATGTAAACCAGGCCCAGGAGGGCCAAGAGATCCAAGTCTCAGCAGAGACGACAGTAAACTCAGTAGAGTCTGCTGACCTAGAAACTCAGCTCAATAACGAGAAAGCCTATGCTCAGAAACAGAGAAAGGCCAAGCAAAAACTACAGGCCGAGATAGATGGACTAAAGGCCGAGAAAGAGTCAGCCAGAGTTAAAAAAATGGAGGAAGATGGAAAGCTAAAGGAGCTTTTAGCTGAGAGAGATGCTAAAATAGCAAAACTTCAGCCCATCGTAGACCAGCATAATTCTGATATGGCTAAAGAAAAAGATACTATATTAAGTAGTTTTAGCGAGGAAGAGCGGGAGGAATTAAAGGACGAGAGTTTAGCCTCTCTCCGCATGATAAATAAATTTAAAACTCAACAGAACGGAGTAAATAATCCGCAATCTATCCCAAACGTCCAGAGAGATAATTTAAAACTATCTAAAAAGATAATTGATAAAATGACTCCAGAGGAGAGGAAGGAAAGGCATAGCGAGATTTTAGCTTTCTATAAGAACTCCGTTAAATAATCCGACCAAAGGCTAAATTTTAGCAGCTGCGGAAGGGTAAAATTTAGGAGAAATAAAAATGGCTTTTGATAATGCTCACTTGATGACTGGTGGAGGAGTGGCCGCAGCTGATGGGACACATTCTTTCGATGTATTTGTTCCAGAGGTATGGGCTCCCGCAGTCGAACTCGCTTTTAAAAATAAATTGGTATTTGCTGGACTAGCAAAAGACCTCTCCCCCTTTGTTGCGGATGGTGGAGATAAGATCCATATTCCAACTTTCGACACGATCGCAACGGGCGACAAAACTCCAGAAACAGCTATAAGTTATACCGCTGATGGTGCAGCCCAGGCAGAGGAAACCCTTTCAATAAATCAACATACTTACACTGCTACATTGATCGAAGATCTTTTAAAGGTTCAGTCTAGCTATGATTTAATGGGTATTTATACCAGTGAGATGGGTTATGCTCTAGCTAACAAAATAGATGATTATATCGAGTCTTTACTGCTAGCATCATGTCAGTCATCTTCTGGTAAAATCAACAGCATCGTAACAGGTGCGGACCTAAAAAGTGCAAGTAATGCAGATTTTGAATTAATATTATCTAATGTATTAGCTCAAGATCCAGAGGTCGGAAACTGGACCTTAGTAGTTAGCCCAGCAGCTTTCTCAACTCTAGCGGCTCTCGTTCAGCTTTCTTATGGGACAGCGAGTGCTCCTCTAGGTGCTGGATTTGGGACCACTGGCCAGGTTGCGACTGTGTTTGGTATGCCTGTAGTAATGTCTCCAAATGTAACTACAGCCACCACTGACATGGACAACGATACAGGGACTGACAACTTTACTCCTATCGGATACTGTGTCCATAAATCCGCTATTAGTATAGCCTTCAGTCAAGGGGTTAGGATGCAAGCAGATTACGACATCGACTACCTGGGAACTAAGATGGTGGCCGATATGGTTTACGGCTGTAACATCATGAACTCAAGCACAACAGGACAAAGAAGAGTCTTTATACTGGGTGCTGAATAAGCACTTATAACCTTATATGGAGGGGCGAAAGCCCCTCTATATAAATCCTAGAGGAGATAACTAATGATCTTTACACCAATCACAACACAAGCAGCACTAGGAACGAATGATGCTGGATCTTCTAATATAAGCTCATCTAAAATAGTCAGATTGTTTAACTCGGCTGCTGCTGGTACTGAGCACCTGGTCACACTTAACAAATCAGACGGCACAGATATAGGGACTTTCTCGCTAGAGGGGCATGAGTCGGTAATAATATATAAAGAGGAATCAGATAAGCTATTCGCTGCTGATGCTGCGGTCCTAGCTTGTGGAGTTCGAATCGTAGGCATGCACAACTAAAAAATTAATTACTAGAGGAAACCATGATTACTATTAAAAATGCTTTATCTGGAGAAACTAAAGAGGTTACAGAGTTAGAATTTCACATGATGATGGACTCCGACTCCTGGAGTTTAGTAACAAAGGCTGCAAGCAATAAAAAAACAAAGTACAAGCCAAAGCCTAAAGCCAAGCCAAAGCCTAAAGCCAAGCCAAAGAAAAAACCTAAAAAGAAATAATGGATAAACTTATAGAGCATATTAAGTCGGAAGAGGGTTATCGCTCCCGTGTCTATAAATGCACTGAAAATTATGACACTATTGGCTACGGCTTTGCTATAAAAGACCTTGAACTTTCAGAGAGAGTCTGCGATTTAATATTAAAAGAAAAATTAGTCGATCTTTATGACGGAGTTAATAGGAAATTCCCTTTCTTTGAGAGACTCCCTATAGAGGCCCAGGATATAGTCCTCGGAATGGCCTATCAAATGGGAGTTACTGGAGTCTCCAAATTTAGAAAAATGTTAGCAGCTTTAAAAATGAACGACTTTAAAACAGCTGCGGAGGAGATGCTAGATAGCCGATGGAGCAAGCAAACACCCAACCGAGCTAATAGGATGGCCGAAAAAATGCGGAGTATAGATGGTTAAATTTGATAAACATATTTCTATAGGAAACGTTCTAACTATTGTGGCTTTTGCTGGGTCTATGGTGTGGACCGCCTCCCAGGTATTTGCACGATTTGAGGCTATAGAGAAGACGGCCGATTTCGCTTATGACAACAGCCTTGAAAACGAAGAGGATGTTCAATCTATCCAGGTAAGACTTGCAGCCATAGAAACTAAAATAGACGAAGGTTTTAAGGGCCTAGAAAGGCTAATAAAAAAGAAAAAATAATTTAATGGAGTTTAATGGACTTACAGCAGTTAATTTCAGAGTTAGGAGTCCCCGTGGCCATGTCGGTGGCCATGCTTTGGGGCTGCTTTTATTTGATCCGCTATATTACAGGGAATTTAACAGAGCTACTAATAAATCGATTTGAAGAGCTCCGTAATATTATAGTAACTTTAATTTCACAGCAAAAAGAACTCCAGATAAAAAATGCAGAGTGGGCCTCTGACACTAAAGCCCTAGTTAAATTTATAGTAGATCTACAAGCTGCTAAAGACGAAAGAGAAGAGAAAAGAATTTTAAAAAAATATAAAAAAGATAACGGAGGTTAACTTGGAATTTTTAAACAATGCGATCGGGATGGTTACAGGAAATGCTACAGTTATAGCTGGAGGCGGAACCGCAGCCATTATTTTATGGGTATTAAAAAAAGTACCTAATGAGCAAATTAAAAACATAGTCGGAACCTTTGCGGAGGGTATAGGAACGACAGTAACTTTAGGCTTATCTAAATGGAAATGGACTGCTCTATATTGGAATAAAACTATAGAGCCGTGGCTAATTGACCTCCTGGATAATACTTTAGGAGCTTTCACAGAAGGACTAATCAAAGGCCTTCGTAGCGATAATAAGGATAAAAAATAATGGGCATTTTAGGAGCCGTAAAGGTATTAACCCAGGCCAAGCCTATCCTGGATTATGTATTTAAGGATAATAATTTGGATAAAGCAACCGAGCAAATATTACGAGAAATTAAAGTATTAAAAAAAGAGGTTACAAGGCTAAACAATATAGCGGAGGAGCAGAGAAAAACTATTTTAGATTTAATTACTATCACTCATCCACTGACTATAGAGAAAGATGCAAAAAATAAAATGATAAAAAATTTCTCAAGAGGAGATAAAAAATAATGTCCATGACTGGTAATGCTTTAAAGGATCTTTATGGATCTATTTTATGGGTAAACAATGGGACCACAGGATTAACAACCAGTTTACAAGCTGTTAAGGATGGGGCTGGTAATGTTAGCTGTATATATTTAAGCGATGACCAGGTCCGAATTATTCCAGAAAATGATAATACCACAGCCTTGTTGGATGTCCAAAATCAAGCGGGAGACACACTTTTTTTAGTAGACTCAAGTAATACCGCAGTAAAAGCACATGGCGAGCATTTAAACACCAATTTCGTAACCTGGGCCCTACATGATGTAAGCCCTACAGCTGGAACTCACTATCCTATCCCAGTAGGGGGTCGAGGTTTGGATAGTTCGAGTTCAGCCTGGGGGATGCCTACAGGGTTCGGCACGGGAACGGATCCAGCGACCAGCTTGACTATCTCCACGACAAGTCATGATTATCTAGCTTGTTACTGGAAGGTTCCTAATAATATAGAAATTGAAACCATAGAGGTTATGTCTTCAGCTAATGCAGCAAGTACCCATACCTATCATGTATATTCTTACACTTTGACGACAGGCAGCGGGTCAACAGCTGGCGACCTGGCGAGCGGCACTTTAATTGCTACTCTGGAGGACTTGACTGTAGGGGTAGATAGAATATCGACAGGAACGTTAACAGTGTCCTCCTCTTCTGTAACTGCTGGGAAAATTTTAATTGCTTTTATAGAGACATCAGATACAGATGATGCAAGCCTGTCTATGACGATGAGGTACCACTTAGTCTAATGGCTGACATAAAACTAGAAAACAGATTAGATAAAAATTTGAGAAATCTCAAAGTAGGCGAAGAGCCTAGCCCTATATCTATAGCTAAAAATAAAATAAAAATATCTGGACTTGTGGTGGATACTACAGAGCTGGAAGATATTAAAACGAACTCCCTAATATCAGAAAATAATTTAGCCCTGTCTACGTTAAACAATGGAGATATTTTATTACATGCGGACGGAGGGCTTACTTTAACTGCGACCGATCATGTAGAGTTTGATCTATCTAAAAATTTAACTTTCGATGTTGGGACAGGTAGAGAGATATATATCAAGGAGAACGGCGGAACGTATACTCCAAGTGCAGATAATCATGTAGCGACTAAAAAATATGTAGATGATAATGCGGGTGGAGGGACAGTCTCTTATTATTTAAAGTGGGGCGGTCAGTCTGGGAGAAATTTAGTCTCTGCTGGCTATCATCTAGCTATCCCTCTTCAGTACGATGGGACTTTGCAAAATTTCGGAAACAGTACAGATCCAGACACATCTAAAACTTTAAGCACTACAGGAGATCATTTTAATAATATACTGGTAGACTTTCATGATGCTATAACTATAACGGGGGCTTATGTAACTTTCGGAGAGGGTGGGTCAACCAATACGACCCATAACTTTCATTTAATGCGGTACGATGTAGATGCTGACGGGGACCTGTCTAATGGTGTGGTCGCAGCAACAGCAACCAACTCAAACAGTGACGATTACACCCATAGAAGGAGAGCCACGATGTCTTTAAGTGGGACATCTTCAAACTTAGACGTAAGCACCTCCCAGGCTTTAGTCGGATTTGTTGAGCTGGTAGATGGGACTAATACTTACTCCTCATACAGATATAATATAAAATATACATTACAATAATGGATAGAATAGACGAAAATAATATACCAGAAGATAAAGAATTAATTGATTTAATTTTAGAGAAGATCAACGAGATAGTTGATTGGATAAATTCACAATAGGAGAAATTTTATGGCTAGAATGAACGTAAATTTACAAATTGGGTCAGATATTGCTGGAGATGCTGGGTTAACTTATAGCAACTCTAAAAATGTTACGGGAATTTTTGATAAAATTTTCAATGTAGACAATACCTTTACTCAGCTATTAACAATAATGCCCCAGGGAGTTCTCGGTACTGGGTCCACTGTAGGGATGCCTTTACTGGCTCCAGAGTTTTTAAAAATTTGTAATATAGGGGACCAGACAGTAGATCTCGGGCTCCTTCCTATGAAAATGACAGTCGCTACGGATGTAGGGGCGGCTGTGGCTGATACAATTTATACAATATTAAGACCTGGAGAATTTTTTATAATCCCTTCGGCCAGACTGTTTACCTGGGCCGCTACAGGTTACTCTCCCTCAGAGGATAAAGCTGGATCTAAAACTGTCGGAGAGGTTCAAGCCTTTTTAGACATAGGGAATCCTAATGATGCAAACTCTACAGACGGGATTTTAGAATTTACAGATTTTCAGACTGGCGGAGATGTTGTTTCTCATGGTAGCACAATAGCATCAGATGCTACGACAATAACAACGGCGGCAGCGGATGCAAATTTCATAAAAGCTGGAGATATTGTAAGACATGGATCTGAAGATATGCTAGTGACAGCGGTCACAGCTGCGACAACCTTTACAGTAGAAAGAGGCTACAGAGGAACGTCAGCGGGAGCTATATCTGGCGGAACGACTATTTCCATAAATACTCAATATAAACAGGGAGACTCTGATACAAGAACGGACGAGCTTGGGAATTATCAATGTAATACTTTTGGAGCGATGGGTAGATACTCAGCCTTTCCTATGGGGATAACTCCTGGATCCGTAGCGGTTAGAGCTTATAGTGAGGGAGCCATCCAAAGGCTAGGGCTTGGAGGTCTATCTTTAGGGACTAATACAGGACTGTCCGCCTCAACCGATTATAAGTTTAAAATTGCCGTACAGGGTGGAACTGCTGGAATCATAACTATAACAACGGATGCGAACGACTTAACAGTAGGGTCATTAATTGGATTGATACAGACAGAGTTAGATAGTTATTATAAAAATTCCGCTAAAGGCAGTTCAGATACTAATCTTTATCAGAATAAAGTTACCTGTAGGCTTGAAAAAGGAGACATAGTTTTTAAAGATCATAGCAGCCTAACAACCTCAAAAGTTGTTTTGTCACAGGCAAGCACAGGAACGGAGCTATTTCAATCCTCTACCAGGGCGGGGATAATGCCTTTAATTGCAGCAATCCCTAAAGAGCTGGCCTCTAGTGTTCCAAACTCAGAGACAGAGCAAAATAAAATATTATTTGACGATGGTTATGGGAGGCTTACAATGAACGGCAAGCCCTACGGGACAATCGATTACGAGACAGGGGCCTGGAGTATAAGCGGCTGGTATGAAAAGGCCCACATGCAGTTAAGTTGTTATTATAATAATGCTATGAGCGGAGATGTTAGGGGCGACAGGGATAATCATTTATTTGCAGTTACAACCCGATCAGTTAATAAATATAGACGGGCGACTGTTAGGGTTTTAGCTTACGATAACGGAAGAGACGACACCGCTGCGAGGACTACGGCTGGCGGAGGAGGAGCTAGCTACTAATGGGAGCCTCTAATACTTTAATATACTGCACAGACAGACAGATGACTGATGTTTACCCTGGGATTGATGATGCGAGTCAGCAAGGGAGGCGGAGGATTATTAACTGGGTAGAGGTAGAGTCTAGCACTAAATATAAATCGGATAGCAGTGGGCTGGTTACTCAGCTATTCGCTGATGGGGTAGAGTTAGGCGGAGAGTCCTCCGATATTGCAGACGTTAACTCTAACGGAGAATGGTATTACGACAGTAATAAAGATGCTATTTATTATTATAACAGCAATACATCTCCTAACGATTTAGTGATGGAGGCGGGAGATGATTACTCAGATTTAAAGTCTAGGATGAGAGCAAAAGCCTCCAGATTAATCGAGTCTAAAATAAACTCTGTAGCCCAGGGAGAAATTACTAAGGATGAATATGGAGAATTTCCTACAGTAATAGTCCATATAACGGCCCTACAAGCCATTATTTTAATATTATCGATGACTGACCCAGGTAATGATTTTATAGAGCCATTTAAAGAGGAATTAGAGGAATATATCCAGGGGATCCTGGGAGGGTCTATTATTATCGGTAATGTTGCGACAGCAGACGGCCAGAAAGGTGTTATCAGAGACGTGTCTGTAAGCTCTAACAGTACACTAAGAGCCGTAGAGCTGAGGGGTAGTTATAACCTGTCTGGATTTGATAGGATTAAAATTAAAGTAATAGCGGGCGGTGTATTAGGGACGGCTACATATTCGGCCTGGATGAAAAATAGCGACTCATTAAAAAGCAATCAAATTGTAACGGAGGAAAAAATAGACGGAGACTATCAGACTATCGGGAGCGGATTATATATAAGATTTGGATCTCCCAGGGGGACCTCTGGATCGGCTACAGCAAATGATGAGTATGAGGTCGAGTGTTGGGGATATAATACTAATAGTAGAGTTAGCGGGATAGGATCAATTAGGAAAACTAGATTTTAATGGCGATAACTTATGATAAAATATCCTGGGCTAATGTTTTAGATAAAGCCAGGGATTTATTAATAGCGGAATATAACTATATAAAAGTTTATATAGCTCCAAAAGTAGAACATCATGATAACGTCTCTATTAGATTATGGATGAGCGAGGCAGAGTCTATATCAAACAACTCTACAGGATGGGCTAGGAGACACACTGTAGAAATAGCTTTATATTCTATATATAAAAAGCCAGGAGAAAGAGAATTTAAACAGCTCTATGATGATGGGGAAAGAGTTTACCAGTTATTTAAAAATAATATAACTGTATCTGGGTCTCTTGGGTGGTATGATGGGGAGATCTCAGATATGACTGTCAACGACTTTGAAGATGAAGAGGAAGAAATAGAGGGTTTAAATGTAATAAAATATAATTTTAATTGTACTATATCTCGTCCAACTTAGTTAAATTTAGGAGAAAAAAATGACTAGTAAATTGAAAAAATATAAGGCTTTAGGTTCTTACGATGTCGACAAGCTCGACAATTACGAAGGCCTGGGCTATGAAAACCATGTTTTATTAAAGGGCGGCAAAAGTGTAGAGCTAGAGGACACTGTAGCGAAACCTTTAATAGATAAAAAATATATAACAATAGCAAACTCTAAGGAGGTTAAATAATGGCTACATATTCGAGTAAGGATTTTGAGGTAGCAGTCGGACTACACGGCTCCGCTTTAGGAGTGGCTACCCTGTCGGGCACAATGTATAAAATGCGAGTTAATTCTTTCACAGATATAGATTTTTCTGGTGGTACTAATATTACAGTAGCAGAAAGAACAGGGCAACGAATTTTAAGACCAGAGGACCACATTACAGCCGCAGCGGCAGACAATGCAGCGGGCGGGACATGGACTTGGGCTTGGGATGATTACGTTCCAGAGAATGAGGCTTTATTTCATGCTATTTTAAAAAGTGCAACGGAGACAGCTGCACCCGATGGAGTAGAGGCTATACATGGAAACCATGCGACTAACACTTATGCAAACGGATCAGCGAGCGACTACGATCTGGCTTTACAGTTACTCTCTCCAGATGCAGACAAAGGCCGTTATATGTACGGAGCTCTTTGTACCGAGTTAACTCTATCATGGGCGAATGATGCTAACGGCGGAAAAATGACCACTAGCGGGACTCTATGGTCTGGGTATCGCCCTATAGTATACGATAACTCTGGTATTACAATAAATGCGACAGCTTACTCCAGCGGAGGATGGAACCAAAATTTATTTGAAATGGATGCTATCACTGTCGGAGGGGCTGCTGTAGTATGTAAGGCTTTCTCTGTAACTATATCTAATCCAGCAGCAAGGACAGGGCATGCCTCAATCACTGAGGCCTCTCCAGGTTCAACCAGCACAGTTCACGGCCAGGCTGAGTCTTACAATAGGGGCGGAATGGTGGATGTGACGGGATCTATGACTATAAAAATGGATGATAACACTATAGGCCTGTTAGATACCTGGGTAAGAGCTGACTCTTCGGCTATAGTTTTCGGAGACCATGCGACAATAGGATCGGCGACATGTCATATAGGGATCCCAACGGCGAAACTTACTGGATTTAGTAAGGACTACGGGTCTGAGGATGGAGTATTTATAGAGGTTCCATTCCAGGGAACGGCTGACGGATCTGGTAGCTTAATTGATTGGAGAATAACTTAATATGCAGAAAATAAATAATGGACTTATAGACAAAACCTTGCAATCTAAAAGAAAAGTCTCTATTAAAAAATTAACCCTTGATGAGATTAATGAATTAAAGGATATGACGGAAATTATATTCCATCCAGATGGGACTAATAGGGTTACAAATATGGCCAAGACTAGGACCGCATGGATTCGTAGAGGTTTAGGGGGTGGGGATTTTGTTAATGAGGACGGATCTCAAATGGTTATTAATGGAGTTGTCCCAGATGAGGCTATTTTACAGATGACCGATGTTGAGCAGGATGAGCTAGCTGGATTAATTCAGAAAGCTCAGATTTTAAGTTTTAAAAAAAAGTAAGATTACAGCTAAATGTTGTAATTGATGGGTTATGTATGGGCCAGGATGATTGCAGATTTCACAATCCTGTCTACCCCTACAAGGTTAAAAATATCTGTAATGATTTAAAGGGAAAAAAAGTAGAATTTTCTAACTCTGACGACATTTGGGATTATATCCTCCTCCTTTATTCTGAGTCTGAAGAGAGAACTAAAAACGGCAGCTCCTTTCTCCCTGTTACAGATGTATGGGATCAGTTGCCGTTTTTTGTATGTAAGAACTTTATATATAATGAAAAAGATCAAACAGATATTAAAAAATTTCTTTATTGCAGCGAGTCAAAAACTCCACCATATAAAAGCCTCCAGGACACTCCTAATTTATGGGTGGATAAATACTTTATTATTAAACAGACTGTTGAGTATATTAAACATAAAAGAAGGGAAAACGTAGCAAATGGCTAGCCTAACAGAACAATTAAAAATCCAGCTTTTAGTAGGTGGTACGGGGCCAGCAAAGGGACAGCTCAAAGGAGTGGGGGCCGCAGCAAATGCAACGAGTGCGAGCTTTGCAAGGATGGCGGTCCAGGCTGCTGCTGCTATGGGAGGGATATTTGCTTTAACTAAAGCTATCGGCGGCTCTGTTAGTGTGTGGAAAGAATTTGGTAAACAGTCCTCTAAAGCTAGGGCGATATTAGGAGAGACAGAGGCACAAATGAAACCGCTAGTAGAACAGGCTAAACTCCTGGGATCTACAACTCGATGGACGGCGAGTCAAATTTCTGAGCTCCAGGTCGAGCTAGCCAAGCTAGGATTTTTAAATAGACAGATCCAAGATATGACCCACGGGATACAGGCTCTGGCCGCTGTAGCGGATACGGATCTGGCTAATGCTGCCTCCGTAGCTGGTGGGGTTATTCGAGCTTTTGGACTGCAAGCCTCAGAGTCTACGATGATCTCAAATTTATTAGCTAAATCCTTTGCATCTACAGCTTTAGATATTACTAAATTCACAGACTCTATTAAATATGTCGGGCCTGTAGCTAACCAGCTGGGGATCTCTGTTAATGATACAACGGCCATGCTGGGACACCTAGCTAATAATATGATAGACGGGTCTATGGCTGGAACATCCCTTAGAAAAATTTTGTTAAATGTTGGTAACTCATCCTCTAAACTGGTTAAAAGGATAGGCTTTATTCCTAAGTCTGGAGCTGATGTTATAAAGGCTTTCAAACAATTAGGAAAAGAGGGTCTTAGTGTTGCAGAAATGGAAGAGCTAGTCGGAGTTAGAGCCGTGTCCGCTTTCTCTTTATTGCTTAAAGGTGGTCCAGTTTTAGAGGAACTTTCTGGCCAGTTTAACGACCTGTCAAACGAGGCCGCCGAAATGCAGACTGTTATGATGGACAACCTGGCTGGAGATACTATTAAACTAACTTCAGCTATGGAGGGCCTGGGTATTAGGATTGGAGAACTTTCAGATAATTTTTTAAGAGATATGACTCAGATGATGACCAAGCTATTTCAATCTATAGATTTAGAACTATTAAAGTCTTTCGGTTTAGCTTTAAAAGTAACGGCAGCGGGCTTGACGGCCTTTGCTGTGGTCTCTGGAGGAGCTACGGCAGCTCTCAAGGCTTTAACTTTAGCTATGCTAGCCAACCCTGTCACGGCTTTAGCTGTTGGGTTGACTGTGGCGACTACGGCCTTAATTAAATTCTCTGGAGCCTTTAAGGAATCCTCTGGCGAGGTGTACGACTCCACTAAAAACTTTAATAATCTTTCTGAGACTCTGGATGGGCTAGGATTAAAAACAGATGGCCAAAATAAAGCAATTAGAGAACAAATTGATCTAATGAGAGAGCAGTCTAAACAGAGCGGAATATTGCTCCAAAGTAGAGAGCAGCTATTAGCCTCTTTAACTGGTATGCAACTAAAAAACAAAGAGGCTGTAAGTCAAGAGATTAACCTGGAGAAATTAAAACAAAGCGAATTATATAAGACAATAGATGCACAGATTAACAGTGTAGAAGATTCTATAACTTTCCAGAATATGGCTGTTAACATGCAAAAAAGTGCAGTTGAAAAAAGAAAAAAAATAGAAAAAGATTTTTTAGATACTGAGTTAAAAATAAAAGCAGCTAGGCAACAAGGGGACGAAAAGCTAGCAAATGCTTTAAAGGCAATAAACAAGGACAGAATTAACGACATAAATGACCTTATTGCTACAGAGGCGACAGCCAGAGGGATTAAAAAAGCTGCTGACGAGCTGCAAATAGAAGAGCAAGAAAAAGCTGAAGATGAGGCTTATACTAACTGGAAAGAAAGATTTGATGCTAAACATGCTACAGAGCTGGAAAAGTTAGAAGCTGACAGAGCCAGAATGATGGAACAGGCCCAGATGGAGATAGACGATGCTCAAAACTTAGCCAATGCAAAGTATTTAATCCAGGAAGAATTTAATAAAAAATTAAAGGCCTTAAAAGATAAAGAAGAAAAAATTAAAAAAGCTGCTAAGGATGCCGAGGAAAAAGAACTTAAACACACACGAGATCTAGCGAGAAAATCCCAAGACCAGCAGCTTGGATTTTTAAGCAAGTTTAAAGGTATGCAGAAAACAGTAGCCAGGATGAGACAGGCTCAAGCTATCTCCGATATGTATGCGGGAGCTAACAAGGCTTTAGCGGATTATTCGATGCCTATGGGGGGGATTGTTGCTGCGGGGATTATAGCTCAAGGTCTTACTAATGTTATGAATATCTCCCAGTCTATTGGAGAGATGCAAAATGCGGCTACTGGTATGGATCAGATAGTAACAGGCCCGACCGCTATTATGACGGGAGAGGCTGGAGCAGAGAGAGTCCAAGTAACTCCACTGATGGGAGAAAACCAGGAAGGCCCACAGGGTGGAGGAGACAATATAAATGTTAGTGTTACAATAAATGCAGCCCAAGCCAATGAGGAGATTGTAGACCTTGTAAGTGAGGCTGTCATGGATGGAATCAGAAAGGGCAAAATCGACATGGGATCCGCATAAATGGGTAAAAAGGATTGGCTATATCAGAATTTAAAATCTGAAGGTTATAACTCTTCTACATTAATAGTAGCTATTGACCTGGGAGATAGTACAGAATATTACACCGATAAAAAGTTTTTTTTTAACAATCCCGAGTATAATAATAATACTCATACAATTTTAAAAAGAGCTCCTAGAGTTACAGAGTCTATTGACATTTTTAAACGAAATCATAAAATTAATTCTGTCAGCTTTTCTCTTTATAACTTAGAAGATGCTACCCGTGTAAGATATACAGACAGGCATGGAAAAACCAATTTTTTCCAGAAGAAGGTAGACATTTATTTAATTACCAGGGATGCAGAAATACCAAATATGTCCGACAAGAACGTCCTAAAAATATATACTGGCTATATTAAAAAATTCGACCATAACGATGAAGAGGTCAAGTTTTCATGTGAGGACCAAACGTCTGTAAGGCTGGAATCAAAAATCCCAGCAGAGTCAACGTCTAACTCTGAAATGTATTTAGAGAGGTCTAGGATGAAGCCCTATCCTATAACATACGGCTGGGTCGACTATGCTAAGACAATAGCAAAAAAAGAAACCACTGTTAACGATGTAGGGATAGAGTCTGGAGTTTTAAGAATATCCATTGACTCAAAAGATATTTTTAATTACTCTGCATATAACACATTAAAAGCTCCTCTGAGTAGATATGAAAATAGCGGGGAAGGTATAAACCATTATTTATTTTTAAAAATTAACGATGAAATGGTCCCAGTAACCAAGCAATATACGAACCATATTCATCCTGGACCTACTGGTTATGCTAGTAATGCCGATACATACTCATCTTATACTCAGAGAGACTATCATTCTGTCCCTGTAGACGATCATTTATGGAACGGGACTTATTGGGGCTCTAAAGAACAGTATAAGACTAACGGCAGATTTATTGAGTTAGTTTATAATCCTTCAACTTACTTACAAGCATACGGGGCCGTCTTGTGTCATAAAGATTTAGGGGCCACCAGTATTAAAGCTCAATATATCGAGTCTCCCTATTTTGGATCTTACAACGTTCAAGATTTAATTATTTATGATTCTAATGGGGAAAATGTTGTCCTTGCAGATACGGAGGGCATGGATTACGACTTTGCAGCTAACGGATACAGTCCCATCTCCTCCGATATATCCAAAAAAATATCTAAAAATAAATTTTATGAAACTCCTGGATTTTTTATAAAATTAAATTCTACAGATGTTTGGCTTAATGAGAATCTTATTGGATACGGAGGGAAAAAAGAATGGTTTCCCTTTACAGATCAAGGCACACCAGACACTCATCATCATTACAGGCTGTGGGATACAACTGCGGGCCAGAATCAAAATAATGCAACGAGCTATGGAGTAGATGGTGCTATAAATAATCATTATTCTGGCTTTCTTAAAATAGCCATAGGGAGAGAGGCCTTTACTTTTGGCGATGTTATATTAAAAGTAGATCAAGGATCGCCCGATGTCCCTTTTAACTCTACAGCTGGTTATAATTCCTGGGTAACTTACAATTATAATTATAAATTTCAACTAAAACATATAAGATGGTGGAACTACACCGCCTCAGAAACAGACTCAGACTCTTATAATTTTAAAGCTCTATTTGTTGGGCCTTATACGGACCACTCAACAGAACAAAAACCTCACGAGTATGGGATGAGATCAGTTTTTAATAAGATTTCGAGTCTTAGACAAGGGGAATGGAGCGATGCTAGCAGGAATACCTTTAAAAATCAGCAAGAGGGAAGGCTTGATAATATGGATTCAAATTTAAACTGGTATCAAACACTTTCGGACTGGGCCGCTGGTATA
>CEUX01069466.1_pt1 | contig 35107 bp, 21 predicted proteins | sample 531361 | NCBI WGS metagenome assembly CEUX01 (sample SAMEA2622736, study PRJEB7988) | marine metagenome | isolation source: saline water (ENVO:00002010), including
TTTATCAGCGGGGAACCTGATCTCGATAACGCTATTGCCGTTGAAGATTGGGAATCTTACCACGAATTAGAACCTGATCAATTTCAGGATCTTATAAGAACAATTCAAAAACTGGCACACTAAACCCCGCAAGGGGTTTTTTCTTTGGTAGAATACCTAGGTATTCATTAAAAGTCACAGTACCAATGAAACAGTTCCTTGAAACTTCCTTTCAAAATGTTCGCAGTTCTAAACGCACTGATGAGTTGCATTCAGTACTACTGGATGAGATTCTCAAAGTATACCCAAGTTGGAAACGTTATGACTGGCACTTCGAAGGGAAACTTGAGCAGGATGCATTTGGAGGCACCTTCGATATTGATATCGTTGCCTATGATGGATCTGACCTCAAAGTTGCAATTCTTGCTAAGGCAATCAATAGCAACATTAACAAGAACATCAAAAATTATGCCAACACTACGATTGGCGAAGCGGCAAGATTGGTTTATGCACCAAACTGCCACACACTGGATAAAGTTTTATTCGTTTCCATTCTACCACGAGTGGCACCCCGTTTTAACAAGCATCGTCAAATCGTAGGATACGATGACGTAGTAAGTGCCAAAAAGAGAACCAACATCCAGAAAGTTCTTGAAGCACAGTACGGAATCAAAGTTGAGGCAATCGACTTATTCTATGATATCGAAAATGTTAGAAATTTAAATGACTTCGATGTGATAGGCGTTCAAAACCTTGAAACACTGGAAGAGAAAGTCAATTTCTAAACTGCCACACAAGACCCCTTCGGGGGTCTTTTTTCGTGTATTATATAAATGTGGGAGGGGTAAGAACCTTAAATGACCGAGGATTGACTTGGTGGTTGCAACACTCCCACACCCTATTCACTCTGGAGATTTTTATGCCAAATTGGTGTCACAATCGTGTTTCGTTCTATTCTGACAATGTGGAGGACGTAGCAAAACTTAGAAATATTTTTGAATCTGATGAACCATTTAATTCATTAGTTCCATCACCAGATTGGAAAAACACACCAAATGAAAATGGTGATTTGCCAATCAAAAGAGAACACAAAAACCCAGATGGTAAAATAGTACACACTACGTACGATTTTCCGGATGGTAAAAATGATGATAGATGGTACAGTTGGAATGTTGCCAACTGGGGTACTAAGTGGGAAGTGGGGGACGTAGAATGTGATGGTGATGATTTCAGTTTTGAATGTGAGTTTCAAACTGCATGGTCACCAGCAGAAGGAATTTTCTACGCAATACGAGAGAAATTTCCTGATGTTGAGGTTTCGTGGTTTTATGATGAACCAGGAGTACAATTAGCAGGTTATCTACCCAATTAATAAAGTGGCACAAGCACCCTCTATAGGGTGCTTTTTTCCTGTATATTAAAAGAGTAAAGCAATTCAAACATCTATGTCATTTTTCAAGCACGTCAAACTCCATGAGTACGATATCACAGACTTAGGAATAAGACAGGCGTGTTACGATGAACTCATTGCAGACGGTAACAACTCAGACGAAAAGCAATTAAGGATTCTTGCTGTTGCCATGTGTGAAGAGTTTAAAGATTATATGCGACCTTTGTTCGCATAAAATCCGGCTGACTTCCACTTCGTAAACTGGCACCCTCTTTTACCAGAGGGTGTTTTTTTGTGGCATACTACGTATATGGAAAAAACACTCACCCTTAATTCACAAGAATTAGAAATCCTTTCTGAAATGTTCGGCGAAATCGCTGCCCTTGAATTTCCCGTATCAGAAACACCAGAATACGATGCCCTTTGGGAGAAAATCGTATCATGAAACAATTTGAAGATCTCACGGATTACACCTTTCAAACCCCAGATGGAAAGGAAATCACAGTTAGTGCAGATGATTTTGATTCCGCACTGGATAACGTACCCCAAAACTCTGAACTCATCAGAGTAAATGATGATCCCCGATTTTAGGGGATCTTTTATTTGGAAAAAATCCGGCTGACTTCCAATTCATTAAGTGGCACACATTTTCCCCAAAGTGCCCCATCGTGTGTGTATAATATAGATATGAATTACGAAGTTCGCTGCCCCGCAGCACCATTTGAAAACACCGCATTCGCCACCTTGGATGAGTGCTGGACTCTATGCCTTGATCTATCCGAAGAGTACGGATACGCCGAGGTTATCTTTCGTGCCCTAAACGGCAATCAAATTCCTATGGGATCATATACCAACGGCATGTGATTCTCAACAACCCGTTCTTATTGAGAACGGGATCAGCCGGATTTTTTACCCGTGGCGGGTACTCTTTGGGCATCCCTGAGATAATATCAGACATCTGCTAAAGAACCGTAAGACCACAACCAATTCACAAACTGTCCACTATTTGCCCCATTCTCTACAAAATGGTCTATAGTAAGAGAGTACAAAACAGATTTGATCTTATGCCAACTGCCAAAGCACCTGCAAAACGCACACGCAAGGCAACAGCAAAACCAAAGGCAAAGGTTAGCAAACTTCGCAGACCTGCCAAAACTGTTCTCACTCTGAATCACTACAAAAGAGATTTTGAAAGCAGAGTGAAAATTCACAACTATGAGGTGAACGCCCTAATTCAGGACATTACCAAAGGTTTTGAACTTCTTAAACCGTATTATACAGCAACGGTTAAGAGAATCAGAGAAATCGAAATCAGTTGAGAAACTGGCACAAGCACCCCACCACGGGGTGCTTTTTTCATGTATATTAATAATATGAGAAACATCCAACTCACCGAATCCGAAGAAACTGCACTCGTTCAGATGGCAATGTTTTTTACGGATCTTGGAGCACCTGATGAGATTGATTCAGAAGCATTTGAATCTCTCACAGATAAAATTTTTGAACCTTCACCCTTTGATTACTCATGAGCAATTCCATCAATCAGGAAATCATCGAAAACCTTTTTTGGGAGGTATGCGAAGAGGTTTCCGCTAAGTACCCACACCTTGATGAGTACGAAGTTGAAACCCTAGCAACTCCAATAACCAAAGATCGTTTTCAGGATTTGTGCCAGTAAACAAACTGGACACCCAACCCCCTACAGGGGGTTTTTTAATGCCATAATACTAAAGTAATCACAAAAGGAGCATCAATGCAACTTCGCCCTATCGCCTCTAACATGACTCAGTTAGACCTTGCAGACGGAACTTCAGTTCTATTCTCTTACAGGACACCTGTAGCATGTTTAACCGATAATGGTTATTACAGGACTTCTAAGAAGTGGAGTGTTACCACTTCCCGCCATATTAACAAGTGGTTAGACGGAGTGCTTGCAAAAGAGCAACCTCAGCAGTTTTTTGATCAGTTTTGTTCACTTTGCTAAGTGGCACACAAATCCCCCGAAAGGGGGATTTTTCATGTATATTAAAAGAGTGGAAAGGCGGAAGACCTACAGGGTAACGCCAAGCACTTGGTCAGATCGATCTGTGACCCATTCCTGAAACAGGCACTTTCCACAAACCAATCATTTTCATTTTTCCCAATGACTTTTGTTGACCCACGCTACGAAGACGAAGCAATCGCCGCCCTAATGGAAGAGGCATTGACTGAGGATTCTGAAGAAACTAAATTCGATGTTGAAAAATACATTGAAAATTCTAATTTTGATTGGTAATGAATCTCCAAGACAGCAGAGGCACTCTTGCGGATTTCTATGCTGAAGTCAATGTTGACCGCATCATGGAGGACCCCAAGGTTGCCGCACAATTCATTTATGAACAACTCATAGACTACTATGAGAATATGTCTTACAATGAATTGGTCGAACACATCACCGAAATGGGTGATGACCATATATTAACCGAACTGGAGGAACTTTAAATTGTGTAAGCAATTCGTATCAGGTAGAGTGCCGCCACATCTGTCAGCACACTACAGACAGATCCTAAACGGAAACCACAGGACACAGGTAATCAAACAGACGGTTATCGAAGTGGCACACAAAAATCCCAAACAGGACTAAAATCGCTTATAGTGATTACATCACACGGGGAAAGGCGAACACGCCCCACGGGTAGCACCCGTTAAAAGATGTCCACCGGTTCTTTACTTTTTTCATCATGCAAGACCCTATGGAATCCCTCTTTGAGAAAATGGAATCTGAAGAGTTATATGAAGAAATTTGTGAGTTCTTACAATGGGAACGGGACGTCCTATGCCTAACAGTTCCAAACTAAACCTATTTGCTTTTTTAAAATCATGGCAGCATTTAACTCCGGAGTCTCCCGTAATTTCGCTGAGTTCCTACTTGAGAACGCAGTTGACGGAAATGAGATCCTAGCAGTCCTTGACGACATTGCGGAGGTAGTAAGCAGCAATCTATAGTATGTGACAATAAAGAAAGGGGACTAGCGACCCCCTTTTTTTTGTCCTCAGACGCTATAGTATGAATAGTTAAAGGAGGACCTTGATTACCGTTCAAATGTTTTTCGGAGGCAACATCCCCAACGCTGGCAAAATTAATTCTGCCATGTTCAAAGGATTCGTGACCGATAGCATCGCTCCAGTGTTCGACTCATTCACACTGACTACAGGTGAGGGATTTTGGAAGGGTGAATCCGAAAGATCTTACATTCTGACCATGTTCGTGGATGAACTGACCGATGCTCTGAAGGACGACATCGAAGCGGTTGCTCAAGCATACCGTACCGCCTACAGACAGGAAGCGGTAATGACAAACATTAGCAGGTCAGACGTGATTCTCCACGTATGATGTGCCACTCGTTAAAGGGGGACATTCGTTCCCCTTTTTTCGTTGTTTCTCCCTTATACTATTAGTATCAAACAAATTCGTTATGCAAATCTCAGACATCACAATCAACGGCAAAGCATTCAAAGTGACACGCTTGAAAACTGCTCACGGTGCGTCTGCTCTCAGGTGGTGCGACAGAATTAAAGGCGGTTCCTCCAGAGTCCGCACGGGTGCTGGTTCCCGCAGCGTCAACCAAAGCACCAAAGCGTCCGCATTGGCAGACGTGCGTTAATCGCAGTGATTCGTTCGTTCGTGATTTGGCAGTGCCCCGCCTTTGCGGGGTTCTTTCCCCGCCCCCGTTTAAAAACGCCTAACTACCCTAACCTACAAAGTGTTACGGAAGCGAGAACAATATTCCATTAAAAGTCAAATTTTTTTTCGCTGTTAAAAAATCCCCACAGGGTCGACTTGCCAAATAAGTAAAAATGCTATATAATTCGAAAATGGTTATATCCTATATGAGAAAAAATTTGGACGAATTAAAAACCACCATAGAGATTAATCCAGCAACTGGTGAGTACTATACTATTATACCTGAATGGGTGATTAATGATCAAGGATGGTATGAAGGAACAAGTTTACAGTTTGATGTAGATGCCGATGAAATTTTGATTACGGAAAGGGATGATTAAAACTTATCACATATACTTTGGAGAGAGATTAATATTCAAAGGATTGGATGAGGAAGAATTTGAATGGATATGGGAAAAATTAAATAAGGATTATAATAAAGAAGAATTAAATTACTCAGAGATGGTGGAAAACCCTACTGATGAAATTATAGAACATTCATATTGACGTTATAAGTAGATTGATGTATAATACTGATGTAATTACATAACGTTATGGCAAAAGGTTTTACTGTCAAAGCGAAATCCCCTATGGTTGCCAAAAAACCTGAATGGGATTTCGACAAGGCAAAGGAAATGGTCAAAGGTAAGACGGTAGTATTTTGTTTACCTGGAAGAGGTGTATCATATGTTTACCTTAAAAACTTTGTACAACTTTGCTTTGATCTAGTACAGGCAGGTGCTAGTATTCAAATATCACAAGATTATAGTTCAATGGTGAACTTCGCAAGGTGTAAATGCCTTGGTGCCAATGTTCTAAGGGGTCCTGATCAGAAACCTTGGGATGGCAAGTTGAAGTATGACTATCAACTATGGATTGATAGTGATATTGTATTCAATACTGAAAAGTTCTGGCAACTTATTCTTATGGATAAGGACATTGCAGGTGGTTGGTATTGTACCGAAGATGGTCAAACTTCATCGGTTGCTCACTGGTTAGACGAAGATGATTTCAAAACTAATGGTGGAGTGATGAATCACGAAACATTAGAGAGTATGAGTAAGCGTAAGAAGCCTTTTACTGTTGACTATACTGGTTTTGGTTGGTTATTAATTAAACATGGTGTATGGGAACATGAAGAGATGAAGTATCCTTGGTTTGCTCCTAAGATGCAAATCTTTGATTCTGGTGAAGTACAGGATATGTGTGGAGAAGATGTTTCTTTCTGCCTAGATGCAAAGGAAGCAGGTTTCGATATCTGGTGCGACCCACGAGTAAGGGTAGGACATGAGAAAACACGGGTTATCTAATGACGACCTACGATGTGTATCGTAATGAAGTGCTAGTTTCCTCCGACCTTTCGGAGGATGAGTATTTTGAATTAATGGAAGACTTTGCCCAGGAGTTTTATAAGACTGGGCATCCGAAAGCCGACGAACTTAGAACTGAATTAAAGGAGGAATCTTAATGGCTGTACGTACTAAAGTTGGAAGTTGGGGTAGTACCGATTTCAACCGAGCGTCTCGTCCGAAAAAAACTCGACAGGGAAATGGAAAATGCACGAAATATGCAGCAACCTCCCGAAACTCGTCTCGTAAACCTTATAGAGGACAAGGAAAATGATGAATTTATTAGCAGCAGCATCGCTTGATCTTAATGAAGCATGGAACTTATCATGGGGTGAAGGTATCCAGTTTATCTTAGTACTTGCCTTTGTTTATTGGTTAAAGGTGCAGATAGACACCAGAGCAGGATTAGGTAAAAAGAAACGCCGAGAACTTAAACAAATCATAGTTGAGGCAATTAATGAAGCAAAGGGGGTTTAAACACCCTCTTTTTTTGTCTCTAAATAAAATATCGTCGATCTGTATCGAAAAATGACTAATTTTACTAACACTGAGCACCAAAAATGGTCTGACAGTTATGAGTCTAAGTTGCTTCCAAAGCCCCAGAGAGTAATTCAGGAATTAATGCACGATACAGCACCTAAAAAGAGAGAAGATCTTCATGAAATAGTCGAAAAAGACTGGATTGATGAAGATTCTTGGAATTAGGTATAAATAAACGTAAGAAATACTATCGATATTATCAATATCAATGGCAGTCCAAAAAATATCCCGATCTTTTAAGGATATCAGTCTATCTTTTGAACCACATCCTATAACAAAAGACCTACCTGTCTTGATAAATGAACGTGCCATTGCTCGTTCTGTACGGAATTTAGTGGAAACTATCCCAACAGAACGACCATTTAACCCTTTTTTGGGTTCTGATGTACGTGCAAGTCTATTTGAGTTCGTTGATTATGGTTCTGCATCCTTAATTAAGGATCAAATAGAAGAAACCATTAATAATTATGAACCAAGAGTTGATAATTTGGTAGTAAATGTAGATCCTCAACCAGATAATAACGCTTTTGATTGTACTGTTATCTTTGATATCATTGGTTTAGAGTTACCTACACAACAATTTACGTTCCTATTAGAAGCAACAAGATAATATGCCTTATACACAGCTAACAAATCTTGATTTCGATCAAATTAAGACCCAAATTAAGTCATATTTACGTGCAAACTCCAATTTTACGGATTTTGACTTTGAAGGGTCTAACTTTTCTGTATTAATTGATACATTAGCATACAATACTTACATTACTGCGTTTAACTCTAACATGGTTGTGAATGAATCCTTTTTGGATGCAGCAACTGTTAGAGAAAATGTTGTGTCTTTGGCAAGGAATATAGGTTATGTACCTCGCTCTAAAACCGCTGCAAGGGCAGAGATTGCACTATCCATACCTGTTTTAGATGATGCTCCTTTCATTACCTTAGAACCTGGTTTAGTGTGCGTTGGTAGGTCTGATAATACATCATATACATTCGCTATATCAGAACCTGTAACTACTGCTTCAACTGGATATAATGCAGCAACTAATACACCAGGTATAGCGGTATTTGGTACTACTGAGTCACCTCTTACAGTATATCAAGGGACTTTCTTAGAAAAGTTATTTGTTGTTAATACATCACAAGATCAAAGGTTTATTATTGATAATCCAGATGTTGATACATCAACTATTAAGGTTTATGTTAAAGGTCTTGGTGATACAGGAACATTAGGTAGAGAATATAAGAAAGTAGATAATATTTTAAATTTAGATAAGGATTCTGAGATCTACTTATTACAAGAAGTTCAAGATGAAAAGTATGAATTGTTATTTGGTGATGGATTCTTTGGTAAACAGTTAGACCATAATGCAGTAATAACTGTTAGATACATTATTACTGATGGTAAAAATAGTAATGGAGCATCTAACTTTGTATATCAAGGAAGAATTTCTGACGCATCAGTTACTCCTGCTATAAGAAAGACTCCATATGATGATGGTGGAACAAATAAGCTTATATTAAACACTATTAGAGGTGCATCTAATGGAGCAGATATAGAGAATTTATCCTCAATTAAGTATTTTGCACCTAGACTGTATTCATCGCAGCACAGGGCGGTTACAGGTAGGGATTATGAAGCAATAATACAGAAAATATTCCCAATGACAGAGTCTGTTTCTGTTGTTGGAGGTGAAGAATTAGTTCCTCCACAGTTTGGTAAAGTTTTAATTTCCATTAAACCTAAGAATGGTACATATGTATCAGATTTTGATAAAATGAGCATTCGTAATGAACTTAAAAACTATGCTGTTGCTGGTATTAATGCTGAAATTACTGACTTAAAACTACTGTATGTTGAGATTGATACCACAGTCTACTATGATAGTGCAAAAATTTCTAATTCTAATAACTTAAAAACAGATATTACTACAGCACTTACCACATATTCTAAAAATGTTGATATTAATAAGTTTGGTGGAAGGTTTAAGTATAGTAAAATTAACCAATTAATTGATAGAGTTGATGATGGTATTACTTCTAACATTACAAAAGTAAAGATTAGAAGAGATTTAAAGGCACTTATTAATCAATTTGCACAGTATGAACTCTGTTATGGTAATAGGTTCCATATTAATCCAGAAGGATATAACATTAAGAGTACTGGATTTACTGTTCATGGGTCAGATAAAACACTTTATTTAACTGATACTCCTAATAAGAATGCTCTTGGCAACCTTGATGATAGTCATATGGGTGTATTAAGTGCAGTTACTAAGGATGATAAGGGTGTAGAGAAGGTAATTTTAAAATCAGTAGGAACTGTTGATTATAAAAAAGGTGAAATAATACTGAATACAATTAATATTACATCAACAGTTGCTACAAATGATCTTGTTGAGATTCAAGCATTCCCAGATTCCAATGATGTTGTTGGTTTAAAGGATCTTTATCTCAGTTTTGATGCTTCAAATAGTGAGATAAATATGATCAAGGATGTAATTGCATCTGGAGAAGACATTTCTGGAACAGTGTTTACACGAGATTACTATACATCAAGTTATGCAAACGGGGAACTAGAGAGGAAGTAAAAATATGTCCGCATTTGACAAGAGGGTACAAGTCAATAAAATTGTCGAAAGCCAATTACCCGAATACATTACTGCTGATTTCCCTAAAGCAGTAGATTTTTTCAAGCAATATTATATTTCCCAAGAATTTCAAGGTGGAAATATTGATATTGCAGAGAACCTTGATCAATATTTAAAATTAGATAACTTAACACCAGAGGTAATATCAGGTGTAACTACTATAACAAGTGCAGTTACTTCGACTTCTGATGTAATTACAGTAAATTCTACTAAGGGTTTCCCTTCCGAGTGGGGTTTGTTAAAGGTTGATAATGAAATTATTACATATACTGGTATAACAACTAATACATTTACTGGTTGTGTACGTGGATTTACAGGTGTTACTGGTTATAATGCTGGTATATCAAGTTCAATATCAGAAGTTAATAAAGAAAATTTAATTTTCTCTTCTTCAACTGCTGCTGCACATACTGCAAATACAACAGCAACTAATTTAAGTGTTCTATTTCTAAAAGAATTTTATAAAAAGTTAAAGGTTGCACTGACTCCTGGGTTAGAAAATAACGATTTTGCTACTGGACTTGATGCTAATAACTTTATTAAGAGTGCAAGGGCATTTTATCAATCAAAAGGTATTGCAGAATCTATTAGAATTCTCTTTACAGTTCTGTATGGTAAGACTGCAAATGTTCTTGATTTGGAAGAAAGGTTAATTAAACCATCTTCTGCTGATTATATTAGGAGAGAAATTATTGTTGCAGAACCAATTAGTGGTGATCCAACACAGTTAGTTGGTCAAACTGTATTTAAATCTACTGATTCAAATACAAGTGGATCAGTTTCTGAGGTTGAAATATTAACTAGACAAAATAAAGTTTATTATCAGTTATCATTATTCGTTGGATATAATGAAAGAGATCTTATTGAAGGAACATTTACTATACCTGGTAAATCAAAAGTTCTAGAGCCTGTTTCTATCGGGTCATCTATCATTTCTGTTGATTCTACTGTTGGTTTTGGTACTACTGGAACAGTTATTTCTGGAAGTAATACCATAGATTATACATCTAAAACTGTTAATCAATTCTTCGGATGTACTGGAGTCTCAAATGTAATTTCTACAACTGATGATATTAGATCAAATGAAGTAATTTTTGGTTATGAAAAAGGAGATTTAACTAAAAAAGTTACTTTAAGAATAACAGGTGTTATATCTGACTTTAAACCAATATCTGATATTTCACTTTCAACAGAAAAAGAAATAATAACTGTTAGAAATATCGGTGAGGTAATTAAAAATCCAGAGCAAGATAGAACTTACAAAGAAATATTTGCAAATTCATGGATTTATAATACAAGTACTAGATATCAAATTGATTCAATAAATGGTACGGCATTTACATTATTAAGTACACCTGAAAAATCAAGTTTAAGGTCTGGTGATGTTATTGATATTTTGGAAAGAAATCAGCAAGATATTGTTGCTTCGAATGTAATTATTGATTCTGTTGTTGGTGATCAAATATTTGTAAGTAATTTAACTTGGAATGCTACTCATCCTATTCCAACAAATTATTATGATCTTCGTAGAAAACTTCAAAAAGCAGATTCTACTGGTGTTTCCTTAGAAGAAGGTAATGATGCTATTATTTCTGATATATTGAATGTTTATACTGATAAGACAGATGGTTATGTTGCTTCTAACTCATTACCAAGTTATACAATAACTAATGATATTATTTCAGCTATTTTACCAAATGCTGTTGGTGGTGTAGAATTACAAGAATTTGATACGGTTACAAAGTTATATAATTCAATATCTTTCCAAAATCCTGTTGATAACTTTATTGATGGTGATATTGTCATCTATAAGTGCTTATCAGGAACACCTATCCAGAATTTAGTTCCTGGTAATGAATATTACCTAGTTAAAACTCTTAATAACAGAATTCAATTATATAATTCTTTAGGGCAACTCTATAATACTAATAATAATATTCAACTAGGTGAGTCTATTGGATCAACTCACAAGTTTGTATTAAAGAGACATAGTAAAGAATTACTTTCTTCTAATAATATTTTAAGAAAGTTCCCACTTTCCCAGAATATAGCTACATCTAATAAAAAAACACATACATCTGATACTGTTGGTATTTTAGTTAATGGTGTTGAAATAAGTAGCCCTAAATCAACAGAATTTGTTTATTATGGTCCAATTAATAAATTGGATGTTTTAAATGGTGGTGATGGTTATGATGTAATTAATCCACCACAGATTACAATTGGATCACCTTCAACAGGAACTGATGCTAAGGTTGAATTAACTTTAAGTGGTAGTGTAAAAGAAGTTTATGTTGACCCACAAGATTTTGATATTGATAATGTAGAATCAATCAATATTACTGGTGGTAATGGTTCTGGATGTACCCTTGAAGCGGTAATGGGTGAAAGATTCCGTGAAATGTCATTTGATAGTAGAGATATTTTCTTTGGTGGTGGAATTGATATTGTTAATGAAACTATTACTTTTAAGAAAGAACACAAATTAGTAAATGGTGAAGGTATTATTTACAATCAGAATGGTAATGAAGGACTTGGTATAGGACCTTATGGTGCAGGTGCTGGAACCGCTGGTATTGGATCCCTGTCAAGTGGAGACAAGTATTATGTTAGATGGGTTAATCCAAGGACAATTCAACTGTATAACACCCAATCTGATGCTCTTCATGAGGATTCTATTAGGGGTAGTGTTGGAATAAACACTGTTGGTCTTTCAACAGCAACAGGTGCTAGTGGTATTCACAAATTTAGAACAGTATCTAAGAATACTTTAAGGTCTGTTAAAGTAATAACTTCTGGTTCTGGATATGAATATAAGAAATTAAGAGTTAATCCAACTGGTATATCAACATATTATGATACTGTTAATATTAAGAATCATGGATTTGATGAAGGTGATGTTGTAGAGTACGTATCCGAAGGAACTGTTGTTGGTGGATTATCAACTACAACTCAATATAAACTTATAAAGATTGATGATGATTCATTTAGATTATCTAATGCAGGAGTAGCTGGTACAGATTTTACAAATTATGATAAGAACAGATATGCTATATTAGGTTCAATTGGTGTAGGAACTCATATATTCAAATACCCAGATATTGCAGTTAATGTTAATGTATCTTATGGTACTACTGCTACTGTTATAAACGGAGTAACAGTTGGACCTGGAATAGGAACTTTTGCTTTTACTCCTATTGTAACTGGTAAGATTACTGGTGGTCAAATGTATGAAGGTGGTAGTGGATATGGATCTACTATTACTAACTTGCATAGAAAGCCACTTGTTACACTTAAGAATGGTAAAAATGCACAGTTAAAACCAATATTAGTTAATGGTAGAATAGAAGATGTTCAGATTTTAAGTACTGGATCTGAATATCATTCAACTCCAACTATAAGAGTAACTGGTAGTGGTAGTGGTAGTATTCTAAGACCAGTTATAAGTGATGGTAAAGTAACTGATATTATTGTTATTAATACTGGAATTGGATATAGTACATCTAATACTGACCTTATAGTCGATCCTGCTGGTACTGGAGCAATTTTAGAGGCAAATGTTAGACCTCTTCAATTAAATGATGCTACAAGGTTTGGTGATTATTCATTAATGAATAATAAAAATGATTTGGCATATAGTGTTTATGGATATCCATTTGAACTTGGAGAAACAAAAGGAGAATTTGAACCATTAGATGGTAGTCATTCTGAGATAATTGGATGGGCATATGATGGAAACCCAATTTATGGTCCATATGGTTATGAAATAGGAAGTAATAATCAATCAAGAGTTAGAATATTAAAGAGTGGTTATACTTTAAATCATTCACAGGTTATTGATAGACCATCAGGATTTGCTGCTGGATTCTTTATTGAAGATTATCATTTCAATAGTTCTGGTGATTTAGATGAACATAATGGAAGATTTTGTAAGACACCTGAGTTTCCAAGTGGTGTTTATGCTTATTTTGCTGGTGTAAGTACAGCATCAATGGGTATTAATGCAAATGGTAAACAAACATTTATATCTGCATATCCATATTTTATTGGTGATACCTACAAATCTGAGTTTATACCTGAGAACTTTGTTTTAGATCAGAATTTTGATTTTAATAATTCAGAATTATCAAGAAATACTTTCCCATATAAAGTTAATCAACCATTTGCTGATAATGATTTTATATTAGAATCTAATGAATTTCTTAAACAAGAATCTGTTATTGAATCTGTAAACAAGGGTAATGTTGATTCAATTGAAGTCTTGGATGGTGGAAGTAATTATAATATTGGTGATGTTGTTGATTTTGATGATAAAGGAACAAGTGGTACTGGTTTAAATGCAGTTGTAGATGAACTTGTTGGGATTGGGGTTTCTAGAATTGATACAGAAATTCAGTCATGGGAAAATTCTACTTTTGTTTGGGAAAATGAAAGAGAAATATCTGCATTTATTAAACCATATGTTGATATTCAAGACGAAGATACAGTTATTGTTTCTGGACTTAGTACTGCAGTAACATATTTACAGGATCAATTTAAAGTAGGAGTTACTTCTAGTGTAGTGAGTCTTGCTCAAAGTATGAGTGAAAGTCCTAGTGCTAGTGGAATGGTAACTGATATCTACCTTAATGAGATACCAAATAGTGTTTCTGTTGGTGGATCCTTTAAAATTGGTACTGAAACATTACGTGTTTTAAATATCTACCCATTAGGATCAATATTAAGAGCTAGAAGATTTGGTGTTGGTATTGCTCATACTTATGGATCTGACGTTGCATTCTTAAATGATAAGATTACACTTAATGTAAAAACACCTAAATTTGATTCTCAGGTAGATAAGCAGATATTCTTTAATGGTCATCAGGCTGTTGGTGTAGGAACAACTGCTGGTGCAGGAATTAATACATCATTTAGAATTGGTGAAAGCTTTAAAAATACCTTTATTCCTACCAGAACAATCTATATTCCAGATCATCCATTTGTAACTGGTGACCAAGTAACTATTACAAAACCAGATACTGCTAATCCACTTGTAGTTGGAATACATTCAACAGGAACTACCTTTAATTTACCAAATAATAATACAGATACTGACACTGTTTATGTTATTAATAAATCCAAGAATCATATTGGTTTATCAACTGGTGTAGTTAATGGAGCACTTGTTGGTGTTGGTGGTACTAGTGAGGGATTATATTTCTATACTCAGGGTGATGATGACAGTGTTTATTCTCTTGAAACCAATTATAGAAAAGTAACTGGAAGAGTTGATCGTGTTGTTACTACTGTAACTACAAAAGTTGCTGCTGGATCTACTGCAGTACATGGATTAAAAAATAGAGATACTATTAAACTAAATGTACAACCAAAACTTACAGTTGGAATAGGTACAACAGCAGCATGTTCTGTACATTTTGATGTGGAAGATCAGAAGTTATTATTGAATCCTATTAGTATTACATTCTCTGCAATATCTACTACTGACACTTTTACATATAATGACCATAGATTTAATACTGGTGATAAGATTTGGTATGAAACTATTAGTGGTAATACTCCTGTTGGATTAACTAATAGAAGTTCATACTATGTTCATAGACTTACTGATGATACATTCAAGTTAGCACCTACTTGGGATGATGCTAGATTAGGTACAAATATATCTTCCTTTGTAACTGCACCCACATCAGTAAATGTTTTATCATTAATTAACCCTCCAATTCAGGTTGTTAGAAACTCTAACTTGAAATTTGGGTTATCGACCTCTACATTAAATGGATTTAGTCTTAAGATCTTCCATGATAAAGATTTTAAAAATGAATTCAACAGTGTAGGTGTTGGTATAACATTTAATGTTGTTGGATTTGGTACTGTTGGTGTTGCTGATGATGCATCATTGACACTTAATTACCATGAAGATATACCAAATAAACTTTATTATGCATTAGAAAAGGGTGGATATATTAGTACAGCAGATACTGATGTTAAGAATTATTCTGAAATTAGATTTGTTGATAGTGAATATAATGGAGAATATAAAGTTTTCAATGTAGGAGTTACAACATTCCAGATTTCACCAAGATCTTTACCAGGTGTTTCAACATATTTTGCAGAAGATTGTGATAATATAGAATATACTACAAAAGCTGCCAAAGCAGTTGGTAGTATCAAAGATCTTAGAATATTATCTAAGGGATTTAACTATAAGAAACTTCCAAAATTCGTTTCTGTAGCTAGTACAACTGGTAAGGACGCTAATCTTGTTGCAATTTCAACTTCTATTGGAAGAATTAGAGAAGTAAGAATTAAAGATATTGGTTATGAATATCCTTCCGATAAAACATTAAGACCTGAAGCATATGTTTCACCTGTTGTTAGGATTGATAATTTAGATACAGTAAAGTCAATTGATGTTATTGATGGTGGTAAGAATTATGTAAATCCACCAGATTTAATTCTTTATAATCCAAATACCAAAAAGACTGTTGATAGTACTTCATTAGTTCCAGATGTACCAAATTCAACTGTTGCAGATGTTGAAGTTCTTGCACCTATTACTGGACTTGAATCAGTATCACATGAAGTTATTGCTCTTAATAACTCTAATGGAGTTGGTATTAGTACAATTTATGGTGGTGGAGAAGGTGGATTTGCTGGTATTGTAACTTGTGTTCTTGATACACCAGTTCTTGGATTTAGTTCTGCACCATTTGCCGTTGGAGATGAAATATTCGTAGAGGGTATTGAATTATATGATGCAGATAGTCCTCTTTATGGTGGATCTGGTTATAATGCAGACGATTATAACTATAATTTCTATAAAGTTACTGCGTTTAGTATGAATAACCCATCTGAACTTGAGTTCAGATTAGCTGGGTTTACTACTAATCCAGGAGTTGCTAAGACATTCCAATCTGGATATGCAACTATTACTAATAGAAAACTTTATCCTAGGTTTAAAGTTAACCAGTCAAGAGGTTCATTTAATGTAGGTGAACAGTTATATGTTGATACTGGTACTGGATACTTTGAACAGGATGTATATGTTTCAGAATCAAGAGAAGATTTTATCAAAATTACTGGATCTTTTGAATTATTTGCAGGATATGTTGTAAGAGGTAAAAATAGTGGAATTGTTGCTTCTGTAACAAGTGTTATTAATAATGAAGCAAAATTTGAGATAGATTACTCTAATCGTCAAGATTATGGTTGGGTTGATAATGTTGGTAAGTTAAGTGAAGATTTCCAAGTAACACCTGATAATGATTACTTCCAGAATCTATCATATTCAGTTCAAAGTCCTATTACTTGGGATAAATTTGTTGATCCTGTTAATAGAGTTGTTCATCCATTAGGATTGAAGAACTTTGCAGATACTGCAATAACAACTAATGTTAATGTTGGTGTATCTTATGGTGCAACTACTAATGATATTGTTATATTAGATGTTTATGGTGAGAAGAGAGTTGATACTATTAATACTTTTGATGAAGTTTTGGATTATGATACAAGGGTAGGAAAATCAAAGTTTTTACAATTACAAAATACAAAATTAACTGATTATAATAAGTGTTTAACTAATAGGGTTCTTCTACATGATGATATTAGTGAAAAGTTCTCAAGTAAAGGAACACAAGATTTATTTACAGAAATTGAAGAAATTACCGACAATCATGCAAGATATCTTATTCAGGTTGTAGACCCAGATACTAATGATGCACAAATTAATGATCTTATTGTTTCAACTACAACAGATAATGCAATATTATTTGAAAGATCTGATTTATATACAAATATAAAACTTGGTGAATATACTGCTGATGCTGATACTTTCCAAAGAAAATCACTTAGATTTAATCCTACTGAAAAGTATGTAAAAGATCATGACATTAAGGTATTGAAAACAATATTCAATACTGATATTGAGAAGACAGGTACTACAACAATTGGATCTATTAATCTAACTGGTAAAAACGTTGGTATTGGTAGTACAACAACTGGTACTGTTACTCAGACTATTGCAGAGTTTAGTCCTTCAAGTTCGGTTGGATTTAATGGATTATTTGCTAATATTCAGATTCAAGATAAGATTACACGGGAATTAAACTATCTTGATGTATTAGTTGATTATGATGGAACAAATGTTTCTGTTGGTGATTACTATTTCAATAACAATGCACAAACAAGTTCATCAAGAATTGGTCTTGTAACTGCCATCTATGATGCTAATGCAGGTATAGTTTCATTAACATGTGAAAATGATAGAGATACTGCACTTAATTTACGTGCAAATATAGTTGGATTTGGAACCACTACTGTTGGTTTAAGTACATATAGATTTGCAGTTCCTGGACAACCAGTTGGTGCTGAAAGAAGTGGAAGGTTGGAATCAATCTATAATGCAGGAACTAGTACTCCAATTGAAGTTTATAGAGGAAATCTTACTAATGATACTGCATTAAAATCAGTTGTTAGAGTTTCTTGTGGTGATACATCTGCATTACATCAGGTTCATTTAATTCAAGATAAAACAAATGCTTATACAACACAATTACCATTTATTGCAAATGGTATTGGTGCAACTACTGGAATTGGAACTTTTGGTGCAATAATTGATAGTGGAAATGCTATTCTTAATTTCTATCCAGATTCAGCATTTACATCTACTGTTGAAGTTCAATCTTATAATGAAGTTTTCTATACTGTTAATGACTTTAAGAATGAACCACCAGCATTAGAATATGGAAGTGTAACACAATCCATTTTCTTGAGTTCTTATGATGGTATTAATGGTAATAGAGCAAATAAAACAGATTTTGATTTATTACATGAAGGTATTCCAGTTTATACGAAGACATTTAATCCAGGTGATGCAACTCAATTAGATCTTGCAACAGGTATATTCACAATTAAAGATCATTTCTTTAATACTGGTGAAAAACTAACATATGAACCCAAATCTACCTTTATTGGTGTGGGACAAACTGGTGTTGGTATTGGGCAGACTGAAAGTTATCTTGGTGTTACTACAACTATATTACCACCTGTTGTTTATCCAGTTGTTATAAATGCTGATCAATTTAGACTTGTAACTAGAAAAGAGTATGCATCAACTGCTGGAACTCATGTAGTCTTTACTAATATTGGTGAAGGCAATGCTCATGAATTTGAGATGACCAAGAAGTTAACTAAAACAGTTATTGGTCTTGATGGTATCGTACAGCAACCAATTACATATACAACCATTAATCATGCCCTAGAAGGTGCTATACCTGCGGTGAACATAGAAACAGGTGTTGGTAAGACATTCGCTATGACAGGCATCTCTACGGTGCAGCCAAGGGATGTAATAAAGGTTGGTGATGAGTATATGAAAGTTATTGAGGTAGGATTCTCTACTCAAAGAACTGGACCTATTCGTGTTATTGCTGGTGCTGCTTCTACATTCTCTGTTGTTAGTGTTGAAAGGGGTGCATTAGGTACTGCTTCAACCTCACATTTACATAATTCGAGAGTTGATGTTTATCGTGGATCATTTAATATTGTTGGAAGTAAAGTTCATTTCTTAGATCCTCCAAAGGGTAACACAAGAACAAGAAGAAGTGAAACCAATTTACCTTATGTGAAGGCAGAATTTAGTGGAAGAACATTCCTAAGAAGTAATTATTCTACAAACATGTTGTTTGATGATATTTCTGATGATTTCACTGGAATTGGTAAAACATATACAGTAACTGTTGGTGGTGGAAATACAACAGGAGTAAGTGTTGGTAATGGTATTTTGTTTATTAACGGTGTATTCCAGACTCCAATTACTGAAAATAATGGTGGAAACAACTATGCATTTGAAGATGATACTGTTTCTGGAATTTCAAGTGTAGTATTTACTGGTATTACATCTACTGATGGTAGCTTTATTAAATCTGATTTTGATATTAATCAGAACCAGTTACCAAGAGGTGGTCTAATTGTATCATTAGGTTCTACTGCTGGATTAGGATATGCTCCTCTTGTAGGTGCTAAGGTACTTCCTAAAATGAATGCTAGTGGTACTATTACTAGTATTGTAGGTGTTGGTACAACAGGAAATTCAATAGCAATTAGCACTGCATATTATGATAACGAATCTGGCATAATTGAAATTACTACAAATGGTGAGCATAAGATTCATGAAGGAGATATGGTCAAACTCTCTGGTTTGAACTTCACATGTCAGTATGGAAGTAAAACATATCCATTTGCTGGAGTCACAGGATTCTTAGATAAGCAATTAGATGTTGTTGGTATTCTTTCTACTACAACACTTAACGTTAAAGTTGGTACAAGTACTGTTACTCATGTTTATCAGGGACAAGTAAGTGCTGGAACAACTGCTCCTCACATTATTCCATACTATGATTTAACCTTTGGTTCTGGATATAGAGGTCCTGTTGCTATTGGTGTAACAGATTTAGTATACGAACATAAGTTTGTAAGTGCTGCAACTGGTGCTGTTACTGGTACAGGTGGACCATTTACACCAACAAATGCTAAGTATGATTCTCATACAGGTATATTACAACTAACAATTCCTGCTCATGGAAGAACTAGTGGTAATGTTCAACTTGTTAACAACTCTCTAACCTTTACTTGTGCAAGAGATAATCATTCTACTCAGCATACTTATCCAAGATCAACAGATCCTGCTGCTAATGGAAACAATTTAGCACTTACTAAGATTGATGATGATACAATTTCAATTGATGTTGGATCAGGTGGTGCAGGTGGTACTGGTGCAAATATTACTGCTCAGAGTGCAGCAAACGATCATACATTTGTTGCTGGATCTAGCACTCTAACAAATTGTGTTGATATAACTGGTGGTGGTACTTTAACACCAACATCAGCGACATATGATCCATTAACAGGTGAATTTGTTATAACCAAGTCTTCTCATGGAATTACTGGTGCAACAGCAATAACACCAACTGCTGCAACTTATGCCAAAACTACTGGTATGTTAACACTTACCAAAAATGCTCATGGATTTAGTGTTGGAGATTGGGTTTTAGTTGCAGATAATTCACTCACATTTACATGTTCTAAGGATAATAATACTTCACAGCATCATTATCCAAGAGAAACAGATCCTATTAGTGGAAAGTGGATTCAGATTGCAAGTAAGACTACAAATACATTTAAGATTGATGTAGGTAAAGCACTTAATGCAGTTGATATGTATGACCATACATTTGTTTCTGCTGCAACTAATTGTGTTCTGAAATCAAATGCTAAGGTTACTCTTACAGCAAATTCATTTGGATTTACATGTGCACAGGATAATCATGCAACAACTCATACATATCCTCGCACAAGTGATCCTGCATATAAGACAGAATTACCTGTTGGTAGTGCGACTGCCGATACATTCAATGTAATGGTTGGTAAATCTCCTGCTGGAACTGGTGGAGTACTTAAATTTAATATTGTTAGTGGTGGTACTGGTTATATTAATCCATCCATTGAGGTTCCACAACCAGCATATGAAAATGTACCTGTAAGGGGTGTTTCTAGACTTTCTATTGGTAATACAACTGATACTGGTAATAATCTATTATTAAACTTAAAGATAGATCAACATCCATTAGAATTAGTAGGTGATAGATTTGGTGATGCTGCAAGACTTATTAAAGATAATGCACAATTAATTGGTGAAGTTGCTGTTGGTAGAATGTTGGATGAATATCCAGGATTCCAAGTTGCATCTGGTGCTGCTGGATATAATAATCAAGATTGTATTGATGATATCAAAGATGTTCTTGATTCTGTTAATTGGAACTTGCAGTATGGTGGTAATGATAGAACTGTTGATACTGCAAATTTATATGTAACTGATGATCATCTTCTAGGTGAAGAACAAGAATCAATTTATGCATTCAAACAGGCTGCTAGACTAGCAGTTGATGTAATGCGTAATAAGACAGTTACGGTAGGAGCACAGCATAAGCATAGATTTGTAAGTGCGACTTCAACTGCTGTTGATCCAAGCACTGGTAGTGCTTTCCAACCCACAGGAGCATCCTATGATCCTGTAACTGGTGATTTAGTAGTTACTAAGTCTTCTCATGGTTTAACACCTCCTGCTGCTCATACAGCAAAGACTGGTACTTCATATGAACCAAGTACAGGTTTATTGACAGTTGAAACAACTGCAAATCATGGACTTAGTAATGGTGATAAGATTTTAATTAAGGATGAATCCTTAACATTTACATGTGCAAGAGATAGTCACGCTACTCAGCATTCATATCCTAGGGCAACTGATCCATATAGTAAGAAGTGGTTACAAGTAACTGTTAATAGTGCAACTCAATTTACATGTAATGTAGGTGTTTCTCAAGATACTTCTGCTCATACTTTTGTATATGCAGATCCAAATGGTATTTTAGAACTAACAAGTACTGTTCTTCTTCCTGATGGTGGGTTTACGTTCACCTGTGACTTGGATGATTATCAATCTCCAAGAGTATATCCACGTCCAACTGATCCAGCATCTAGTGTTCAGTTAGGTGTTAGCACAACAACAAGTAATACATTTACTGTAAATGTTGGTGCATCACAAACAACTTATATTACAACTAATGGATTAACTCAGAAATATGATGGTGCTATAACTGTTGATGGTTCAAGTTATACTCCAACAAGTGCTGCATATGAGTCTTCAACTGGTATATTAACATTAACACTTAATAACCACGGATTCTCTACTGGTGAGAGTATTAAGATAGTTGATAATTCACTCACATTTACTTGTGATATGGATGGCAATGCCACTCAGCATACTTATCCAAGAACAGGTGATCCTGCAAGTAATAGTTATCTTTCCATTGGTAGTACAACTATTAATACATTTGAGGTTAATGTAGGTCCAGCACCAACTAAGAAGTATACTCCAAGTGCGGTTAATTATAACCCAACCACTGGTATTATGGAAATGACCATTGGTGCTCATTGTTTTGAAAAGCAGGAAACACTAAATCCAACTTGGGCAGAATATGATCCTAATAATGGATACATGACTATTACTGTTGCTAATCATGGACTTTGTAATGGTAATAGAATTAAGATTGCTGATAATGCAGTTAAATTTGCTTGTAACTTTGGTGGAGCAACAGGAACTGATGCTCAAAAGAGTTATCCAAGATCAAGCGATCCTATTAGTGGAAAATGGGTTGCAGTTCAAAATGTAACTACAAATACGTTTGATATTCAAGTTTTAGATAAGATTCCATCAACTAATGTAAGACCACATACATTTACAAGTATTGTTGCTAATAGTATTACTAAGCAAGGCAATCTTGTTAGAATTGCTCCACATTCATTAAACTTTACTTGTGCACAAGATAGTCATGAAACAGTTCATAGTTATCCAAGAGTAGGTGATCCTGTATATAATGAATCTGTTGAAGTTATTGATGTAAGTGCAGTATCGATTAGTGTTCAAGTTCTACCATCTCAACCTTCAACTAATATAACGGCTCATACTTTTGTTGGTGCTGATATAGATGCAGTAACTCTGGGACATTATGATCATACATTTGTAAGTGCAGATACCAATAGTATTCAAAAACAATCTGTTGCTGCATGTGCAAATGTTGCTTCTGCAATTCATACCCTAGTTGGTATTGTTACAACTGGTATTGGACATACCACATTACCACCAAGAAATCCTGCTGATGCTTCTCTATTCGGTGTTAGATATTTTGAGAAGGCAAGAGATGGACATTCATTTGATATTGGTGATAAGTTTGAACCAGTTGGTCTTGTTACTGCACAAGGATTAAGAAAACCAAGGGTTCCATTTGAACTTGAAGTAGTACAAACATTTAATGATTACTTCTCTGCATGGCAGTTTGGACAAGTTGACTTTATTGATCCTATTAAATTCATGCAGAATGGTGCAAGAAGAAGATTCCCATTAAGATATAATGGTGAATTATTGAGTTTTGAAGTTGATAAATCAGATTCTCTTTCTTCTCAGATAGATCTCAATTCAGTTCTTTTAGTATTTGTTAATGGTGTTCTTCAAATACCTAATGTTTCATATCAATTTGAAGGTGGAGCAACATTCACATTTACAGAACCACCAGATCCTAGTGATCAAGTAGATGTATTCTTCTATGTTGGTGAATCAGGAGTTGATTCTGTAAGAGTTACTGTTCTCGAAACATTGAAGCAAGGTGATGATGTTAGGGTCTTTAAGCATCCAATTCATCCTCTAACCAAGGATCAGTTGAGATCTAGGGTTATTATGGATATTGCTGGATCTGATATTCTTGAAACTGATACTTATGTTGGTCAAGGAATTACAGAAACCACTTATAAACCAATAGAATGGAATAAGCAGAAAGCAGATTTAGTTATAAAAGGTGATGTAGTTTCTAAGGGTAGAGAAAATATTAAGGCTGCTGTTTATCCAACAGCACATATTATCCAAGATGTCTCTCCAACATCAACATCAATCTTTGTTGATAATGCACAATTCTTCCATTATGAGTTTAATGATTATAATATTTCTGCTGTTGATATTGGAGCATTAGTTATTCCTAATAATGAACCAGTATCTGCTGCATTTACTGCGGTAGTATCTGCTGCGGGAACAATTTCTTCCTTTGATGTTACTAATGTTGGTCTTGGGTATTCAGTAGCATCTATTCCAATCACAGTTGGAATTCCAACTTATATTGGAGTTGGTATAGGAACAACAGCAACGGGAACTGCAACTATTACTAATGGTTCTGTTTCTTCTGTACAGGTAACAAACCCAGGACTTGGATATACTAGAAGTAATCCACCACTAGCATTGGCAGAGGTTCCTTCAATTAATCCAGAATTAATTAAGGAAATTAGTAATGTTCAAGGATTTAGTGGAATTATTACTGGAATTGGAACTACAACAAATGGAAATCAATTAGCATTGAACTTCTTCTTTAGATCTGATTCATCTGATGCTAATGATTTGACTAATACATTTAATCAAGAGAATGTTTCTGTTGTTATTAGTGGTACTAAGGTTGGAACAGGAGTAACTTCTGTTGATACTGGAGGTAATAATGCAGTGGTAGGAATTGGAACAACTTGTTTAGATAATGTTTATAGAGTACATAACATAACAAATGTGGGTCCATTGGGTCTTATTACATGTAATGTACATAATGATACTGATGTTTCTTGGGCAAATCCACCAGTTGAAGTTGGTATTGCAACTGTTGCATTGAATATGAGTGGTATTAATACTACTGGACTTGGTAGACTTTCCTGGGGAAGAATTTATAATTATACGAGAACTAATCCTATCTCTATTGGTGTAACTGGTTTAACTTACGGGCAACCAAACCCAGATCCAACAGAGGATCAAGTAGGGTTATCTACATATCCAACTGTTCAGAGAAGATTATTTGGAGCGAGAAACAGTGGTGGTATTAGAAACCTTTCAGCATAATGGTATAAATAAAGAAAAAAAGTAGAAACATACAGAAATGTCAGCTATTGTTACTGATCAATTCAGAATACTGAATGCAAATAATTTCGTAGATTCTGTAGAGTCAACAAATAATTCTTATTATGTTTTTGTTGGTCTACCTAATCCAGAAGCAAATGTGGGTTATGGTAGATCCACTACTTGGAATACTAATACACCAGCACCAGTTGATAATTTTACCGACAATAAACATTCTGGTGATGTTATGATGTTTGGTAAGAAGATTTCTTCTGCCAATATAAGAAGAATTATAAGAAGGGTTAATTGGACTTCTGGTACTAGATATGAAATGTATCGTGATGATTATAGTGTTGCAAATCCAAGTCCATTAACTCGTGCTTCTAGATTATATGCTTCAAATTATTATGTAATGAACTCTGATTATAGAGTTTATGTTTGTATTGAAAATGGATCAACAGGAGCATCTCCTACTGGTAATGTATCACAAGATGAACCTACTTTTACTGATTTAGAACCATCTAGAGCAGGTGACAGTGGTGATGGATATATTTGGAAGTATGTCTTTACAGTTACTCCTAGTGATATTATTAAATTTGATTCTACTGATTATATAACTGTTCCAAATAATTGGGCAACAAGTACAGACACTCAAATTAGAACTGTTAGAGAAAATGGTGATTCATCTGTAAATTCTAATCAGATAAAAACTGTTTATATTGATAAATCTGGTGATGGATATGCAAGTGGTTTGGGTCAAGAAGTTGATATTTTAGGTGATGGTACTGGTGGAAAAGTTAGAGTTGATATTATAAATGGTAAGATTACTAATACAGTAGTAACTGCTGGTGGAAAAGATTATAGTTATGGTTTGGTTGATTTGGGTACATTAAACTCAAATGCACATGTTGGAAGTGGAGAAGCAGCAAAACTTGTTCCTGTTATACCTCCATCATTAGGTCATGGATATGATCTTTATACTGAATTGGGAACGGATAGAGTTTTAATTTATGCAAGATTTGATGATTCTACAAAAGATTTTCCAACAGACTCAAAATTTGCACAAGTTGGAATTGTAAAGAACCCAACTTCTATTGGATCGACTAGTGTTTATACAGCAAACACTTTCTCTTCTGTAAGTTCTATTAAATTTAGTTCTATTAGTGGATCAACTGCACCAATAGTTGGTGAAAAGATTACTCAGAATGTAACTGGTGGAAAAGCAACAGGATATGTTGCATCATATGATAAAGACACTAAGGTTCTAAAATATATCTTAGATAGATCTCTTTATTATAATCAAACAACAAAAGATCAACAAGATTACATTGGTATATCAACTAATGGTAAATCTTTTGCTTTCGAATCTTCTTCCAATATAATTACAGGTGGTCAATCTAGTTTCTCTGGTAGTATTGATACTGCATTTAGTGGTATTAGCACAAACCCAACTGGAACTAAGTTAGTCAACCTTGGAGTGAACTTCATAGATGGCATGGCAACACCTGAGATAAATAAAGGATCAGGGGAAGTAATCTATCTTGATAATAGACCTATTATTAGTAGGAATACTCGCCAAAAAGAAGACGTTAAGATCATCCTGGAATTCTAAAGAAAAATGCCACAAAAGACAAATTTAAATATCAGTCCTTATTATGATGATTTTGATAAGGCAGATAATTTTTACAAAATGCTTTTCAAACCTGGATTTCCAGTTCAGGCAAGAGAATTAACAGGACTGCAATCTATATTACAGAATCAGGTTGAATCGTTTGGTAGTCATATATTCAAAGAAGGATCTATGGTTATTCCTGGTGGAGTAACTTATGATGATCGTTATTTTTCTGCAAAAATAAATCCAGACCATCTTGGTATTGATGTAACGGTTTATCTTGATGCATTAGTTGGTAAGAGAATAAAGGGTCAGAATTCTAAAATTATTGGTAAAATACAACATTATATTCTCCCACCAGATGAAGGTGTTGAAGAAATTACTCTTTTTGTAAGATATCTTACAGCAGGTAGTACTTCGGAAAGTAATCCATTTGAAAATGGAGAAACTCTTCTTTTAGAAGAAAATGCTACATATGGGAATACAACTTTAAATGCGGGTGATTCTGTTGCATCATTAGTTTTAAATAGTGCTTGTGCAACTGGATCATCAGTTGGATTAGAGAAAGGTGTATATTTTATTAGAGGTACATTTGTAGATGTTCCTACAACATCTATTGTTCTTGAACCATATAACAATACTCCATCTTATAGGGTTGGATTAGATATTTTAGAGGAAGTTGTTACTTCTAATGACGATCCTTCATTAAATGATAATGCAAAGGGATTTACAAATTATGCTGCACCAGGTGCTGATAGATTTAAAATAAGTGTAAAACTTTCTAAAAAATCATTACAAGATTTTGAAGATACTAATTTTGTAGAACTTGTAAGGATTGATAATGGAGAAATTAAAAAATTACAAGATAAGTCTGTATATTCTGAGATAAGAAAGTATTTTGCTAAAAGAACATTTGAAGAATCTGGTAACTATGCTTTAAAACCATTTAGAGTAGATGTTCTTCATTCATTAAATGATGAACTTGGAAATGGTGGTCTTTATGTAAAAGGTGATAAAACAGAAGAAGGTAATGATCCTTCTGATAATGATATGTGTGTTAGAGTATCATCTGGTACTGCATATGTAAAAGGATTTGATGTTGATTTAATTGGATCTACTGTTTTAGATGTTGATAAACCAAGAGATATAAAAGAGAAAAAGAATGCTCTTGTCCCATTTAAAATGGGAAGTATGGTAAAGGTTAATAATGTTTTTGGTACTCCCGCTATAAATGTTGGTACTACTCATGCTGACAATGTTATTGAACTTTATAGTCGTAGAAGAGATGGTGCAGGGACAAGTGGTAATGTATCTGGTGGACAAGGATTCCAAGTAGGTGTTGCACGTGCATATGCCTTTAATCTTGCAGATAATACATATAGTGCTAATGAAAGTGAATTTGAATTATATTTGTTTGATGTTCAAACATTTATAACATTAACTCTTTCCACAACTATTACTGGGGCTAATAATGAAACCCCTCTTTCTTCTCGTGTTAGGGGATTAAAGAGTGGTGCTACTGGTTATGTTCATTCATATCTTGTACCTAAGGAACTTAGATTAGTTCAAACATCAGGAACCTTTATAAGGGGTGAGCAATTAATTTTTAATGAAAAGACAACATATAATGCCAATATTGAAAAAGTAACTGAATGGACTGCTGATGATATTAAAATGGTTTACCAGAATTCTAATGGTAATCCAGGTTTACAAAAGGATTTCGTAGCAGATACGGTTCTTTATTATCACACACCACCAAGTTTTGCTAAAACAGACAATATAACGGTTACTTCTGGTGGTACTGGTACTGTACCAGGTAGATATTTTGGTGCTAATACTGGAATTAAGACAGAATCAGTTATTGCATGGCAACAATCAACTCAGAGTGTTCCAAATTATAATATGGTATCCAGTATTGCTGCTGATGGATCAAACTTAACTTTGTCAATATCAGGTGCTGATGTTGCTGGTGTTGCGGATAAGGATTTGCCAGGATCTACTCAGAGCGGACCATTTGGAATTGCAGTACCTAAGATTATTGGATTAGAAGATGCTTCATTATATGCACCATTACCAAAACGTAATGTATCTGCTGTTAATTTAAAAGATTCTAATTTAAAGGTCACTAAACTTTTGAAAGGGAGAACAATTTCTTCAAATACTATTACAATGACATCTAGTGATGCTATAGATGCATCTTCTGGAATTGGTAGTTGTTTCTTTGAAACATTTGATTCTGAAAGATATTCTGTTCATTATGCTGATGGAACTATTGCACCATTAGATAATGGTAATGTTGTTATTAGTGCTGATGGACATACATGTGAAATAAAAGGATTATCTGGTGCTACTAGTAAAACTCCTGCTGATGTTCAAGTTACTGTAAGGAAACTTGATATAAACAGTAAGATAAAGGATTATACTAGAAGTCATAAGATAAATGTTAATTTCACCAACGGTGTTTCAACAGAGGCTGGATTAACAACAAGTCGTTATTATGGTTTAAGGGTAGAAGATAAGGAAATCTCATTAAATATACCTGATGTAGCAAATGTTGTTGCTGTTTATGAGTCAACTAATGCGGTTGCTCCAACTCTTGATAAGTTAACATTTGTATCTGGTCTTGCATTAGATACATCTACTTTCTTAGGTGAGAAGATTATTGGTGATGATAGCAGAGCAATTGCTCAGTTAGTTACTAGAAATTCTGCGACAGAGATTGAATATGTATTGTTAAACACTAATAAATTCCAAGTTGGTGAGAAGGTAACATTCGAAGAATCTGGAATTACTGCAAATATTCAACTAATAACACCAGGAAGTTATACTAATATCTCAAGAAATTATAAGTTAGATCAAGGACATAATAATCAATTTGCTGATTATTCTAGATTGGTTCGGACAGATAATGGACCTGTGCCATCTAGAAGGTTGATGGTTATTTGTAATTACTATAAATTAGCTGCTGGTGATACTGGTGACGTATTTACTGCCAATTCTTATACACAAGATAGGTATAACTATGATATTCCTATTCTTCCTAATAATGTAAAAGGAACAGATATTCTTGATTTTAGACCAAGAGTAAGTGCATTTACTGCAACTGACAAATCTCCATTTGCTTTTACTAGTAGAAGTTTTGAGAAATCAGTTGATTTTGCTGTTTCGCCAAATGAATCTTCAATAATTGGATATAGTTACTATCTACCTAGAATTGATAAGATAACGATTAATAAATTAGGTGAAGTTAGTGTTGTTAGAGGAACTTCTGCTGATGTTCCACAACCACCAGTTAACTCTGATGATGCAATGGAGGTTGCTGAGATAAGATATCCTCCATATCTTTATGATCCAGCATCAGAACCTACTATCATATTGCGTGATAATAGAAGATTTACTATGAGGGATATTGGTGTTCTTGAAAAGAGGATCAAAAATCTTGAAGTAACTACAAGTTTATCTCTACTTGAATTAGATACTAAGTCATTAGAAGTTACAGATGCTAATGGTTTGAATAGATTTAAAACTGGGTTTATTGTAGACAATTTTGAAAATAGAGACTTTATTGATAATGGAAATTTAGATACAAGATGTGATATTGATGTTAATAATAAATGGTTAGTTAATGCAGTTGATAACTGGTCAATGCAAGCTGAATTAGCACTTGATCCAGCAATTGACCCTGCTAGTGCTGATTTAGATTCTAATTTAAAATTACTTGACCCAAATATTCAGAAAACTGGTGATTTATTAACTTTAAAATATACTGAACTTGAATGGATTAAGCAACCACATGCAACAGAAGTTGAAAATGTAAACCCATTTAATGTGGTTGTATTTGTTGGTGGTGTTGTTCTTGATCCACCTTCTGATAATTGGGTAAGAACAATTTATATTGATGATCATAGAGTAGAATCTACTGGTGCAGAATGGGTTGAACGTTCTAATGATACTCTTATTGATACTAATACATCTTCAACTAGTGATTCGAATACAACAACTACATGGATGGGTAATAAGGGAACCCAGCTTACCCTAACAAATACTACAAATACAACTACTAATACTTTCAGAAGATCCTTTACTAATCAGTTAGAGGGACCATCAAGAGAATTTGATTATGTTGAAAGTGTTAAAATTAGTGGTGATGCAGATCCATTTATGAGATCTAGAAATGTTTACTTTAATGCAAATGGATTAAAACCATTTACTAAGCATTTCCATTATCTTGATCAACATGGTGGTCTAGATGTATTCCCTAAACTTGTTGAAATTGAAATGAATTCAGGTACTTTCCAGGTATTTGAACATGCAAGAGTATTTAAAGATGGTGAATGGATTGGATATGTAAGAGTCCAAGCACCTAATCATAAATTTGGTGATAGTTCTCGTCCTGATATTGGTGCTGGATTAGGATCACCATCAGTTCTTGTTGAAAAATATAATGTTGATCCATATGATAGAGATCGTCCTGCTCCATCAGATACATATTCTGCAACATCTAAATTGTTTAACTGTGGTGTTAGATCATTAGCAAATGATCCAATGTATTTTGGATATTGTGTTAAAGGTGCTACCATAGTAGGTCAAAGTAGTGGTGCTACTGCTACTGTAACTGCTTGTGATTTAATTTCAGATAATTGGGGTGATATTGTTGGAAACTTCTTCTTTAGAGATCCAAATGCATCTCCTGCACCAACTGTTAAGGTTACATCAGGAACTAAAACATTTAAAGTTACTGCTACACCACCAGGAGTTACACCACTACCTGGAAGTACTACTTTTGCAAGTAAGGCACAGGGAACATATACTGGAACAGGTACAATATTAACTCAGGATACTAAGACTGTTGGTGTAAGAAATCCAACGGAACCAAATAGAACAAGAGCAGATGAAATCTTTACTACTTCATCTTCTACTTCTTCTGTTAGTGGAAAAATTAAAACAGTATACAGAGATCCTCTTGCACAGTCATTTACAACACCACCAGAAGGTGTATTCTTAACTTCTGTTGATGTTTACTTTGCATCGAAAGATCCTAATGCAAAAATCTTCTTTGAGGTAAGGGAGGTTGAGTTAGGAACACCAACTAACTTCCTTGTTCAGGATTTTGCACAACTTTCATTAAATCCAAATGATATTCAGACATCTACTGATGCTACAATAGCAACAAATATTAAACTTCCATCTCCATTATTCTTGGAAGGACAAAAAGAGTATGCAATAGTATTCTTAGCACCATCATCAGATCTTTATGAGATGTGGTGTGGAACAATGGGTCAGAAGACTGTTAAGACTTCTAATTTACCTGATGTACAAAATGTTGTTGTTACTAAGCAATATATTGGAGGTAGTTTATTTAAATCACAGAATGGTACAATCTGGACACCAAGTCAGTATCAAGATTTAACATTTACTCTTTATAAGGCAGATTTTGTTGAATCTGGATCAGTAACCTTCTTTAATAGTCCTATTGAACCAGGTAATTTAAATGCTGGTGCATTACCATTTAATGCAGTTAAGACATTGCCAAGAAAACTTTCAGTTCCAATTGCAAATGGATTGAATAACGCAACATTAATACCTGGATTAAAGGTTAGTGATGGTCAAACTGGTGATGCAGAGGATGCTTCTATTACAGGTATTGTAGAGAAATTAGGTTCTTCACTTGTTAGTGCTGGATGTACTGTATCAGTAACTGGATCAGGATATGGATCCGATGCTACACGTACTAATGTTCCTCTATTTAATATTGATAGTAATGGAACAGGAGCACAAGCAACAATAGTTATTGATGATGGTAAGGTTGATACTGTTACTATTACTTCTAATGGTACTGGGTATTGTGAAGGTGATCGTCTAGGTGTTACAACAGCGAATACTAATGGACAAGGTACTGGTGCAATAGTAAGTGTTGCTGCAATCAATGACACAAGATCTCATATGTATTTGACTAATGTTCAGGGTGAATCCTTTACTAATGGTCAACCAATAATTTTTTATGATGGTAGTGGTACTAGAACTAATCTACAATCTACTGGTGGTGGTACACCAAATATGACTGTTAATGGTAATTCTGTTCAGTTAGGTGAACTTAATAGTGGTAACGTTATTGAGATTAATCAATATAATCATGCACATCATGGTGCAAATAATAAGATATCAATTCAGGGTATAGAACCTGATAGAGAAAGAATCGCCTCAACTGGTGATTGTGCAGTTAATGATACTGTTGTATCAATTGCTAGTACTCAACCATTTACTAATTTTGAAGGTATTACTACTTCAAGAGGATATGCGTTACTTGGTGGACAAGAAATTGTCAAGTATACAGTTGGTGTTAATCAATTATCTCTCGATGAACGTGGTCTTTTTGGATCACAATCTATACCACATGTATCTGGATCAGTTGTTACTCCATATGAAGCTAGTGGATTCTCATTAACTGGAATTAATACAACATATGATATTTCAAGTAGTGCTGCTGTAAGGAATGCTGCTACTGTTGATAAGTATTATATTGAAGCATCTAGAACTCAAACTAGATCTTCTGGAAAGAATCAAGTAAGTTTCCATTCAGAAAAGAATGTTGGTGGTGCTAGTGGATTTGGTGGTGTTGGTGTTTCTCAAAACCATCAGTTTAGTTCAATTAATCCACAATTTAATGTTATTACTCCTGGTAAAGGTACACAAGCTTCTGCTCAAATAAGAACAATAAGTGGAACTAGTGCTGGTGGTAATGAAGTGTCATTTATTGATCAAGGATGGGAATCTGTTCCTTTAAATAAGACAATTCATTTCCCAACACCAAGAATGGTTGCATCTAAGGTTAATGAGTCTGAACAGTTAACAACAATGCCAAAGAATAAATCTCTTTCATTGAGAGTTGACTTTAAGAGGGATGCTGGAAGACCTGGTCTTTCACCTACAATGGATATTAAGAATGCTAATTTTGTTCTTTCTAGAAATAAGATCAACAATCCAATAGATGATTATGCAGAAAGTCCATTAAGTAATAATAGTTCTGGTGATCCACATGGTTCAGTGTTTATTTCTAAGAAAATTGATTTAAAGCAACCTGCAACTTCATTACAAGTACTTATTGCTGCAAATAGACCTGATGAAGCAGATTTTAGAGTTTTATATAAACTCTTTAAAGCAGATTCAAGTGAAGTTCCTCAGTCATATGTTTTATTCCCTGGTTATGATAACTTAGATGATACGGATGGTGATGGTTTTGGAGATAGGGTTAGAGATCTTACTAAGAATAGTGGTAGGGCAGATGCCAAAATTCCTGCAAATGTTGGGGATGATTTCTCTGAATATCAATTTACTGCTAATGATTTAGCACCATTTAGTGGATTTATTGTTAAAATTGTTATGAGTTCTACTAATGAATCTCAACCAGTTAAAATAAAAGATTTCCGTGCACTTGCACTAGCATAATATGCCTATAGATACAAAATACGATTTAATTTATCTTGGAGATGGTAAGAATAGGGAGGTATGTTTAGAAAATAAACATCATGATCCTTGTATTGAAAAAAAGAATGAATTAATTGCCAAAGGATATTTTCCTGATCATTTTCAAATGATAGCAGTTGGTATGAGTGGTCCTAGATAATTATGATACCAGTGGAAGGGCATAAGCATCTTTTTCGAGATGAAAATACAGGTGCTATTATTAATGATGATAAGGCTGGATATGCCAAGTATATGGCATTGAAAGAAAAAAAATCCTTAGAAAAAGAAGAACTTGATAGTCTTCGAAGGGATATTGATGAAATCAAATCTTTATTAAAGGAGATGGTTAAAAATCCTAGTTAAGGTAAATATAAATATATAAAGATCCTGAATTGCTTATATCGATATGCCATCAGAAATTAAAGTCAGAGTAGGTCAACAAAACGCAGTAAAAGTCGTTTCCTCACTAGCAGGTGCTCAAGGACTTTCTTTATCTGAATTAAGTGACGTTAATGCTTCTAATTTATTAAATGGTATGGTTCTAGTATATAACGCTGCAACCCAGAAGTGGGATGCAACCTTAGAATTAACTCCAGGAGCAACGCAAAATTTAGACATTAATGGAGGCAACTTCTAATGGCTAGTATTATAAGGGTCAAAAGATCCTCTGGTACTAATAAACCCGCAACCCTAAACTGGGGTGAATTTGGATACGTAACTGGTATTGGTAGTTATGGTGGAACTAACCAATATAAAGATAGAATTTTTATTGGTGATGATGGACAGAATGCAAACCCAGTAGGTGGATATTATTATGCTTCTATGATGGAGCATTCACCAGGTTCAATTACTGGTGTAACAAACTCAAGAAATACTGACGGTGGTATTGTTGCCGTCCTTGATAGTAATAGAAAAGTTGATGAATGGAATGTAGATAATTTAAC
>CEUX01054516.1_pt1 | contig 34915 bp, 55 predicted proteins | sample 531361 | NCBI WGS metagenome assembly CEUX01 (sample SAMEA2622736, study PRJEB7988) | marine metagenome | isolation source: saline water (ENVO:00002010), including
GCACCAGAGAGAACGCCGTGGTCAGTTAGGGCGCATCCTTTTAACCCAAGCTCTTTACATCTCTTAGCAATGTCTTTAGGCTTACTAAGACCATCGAGAAGGCTGTCGTGGCTGTGAACATGAAGTGGGAAAAACGTCATCAGACCACCCACTCTTTCTCTTTCTCTGGCCGGTCTCTATTTAAAGCATCTCTGAAACGCTCATGAAACAAATCGTTACAGAAGTATGAATAGTCCAGAGCAAAATCAGTCAGGATTTTTGGCCTATTTATATACATTGTCTGAATTGCCGCCGCTGCGCTGTATGCGGTAGACCGCTGCATAGCAGAGAAGTCTTCGCCTGCATAGAACGTGTGTTCTCTTTTGTAAGACAGGTTTCCATTGGTAGCCTCGACATAGAATTTCACAATATCCTTTTCGTCTAACGCCGCGCAACCATACTTAAACAGATGTGTCAATTCATCTCTGTCCAGTTCAATATCTTCCATGAGCCACTTTACCATCTTCATGTGTCCTGGGTATCGCAACGTCTTGTATGTAACGTCAGGTATTGGGCGGGAAGTTTGGTTAAACATGGATTGAATTGTGTGAGAGCTTCCACCGGCTGTGTAAAACGCTTCTAACTCATCTCCGTCAACAGTCATTGTTTCTAGGCCAGTGAGTGTGGGTACATTCTTCTTTTCTGCTCCCAAGAGAACTTCTGCCTCTCCCTTATATTCATTAATCAAGCCGTCAATAGACCAAGTAACAATATAGTCTAGTGGGTTCAGTCCTCTATTCTCTGGAAGACCGCCTACGGCCATCTTAATTTTTGCACTACGGTATTTGTTTTCCTTAACAGCTTCAAAAGCCTCTTCCGCACATATATTAACTAAGCCTGGAGCTAATCCTTGGTCGCTAGCTACTGGCGCACAGGCATCTTCCTCGGCAATCCTTCGGATGTAATTTGTTGTTTCTACATGCCCGCCAAGGTCAATGTAGCCTACGCCAGATGTAACACAAACAAACGCCATCTCTTTGTTCATGTAGTATGGCAAAGCCGACACAACTATGTCAAAGTCATGTTTGTTCTCTAGAAGATAAGTCTTGGCATCGCCAATATGAAAGTCAAGGGAGCATTCTGAATCAAACTTCCTGTTGAAGAAATACTCCTTGGCTTTATCAATAGCTTCCTCAGAGTAATCAGACAGAACAAGATTGTATTCTTCGTGCTTTAGTGCTGATGCGATTGGGAGACCGATTCCTCCCGCTCCAAGTATTAGTATATTAGGCATAATAAGTGCAAACATCCTCTTCGGTGTAATTAGCGTAAAATGTAATTTGTATATAAAATATATCAGAGTTTTGATAGTTGTCAAGTATTCTATTGTTCATTTTTTTTCTTTAGGTATATGTCTGGCTGTCTCCAGCCTTCTTCTGAATCTCCGTTAACTCTAGCGGCCCTGTCGTCAATATAAAGAAAGGCCCTTGGCTTACCCATTCTTACTTCGTGTCTTTTCACCCCATGCTTATTTAACCATTCCACCAACTCGATATATCCAGACTCATATTGCTTGGCAAGATTACCTAGTTGTAGCTTGTCATATCTTGCGGTAAGTAGGATGATATAGTATCCCTCGTCATACCTTTTATTTACCCAGTCAATCCCATACTGCAAGGGCTTCGAATTTTTATAGTCTTGCCCGTACTCTCCTGGAATCTCTTGTGTGTTCGCAATTACCCCATCAACATCAACGACAATAGTTTTTTCTCCGTCGGGTATGGATACACGCAGCTCCATTAGGTTTTTCATTTTAAATTCCTGGGTCTTGATAATAATCTATAGTATGCCCTTTATGGGTATCTTCTGCAATGACGGTATCTATTCCGCACTTTTTTGTTTTGTCTGCTATGTACTGGCAAATAGTATAAGGTTCGCCTGTTCTTGGATTAATTTTTCCAGACTTGTGTTGTGTTGTTCCAAAGTGGCAGAACGTATTGCACTTCCATCTGTTGTAGCCTGTTAGGAGTTGTGGTCTTACAACTTCTTTAATCTTCTCAAATCTTTTCTTTAGCATCTCTTTAGTTGCTTCTATATCAGAGTCGTCATACGCCATTGTAAATGGACCGCCATCATTAATGAAATAAATGCTAGGAACTATTTGTTTTGCCTCTGGGTAAAGATGGGTTAGGGCGTAGTGATAGATTCTTAGTTGTGGGTCTCCACACAGCTTCCAGAAGTCTTTGGTTTCTCCTGTTGCCCAATCCTTCCTCATTCCCGTTTTCCAGTCTGTGGCCTCATAGACTCCGTTTCCATCATCTGTAATAAGGTCTACCGTCCCCTTTATAGAAAGATTGCCATGAAGCCTTGTTCCGTCTGGCATCTCATAGTCATATTCTGCCCAAGGCTCATCAATGGTGATGTCAAAGTGTGGTTCAGCATCAACAATCTTTCTTTTTCTCGGGTCGTATGCGCCATCAGAATATTCAATCGCTTTCCATGCCCATTTTTCACAGTCTTTATAATCTTTTGTGCTAAAGTCATGTATAGATTTTTGCGTATAATAATCAAAAGAAAGCCTGCTAAGTTCATTTACAAAACTGTCCTCATAAATTCTATTAGTTGGCTGTTCGCCTAATACATCGTCGCTAAATGTAGAAAGGCTTTCCTGTTCTGATTTTTTGCCCTGTGCCAAGCATTCCAGAACTTTATGGACTACAGTACCCTTCTCGGCTTTTTTGCCTCCTGGGGAGGGTACTCCCAGCACATAAGATAAAAAATACTGCTGAGGGCACATGCCGTATGTGTTGAAAGAGCTGCTTCTAAAATATGTTATTATCATAATTGTTAGGTTGGCTTATATGTATCTGCAACAGCCTTAAAATTAACAACGCCCCAATCAGCGAGTTGATTATATAAGGCTTCGTTTTGCTCTCCTACATTCATGTCTTGATTGTCAATGATTGCATCAAACCCTTCGTAATCGTCTAACGCTGTTTCGCTGGGATGATTGTCTAGCCCTTTGAAAATATCCCTGGTCAACCTAATAACCCTGCCTCCGGCATCCTGCACCCCTTGAACCTCGTTTGGAAATCTACAATCAACAACCACGGCTAGCTTAGGATTGTCTTTTTTTATTTTCCTTATGGTTGCGTCAACCCAAACATTTGGATATATTTTTCTAAAAAAGTCGGTGCCTACATACTGCATTACCTCTCTTGCAGTCATCGGGCAGGAGGGGAGCTTTTTATCTTCGAAAATCATGTTTGACCAATTAAATTGGGTGTTGGTGTTTTTGTGTTCTTCGTCTCCGTAGCATTGTCTTTCCGTTAGCCCGAGAATATCAATGCACATCTTCTTTAGATTGTCCGCAAAATTATATATCTTTACTTCTTGCCAGACGTTTTCTTTCATATATGATATAATGTCTGGATGAAGGCTGTCTACTGGAAAAACACAAGGCTTTGTTTCATCCTCCCCTGTTTCGTAGGGAACAACTAGTTTTCCTAATTCGTTGATGTATGCGTATTCTACAACGTCGGCGGATATCATGCCGCATCCGAATAAGAAATTTCCACAAGTGGTTTTTCCAGATTGCTTTTTGCCAGATATGGCAATTATATTGCTCATTTCATAGCCTTTTCTATAATAGGTTTTATGTCTTCTGTTATTTCGTCTCTGTTAAGCTCTCCAGCGTCTTCTCTTATGTTTGGAAAATACATTCTATATTGCCTTCCTAGTTGCTCTTTAAGTTTTTTGGCCCCCTCTTTGCCAGCCTTATCTGAGTCTAGCATAACTATTATTGAAAGGGCGCCTGACCTATCTAACAAAACTCTTTGAGCGTCAGTCAGGTCGGTCCCAAAAAGAGCTAGGCCTATATGTATTCCATTTTCTTCTAGCCTCCAAACATCCCCTGCTCCCTCAACCAATATTGCAACGCCAGTTTTTCTTATGTGTTCTGCGGCAAACCAATAATTATATAAATAATTAGTAGACTGAAAACTTCCGTTTAGCCATTTCTCACATTCTTTTATTTCATATACAGTAGAAGGGCATTTTTTATCTGGGCTATGCCATTTTTTACATTTGTTGCATTGACCCCATATTGACCGACCTAGAAAACCAGCAACATGTTTATATTTATCGTCGTACACCGGCACAACAACCCTGTTACGTTTATTATATAGACCAACGTCATACTTGTCAAGGACTTCTTTTGAATAACCTCTGTTGATATAATATTCCGACGGTATTTGGAGCATTTGCCTTAACTTCTCCCTGCTCCAGCCGCTATTTTCTTGTTTTGGCGAAATACTTAATTTTCTCATAGACGATATATATTTTCTTCTTTCTATGGTTTCTTCGTTTGGCTTGTCTATTTCTGAAATAGAATCATACCCCAAGAAATTTATTATAAAGTCTATCGCTTTCTTGTAGCTTACATGCCTACCTTCTTGCCTAGATAGAACGCCCCGCACAAAACCAATTATAGTAGAGCCGTATAGCAATTTGTCGTTTTGGCTTTTTTTCTTTTCGCAATGATGAGTTCTGCATACCCAATACCCTCTAACTTCTTCTCCGTCAGGATAAAGATTCCATGCGCTAAGATTGTCTCCCCCGTGAACGGGACATGGACCACAAAGCATCTTTCCATTTTGCCTGAAATCTACGTCAAGCGCAGTTAACAAGTCCTCTATGCTTGCGCAAGCTAAATCTTTGACTTCTTCTATGAGGTCATAGTCAAAGTATGGGTCTTTAGTTTTTTGCATGGTCTTCGCCAAAAGGTATGTCGTCAATTTCGTCAGAAACGTTTTCAGGCTGAGGATTTATCCCCATTTCATTATCCCTCTGTATTTTAAACTTTGTTTTGCCCTCTGTTATTCTTGCCTTAGCTCCTTCCATTGTCATGTTAATGTAGTCGCCCCTTCCCATACCAGGGCCGTGTCTATGTTTAATTATAACTAATTTATGAGTTCCCTCTTTTGCATCGGAAGTTTGGAGTTCTTCATCGCTTTTAGGCTTAAATATAGAAAAGTTTGTTGTAAGCCACATTACTCTGTCAGAGCCAGCCACTACATCTGCGGTTTCTTTATCAATGCCGTCTCGATTGAGTTGAATCATTGTAAATATTGGAACATCATTGCGAACCGCTAGATTATGTAAAGAGGTCATCATGAATCCAAGAACCTGATATTCTTGAACTCCAATTTTTAAGTCTTCTCCATTCATAAGTTTTACATAATCGTATATAATCATGCAGTCCTTAGTTCGTCCGTCGTCCTCAAAACCAACATTCTTGTGAATCCACCTTCTAATTATGGCTAGGCTTTCTTCAAACGGTATGCCTGAAATATTTATATAATCAATAGGAAGGGTCTCGATTTTATCTAAAGCCTCTTCGACCCTTTTTCTTTCAGAGAAGTTTTCCCCACATCTTCCGCTTTCAAGGTCATTGATTGTTACGTCAGAATAGTTTGCGCCTAGTCTGTACCAGTGGTCTTCGTCTGACATTTCTGTATCCAGGTAAAGAACGGGAATGTCTAGCTCTGCAAGGTGTTTTGCTAAATTGTCAGACAGCATGCTTTTACCGACGCCGCTTCTTGCGCCTATCATGCTAACCGCCTTTCGCCTACATCCGCCGCCTATTGCTTCGTTGTATGTGGGCCAAGGAGTTGGTAGTCCGATAACTTCCGTTGGGTTATCTAGCCTATCCATAATATGCTCTCTCATGCCGCTGCTTAGACGCTGTGGGTCAGTTCCGCTTGCATTTGTTAATTTGCTCGTAAAATCAAAGATGCATTTTTCAGCTACCCCCAATATATGCTCTATGGGCTCGTCACCACCAATATCGCCAAGAGAAGCGTCAGCGTCTTTCATTTGCTGGCGAAGCATTCTTGCGACTTCAAGCCTACTAATTTTTGCGCTAAAAGACCTTACATTTTCTAGAAGAATATGTGTATTGAAGATGCTGTTCAGATGATTGATTTCATCTTTTTTTTCTACCAACCAAGAGTAACCTAAGTCTTTAGCCGCTGAAAAAACAGAGGACTCATCTAGTTGCTTAATCTCTTTTTCTTCAAACAGATGCGAAAAGCATTTGTATATAGCCTGATTTGACCTGTCTGTAAAAGACAGCGGAGTTAGCATTGGTGCAACATCAAGGTAAGCGTCAGACCCATAAGTATAAAGCCCTGCCAATACAGCTCTTTCAGCCGCTACATTTCTGTTGGAATTATCGACCTCTGCCACGGCGGCCCTTTCTTACACTACAGTCATTGCATTGCCACGTATTGTCTGCTGGAGAATCAGAATAGCCAAAAGCTATTGACGAAGAAACGCTAAAGCTTTTATTGCACGACGAGCAAGTGGCGTCAATTAGTGATGTGTCGTTCATACCTAGCTGCTTTCTTCTGTTCCTTGGGGTTATTTTTACGTCTTTGTTATTTCCCACTAGTTTTTCGCCAGTTTCTGGGTCAGTCAATGCCTCTGTCATATTATCAACAAAACCCTCGTTGCTCACTCCGACGACATTTTTAAGTTTTCCAGAACCAACGGGCTCTGACCTCATTCTTCTGTTTTCTGAGGAAGAAGAATTATTATTCCTCGGAGGCGCTGTAAAATCATTATATCTGCTATCTATCATCTTGTCAATATTTTTATCGACTAATTCTAAATCTTGCTCTTCTGGAGGAAGTTGATTTTGGTATTTTAATTCATCTACAGAGTATTCTTTAGAAAGAATGTCCTCTTCTTCTTTTTCTTCCTCGACGACAGACTCTGGAACTGACAGAGGCTCTCCTGTTATGTTTGTATAAAGACCGCATATTAACTGCCAGTCTTGCTGTTCTACAGCTATCTTTAGTATCTCTGAAAAATCAGGCATAATTTTGACCTCTCTTTATTTCTTGATATTTGGTTAGCTTGTCAGCCTGCGCTCTTAGGGAGTTGGGCAGATAGAGTAGTCGTGAATGATAGCTAGACGCTTCATCGGCTATTTGCTGTAGCCTCTCAGCAACATCATCCTGCTTTACTGCGTAAGCTCTTTTTAATTCGTTTTCCATATATCGTGTAATTTGATTCTTTATTATTGGGGCTATGATTGTGTTTATTTTCCTGTTGCACCAATCTATCTTTGATTGCAAAACATTAATTTGAGACTGCACGAAGGTAGCTTCCTGCACAAGCAGATACGCACCTTCTGCGCACTCCTGTTCCGAAAGTTTATTCAGCAGAAGGGGGGTTATATTTATCCACCTATCAACTGCGGTTGGGGCTAAAGAGCCAAGGCCTACAGCAACCTCAAATTGCTTTAGGGCCTTTTCTACTTGTTCCCATCTCTCATCAAGACTCTGATATGATGTCATCCCAATCGCCAATCTTATTATAAGGTAACACTATGTACTTAATATTATTTATATTGCACCACTCTTCTTTTTTTGCGTCGTTTTGTTTTGATTTGGCAAAACCCCACCTATCTTCGTGGAAATGGGCAACGAACTCATAGTGCTGTCTGCCGTGGACCTCAACAACCGCTTTCCTGTGTGGGAGGTAAAAGTCTGCGTATTGCTGTGTCCCTGGCAGAGGCACTTCTTCTAAAACTCTCTGTGTGGGATACATTTGCCTAAGCATAGAGCGCGCGTGTAGATGAAGCTCGCTTCTTTTTCTTCCGTCGTCTAAGTCTGGCAAGTGTCCTGTTGGGGGAAAGTTATGCTCTTTTCCTTTGAAGTCTACTACTTTCATTCGCTCATTCCAAGCATGTCATATATGTCTTTTTGTAGGCAGTCAAGGTAAGCTGGATTGGCTTTCAAGAGGTCGTGCGCTTTGTGTTCTCCCTGAGCTTGAACCAGCTTTGACATATCTGGCGTTAGCTTGCCTTTTTTGTCTACCTCCCATTCGTCCACGCCTAAAACGTCTAAATGATTCTGCATATACTCTAGAACATACCAAGAGCCGGAAACCTTAATGAAGCCAAGGCTTTTCCCTAAACTAATCAACTCAGCAATCCTGTCGAGACCAACGCCATACCTGAGAAGAGACTCAATCTTTCGTCCTGGTGGTATAGGTCTGGCGGTAGAGCGAGTAATCCAGTTGACCTTTTGTCCAATTTGTTCTGCGTCCTCTGCCGAAGACGCTTTCCATGGTTGTATGTATGTACATTCAAGGTCCACATCAACAGCGTATCTAATTTTGCGCCCACCGCTCCTACTCTTGGTTTTTTGTCCTGGCCTTGCTCTAGTATTTGCAATCAAGTGCTGTATTCCAATCACAATACATTTATTTACAACAACGACTGGAGCTATTCTGCCGATGAATTGAGATAGCAATCTAAAACCTCCGTCACCAGTTACATCCCCAATGTCTGCTTGTAGCTGCCTTTCTGTTACAAGCTGAGATATAGAATCAAGAACAACAACGCATCCAGGGTCATTATGTATAAAATTCTCAGCAAAACTGAGCCACTCTTCTCCGCTAAGGATTTTGCTTTGTACCAGATTTCCTTCACTGTCATCCTCCCTATATGAGCTTACTACATTTATCTTTTCAAGGTCTAGGCCATCTATTCCCTCTAAGTCTCTGGACTTTAATCTAGCCTCGATGTTTAAGTAATATATATTCTTTCCCATTGACTGTGCGTTTTTGCATATTTGAAGAGCTGTTACGGTTTTACCGCACTTCTCGTCTCCCGCCAGCAGGACTACGGAGCCTTCTGGTATGCCTCCACCTATATTGACATCAATCAACGGAGAAACAGAAATGATTTCCTGTTTGTCGGAAACCATTGCGTCTCCGCTTCTTACTATATTGTCTCCATGTTTAGCTAATAAATCTTTAGCCACTTTGAACGGGTCTTGTTTTGCCATCTATATTTTTTAACCTTGATAATTTATTGTCTTTATTGATTCTTTTAGGTATGGATGTTGTGCTTCTTGTTTCAAGCTCTTGTTTTTCTAAGTGTAGCTCTTGTATTTCTGATTCATACTTAGCTTGATATTCATCTAGGACTTTAGAGAAAAAGGGGACAGAATTAAACGCGGCGAATGAGCGAATATTATAAGAGCGTTTATCCCTAAGCGCTCTTGAAATAGGTTCTGCGTCATACATAACCAACAGAGATGCAGCTAATTGTACTTGCCTGCGAAACATTACTTTCCATTTCGGAAGATTCCAAAATTTGTCTGGCAGTTCTGAGTTCTCTCTCTTTGAGATTAACGCACAAAGCCTTTCTGTAACCCACTGGTCTGGACGTATATATCCGCCCCCATAGTCAGAAGCAAAGCTGCATTTTTCTGTTTTTTTGTTCGCCATAATTATACTTATTATAGCGGAAGAAGCAGCTTTGTCAATCAGAAAGCTGGTTATTTAGGATTAGTCTGCCGTCGTCGATGTCGTCTTGTCGATACGGTCTTCCGCTCTCCCTCATTTTTAATAATTCGGGAGTCTTATACCATGTGTAAGATATTAATCCGTTTTTGCAAACCCCGCAAACATAGCAGTGCTTTGTTATGTTTTCATCAAACTCTTTATGCGCCCCGTAAGCAAAATAGTACCCCTCTATTTCTTGTCCGCTTTCTATGGGGACTACATGCGACCTAAATTTTAGATGCATTCCAACTATATCAAGCGATTCTGACTTACAGTATTGATTAAGCCTCTTCCATGCTATCGGCTCTTTACCAGACCTTTCGTCGTCTTGATAGACTGTCAAGCCGTTAGATAATACAGCAACCCATATTGTTTTGTCCTCTAAAAACCCACACTCTTCCGTGCAGAGTCCGTAATCTTGTTCTGCTATTTCTTGAATTGACATAATTAATCTTGCGGCCTATGTATTTTGTCCTTATTCACTTGCTGATATTTTTCAGGGCTCATTGGTTGTCCTTGTACTATTTTTCTTGCATCGCTTACCTCTGATGCTTGACCAGTCATTATTGCAACCCCTTCTCTTTTTGAAATAAAATCTCCAGACTTAGGGCCGTTTCCAAGTCGGTTAATTCTTTCTTCCCTGGTTTCTGTGGTATGGTCTGTGTTTTCTGACGATGGAATTGACTCTCTGTATTTTGCTACCGTCTTTGCGCCAATACCCACCATTTGAGATGCTAATTGTTCGTTAGTTTTTCCTAGATTGTTTTCAATATAAAATTTTTCTACGTCTGTTAGTTCTCTGGCTTTAGGCATTATCTTATCTCTCTTTCTGCATTAAGTATCCAAGACTTATTCCTTGATTCTAAAAATCTAAGGTAAAAATCAAAGCATTTTTTGCTAACCGCTTTAAATTTCCAATAAGATTCACTTCCAAATGATTTTGATTCTGTTCCTTCTGTATACATTCCCCAAGGATTAAACAATGACCCATCTCTACCGGATTTTATGTAGTAAGAGAGTCTCTCCAGCCCTTGCTGATTAGTGTATTTTTGGGACTTAGCATAGCATTCTTTTTCTTCTGTTTTATCAATTTTTCCCCCAACCCCATAAAATTCAGTGATTTCCAAGTTACCCGACGAGTCTACCCCTTTTTGTTCAGACTTGTTTGTAGATGTTATGTATTCTTTGCTCATACGCGTACCTTTGAGGTTTTAATTATTTGTGTTCCATTTTTTTCTTCTACTCCTTCCAGACTTGCATTGTCTGTTCCCCCTATATAAAATTCGCCCCTTACTTCTACCGAGTAAGAGCGGTCGCCACAATAACAGCATTCAGCCCTAACTTTAGAAAGCTTATCCGATGAATTTTTTATCCATATTTCAACAAGCTTTTTGGAGCAGTTAGAACATTCCAACACTTTTCTGTTTTCTTCGCTCATTTTACGAATTTATGGCCTTTGAGGCCTCCTTTAGTTTTTGCTTTATTATTTCTATGGCCTTATCTTTATCATCTTCTTCGATTTTTATCGTTATTGTTTCTGAATCAACAAACAAAGGCTCTGGCTGCGGCTTTCCCTGAACGAGTTTTGTTCTTCCTAGCGCAGTTTGTATTGTTACATTCGCATAGATAGAATTTTTTACATAAATGTTTTTTTCCTTCATTTCTCACCCGTTTCTATATATTTTTTCTTTTGTTGCGGGGTCATTTCAGATATGGTCTTCATCTCTTTGTTAGAAGTCTCCCAGAAATTTTTTCCTTTTCGTTTACTATTCTTTTTGCCGCCGTGCTTGGCTTCTATCGCTTCTTTCTGGTCGTCTGAAAATCTAGACGTATTTCTATCGGCAAGCAATCCCACTGTTATATTATCGTCTCCTGGCTTATTGTAAACGTGTGGGGAAAATAAAACTCTTTCTAGTTTGCTTTTCCCGCACCCTGGGCATTTTTTTCTGTTCGGTGTTGGCTTTTTGATGCTTTGTTCTACTTCAAGCTCGTATTTGCATTCTTCGCATTTAAAAACGTATATAGGCATTAGAGGCATTTGCTCCATCCACAAGACAAGCATGTAACACACCCCTCCTGTCGCACAATAGGTGATGTTCCGCACTCTGGACACGCCTCTCCTTTTTCCTCTGTTCCATCGGGTATGTATTTCTTCAACGCTCTCGATACGCTTTTGGCGAAACAATGCATTTCCCCGTCAACCTTTTCAAGTTGTTGCACTATAAAATGCATGTCAACGCCTAGTCTTAAATACCCAGATATGAGTCTAGTGATTGTTTCTTCATGGTCGCTACACGCCGCTGTAATGGGTGAAAGTTCAGTTTCTTCGTCGTGGTCAAATTCTGCCCTGTAAAACTTTCTTCTTTTCCTTACAATTCGGCCTGTTTTTATGTTCTTGTTTAGAAAACCGTTCTTTCCCGCAAAAACCTCGTAAGGCTTATCGTCCTTTAGTCCAACCAAAACAAAGTATTGGTTATGCCGAACGCTGATATGATATACGTCGCAGGGAAGCTCTCTGGGTCTTTTCTCGTCTTCGGCAGCCTGTTCAGGAGACTCTTCCTCTTGCTTTTGTTTTGCCTCTTCTACTAGAACCCCGGTTCTGCAATTCTTTCTATATACGGTAATTCCTTTGCAGCCTCTTTCCCAGGCCTCTTCATAAATCTCTTCTACTTGCTCAACAGAAACATCTTCTGGTAAATTTATCGTAGAGCTGATAGCATGGTCTATGTGTTGTTGCGCTGCTGCTTGAAGTTTAACTCTCTGTTTCCAGTTTAAGTCTTCCGCGCAAGCGCCAAACCAAGGAGACTCTTCAAATTTTTTATCTGGATTCACGTTCATCCAGTCTTGTAGCTTTGGGTGGTACACAGTAAAGTACATCCAGTGGTCGCCATTTTGGTCAGTCTCATCTACTCTGAAATCATCGTCTGATGGATAGCCCTTTTTCTTTCTGGTGTAAGATGGCATGAACATCGGTTCAATACCGCTGGTAGTTTGACATTCAATGCTAACGCTTCCAGCAGGGGCACATGTTAGGTTAGATATGTTTCTACGACCTACTTGTTTCACCTTGTCAAGAATATCTTTACCCTTAATGTCTAGTCCGCCAAAATCCAGCTTCTCGCCGTACATTCTCTTTAGGAATTTGTTTCCAGATTCCTTCTCGTAGTTCCATATAGGAAACGGGCCAAGGTCTTCTGCCATTTCTGCCGATGAAATATATGAGGCAAACTTGAGAGTTTTGAAAATTTGGTCTGTTTCTTGGATGCTACGCTCACTAGCATACTTAAATCCAAGGGCTGCGATTGTGTCGCCAAGAGCAGTAATCCCAAGGCCAGTCCTTCTGCCGTTCTTGCAGTTGTCGTAGATTCTGTGCCACATATCAAGCTCTCTGGCTTTAATATCTTTTGATTCTGGGTCAGACTCAATCTTTTTAATGATTCGCTCTATAGCCTCTATTTCGAGGTCTATGATGTCATCCATCATTCTTTGGGCAATCTTAGCGTCTTCAAAGAATTCTTGATAGTCAAAATAAGCTTTCCCCGTAAACGGTTCTTTTACATAGCCAAACAAGTTGAGAAGAAGGAGCCTGCATGAGTCTAGAGCAGAGAGTGGAAGCTCTGAACATGGGTTTGTAGAGATGGTTTCAAACCCCTCTTCGGGATAGCAATCAGCGGGGCTGTTTGCAATTATGTTATCCCAAAACAAAAGCCCTGGCTCGGCATTGTCGTGGGCGTTCTGAATTATCTGGCGCCACACCTCTCTGGCAGAAACTTTTTGGCTAATTTTTGGTTCTTTTGAATTTACCGGCCATCTTTGCTCATACTTGCTGTCGCTGTATACGGCTCTAAGGAATTCATCAGTAAGCCTGACAGATATATTCGAGCCTGTCACCTTTGTTCTGTCTTTTTTGATGTTGGCAAAGGTCAAGACCTCTGGATGATGTACGCTGATAGACTGCATTTGTGCGCCTCGACGACCATCCTGACCCACTTCTCTTGTGCTGTTTGAAAACCTTTCCATCCAGCTTGCTATTCCGCTTGTTGTTCTGGATGAATTTTTTGTGCATTCCCCTCTTGGTCGCAATTTAGAAATATCAATTCCTACACCGCCACGCCTCTTAGAAATTTGAGTAATCTGCTCATCAGTCCAGTGAATGCCTCCATAGCTGTCTTCTGGAGAGTCAAGGACATAGCAATTAGAAAGGGTGACGCACTGATTTGTATTTCCTATTCCATACATAGGGCTTCCCTGCGGAACAATTTTTTTGAATCCCTTTAGGTACGCGTATACTTGCTCCTTGGATAGGGGCTTTATTTTTGTATCTTTGTATTTAGACCTTTCAGCCCTAGCTATTTCAGAAGCTATCCGTAGATGCATATCATCAGGGGTTTTTTCTAAAAGATTTTTTTCATTGTCTCTTAGAGCGTATTTGTCTACAAACACCTTTGCGGCAAGCTCGTCGCCGTTAAAATATTCTATTGATGCGTCTAAAGACTCCTGGTATCCGTACATTACTTATTAGCTTCCTTTTTCTTATTTCTTCTTTTTTTCTTTTTCTTTTGCGGGTTTTGCTTTTTATACCAATCGTCAACATCTCTGTGATTGTCTGAGCCAAACGTCCTTGTTCGTCCGGTGGGATTTCCGTTTTTGTCTCTTACCTGTACAGTTATTTCAATTGAGGGATTATCGTCTTTTCCATTCATGTTTATTTTACTCATTTTTTTTAATCCAATCCACTTTTAAGTCTCCGTATTTGGAAATAACCTCTAATACAATTTCGTCATTTTCAGAAATAAGATGAGAGCCATGAGAGTCCATACATATTAAGTGTCTTACACCCTCCTGGTACAAAGACTTTACGCACTCTAGGCAAGGGTGTCCAGTTATGTAGGCTTTTGCATTTTCTGGTCGAGTTACGCAATTGCATAAAGCATTTCTTTCTGCGTGAACCATCCATTTGTATTTATGCGGCCTTGTGTTGGGAAGGATGTCGTCTGGCATGTTACATGGAAAGCTGTTGTAGCCTATTCCTAGAACTCTGTTTTTATTATCAGTAATCACGCATCCGTGTTTTGTTTGAGCGTCACAACTTCTTGTACTTGCAAGAAACGCCATTGACATAAAATACTCTGTCCAGGTAGGACGCTCTATTTTTTCTATAAAACTTTTAGTAGACTCCAAGTAGTCTAGGGTTGTTTTAGATAGTTCCATGGAGTCTAAGTTGTTTTATTTTGAGACAACTCTTTCTTTATAGATTTATATATACAGTTGCATATAAAGTTTTCCGGAGAGCGCCCAGGATGGGTCAATTCTACAACGCCCCTTCCAAGACAATCCTTACATTTTTTGGAAGAATAAAATCTTAGAAGGGATTCATTTTCTTTTACAGCGTTTAAAAGATTTGTAAATTCGTTAGACATTTTATTTTTTAATTCCGAAAAAGCCGCCCTCTTTTGTAGTCTCTTCATCGGCATCTTCTTTGGTCTCGCAGTCTTTTACGCAGTCTGGAGCTTCTACTTTGATACGCTTGTCTTTTAATGACTTGACTGGATTTCCTAACACGTAGCCATCACAGCTAGGGTCAAAGCCCACTATAGTAAAACCGCCAACAAAAGTTATGTCAATTAGGTCGCAGTCTTCATATCTCGTAACTGCATTGATAGGGTGGTTTTTTCCTCCCGAGATATCTTTCTTCGCAACGGTTCCGTCTTCAAGCTTAACGGTCCAGTCTTTTGCTTTATCTAGATATACGTCACCGAAATGTTCAAGAGCCATTTTTCGCTCTCCTTTCTCTTTCTTCTAGTCTTTTTCTTTTTTTCGCACAACCACCGCAGCCTCCTTTGGCCTTTGATGTTTTTTTTACATTATCTCCGCTGATAATGATTTTGTTGTTTGGTATTTTTATTAGTGTTGAGTTATCGGAAAATCTAATGTTTTTATTTTTTTCATCAAAGCTTGTAACTTCTGATACGTCGTTAAGGTAGCCTTTTTCTATCTGTTCTGTTTTTCTGTTGGCTACCATCCCGCCTTCTTCCATTTGTATAGAAATTCTTTCGGCTTCAATAGACTCTCTTATGAACACCTTCATCTAACCACTCCTTTTTCTTTTCCCACAAGAGCGACACCCGCCTCTCTTTACAGCTTTTATGGTTTTCCCTTTGCTTTCATAAGCGTTTTGCTTTTCTACTTCAACCTCATTTTTTTCTGGATGAAGTATATAGTCGTTTTGTCTTTTATCATAATCTATGCAGTCTTTAGGGACTCCGATTAAAACGGAATTGTCGTGAAGGTGTATGTTTACGCCTGGGCCGTTATCGTTATTTACAACGTGGCTAGCCCTAATTCTTAGTCCTGAATTTAGAGTCACCGAACTTTGATGAACATCACTAAATATAGTTTCTATTTTAGTTATGTTTTTTGATGTTTTGATTATTTGTACTATCATAATTTAAAAGTAAAAAAAAGGCGGTAGCCTGGGTTTATGTGCTGCGAAGTTTTGCTGAATTAAGGACTAAGTCCAGTCTCAGCCTATCGCTTGGTAACAACGTTGATTAGGCTTCGCTACCGCCTGACCGGTGTGATTGTTAAACATATCTTTCGGTTCCTTTATTGAAGCCGATTTTTAATATACCTTACACGTATATATTATACACCGATAGCTGTGTTTGTCAATTAAAAAAAGACTCGCGCCGAAACGCGAGCCCTTTTTGTATCTTGAAACAAGGATACTAGCCAGTTTTAGCTGCATAATCAGTCTGAGTCGGAACAGCCAATGAGCCACTTCTGGCTTTTGAATGCCCAGTATAGACCAATTCACCAGGAATTGCTCTTGTCGGATTTGCGGCTGAATCACTGGATGCAGTGGAGCCATTTCCGGCAGAGTCAATATAGCTAGTATCTGAACCTCCAGCAGAGCTGGTGGAAGCATACGAGCCATCTGCATTGGTAGTGTACTTCGGAAGGGTTCTGTAGGACTCAAGCCCATGAATCGAACCTCTGTATCTACCCTTTCCTGTTCCTCCAGAAAGAAGCGAGGTATTGGAAATTCCGTTAATAACCGAAGTCATTCTCATTCCAATAAAGTCGTTCTTGGCATTTTCGTAAGCAAAGGTTCCCGAGCCCTTGGCGGTAATCACACCACCATTGCTAAAAGCGCTAAAATTACCTGCGCTAGGAGTTCTTTGTTTTCGATTTCCAGGATTGCCTTTATATCGCCCTTCTGAATCACCAATAACCTTGCCAAATCCAGCGTCGTTAATGGTTTTAGTTGTTACCGGAACATTACCGGCGTTTACAATTGTGGAACCGTTATTCTTTGTAATTCCACTTGTTACAGCTTGCGTTGCCATAATTTATTTCTCCATACAAAAGTATGAAATTTCCTGTAGTCCTAAAATATAAAATCCCATTCCTAAGTATTGTATACACCGAACTTAGTCGCTCGATGTGAAGTTTATTCCGCCTGTACCAAATGTCTTTCTGCTTGATTTTAAGGCGTTGTCATCAGCCAGTCCAGAGCCAGAAACATTAGGAGCTATGAAGTAGGCTTCTCTACCGCCTCCAGAGGAAGCGACAACAGAGCCAGCCGCATCATATTCAAACTTAGTTTTCGTTCTGCTTGACAGTGGGCCTCCAGCAGGGGCTGAAGCTCCACCTCCAAATGGCATTACGTTGTCTCTAAACCTAGTTGGTGTTGCGGAATAGATGTCTACTCTGCCTGTTGGGTAATATAATCCAGTAAGGTTAGAGAACGGCCCCCGGTTAAACTCAGCATCTTGCGCGTAAGGTGCGCCGACAGCTATAATAGGAGATATAACGTCGATAATAGAAACGTCTGTTCCAAATCTTTCGTGATGAGAATGTTTGGGCATTTTCACTAAACCTTGAAGGTCTTGGAAGTTTGGACGAGCGTATCTTAATTGACGCTGCGCAAAATCACCCTCCAGGTAAACTGGGCTTTCCGTACCATTAATTGTTGGCCCATACTTAATCCAAAAATCTTCTTTGTCTGAGCCTAAGTAATGCTCTCTTCTTGCCGCCTCTCCATCTTTACCTTCAAAGATATATCGGAAAGTTTTTACAGAGCCAATGCCGTATTTGCTTCGCTGGCTTGCGGCCTTGAAGAATCCTGGTGCGACTTCGGCGCCGCCACCACCACCAGTTCCCCAACCGCCAGTGTAAAGCTCATAGCCGTCTTTAGTGTAACAATCCTCTGAACGAGAGTCTGGTTTATAATCGTAGCCATACTTATAAAGTTGGTCTTTGGGAAGACCTTGGTCTCCGGTCAAAACTACAGCGGCTCCGCCTTCATAATCAGAATCAGTCATAGCCGTCAACTGTTCACAGTCAGACACATCAAATCTTCCGTCTGTGCCAGGACAACCTACAGCAAGGTAGTCGCCTGTTTTACTAAAGGCAACCGAGTATCCCATTTCACTTTGGGGATAAGTACCCATCATAAGTTTTGATGCCGCGTAGTTGCCCCTTGGAAGAAATTCCATTGAGCTATAATAGTGCTTGTGACCAGAGTGGGGTTTTTGTGTGTATTGCCAGACTGTTACTCGGCCTTCGCAAGTGAGACCCCGATGATGATAACTTGCTCCAGTACGAGTTGCTTCTACCTCTCTATCGGGTCCGCCAGAAATGGTTTCTCCGTTATAAATTGGTACTCCAGCAGCTCTCTCCGCAAATGTTCTCTTGCTAAAATCATACTCAGCAACACTCTTGCTATAGAACGGAGAACCAACAGCAATCATCGGATTGTATCTTCCTGCGTCGGTTGATGGCACACTGTTATACATCATAGAAACTGACCAACCGGCCATTTCCCCAGATGCCGTACCGACAATTCTTTGTACAACTGAACTTGCACCTCTCTTTAAAGGGTTCCATTTCGCAACAATTCCGCCTAGACTCGTTCTGTGGTATACACTTACGGTTCCGCGAGTACCAGATGCATTAGGCGCGCCAACCGCTACAGCGCTTCCTTCTTTGTTGCAGCTTATAGAATATCCAAATTTGTCGCGTGGTCCAACGCCTGAAACAGAGCCGCCGTGATTGTCTCTTTTCCATGTTGCGCCTCCAGGATAGGTTCCTTGAAGACTATAGTGTGCAACGTAACCGGTTCCACCAGGACGAGGAGCGCCAACCCAAATGTCATCTCCGTCACTATCCATGCAAATTGACCAGCCAAATCTGTCTGCTGGCAAGTTATTGCCTGTGATGGGGGCGCCGACTCTAATCCATTCACCTCTTGTTCCTGAGCCGCTTGCAAATTCATAAACTGTAACCTCTCCTCTTTCACCATCTGCATAAGGAGCGCCAACAGCCATTCTTGTCCCACCAGAATTAAATGTTACAGCGTGACCGTAGCCAGTTCCAGAAGATGAAACTCTATGTTTTGGGTAAGCCGTTAATCTGTCTGAGCCAACGTCATTGTATCTTACTTTTTGCCCTTTGTGGTCAAAACCAGGGGTTACTTCAGGACACAACCAGTTGTCCCTTGGGCCGCAACTGTACCAGTCTGCCTCTTCTCCTCTTGTGGCAAAACCATCTTCGCCTAGATGTCCAAGACTTGGGCTTCCAGGATTGCCCATGATTCCATGCAAACCAAACTCGTCTACGGTTACATCCCCTTCTCTTCCATACTTCGAAGGTGCCCCCGCAATCCCCACCGGGTTATAGCCTGCTTGGTATCCGCGGTGGTTGTTAATTCCGCTAGGAGCGCCAACCGCAATCGCAATTCCTTTCGAACCCATAGTTAGAGAAACATTTGTTCCAAATAGTGAGTCCATGTCCCTGCTAATGGCTCGACGTTCGGGACCTTTCCCGGTCCAGTGGGCGAACCGAGTCGTGCGATTTTTATCTACAGTGGATTGTGGATATCGCCGGTATATATGATTCCATCGAACAGGGAGTCTTCCGGTATACTGGTCTTTCCAGCTAAATGACTTTCCAATAACTTGCCCAAGAGGAGAACCGGCAAATGGGTCTGCCCAAACAGCGGGCTGAACTCCAGGGCCGCATTGAAGCTGCCCGCTTCCACCAGGAATCGCCTCTCTTTCGACCACTTTTGAACCGGAACTTTTTCCAGAATTGGAGCCCGTTAGAACACCAAAGCCAGCTATGTTGCTCGTTGCGTCATTGGTACCAGCAATACCTGCCGGTGTGTTTCCAGCATTAATGATTGTTGCGCCTAGATTTTTAGTGGGTTGACCACTTACCGCAACTATGAATGATTCTCTGGGCATTTTCAAGACTCCTGTTGAGCTTTTTAGCAGAATGTTTGTATATACAAGCTACTATACACCAAAAGTCTCTCGGCAACTTTCTCGTAATTTTGATATGATTTTATTTATATTTTGACGAGCCGCTTCTTTGCTGTAACCCTGTGATTTACCTATTTCTTCCAAAGTTCTATTTTCATAAAATCTCTGATATATTATATCTTTTTGGTTTTCTGGAAGTGTTTCCAAAATATCTAAAATATCTTTGTCTCCAATAGAAGAGACTATTTCAGAATCCATTTCGCCAAGAAACGACACTTTATTTTTTTTAGATGAGCTGAGATGTCTTCTGCACTCCCATTCAACATGAATAAATAGGCTTGTTGTGAACTTTCTTCCGTAGCTATCATCATGGTTTTGTATGCACCTCCACAAACCATGCATACCGCAAGATTTTTGGTCGTCTTTGGACAAGCTTTTAGAGTATTTTTTAGTAACAGCTTTTATTATGTTTCTGTTGTCCTGGTTATTGTATTCTTTTTCAAACTCTTCGTTTGTTACATGTTTCAATTTTCTTTTCCTATATTTTTAATCGCTTCCATGTTCTCATATCCAAGGTCTCCAAAAACAGCGTCAGCATATCCATGCTCTATAGCGTCTCTAGCTGACATATACCACTCTTGCTTTAGCCTTAAACCCCTGTCTATAAAGTTTTTTATTTGCTTTTTACTCTTTCCTTTATAGGCTATACTACCATAAGCAGATTCGGTATATATGTCAAGCATTCTATCGTGGTCTTTTTTTGCCCATTCCGCCTCTGCCTCAAACGACTGAGCCTGACCGTCAAATCCCATATCTCCCATGTGCATCAACCATATAGAATTGGGCATAAATATTCTAGTGTCAGCGGCCTGAAAAATTATACTACTCATGGAGCGAGCATGTGCGTAAGCAATGATAGTTATATGTGTGTTTGTACAAGACTTAATTATATCATATATAGCAAGTCCGTCTTCCCAATTTCCACCTACTGTGTGCATGTGAATAAGAATCGGCTGTTCAGAGCTTGTCCCTGTGGTTAGAAGGCGTATGTTTTTGTTGAATTTTGTAGCCATACGCCAGTCCACTCCTGGCTCTTCTTCACACTCAGCTATGTGACTATTTAGAAATATTTCTCTAGCATCAACATTTATGCTAAAATTATGAACGTCATTTATTAATTCGCTGTTTGTTTTTTTTGAAGATGTCATCTCTAGTCTTTACCACTGCTGAAAACCACTCCCCCCACAATTTTCTCAGCCTCCTCAAACAAAGTTTTTGTTTTCTCAAAGTCTTCTGAGTTATCCGAGCCAACTACAGTTTCTATGTTTCCGTTTGGAAGAACATAAACGCTCCATCTTTTGAACATCGAAAGCCTGCTGATAACATTTTTAGTTTTTTCCTCTACCTCTGTGCTAAAATAAGATATTTCAATGTCTTTGTTTTCTTTGTAGTTTGGTTCGGAGTGTAAAATTGAGTTTTCTATATTTTTTCTTAATTTATTTATATCAAAAACGCCAGCCTGTATTAGCGGCCTGTTGAAGCCAATTCTTGCTCTATATCTTGTTAACACGTTTAGACTTTCAACCCCCTCACATTTCTCTATTATTGCCTCTACATTCTTTGTTATGTCCCTGCTGTAATGAAGCGTCCAGAAATCAAAATTTTTAGAAGCGAATGAATGCTCGGTCAGGCTAACGAATCCATGAGGGGTTGATACTATCCTCATTGGATTATAGGATATATTTTTCCTGCCATGCTCTTCGTCTGTATCGGCGTATTCATCCATTTTATCCTCAAACAAAGGGTCTGTGGAGAATAGCTCATAAGACTTTTCTTCATCATAAGCTGGGTAATCATGACCAGGATATTCTACCTCGTCTATATTAGTATTAAGAGGGTCAACCCATTTTTCCCATACTATTTTTTCTTTAGACATAATACATACACCAACCTGTTACATTGTGTGAGACAAGAATTAAGCTCAGGCTAATATAGAAATAACAAGAAAGCCATTATTAATATACACCATGTCGGGTTAGCTTTTCCCAAAGACGCTTTTAGGGCTTATTTTAGGTACAGATTCTTGAGACTCTTCTATAATTGCCCACTCTTTTAATATGCTTATTCCAGACAACCCTTTTAGGCTTCCGTCTTTAATTTTAGTTATAGATTCTACGATGAGGTTTTTAAGCTGCCCGCTGTCTAAGCAATAGAGCAAGTTTGCAGAGTTTTCTGCCAGGATTTTGCTGCACTCTCTAGGGGCTTCGGATTCTATAAGTACGTTTGATTGTTCATCAATAGATATGCTTAGTACAAAAGACTTTTGGTTGTTTTTTTCGTCTTGTTCAAAGTCCATTTTTTTTTAAATTACGCCTTCTGTTTACTGTGGAAAAACGGCCTTTTTTAGCGAATGCCAAGTTTTGGGTTCAATCTTTCCAATATCGTTCATTTCAAATATTTCTTCTGCGCTTAACCATTTTAATCTGGGGTTGTTGTTTTTATGTTTAAGATAGTCTATAAAAATTATTCCTATTTCATCTTTTTCTTTACCCGCATAAATGTCTTCTGTGTCAATTATAGACGCCATTGTTGACATTAATTCGTAAGACTCAAAGCTATGTGGTAAAAAGTTGTCTTCTCTGATTTGCTTTAGTGTGCATAAGATTCCGCAATCTTTTGAAATTGACTTGCTTGGTATGCGTAGATTTTCTGAAACGTCGGTTAATAGACCTACCGCCTTTTCTTTGTCGTCGTTTTCAGAGATAACTATTAGGCAGACCTCAGTAGTGAATTTATCTTTGACGATATCTCTTCTGTCTTGCACTCGTCAATCCTTTCAAATATTTCTAGTATATCTTTTGTTTTATATAACAATATCGCCGCATTTCCATCTCCTGCGGAGCTAAACATTTTAAACGGAGGGGTTTCTTTACAAAACTTTCTTAATTCTTTTACACTGGTAATCCACACAGACTCTTGCAGTACATGGCACCACAGGTCCGCTTTCGTTGCCGTAAGCCCGCTTGGTTTTCCGGACCTTGGATTATAGATTTCTATTGCTATATTTCCAGTCTTCGCTTGCATCTCGTCGTATTTTACTTCAACAGTAAAAACTTCGTAGCCAGTTCCAATCTGCGCCGCAGATAAATCCCAGTCTGAAAAAGCGCCGGATTCTAAATCTGATGCCTTGTGTATATCCCAATAGTGCGAAAGAATCTTTGCGACAGAGTCTTCTGCATTCTCGCCTTTTATTTTGTCGCTAACAAACCCCATTACATTTCCTTAATTTTCTTATTGCGCTTTTAATATGTTGGTTTACAGCCTGTTTTGTTATTTTTAGCTCCTCTGCTATCTCCCTTAGTTTTTTTGACTCTACATATCTTTTCTGCAAGCAGGTTTTTTGTAGCTCTGTTAGAACATTGCTGTTAACGATTTTTTGAATGTTTTTTGATTTGTTGTCATACAGAATCTCAAACGGCTCTGAGCATTTTTTATCTGCGATAAATGTGTAGTGTTGTGCAGAGCTATCATTAAAATCCTGATTCAGAGAAACTTCTTTTTTGCTAGATGTTGATTCATATATTTTTGTTTTCCATGACTTGATGGCCCATATTCCACATTGATTTAAGTAGCTTTTTAGAGTCCTTCCCTTTTCTTCTTTCCATCTCATGTGGCCCCATATGATGTTTTCTGAAACATGAGAAATTGCGTCTTCGTCGTTAAGCATTCTGGGTCGCATCTGCGGTCCAGAAAACAAAGAGATACACTTTTTTGCCATGTCGTGATAATAAGAAAGCTCTCTTAATTCCGTAGTATTGTCTGAATAGTTATTGTTTTTTCTTTTCTCTACGCTTATATCTTTTAAAATAACGGACATATTTTGCTCCATGTGAAAAATGAAAATGGCGGGTACAGGAATCGAACCTGCGTGAACTGACTTATGAGGCCAGTGGTGGAACCAACACCACAACCCGCAATTTATTATATCAGAATTATCGTCATTTGTCAATCAGAACTTGAATGATATTTTTCCATTGCCGTGACGATTCTTTCTACTATCGGCTCCCTTACTATATCCTCTGTATTAAGTTTGACTATTCCTATGCCCTCTACCCCATCAAGGCCATTTATGCAAGCGTTTAACCCGCCTTGACTTCTGTAGTTTAGGTCAGACTGGCTAGCGTCTCCAGTCATCACTATTTTACTTCCTTTTCCTATCCTTGTCAATAGCATCATTAGCTGTTTTTCTGACGCATTTTGACACTCATCTGCTACAATAAAACAGTGGTGAAAGTTTCTTCCTCTCATGTAGGCTAATGGACATATTTCTATTTGTCCAGAATTCATCATGGTTATTATGTCTGAGTTACTGACGTAGCAAAGAAGCTCGTCGAATATTGGCCTCAAGTACGGCGCTGTCTTTTCTCGTATTGTTCCAGGCAAATAGCCAGTGTCCTCGCCAGCCTGAACAAGAGGTCTTGTTATTATTACCTTTTCATATTCTTCTCTTACAAGGCCCATGATTGCCATAGATGTGGCTATATGGGTTTTGCCGGTGCCCGCTGGACCGGAACAAATAACAACCTGATTATCTTTTACCGACTTAATATAATCTTTTTGATTAGGTGTTTTTGCTGAGAGGTGTTGTTGTTTTAAGTGAGTGCCTTGATTACTATTGCTGTTTTTTTTCTTAGATGACACTTATTTCTCCTCAGAAAGAGGTTGACGTAATACTTATGTATATACACCAAAACAAGACTCTAAAAAAGTTCAGAACGCTTAGAATGTATAAGCTCTTTCCAGTAGGCCAGTTTTGTTTCTTCTTTATTCTCAAACCCCTCCGATAGCTGCGGCCCGTTCCCTTGATTGTAATTATACCATGAAATTATATCGTCAGCATTTTTATATCTCGCTACTGGAAGTCCTGTGAGATAATTCGTTGGAGTGTCTTCAACAAAAGTTATGCACCCCATGTATACTGATTCAAGGGTTCTGTAGCAGTCTGCTCCGTTTCCTGGTGGAGATAAGACATATTTGTGTGTAGCAAGTTTCTTTAAGTAGTCTTCGTATGAGTCTTGTTGATTCGGCAAATTTACAGTAAGGGCATTAAGACCTCCGTAGCTTTGCCAGTTCATTAGTTCTCCTCTAAGCTCATATCTCTCAAGGGTGGTGTCGTTATAGCTTATATATATCTTATTTTCTCTATCATTGTGCGAACTCTTGTTTTGCATGGCCGCATAAATTTCATCAGCCTTTCCTTCTGCTATTCCAAAAGGCATTGCGGTTATCTTCTCATGCGTGTTAGCCTCATACATAAAGCTATATTCTTCGGCATCAGGAACAAACATTAGATTTGTCATAAACCAGTGGTGTACGTTGTGCGGTATTGCGGGGAACGTAGCCTTTGTCCATGAGTGCATTTTTACAGAATATGTATCTCTCAGGTCGCACTTGTCATGGTCAACTCTCGCTGGCATCTTTATTCCACCATAACCTAAAGACGGTCCAACCTGCATCCCTAGCCACTTCATCATATCTTTCCATGCCGGATGTTCATTCTGAATAGCAACCCCATAGTCTGAGCATGAGCTAACAACAACATACCTATGACCGTTGCTATCTATTCTTTTAAAGAATTCTTCTATGTGGTCTAGAGGCACATGAACAAGCCCTGTAGGGGGAATGTCGTCTAGGTTTGGATAGTCATATAGATAATCGCACAGAGGTTGATATGACTTGCAGGTTATTATATCAGACAATTCTATCATTTATTATTTCCGAAACGTCTATTTTTTGTTTGTATGCTTCGCAATGGTCTATTATTTTATTTGCGCAGTTATCCCAACTAAATTTTTTGGCGGTTTCTATTCCCTTTGTATTGCTTTTGTCTTTATTTAGATGGCATCCCCTCATATGTTCAACAAGCTGCTCTATTTGCTTCTCTCCAATTGAGGCCCATTCTCCCTGTCCGTCAAACCAAATTCCGTCATAGGCGCTTTCAGTTTCGTCTACGTCTATTAGTTGCGCGTTTTCTTGATTTGCAAACTCTGTGTGTGCAGAATAATTAGTCATTATTAGATGCTTGCCCAGGGACATCATCTCCAGGGCTTCTAAGTTCCAGCCCTCCGCTCTAGAAGGGAAAACCCCAACGTCTGCTTGAGACATTATATCAGAAACCTCAGCGTGTGTTTCTACTCTTGGTAAAATTTTTATTTTGTTGCCAAGCGAAGATTCAAGATAAAGATTATGCCATTCTTTTTCTGCATGGTCGTCTAGAAATGGGTTATGGTTCATCATCCACAGTTCAACATTGTCTTTTTGGTTGAAAGCCTTGTTGAAAGCATCAATCAATATATCATGGCCCTTCCTTATCTCCCATTTACCCACATTAATAAACACAGTCTTTTCTTTGTTGTGTTTTTGTTTAGCAGAAAACAAAGATTGGTCAACACCCAGAGGCGCTACATATACCTTAGAGTTTTTGATTTCAGATTCAACTATAGATTTTGCCCATTCACTACAAACAATTATCTTATCCAAAGAAGAAAGGTGGTGTTTCTCTATCTCGGAAAATCTGTTGAGTTCAAAGATGGGAAAACCCACCCGTTCGCCTCTTCCTATGTGTTCAGCCATATCATGCTGATGCCATATACGAAGGCTTGGGGCTTCACAATTAAATAATTGAGTGTGCTTAACGCAAGAATTTATTATTTCTGCGTCTTCTTGGTTTCTTGCTGTTGGCTGGCCTATAGGCCAGTAAGAAACCCTACATCCGTTCCTTACTAGCCCTTTTAGTATATTTAAGCCAGCAACACCATAACCTAAGTCGTTTATTGGTGATGTTAGATTTATTTCCATTCAGAACCTAAAATGGGATGTCTCCATCACCTTTGCTGCCAGAACTCGAAGCAGCCACAGGCTCTTCCTTTCTAGATTCACTGTTCTTGTTGGACAAGAACTGCAATCTATCAACAACAACCTTCAGCTTGGTTCGTTTTTCGCCAGCCTCATTTTGCCAACTATCCTGCTTGAGTCGACCCTCAACAAGAATAGGGGAACCCTTAGAAAGATACTCAGCGGCGTTCTCTGCTGTTCGACCCCAAAGAGTCAGGTCAATGAACGAAGTCTCGTCAACCCATTCATCTCCTTGCTTACGTCTATCGTTTACGGCAAGACCAGCATCGGCAACCGATGCCCCGCCAGGAGTCTCACGAAGCTCAATGTCTCGCGTAAGATTTCCGGCCAAAATCACTCTATTAAAACTAGCCATTTAAAATCTCCAAATTTAAAGTAAATGTAAAATACTGTATGTAGTATTATAGTAACGATAAAGGTTTTGTCAACCCGTTTTTTATTTTATTCCATCCGTGACTTATCACATCTGCTAAACCAACCCTGTCTTGTTCCTCGTCATCAACCTCTATAACTTGCAAGTCAATGTCGGCTTTTTCGCAAATGACAGCACATCTGAGATAATAAACGTCATCTTTAGGGAGGCTTTTTGACAACAGTATTATTCCAGGTTTTTTGTTAAACAAAGCGGCGTATAAAAGGGCTTGGCCTGGAGCCTCTTTGTATTTGGCGACCCATTCAACCTCCCACGCGTGAGTGTCGGTAAGTATATCGCACCTAGCTCCACAAAAGGTCTTTGCCTCAGCTTCTCCGTGCATCTGCTCGGCAAGCCACTTTGACCATTGTGTTTCTCTATCGGTTGATTTTGGCCTTTTCATTTAGGCATTATCTCAATATAGGTTTCAGATTTAATAGCCTCCGGTTTGAGTATGGTTGCAGTCACCTTGCTTCTGTCTCTAAGCCAGAAAAAGAAAGCCGTTTCCCTTACTGCGTGAGCCTTGGCGTTCCAGACCCCTCCGGTATCTTCAATTATCCATCCAGGCTTATAAATCTCGGATAGGGGAGGAGTAATCTTTGGGTCATTCTTAATAGCCCACTCACACCCAGCAGCCTTTGCCCAAGTTCTCATGCGCCTAATCGGAACAATGAGATTAAAGGTCTCGCCAGCACCGCGAACAATCATGCCGCAGTATTGCCCTCGAAACTTCTTGGTTTCCTCTGAATCTCCAGCAACGAATACTCCACCGCCGCTACTACCAGGAAAAGCGTTGACGGTTGTTTGGTCAAATACAACACCTCCACCAGCGCTACCAATGTTTAATACCCTGCCAATCTGAGACATGATTCCATCGGTCATGCTATTAGCTCCAAACTGACCATGAAGTGAGCCAACGTGAAAGACTTTGGTTCCAATGGGAAGTATGTCGTTGTCTGTGTCATAGAACACGGCGCTCTTTTCGGTCATGCCTATCTTTCTTACCATAAGCAGGGCGAGGTCTTGCCCTTCATCCGCATCGCTATATTTAATGACGCTCGCCAGCATTTTCTTTTCGCCAACTCTACGACCGTTCTCGACTATCTCTTGAACAATCTCTGCGTCCCTAAACTCCACTAATGTTTTCGATTGTCCTGTCTTGGTATCAATTACAGTTCTGGTTTTTCTGAGTCGGCTTAGTACATGAGCGGCTGTCCAAACAAAGTTGACTTTTACGGGTTTTCCATCAAGCCCAATCATTTCCCTGGTAACAAGAACCCCCGAACCCTGACCCCTATCTGCGCGGATTGTAACCGAAATGCTTTGAAGGTATGGTGCTAAAGAACCTTTAATTTCTTCGGCTGAAATGACTGACGGCATGAGAGCCACAAACATCAAAAATGTAAATACGACTGCCTTTTTCATGACTAGTCCTCCCTATTGTTCTTTTTTGTTTTTTTGTTTTTATCTTTTTTATTGAAAATTTTGTTCCAGTTATCGTAGTATTTTTCCTGAGAAATTTTCATCTCCCTTCTCCTACTTCCTTTTCCGTTACTCATATCATAAAAACTCCAAATAGAGTACACGTTAAAATTGTAAAAAATATTCCTAAACAAACAACAGCTCTCGCTGCTAAGGGGCTTTTTCCTTCTATGATTTTACACGCTGGGTAAACAACGCAAGACAAAACCAAAAACTTAAAAGATATTATACCTGAATAGCCAAACTTAGACCATATCCATGATGCTATTGGGTTAGCCTCTAATTCTGGGCTGAGATATAAGCACGTTAAAGTTAAATCCGCTAGGCTGACTATGGCAAAAATTAACCACAGATTCAGCAAAAAAACACCTCTTTATTTTTCTTTCCATGAACCGTCAATCTCAAGGTTCCAATCCGTGAAACATCTGTTGATTGCGCTTTGAGCTTCGGGTTCAGTTTCAAAAGACATGACAGAGCATAAAACTGGGCTTCCGGCAGAATCAGCAAGCCCCCAAGAAAAATTAAAGCTATCTTCTGTCGTCTCGTTTTTGTTTATAAAAACTCTCATTCCTGACATACTCATAAGTCCTTATATTGGTTTATAGTTAGCATCAACAAAAGGTTTTATGTCGTAAGCTAGACGTAACATTGACATAAACTCTTTGGTAAATTTTCCGTAATGTTCTGCCTCAAGGATAGCCATAACTGGATATTCAGGCAAATTTTCCTTGACTCTAATAAGAGCCTTCTGTTTAAGTAAATCTCCGCCACAGTTTGCTATGGCTGTATTCAGGGTTTTTTCAAACCTTTCGGGAGTCATGCAATGTTTACATGGCGTATATACCCCGTTCTTTTTGACATACCCTTCCTCGCAATATTTGCATCTATTGTTCATAGCAAAATCCCGCTAGCTGCACATCTGATTAGACTACTATATATACACAAAAAAGCAGGATTTGTCAATAAAAAAGGGGCCAATCAAAAATAACTGGCCCCTTGAAAATTTATTTTTTTTTATTATTCTTTTTCAAGAGACTCTCTAATCCAATGTACGTCTCTCTTAATTTGCAGAAGTAGGTCGTGGTCCCTTTGATACTCGTCGTCCATGTCTTGTAGTCTCTCTTCATGTTGTGTTATTTGGTGTTGTGTTATTCCAAAAGTGGCGCCAACGGTAGCAATCATAACTATGATAGACAGTATAACTCCAACCGCTTCTGCGGATAAGTTTTTAAGAGCTTTCATTTCTTTTTCTCCGAAGGTTTTGTAACAAACGGATTATTTGGATACACTCTAACTTTTGCATGCGGAGCAATACCCACGCTTGTTGGCCTTTTCACTTGTGCGTGTGGCGCGACAGAATAAGAGTATGTCATAGGAGCCATGTTTGCAAAACCAACATTTGTAGGTCTTCTGGTATTAGCCATTTGAGCATGAGCATAATTTGAGGGTCTGGCCCTATGCGCCATTGACGCTACGCCAAAGTTCATTGAGACTTCTTTGGGCTTTAGCCTTGGAAGCTCATCGTTCGAAGCCTCTCTTTGGGCAAACATGCCAATTATTATTAAACAAATCGCCAGGAGAAAAATAGCCCAAATAGCTACAAACCCCTTACATTCGTTCCACATGATTTATCTCCCTCTTGTAAAACAAAAATTAGTTCTTTGCGTCTTTTGCAAACAACAAGCCCCATGCAGCCGTGATAGCGGCAATGGTTGTCGGCCAGTCGGGTGACTCTCCATCAACGATTGCTCTACCTGCTGCGAGACAAGCGATTGCTGCCGTACAAAGACCTGCGACTGTAGTTCGCCAGTTACTTCGCATAATGAACTCCTTTACTTTATTGTAAATACTTGTAAATGTTTTCTACTTCCCTGTTGAATCTGTAATTCCTTTTCTCTAGCATCCAAGATATAATCAAGGAAACAATTATTTTTATAATAATGGCATAGATGAACGGGAATGCCTTTTGAACCCTTTGCTTTATGATTCTCTCCGCCCAATCTCTTTCTCCGGCAGATGAGCGAAGGCTGTACCAGTGAGTTACGCATTGATAGACTACTGCGTTGGTTATAGAAGGAAACCTCCTGGCTAACCAGGGGCCTTTTGTGACTGCTTCCAGTTGTAGACCGGCTATCGTCTTCGCCATATTCTAAACAACCTTCTTCTTGGAGCCGACCGGCTCGTTGTGTTTGTTTTATGGTCATTTTCTTCCTGGCCCACTTGGGGGACAGGGTTTTCTTGGTCTGGAAAAGTTATCCGCAGTTGGCTCGTTTTGCTCAACCGCGACCTCCTTTTCAATTTCTACTCCTGGCTCAACAACAGGGATACATACTTCTGGGGTAACAACGCTCTTGCCCTCATCAGAGAGTAGCGCGAATCCAAGTATTAAAAAACCGCTTATGTTAATAATTTTCATCTTAAACCACCAAATAAGTTGTGTACCACTATTTTATACACCAATTTTTATGTTTTCACGATGGGTGTGGGTAAGAAACGGCAACTCTTGGAGCAATCGCATCGTCTGAATTTGCTTTTTTTTCTCCTAAAATTGCGTATCCGTCCTTTCCATAGCTCATACCCCATGAATTTCTTATTCTAATACCGTACTTTTTGTCTCCCAGGGATATTGGGTCGATTGCAGAAACCTCATGTACCCACCAGTTATATCCCACGGCTACAGGAATTCTCAATAAAAGGCAAGTCATTAATTGGTCAAAATTTCTTTCTTGAAGGTCATACCATTCTGTAACCATATAGTTTTTTGCTTTTTCAAGATTTTCTTCTGTGTAATATTTTTTATCTATTGCATTAGCGGGCCAGTCTTTCGTTGGAACTATTCCAAATTCTATTATGTATTTTAGAGCCTGTGTTCCCCAGCCACCTTTATTTTTATAGTTTTTCATTGGAGCGGCTACCGAAGCTGGGGATAAGTATTCTATACCAGCCCCCATAGCGAGCCTGACTAATTGAACGCAGTACACAGGGGCGTTTGCCCAGCAATAGTTTGTTCCGTTTTGGTCGAAACATTTAAGGTTATAAGCATAAGACAAATCAGATAAACGAGATTTAGTTTTTTCCATTTCCTCTATTCTGTCATCCCATTCATCTCTAGGTATCGTGGGCATGTCAAAACTTTTTGCTAATCCCCCAATGGGGTCTTCGTTTAAGTCTCTTTTTTCTAAGCCGCTGCGCATTCCTTCTGGTCGTCCACAAGCGCTCTCTTTTCCTGTAAGTATAACGGGCTCGCCGTCATAAATTTCAGACTTGAAGCTCATTGTTTTATTTTCTCCATAAGCTGCTCAAGGTTTTCGGGCATGGGCATGGAGCCCCCTGTTTTTTTGTTTGAAAAAATAAGCCACGGCAGAGAAGACCTATCTGCTTTTAGAGATTCCCTGACCCAATCCTCATCCTTGCTTACGTCTGTGTGCGGGTCTAAAACCCTCCATTGGCCGTTGTGGTCTGAAACATAATCCCTCCATACCCTAGAATTTATTGCAGAAAGCTGAGAAGGCGGAAGGAACTGCCTAGCCTCGGTTTCTTCTATTATAACAACCGTGTACCTATCTACCTTTATAGGGGTCGCGGGTGTAGCAGACCGGCATGAAAGAACTAGAACTAATATAAAAATAGAAAATATGTTTATAAGGTTATTCATGTTAATCCTCGGCTGGGTTTGACGGGTCATTTGGTAGTGTTGTGCTTCTAATTACATACCCGCCGCCCCACAGTCTTTCCGAATCATACCTAAATACGTTATAGCTGTCTTTATATCTGGAGTAATAACGACCGTCATCTTTCACCAAATTCATATGTGGGATTGAGTGACCATTACGGCCATTTACCACGCATAAACCCTGTAATAAACAACTGGCGTGTGCCTCTTCATTTGGTACGGTATAAACCTCCAGCGCTCGAAAATGCTTTGCGGTTTCCTTCCAGCCGCTAGGCAATTCAGAAGGGCGAACCCAACCACTCGTAGGCCACCAGTCCTCGGTTCTTCCAGACGTTTGATGTAGGGTGTGCTTGAATTTGTCTGCCTGACTGTTATTTCCTGCCGGACCATCATGGTCAGGAATCATTCCATTCTCTATCATCTCATACATAGAATCAATTACCACGGAACCACCCCATCTTCGGCCACCAGTTATTCTGGTATATAAGGCGAGAGGACTAAACCATACGTCATGCTCCAATCCGCCTAGCTGTCTGTTATATGCTGTCATAAACGCTTGTTGTGCGGCATGACAAACGCATTCATGGCTGTTAGACTGATTCGTGAATCGACCGCTAAAGAAATCAGCGCTACTTTTATGTTTCTCATGTTCACGGATACGGTCATCCCATTCTGACCTGTCTATATAAAATTCACTCGGCAATCTTTTTGCGCCAGCGTAAACCAAGTCTTCTTCTTTTATATCAGACGATAAGCCGTCGAATTCAAATTCAACATCAACTAATTTAGGGTCTATCATTTTGCTGCCTCTATAATCTCTGATTCGGTTTTTGGTAAATCCTGAACCTTAATTACTTTTCCTTTAGACAGAATAACCAACGCAGGGAGACCGTTCTCGGTTGCTTTATCTATTGCGTCTTTTAGATTCTTGGGTATTTGCCCTGTTCCCGTAACAACGTCTTTGTCAAAAATCCTAGTTTGTAAACCGTCTGCTTGCAGCTTGCCCAACGCCCCTGTGACGTATGGTTCTGGTATAGTATGTGAGGATTCATACACAACACATGCTGTGTCTGGTGTTGAAAAGGAGTCAATGTTTAGTTTCCACTCCCCTTCCAAAAATACTACAAGAAGTAAAATTATGCAAACTGTATTTACTACATTCTTCATATTATACTCCATCCAAAAGTTTTGAGTCTGGATGACCTTGGAGCGACGGTTTTAGAGGAGTCGTCGCGCTGACAGTGAGTTTGCCAACCTCGGCTAAGGTCAGACTATCCATTTTTTCTCTTTCGACACCGCATACAGCCAGATAGTCTTGAAGCTGTATCAGGCACTCGTACAGGTCTTTTCTGTCATCAGGGCTTGCGCTTTTTGCTTTTGTCTTAAACTTAAAAATGCTTAAAAACCCTGGAATCCACCGCCACAAGAAGGAAAGGCTTTCTCTGTTATTAAAAATAAGCAAAACCACAACACCAATAATAACAAGAGCCTTGTTTTGTGTAATAAAATCAATCATTATTTTTTATCCTAATGTCAAATGTTAGAGGCCACAGTTTAACCAGCTTGAACCTAAGCCCGTTTGAGTCAACTTTTTCTGTCAAAGAGTTCAGTTTGCTAATTAAATCTCTGGCGTTTTTGATTATTGAAAATAAACGTCTTTCTTCATCTCTATTTATAGGCATGTACCCTTCTCCGTATTATACACCATTAAGTATCTTGCCATATAAAGAGTGAAGGTCAAAAAAAACCCATCTACCGTGATGGTTCAGACTACGAATACTAGACTCAGGGCATTCATTTATGTCTCTAAGATAGTCTATGATTTCTTCCCAGGTCTGGAAAATCATGTTGTGTGAGGAACCCATCATTCCAAGAAGCCAGTCAGGGGTATTTGATTTACCCTGCTTCATTCTGACTATTATAGGTTTCTTCTGCCTGTTAGCGGTTACTATTTCTTCGTAGGTTCCGCAGGCATGAACGTCGAGGTCTATGTTCGCTATGATAAAATCAGATATGTCAACCATTCTCAGGTCAACATTCCTAATCTCTTTCATTTCCTCTACGGCAGAGTTGTAGGCACCAGCATTTTTATACTTCTGCCTTCTGTTCCTAGAGTCCTCGCTCTCGTCGGCTATAGGTATAGCTTTATTGCATGGATTAAAAACAACCACGCCCAATTTATTCAACTCTGGCTCTAGTTGCTCTCGCCATTCAACGCCACCATCTTCAACTCTATCCATCGCTCCGACTAGATAGGTTCTCATTCCAAAAAGTCTATTCATATATTATGATAGCATGATGCGTTAATTTGTCAATCACTTCTAGTGGAGGCGGCGGGAATTGAACCCGCGTCCCGCGACATTTTCATGAAAACTTCTACGCACATAGTCGATTGTTTAATTCTCGCTCGCGTGGACTCCAATCGACAGGATGCCACCCGCGCTAGCCGGAAACTAATTTAACCCGAAGCGTGTCCAGCAATGACTTCGGGCGATTCGGAATTGGTGACTGGCTTTCGGGACTCTCCGACGAAATCCATCAGCCAGAGCCGCCTTTATTTAAGCAGCTAGTGCGAAGTTACCTTCGGCAAATAAAATATGCGGTCAGCTTTTAACGTGGCCTACTGACCAACCACGGTACGCCACTCTCACTTCAAGCTATCCGGTCGAACCCATTTCGCCCCCATTTATTTCATCGTTTGTCTCCATCTCCACCTAATTTATTCCGCATCTGACGGTCAGTTAGCTTATCCACATTACTTAAAGCTACTTCGCCAAGGCTAACACCCAATTCGGATGCAATGGCTGCGACATACCACAGAAC
>CEUX01032315.1_pt1 | contig 34792 bp, 39 predicted proteins | sample 531361 | NCBI WGS metagenome assembly CEUX01 (sample SAMEA2622736, study PRJEB7988) | marine metagenome | isolation source: saline water (ENVO:00002010), including
TTTTTTTGATAACTAGACGCAGAAATGGGGAATATTCACTAAACTAATTGTAAATATTCCCCACTTTTAATTATCCAGGAAAACCGTATTTTTTGCGCATCCACTTTGGGGCAGGTAACTTTGTACCTATTACGTTAATCCAAAGTTTTGCAACTAGGAATTGAATTTTATCAAACATCAGTGGCTTGTGACCAATTTACAGTCTGATTACTGCGTCCAAAATCATTCCAATCCGTCTGTGTCTTCAACCATGCATATAAAGCTGGCCTCAAATCGCCGCTTGTATTTCCTGCATTTAGATAATTAGCAGCTCTGTCATGTGGAGTAGATTCTCCAGCAGCTCCAGAAAGTCCGCCAGCCATTAGAGGGTGGAAGGTAATGTTTTTTGCAGTAGCCTCCTTGCTTCTCCAAGAGGCGTCTTTATAGCCGCCTAACGTAAACCTTAAATCAATTTCTCCACCATTAAATCCGCCTTGTATGCTTTCGATCTTCCAGTAGGATATATCCAAGCCTGCGTCACCTGTAATTGTATATTGTACTGCCATATCGTATATTACACTTTTTTTTAAAAAAATCTACTTTTTATCTTTTAGAAATCGTCTTCTAATGCAGACTGGTCTTGATAATCAATTACTCGAGTCTCAAAAAAGTTTTTTTGTTTTTTAAGGTCTATAATTTCACTCAACCAAGGAAAGGGGTTTGCATCGCTTTCGTATCTAAACTCCATGCCCAATGCTTCTAGTCTCCTATTGGCGATAAATTGCATATAACTAACAAACATAGTTGAATTTAACCCTAAAATTCCTCTCGGCAAAACATCTTCTGCATATTTAATTTCTAATTCAACAGCTTTTTTCATAATGTCTGTCAACTCTTTTTCGAGAGACTTTGTCCATGCAGAAGGATACTGTTCTTTTAATTTATTGAGAAGGTTTGTGCCAAATTTAATATGTAAACTCTCATCTCTTAGGGTATATTGTATCTGTTCGGCTATTCCTGGAATTTTGTCAGATAAAGCTAATAGCATCGCAAACCCACTAAAAAAGAAAGTCCCTTCACAAATTATCCAATATGTAAATGCAGCTTTAATAAGCTCTTTTTTGCCTTCAAGGTTTTGAGTTGAAAATCCTTGTCTATTAAGATCGCTGGTTACAGACATTAAAAACTCATCTTTTTCTTTTATAGACGGAACACTTCTATATGCTTCATAAACCTCTTTTATATCTAAGCTTAAGCTATCACAGATATAAACAATAGTATGATTGTGTAGGCACTCTTCATACATTTGTCTGGCCATGTATTGCCTGCATTCTGGATCAGTTACGAATTTGGCTAGCGCCATTAAATTGTTTGCCACTAAAGATTCGCTACCCGCGAAAAACCCTAAACATCTTTTGATTACTAATCTCTCATCTTCACTTAAGTCAGATTTTAGGCTTTTCCAGTTTTGTACATCTTTAACCATTGGGACCTCTGTGGGAACCCAATTATTTTTAATTGCTTGCTCGTAAAGCTCCCAAGCCCACTTATGCTTATGCGGTAAAATTTGATTAACTCCCGCTGTCTCTTTATCTAAAAGGTTTCCAGTTTTCATATTGATTTTAAAATTTTAATTGCCAGAGCTGCCAAAACCACCGTCTCCCCTATGGGTTCCGTTCAACTCTTTTACTTCTTGCCACTCTACATCGTGACATTTTTCTATAATAATTTGAGCTATTCTATCTCCTTTTCTGTAAGCAAAATTTTTGCCTCCTAAATTCACTAAAAGAGCGCAAATTTCTCCTCTGTATCCTGAGTCTATGACACCAGCTAGCACATCTATTCCATGATTAAGCGCTAAACCTGATCTTGGGGCAATTCTTCCATAATATCCGTGGGGAATAGATATGCTTATGCCTATATTGACTAATTTTCTTTCGTCAGACTTAATCACATCGTGACCAATGGCATACAAATCATAACCTGCATCTGCAAAACTATTCCTAGAAGGAATATAAGCATCTTCGTGGAGTTTTTTTATTTCTACATTCATAAGCGTAAAAATAGATTACACTTATTATTGACAAGCCTCACACTCTTCACCGTTGCGCATAGCTTCTATCGAACACGCTTGAATCTCTTCTTGCGTATATTCTTTTTTATTAGAGGAAACAGTAGATTTTTCAATAGTGCTTGCCGCAGTGCTTCTTAGGTAATAAGTCGTCTTAAGTCCAGACTTCCATGCGTGCATATACATATTATTTAAAAACTTTAAGCTTGTCTTATTATTATATAAGTTCAAGCTCTGGCCTTGATCTATCCATTTTTGCCTTGCGGCGGCGCAATCAATCAATTTCAATTGATCTTGTTGAAATGCAGTTTTATACTTTTGTTTAATTTTATCTGGGATGGTGTTTTCTAATTTAGACAAATCTCCATCAACAGATTTAATCGCATCTACAAAATACTGACTCCATAACCCAGCTTTTTTGATGTCTTCTACGAAATATTCATTAATTTGAGTAAACTCTCCAGAAAGAGTCGAATATACAAAAATTACGCCAAAATTTGGCTCTATTGATTGGGAGCAGCCACAGATATATGAAATTGTTGCAGTCGGCGCAATTGCCATTGTGTTGCTGTTTCTCATGCCGTGCTCAGAAATATGCTTTCTTACAATATCCCAATCTAGTGTGCTCGTTGGCTTTACTCTTTGCCCCCTCGTTTTAAATAAATTTTTATATGTGTCTATTGGTAATATGCCTTGATCCCACAAAGAGTCTTTATATGTGGAATATTTGCCTCTTTCTTTAGCTAGTTTGCTTGAAGCTAGAATTGCACCATAGCTAATATGCTCATAAATTTTATCTGACCATTCAACAGCTTCATCGCTAGAATAATCTACGTCAAGCGCATAAAAAACGTCATGCCAGCCCATACTACCTAACCCAACTGGGCGATGACGAACATTTGCATTTTCAGATTCCTTGGTTGGGTAAAAGTTTATATCAACGACATTATCTAGCATTCGCATTCCAATCTCTGCAGTGGCGCGAATTTTGTCAAAGTCTAAAGTTCTTTTTTTGAGATGATTTTTTAAATTAATTGACGCCAAGTTGCATACGGCAGTTTCTCCATACTCTTCTACTTCTCTCAAGTTTCCCTCTTTGTATTTTGTCGGTTTTGTATGCAAGAGAATTTCAGTGCACAAATTGCTAGAGTGTACAGTTCCTACGTGTTGGTTAGAATATCTAATATTTGATGGATCTTTAAATGTGATCCATGGATGGCCAGTCTCAAACAAAGCTTTGAGCATTTTTTTCCAAAGATCTTTTGCTTTAACTTCCTTGAATACTCTAAGCTCGCCAGCCTTGCCTTTTTCTACGTACTCCCAATATTTATCTTCAAACTCTTTGCCGTAAATTTCATGTAATTCTGGCGTCTCATTGGGGCTAAATAGGTACCAATCTTCATCTTTTTCTACTTGCTTTAAAAATAAGTCAGGAATCCAATTGGCTGTATTCATATCGTGAGCGCGCATTCTTTCATCGCCAACATTCTTTCTGAGCTCAAGGAAATCCTCTATATCTGAATGCCAAGTCTCTAGATAGGCGCATCCAGCCCCTTTTCTTTTGCCTCCTTGGTTTACTGCAACAAGCATGTCTCCATAAAGTTTCCAGAAATATACTGGCCCTTGGTTTTCACCATTAGTACCTTTAATATAAGAACCTCTACCTCTGTACGGTGTTATGTCCATACCTAAGCCGCCTGCAAATTTACTTTTGCGCGCCTCTTGCCAAAGGCCATCAAATATTCCATCAATAGAGTCTTCAAACGTATTTAAATAACATGAAGATAATTGTGGGTGCACCGTGCCGCTATTGAATAACGTTGGAGTGCTCGACATTAGGTCAAAAGAGGAGAGCGTGTTATAGAATTTGATGGCCCAATCCTCTTTATTTTCTTTTTCTGCTAAAGCTAAACCCATGGCAACTCTCATAAAAAAACCTTGAGGACTTTCCATTCTGCGGCCATCAATATGAAGTAAATATCTATCATAGATAGTTTGAATGCCTAAATACTTCCATTTTAAATCTCTGTTTGTATCAATCGCTTCGGATAGCTTTTTTAAATCAAATTCTTCTGTTAGTTTTTGATCAAGGATACCTTCTTTTACCAACTTTTTAAGATTAACAATAAAGGACTTATGGTACTGTAGCTCAAAACTTTCGCTATATACGCTTTCTCCAAAAACTTCTTTATAAATTGTATTTAGCAATAGGCGTGCCGCGACATAATTGTAGCTGGGGTCTTTTTCTATTTTTGAACTTGCAGAGGAAATGAGTGATTTGTCTATCTCTGAGGTTTTTACTTTGTCGTAAAGTTTTATTTTTGCATCTAAAACTATTTCGCTTGCTGAAACATTTTCTAAATTTTGACAGGCTCTTTCTGCCGACCTGTTTATCTTTTCTACTTCGAATGGTACTAATCTATTGTTGCGTTTTTTTACGTTGATGTTCATAGGTTTCAATATTTACACTTACAATTTCAGCTAAATGCAGATACATATCATACACAAAACAAAAAGCAAAGTCAACATATTTATGCTGTAGAAAGCATAATTATTGCGTCATCATGAATAAATTCTTTTGATGCATCTAAATTTAAATAATTTATTTTAAAGTTTTTAAAATTTTTATTTAGATGTTTTATGAAACTTTCAAAACCGTCACAAATTTCTGTGCCATATCTTAGCTTGGTTTTTGGAAATGCTTGACTGATAGCTATTTTACCCCCCGCCTTAAGAATACTTTGGCAGTTTTCAAAAGACGATGGTAACTGTTTTAGTATGTACCAAAGTAATTGATTTAGAATCACTACGTCATATGTTGACTCCATTTTTTCAAAAGGCAATACATCCCTAATATCTGCACATATAAAACTTAAATCAGGAAAAAGCTTACGCGCTTTTTCTATAGCAACATCACTAATATCCATTCCTGTTACATCAATTTTAGGGAAAGCGTCTTGAAGTGTTTTTGTTGTGTAACCTAATCCACATCCTATTTCAAGTATCGAAGTGGGGCTAATAACGTTTAGCTGCTCAATCAACCTTTTACGACTAGATTTATAATAACAAGTTATTTCTTGATCTGTCGTCGCTGATTGGTCCCATGGATCAGAGTCATTTTTATACAAGCCATTAAAGTCGCCTACAAATTCTAAATTGCCATCAACTTCTTTAAAAACGTAGTCACCGCGTACATGTGAGCTTTTCATTTTAGTCATATAGTTTTAAGTGTTAAAAGATAAAATTTTTTCTGCTAAGTATTCAATGGGATCGACTTTAGCATCAAAACAAAATTTGTCTTTATGATCTTGATACAGCTTTTTGTCAGAAATTTCATATTTTTTATTTTTAAAGAAATTAGTAATCTCATCTGTTCCACATTCGTGCCCAACCCATGAGTAATAAGTTTGCCCATTTATAACCCATTCTGGATCCCAATTTGACGCAGCACCAGTGCCTATGTGTACAAATGGCGTATCGAAAAAACCAAACTCCACCCCAACTGCAGAAGCGTGCGCTATACCGCAAGCTGCATATTTGTAAGCCCAGTGACTATCAATTGGATCTAAAACTGGAGCAGAAACTTCTGCTAGCTCGTACGACCATTTGTTGTTGATTGCTTGAGCTTTGTGCCTTTTATATTCGTTTGGATGTAATTTGATTATAGTATTTCCTAAGTTGCAAACTTCCTTGTATATATTTAATAACTCTTTCTTAGTGACTCCGTATCTTGGGTTCAAGTTTTCACCTCCAGATACTAAAAGCATATCTGGTAACCAAATAAATATATCTTTGTTTGGGTTAAGATTATATTTTTCGCAAAAATCTTGCCTACTTAATTTAGTTGGTAAACATCTTTCACATAATCCATGTAGCCAGGGGTTGATTTTAATTTTTTTAACATTTTTAAATTCTGGCTTGTGATTCTCAATGAATAATTCATGTATCGGCCCAAGCATGGCTAAATACTCTGGGTTGCATTTAATCCAAACTTCTCCAAATACTCCATGTGGCAGCTGTATTGTGGTAGAGCCTAAATTAGCTGAAATTTCTGACTGCCATGAGTGCTCCCATTTTACTCCTCCTAAAACTAAAACTTTAGGCTTATAATGAAAAAATATTTCTCTAGCTCTTGCTGTATCTGCTAAAACTACATCTTCCGAAAAATCTTTAAAAAGAGAAAATTGCTTCTCAGACATTCCGTAATTAGTGTTGCCTATGACTAATAGCGTATTAACTTTTTTATTCAATTCCTCTTTGAGCGCGAAATACTTATGCATAGACGATGAATGCACCCAGCCAAAATATAAAATAATGTCGTATGATTTTTTCATTTATTTTCTTGAACGGTTTTTACAATGCACTTTACTAACTTATCAATAACTTCAGTTGTGTGACTCATTGAGAATTGAATAATTCTGTTAGAATTAATAAATACTCCATTTAATTTTAGTTTGTTATAAAAAGAGTTTTGATCTTGCGTCTCTAACAAGTCCCTATCTTTTTTGCTTTTGATATATTTATTTGTAAAAACAAGCCTATTAACTGGACCACACCCTATTGCTTGCATATTAACCTCTTGCTCCCCAAAAAAACGATTTAATCTTTCTCTAAATAGTGAGCCTACAAAATCTAAATTTGGATATCTTATATATTTTTTATTAATTATTGTATCAAGTATGAGTTTGGCTGCATACATGCTTAGAGGATTGGCTGAGAAAGTGCCACCGTAAAAAACATTTTTAGTTTTTGCAATTTGACTACTGGCTCCCACTACCCCTATTGGAAATCCGCCACCCAAAACTTTTCCGTAAGTTACTATGTCTGGCTTAATATTAAAAATACCGCATCCGCCTGTTGCAGCGACTCTAAAGCCAGTCATAACTTCATCGACTATTAACAAAACACCTTTTTGCTTGCAATGTTTTTGTAGCTTTTGTAAAAAAGAGCCGACATCGCCTCTAGGATTTGACCCTTGCGTCGGCTCTATGATTACTGCGGCAAAATCTTTGGTTATTTTGTCAAAGCAACTATCTTCATTGTAAGGTAGAGTTTTGAACAAATTATTTGTTTCATCTGGGACTCCTTCACTTTCTATCAAGCCGTCTATTCCTCCGTGCCAACCGCCATAAAATTTTCCTATTAGACTTTTCCCTGTGTACGCTCTTGCTAATCTAATAGCTCTCATATTAGCTTCGGTGCCTGTACTGCAAAATATATACTGGTTATTTAAGTCGGGATTTATATAAGTTTTTAATAAAAACTCAACCTCTTCAACGTAAGAATTTGGAACGGTATATATCGTGCCCTTCTTAACCTGTTGACTGATCTTTTTTGCTAGCCTATTGCCATGACCTATAATCTGGGCTCCAGAACCCATGGTGCAATCAATGAGTATTTTATCATTTTGATCTTGAAGATAACAGTTCCATGCTTTTTTTATGACCATAATTTTGCGTGTTCGCCGCCTAAAAGCGTGCCTTGAGCGTTGCAGCTCTCACATGGAGTTAGGCATCTTTTTCCTTTAATTAAGTTTTGTCTATACTCCATTAATTTTTTACTTTTCCAAAGTTCGAAAATTGGCGTTTTATTAATATTGCCAAAAGTAACTGTTTTGTTAAAAACATCATGAGGGCAAAGTAAAACGTCCCCGTTTAAGTCTAATAATATAGTGTAAGATGGGTAATAGCAAGGATTGTTTTTATAGTGTATATTTTTATCGTCTAATGACCCTGATCTGTTGGTGTACATAAGCCCAAAGCCTTCGTCTTCAGTATACCATCTGTCTCTTAGTGAATACAAACTTGGATCAACTCCACATTCTTTTGTTAATAAATTTTCAAAATGTAATATTTGCTCTGGCCCATCATACATGCTTATAACCAGCTGGTTTAACCCTGCGTCATATAGTCTTTCAATAACTTTTGGTTTTAGTTTGTCACCATTAGTTGTTATTTCTATTTTAATTCCTCTATCTGTAAATTCCTTGACTATTTCATGAATATGTCTAGTAAGTAAAGGTTCACCAGTGCCGCTAATATTTACTATACCTCTAAATCCTAATTTTTTTACCTCACTTGCAATAAATTCAGCTTGAGATACTTCCATGTGAATATTCGCTTGCGGGTATCCTTGGCTACGTGGACAAAAGACGCATCTCCTATTGCAAACTTCATTAATGTTTAATTCTATCCAATTAAATAACGGAAAATTATCTATAACTACAATGTCATTAATGAAGTCTTGTTTTCTTTTTAAATTTTTCTTTATAGCTTCAACACTCATTATAAACTTTTAATAATTAGATTACTGGGATGCTTAAAGCCGCCTTGGCTATCAACTTGTTTATCTATAGTATCGGGAAAGTAAAACAAATGACTTTCTCCTAAACTATTAAGAACATCATGAGAGGCTCTTTCGTTCTCTCTCCATGGATGTATTACTTCTTTGCTAGAGTCTTTATAATCTCTTATTGGCACAAACGTTGTGTCTATAGACACTCTATGGCTCGAGTCTGGCTCTCGATGCGACGCATGCAACGTTGCAAAATCAGCTAGTATTAAATGTCCTTTTTCTGGTACAAAATCTATCTTTTTGTACCTGCTGGCTATTTCAGCACCATCTGCGTAACTAGGTAGCGGCCCTAGCCAATCGTCCTCAAAATTTTCGGGAGGCTCGTAGTAGGTAACATGATTATTATCTGTGTCGCCAAATATTGGTATCATTACGGTTATACTGTCTGCCGATTCTCCAGCCCAACTATCAGAGTGGATATGTTCAGTTGGATGGTGGCGCTTCATGTTTTCCTCGTTTACCTTATTAAATTTTATCCTTAAATTAAGTGGTACGTGCCAGCTTGTAATTAAACTATTAATTCCTAATCCATTAATAACTTTTGCAAATGCCTGTATCATAGAGTTGTATTCTAGTACAGTATGTCGTTTTGATACTATCATCCCATTAGGCGTAACATTAAGAATCTCCTTTTGTTTTTCATGGAATGTTTGTAGTAGCTCTTCTTCATCAAGTATTAGTGGATTGCCTGGTATACACTTACTCATGTATACTGCGGCAGTGTGTTTCATATGCTCCCAGTCATTATCTGGAATTTTATAACTTAAGATAAGTGGGCTTGGACGAGAGCATTCAAGATTACTTGTAATGTCGTCAAAAAGTTTAATTCGATTTTTAAGACTCATTTTTAATATCTTTTTGAAATCCAGTATTTTCTCTAATTATATCTTCAAATATTGGATGATTAAAATAAAATTCATAACATACCGTATCCTCTAAAGCTTCAAACTGATGGTATTCGGGTGGTGCCACCTCAGTGTAGTCTAAATTATTTAAAATAGTTTCATCAACTAATCCATAATCGTTTTTCCAAGTTTTTATCAAAAGCTTACCACTTTCTACAAAAAAACCATTAAATTTATAATTGTGTTTATGTTTGCTGCAAACCCCTCCAGCTTTTATAGATAATCTATGTAAAGAAAAATTTTCTGTTTTTCTAATTTGAGTGGTACTTCCCCAAACTTTTCCTTGTTTTAAACTCATGTTTCTGAGTCAGTTGGGCTGCTCAACCAATCTTTTATATCTACCTTTGGCTCCCATCCTAGCAATTCTTTAGCTTTAGAATTATCTGCGAGCGTCTCTTTAGGCTCTAAACGATCTCCAATATATTCTTTTTCTCCGCCAATAATGTCAGCAATTTCATTCATTGAATAGTTTTTACCTTTGCCGATATTTATTACCTCGCCTTTTCCTACTTTTTTACTGGTAGATGCTAAAATATTTGCCTCTGCAACATCACCAACATAGGTAAAGTCTCTGCGCTGCTCTCCGTCATTCGTCACTGTTAGTTTAGAGCCCTCTTGTTTTTGCTTTAAAAATATTCCAACGGCGGTAGAGTATGCACCTCCAACTACTTGACCTTCGCCATAGACATTAAAATATCTTAAACTCACAGTTTCTAAGCCATAGCATATTGAAAATACAGAGCAGTATTGCTCACCAATAAGTTTTTGTAGGCCATATGGACTCATTGGGCCTGTTGGCATTGATTCATTTAAGGGCATGCTTTTTTGGTCTCCATAAGCAGACGATGATGCACTGTAGACTACTCTGCGGACGCCACTATCTCGTGCAGACAATAAAATGTTAAGAGTCCCATCCACATTCGCTTTATGATATTTTTGAGGGTTTTCTATGGATGGTTGTACTCTTGCTAATGCAGCACAATGAAAAACAGTATCGACCCCTTCCATGGCTTCACATAACGAGAGACGACTGGACCTTTCTCCAATATCAAGGCTGATTACCTTAGCTCTTGGATCAGCTTTGCTGCTGCCTGAAGAAAAATTGTCAACAATGATGACCTCGTCTCCAGAGTCTAGAAGCTTATTTACTATGTGGCCTCCGATAAAGCCTGCGCCGCCTGTTACTATGTGTTTTTTCATTTTCTTGCTAATATTCGCTGCGTATTTCCCCCTACAGTATTAAATAATACTGAAAAGCCAGCCTCTTTCAACATAAATTTTAAATCATCCAATCTAAAAGAAGTGCAATGCGCATATCTTACAACTGGATCTTCAACAGATTCTAAAGGTATCTCAATATGAAAGTATGATTCTTTGCAAAGATTGTTATAAATTTTACGTAATGTATTTAGTGGATCTGGTAAATGTTCAAAAACATGATAGGCAACAACTAAGCTTTTTTCTTTGAGGTCGATATCTTCTTGCGAGCTTAAGTCATGCACTTCACAGTTGTATCCAAGGCATTGCGAAGCCAACACATTAGCCTTAACTATGTCATAACCAATACAATTGCTAAAATACTGTTTGTAAAATTCTAACAACCTTGGAGACCTAAAGCCTAGCTCAATAAAATTGTCTAAACTATCAAAAATATCAAAGTCCATCAACTCTTGGATTCTAACAATATCATTTGATGGTAAGTCTTGGCTATCCTTAGTTATCTGGTTTAAGTTTTCCTCTATAGATTTTTCTGGATCTAAGCTTAAACCCCTCGACGCTTGAAGGTCGGCATATAGTTGGTCGTCTTTTTTTTGAAAACAAGTTCTCTCTCCAAAGTCATATTTTATAACTTTTTTATCGAACTGATCTGCAGTTCTCACTTTACCCCAATTATCTAAACCTTTGACTCCGTCGGCCGAATAAAGTCTATTTATTTCTTTTTTTAGTTCTTCTTTCAGATTGTTCATAATTAATTGCTTTAAATTTAGATCTCATAATTTTAAGATCGTTGTGATCATCTATGTCGAGCGCATATTCACTATCAACAACATATGACATTATATTATCACCAGTCATACTGCTTTTGTCTAAAATAGTTTTTACTTTAACAACATCTACGGTTCCTGTCTGCAGGTATGTTTTAGGAAGTAATTGTCGTGGCGCATTAAATGGTTCCTTTAACCCTGGTAAATTCAAAATAGGTTTTAACTTGCTTTGTTCATCTATGTTCCACATTTTATAAGGCGTTACGGCTCCGACGCATTCAGTTACGCACCTTAAGCTTTCTGAGTCCGATTGAGCCAACATTTTGACGCATTTATCTATAATTCCTGAAGGTCTATGTGGAGAAGTTGGCCTAAGATGCACAATTATTTCTGGATAATATTTGTAAATCTTTTCAAACTCATCAACTGCATGTCTTATTGTGTCGTAATCTGTTGCATGATCTCCTGAAACATGAGCAGGTCTTTTGAATGGCACGCATGCGCCATATTTTTTTGATATAGATGATATTTTTGCGCTGTCAGTCGTAACTATGATTTTATCTACTAACTGCGATTCTTTAGCGCATAATATACTGTAAGCAATCAAAGGCTTTTTATTTATTACTTTAATGTTTTTGTTTTTAATTCCCTTGCTGCCTGCTCGAGCTGGTATAATAGCTAGCACTTTAATTTTTTTCATAGTCCTTTTGCTAAGTAACCTCCATCAACGTATATGTCTTGCCCAGTAATGTAAGATGAAGCTTTTGATAATAAAAAAACAGCAGCTCCTAGTAAATCCTCTGGATTTCCCCATCTACCTAATATAGTTCTTTTCTCTATCTCTTGTCTATGGTTAGCCCAGCCTTTTTTTGTCATATTTGTTTTTATATAACCAGGGCCTATGTTATTAACTCTTATGTTGTATTTACCTAAATCTACTGCAAGAGACTTAGTAAGTTGTTTTAAGCCGCCTTTTGTTGCTACATATGCTGGGTTATTAGGAAATCCTAATTCTGAGTTGAGACTTGTTATGTTAATAATTGAACCGCCAGTATTTTTCATATGTTTTGCAACTTTTCTGGATAGTTCGTATGGAGCTTTTAAGTTAACTTTGTATGTGATTTCCCAATCTTCATCTTTGTAATCTAAGACATTATTTCCATATGTCACTCCAGCACAATTAACTAAACCATTTATTTGCCCGTTAACTTTTAACGCATTCTGTACGACACGATTTAAGTCTTCGTCCTTAGTAACATCATATTTTGGCAAATCACAATCTATAATGTTAGCGCCTAATTCTTGAAGTTTTTTTGAAATAGCTGAACCGTTGCCTCCGCTAGAGCCAGTCACTATGATAACTAAATCTTTTACTTCAAACATTTGTGGAGACTGGGCGGTATTTAATTTCCTCGACTAACTCTATCAATGTTCCATCTGAGTCCCTACAAAAACAAACTTTTGCATTGTTGTCTGCAGATTTTTTTGGGCTATCAAGAAAATTTAAACCTAAGTCGATAAGATCTTCATATGTTTTGTCTAGATCGTCTACTGTTAATGCAAAGTGCGAACAGCCAACTCTTGTAATTTTGTCTTTATTATTTTCTACGCTTGGATGGGACAAATATTGTAACAATTCAACCATTCCTTCTTGGGATTTTAGTTTTATCGTTCTGACTTTAATGTTTTTAATGCCCGATAATGAATCAATAAAATCTCCTTCTTCTATTTGGTCCCAGACTACTTCAAACTTAAAATAGTCTCTGTAAAGCTTTAGTGATTGCTCTGCGTCTCTTACTGTAATTCCTACGTGTCGTAATTTTGTCATTTAATGTATAGATATTCTGTTTATTCTGGACTCGTCAATAATCATATCGTTGCTTAAAGAACTGGCATGCACAATATACTCGGCCACTTTGCTGGGATTCAAAAACGTTTCAAAGTTTTGGCGCGTATCTCTCGATCCCATATTTGTTTGGATTGAGCCTGGGCAATAAATTAGAGATTTGATGTTGTATTTTTTAAATGACTTTGAAAGCGATCTAGACATACCCAATAAAGCATGTTTCGAAATAGAGTAAGCACCTGAATCTGGACAGCCGTTATAACAAGATGAAGATCCTATATTTATAATTAGTCCGCCATCTCTGTTTTTCATTGACTCAGCGCATTTTCTAGATAAAATAAACGGAGCTGTGACGTTAACGCTCATTGTCTTGTCGTACTCTTCTAGGGTGACGTCTTCAATATCTTGTAGGCTCCAGGTCCCTGCGCAGTTTATTAATACATCGATTTCATTTAAAAAATCTTCTTGCGTAATTAGTGATATTTCTTCACGGCAGGAAAGGTCGCAGCGATAAATTTTAATAGTATTAGACCCGCCTGATTTGTCAGAAATCTGTTTAATTTTGTGATCGTCTGACTTTTTATTAAGTATACAAAATATATTTGCATCTAACTCATAAAGTTGTCTTACAAGCTCACTTCCTAATCCGCCTGCCGCGCCAGTGATTAGTACGTTTTTGTTTTTGTAAAAAGTATTCAAAGCTTATATAGTATCAGCTTTTCTAAGCTTTTTCAGTATAGGCTCTTCAGATGCAAAAACAATTTTTTCTCCAGTACCTAACATTTTTTGTATTTTTCTGATACCAGTGACAGCTCCAGCAACATTAGCAATTGAAGATGCTTGGTCTGAGCCGTAAGAAGATCTATCTTTTGTTATATGAAATTCAATATATTCCGCTTCAAGAGCGGTTGCTGAATATAGTGACATCATGCTACTGCTATGGTCTGAAAATCCAACTTTTAGATGTGGATAGCGTTGTTTTAGCGTTGTTATATATTTTAAATTAACTTCTTCAGCTGGAGTTGGGTAAGTGCTGGTGCAAGCAAGGACATACTCTACATTTTTTAGCAAGTTAATACTTTTGTCAATCTGCTGTTGTGTACTCATGCCTGTTGATAAAATTACAGGCTTATTAGTTTCATTTATAGCCGCAATAAACTCTTTATCTGTCAACATAGCAGAAGCTATTTTGTGGCGTTTTACATTCAAGTTCTCTTCTACTTCTGTTAAACTGTCTGTATCCCAGCAGGATATGCCGAAATCAACTTGTTTATCTGCACAATATTTTTCTAGCTCAACATACTGCTGTATCGTAAATTCTAGTCCCTCTTTTTGTTGTCGGGTTGTCGTTCCCCAGGGAGATTCTCTTGGCTTGTCTAATTCTTCTTTTGAGTAGACTTTATCAATATTTCTTTTTTGAAATTTTACTGCATCACAATTTGACGAAGACGCTAGGTCGATTAACTTTTTAGCTAAATCCATATCGCCATTATGGTTTATACCTATTTCTGCGCTAATAATTACGTCCTGTTTCATATCTTTGTATTATATCGCAAATGTTGTTTTAATCAAGTGGTTTTATTGACGAAGATAACAACATTAGTTCTCTGGACCATCTTAGAGTCTTATTTTTTGTCCTTACTGGTATAAACGGAGATGCTAGCATGCATAAATATTTTAAAAATTTAAACTTCCAAACTATCGGCAGTTGTCTAAATTTAGATGTTTTTATGTTTTTAAAACCACATAAGGTTTGCATTCTGTCTAATCTTACGGAGGTGAACGGGCTAACATGAGTATAGTCATCATAAAAAGTTTTATATTGCGACTCCCAATCTGGAGTCAAGGTTATTAAAGTGCCGCCTGGCTTGAGTATTCTAAATGATTCTGAAAAATATTTTTTAGGATCGTTTAGATGTTCTACAAAAGATTTACTGTAAATAAAGTCAAACGAATTATCATCGTAAGGCCAAGCGGAAGAATCTGCATTTAGCACTAAAATATCCATATCTGGTGATAGTTGTTTCGCTTGGTCATCAATATCTAAACCACTAACTTTCATACCTAGATTTTTAAATATTCGCAAAAATTCTCCACGACCAACTCCTGGCTCTAAAAGTGTTGCACCTTGTTTCATTTTATATTTATTATGCAAGTGACTCACAAATTTTTGAGGGTAGTTTGTGAAAGGTTTAACTTTTTTATTATAAACAGTATTTAGGTAATCAGTCATTATTATTTTGCGTATCTATAAAGTCGATTATTTTTTTTGACGAACTTCCAACTTCAAAAAGATAGTTTTTATGAACGTCGTCAAATTGACCGTCAAAATTATTATTGGTTAAATATTTTATTTTATCTTTAAGGTCGTTAGTTTTAGGTACATAGTCATAACTTTCGCAAAAGTCATAATTCATTAGTTCGTACGTCATATTTTTTGCATTAATTCTAATTTTTTCATCTATTAACCCGATATTTATAAATGGCGTCTTTTGCAAAACACACTCTACAATCGATGTGCTGTCAACCATAATTGCTAAATCACAGACCTCTATTAGCTCTGCTGATGTATGAGGAAACCAAGATTCGTCGTAAAAAACCCTGTCTGCATTACACTCTTGTGGAATTAAGTGTTTGAGTCTTGATTTAACTAAAACCTCAAAACCTAAAGATTTCAGTATTTTGTATATGTCATTAATTTCCTCAAAGCTTAACCCTCGTGGGTTCTTGGTCACCCACATATTATCTTGTTGGGAAACTGCTGGAAAGAAAAATAAAACTTTACTTTTTTCTGTTAGGTTGTATTTATTAATAATAGATTTTTTATCAAGAGCTACATCGTACTTTGGTGAACCTAAAAACATATTTTTAGGCGAAGTAATTTTTTCGTGTGTCCATTTAGTCTCAGAAATACGTTTGTCGCCCATAAATGAGATGCACTTTTCAATAAACCATTTAGACGGGAATATAACATTTTTTACATAACTTTCATAATAATCATAATTATGCATGTAATCAAATTGCGAAGTCAGAACGTACACATCGTTCTCTTGATATAATTTTAATTGTGATATTGACTTGGGTTCTATGCATATTATGGTTTGGCCTTGTTCAGCAAAGTCATCTAAATGTATTTTTTTTACTTTATTCGCCTTGCAGATTTTATTTAAATATTTGTCATGTCTGCCAGGGCAATTATATTTAAAGCTAAAATAAATTAAAAAGTAGCAATCGATATTCTTACGAGAACACTCTTCTACAAGCGGTACAAAATAACGCAAGTGAGTCATTTGTCCTAGTAAGAAATATACTCTATCCATTATTTAAGATACTATTAAAAAACGACACGTATTCCATTGCAACGTCTTTTGGCTGTCTAATTTTTATTTCAATATCATTGTTAATTGTTAGGTTGTTTAATTTGTTTAACAAATCTTTTTCGTCTGAAAACAAAAAACTTTCGTTGGTTACAATTTCTTTGTGCCCTCCACTATTTAGCGCTAAACATTGCAATCCGCAACTTACTGCTTCAATTAATGAATTGGAGCAAGGGTCATTTTGGCTAGCTGTTATAAACACATGGGATTTTCTCAATAAATTAGCTAAGTCTTTTGAGTCAAGTGGTCCCAGATTTTTTATGTTTTTAAAATTTATGGGTGATCTGCCCGCAAAATAATATTCATATTTTTCAAAGTCTAAATTTCTATCTAAATATTCATAATAACTAAATCCTTTTTTAGGATGGTCAGACCAAGAGCTAGAAAATAAAATAGTTTTTTCGGCTTTGTTGTTTTTATTTTTTTCGGGGAAGAAAATTTTATCATCCGCACAATTTTGTATTGTAGCGTTCAAAGCGTTTGGTTGAAGGCCCATCTCTAAATTTTTATCTTTTGACCACTCGCTCTGATATATTGTAGCATCTGCAAATGTTTCATTTGCAAAATAAACTTGCTGGTCTCTTGGGTCGCTAAGATCGTTGTATAGACGCATTGGGCCATCGATTCTGTGTATGAATTTTGCTTTTGGAAAAGATTTTTTATAAGAAGCGACATTTTGTAAAAAATGATGACTGTTAAACAAAAATATGTCTGCTTCACTTGGTTCCGAAGTTAAGAGATTCATTGAATCAAACTGCTTTTTAAGCATTTTTAGGAACTGATTCCCACCTCCAGTTGGTTGATTTAAAATTTCAAATACAATAAAAATTTTCATAGTCTGGAAAATAGGTTGTCATAATTTTTTATATGATTTTTTATTTCAAATTTTTTCATTTTATCTTTAATCTCAGCCACACTAATTGACCTTGGAATTTTAGCCTTTTTAATATCGTTAAAGTTTATAATGCATTCATCTGGTAGCACGTCTCTGGCCATGCCTACGTCTGTAGAGACAATTGGGGTTCCACAAGCGGGAGCTTCGAAAAGCGCTTGTGGACCCCCTTCTTGCCTGGACATAACTGCGTACAGATCACAAATAGAATATAATTGATTTAGCTTATGCGCGTTCACTAACTCAAAATAAGTATAACGAATATTAGCTTCTTTGAGTCTATTAATCAAATAATTTCTGCGCCAGCCTGCCAACAAAACATGAACTGCATCGTGATTAAAGCTAGAAACATAATCAAAAAATAAATCTGGGCCTTTTTCTAGTTTTGGGTTGTTTGGATTTGCTCCTTCAGAATCTCTTTGGAATGATCCGATTACGAAGTCTTGCGCGCCAAAATCGCTGGCATATTTTTCTCTTAAATAGTTTTTATCTAGTGGTTGCCAAGAGCTCTTGTCATACCAGTATCCTATTACATAAATAGGTTTATTAGTAAACTGCTGTATAAAAATTTTAGTTTTTTCGCATGGCGTATGGTATGCGTCTACGTATTCATCTCGTTCTTTAAAGTTATTTAGTCTTGCTTGGTCAAACTTTTCTGGCACTTCATGATGTATGGTGCAGAGAACTTTTCTACCTTTAAGTATGTGGGTGGGAATTGATTGCCAAACCCATGGCGACAAAAGCCAAATAACTTCAGAATTTATATCATTAAAATTTACATTATGACTAGAATGATTTTTGAATTCTATACCAATGCGATCAACAACCCAGCCTTCTCGGGGTGTTATGCATAAGATATTCATGCTATTTTTTAGAGACTAAAATGTTGTGATCTGCAAAATATAGAAAATCAATTTCAGTTCCTAAGAAACAATTTAGCGCATGCTCTGGCGTTTCGCATATTGGCTCTTTATCATTAAAACTTGTGTTTAGTAAGATAGGCGTACCAGATTTATCATGCCATTTTGAAAGTAGATTGTAGTACCACTTATTATCTTTTTCCGTTACTGTTTGTAGTCTTGCTGTTCGATCAAAATGCACAACTGCTGGAATTTTTTCGCAACATTCTTGTTTAATTGTAGAAACAAAACTCATGTAAGGGCTATCTACGTCATCTTCAAACCAATCAGAAACATATTGTCGCAAAACTGATGGCGCAAAAGGTCTAAACCATTGCCTATGTTTAACTTTTAGGTTTACTTTATCTTTCATGTCTTTTGACCTCGGGTCGGCCAAAATGCTTCTGTTCCCCAAAGCTCTTCGGCCAGATTCGGACCCGCCGTGAAAAATAGAAATTATTTTTTGTTCATTAAGTAAGTCTACGATTTTATCGTCATTACAGTCTGTATAAGTTATATCATCATTTGCTTGTAAGCAATTAAGGACTTGTTCTTTACTATATTTTCTACCTAGATATGGTGTTACATGATTTTCATCAATATCTCTTTTGTTGTCTAGAATTTGATACCATACATATTGTGCAGAGCCTATAGCTAAGCCTCCGTCATGAGGCGTAGCTGTTACATAAACGTTCTCTATGTTCGGGAACATTTTCTTAATTTTCCCCACAAAAACAGAATTAAGAACCACACCGCCAGACAAGCATAAATTTTTATATTTATATTTATCTATATATTTTTGCAAGGTCTCTTGTAGAAAAACTTCTGTTGCGGACTGCAGTCCAGCGGCTAAGTCAAACTTTTCTTGCTCATCTTTTTGAGCGATCTTAACCCATGGATCAAGATAAGGATGCACTGGGTTATCGTTTTTATTTGCTCCCGCGGGTTGATCGTGCGGTTTGTAGCAAGCTTTAGCTAAATCTTTTGTTAGCATTTTATAAAAATCTTTTTTATACTTTTCAGGGTCTCCTAATGCAGCCATTGCCATGACCGTGCCTGCTTGATGACCAGTTGGCCAACCAGACTGTAGATTGAAAATGTATCTGGTGCATCTTGTCCATACAGCTCCTACATTTATCTTTTCTGATGGTACAACATCTAGTTCGTGAATTTTATTATCTTTACCAGACCAAACCGTAAAAGAGGAAGAAAGTCCACTTTGCGTTTCGATACCGCCTCCATCTATAGTGAATATCAAAGACTCATCAAATGGACTAGAAAAGAACGCGTTAGCCGCATGAGCTTGATGATGACCAATTACATGCAAAAAAGGAGCAGCCCTATCAAAAGATAGATATTGCTGTGCAACTTTAATTGGGTAGCATGTTGAAAAATGAGAAATTTCTGCACTTTCTGGAACGTTGTTGAACAAAAGTTTTAAAGAGTCACCTCTTGGTTCTTTCTCTCTTATAAATCTTTCATACTCTTCATGTAAAATTGGCTGACCGTTCTTTAAAATACAATAAGAGCAGTCGTGTCCTGACCAAAAACCTGCTATATAACTATCTTTAGACATATGTTTTATCTATTCTATGTTTTCGTAGTCGTTTTCGCTACAACTTTCTGGCCTGATTGGATTTTTTAGCCAATTACCATCTTTATCTAGTGGTTTTTTCCAGCCAACAGGATTTGCGGTAAATTCAATTCCAAAAGGAACGTCTTTGTTAGAAGACGATTCGATTGCCTCTTCGTATTCCCAAATTTTGTAATATCTGAAATTATCTTCTTTTGGGGGCCAATAATCTCCGTACCTTTTATTTCCTCTTATTCTGGCGTTAGTGCCTCGTGCGTCTGTATATATTGCTGCTGAAACAGGGAAGATAGGCATGGTTAAATATACTGTTTTTCTTTTTTCTGTAAGTATATCGTTTACTTTTTGTAGCATTTTTGTTTCTGAGTCTTGCCCTCCTTCGTGGTTAGCGTTTCTAAGATTCCAAGGATATATTTCTTTTATAGTTTCTCTGCTGTACATTACATCTGCAGCTCCGTGTATTGGACTGTAAGATTTGCTATATACAAATTTAAATTCAGTTTGATTTTGTGGAAATAGGTAATTACCTTGGTCTAGTCTAATTTTTCTTTGCGCATCTAAACTTATGCATCCTATTTTATCATGATTTTTTTCAAAAAAATTCACGTAGTTTTCTAGCCATCCGCCTCTTACAAAAAATTGCATATCTGACTGAAGTGGAACTACGAAATCGCCATCGGTCTTTTCGCATATAGTATTAAGGCCTCGCGCAAATTCATTTGAAGGGTCTCTGGCTTCTTCTCTATGAACTTTTATACCTCTATCTCTTAATTGTTCTAAATACTCTTCCGTGCCCTTTTCTACGGAAGCATTGTCTACTACTAAAAATTCTTTATTATCATAATCTTCAGTACAATAAATTAAAGACTCAAGACAACTTTTTAAGTAGAAAAGTCTATTACAGTTTACTAAACCAAAACTAACTTTAGGTAAATTACTCATTGCTCAATAACCAATTATTAATAATTTCTGAAAAAATATCTTCTATCCCTTTTGTTACTGTCCATGCGGGGTAATCTTTTTTAATTTTATTTAAATTGCTGTAGTAAACAATATGGTCTCCTTGTCTGTTTTCATCTAATATTTCATATATCATCTTTTTACCACTTAAACTTTCAGCTAAAGAAAAAGATTCTAATATTGAAATAGAATTACCTTTGCCACCGCCAATGTTATATACGGCTCCTGATTTAGGGTTGTTTATAAAAAGTTTCATAAAAGACACTACATCTTCAGAGTGGATATTATCTCTAACCTGCTTACCTTTATATCCAAAAACTTTAAACTTTTTATTTTTAGCGTTACATTTTAATAAATAACTTAAGAATCCGTGAAGCTCTACTCCACTGTGGTTAGGTCCAGTCAAGCAGCCTCCTCTTAAGCAGCACGTTGGCATATTAAAATATCTTCCATACTCTTGGACTAAAATATCTGCAGATAGCTTAGAAGCGCCGTAAATAGAATGCTTTGAATGGTCTATTGGGAAATTTTCATCGATTCCGTCTTTGTAGTTATCATCATCGTAATCCCACCTTGTCTTGTGCTCTTTTAATTTAATGGTGTTGGGTCTGTCTCCATAAACTTTGTTTGTAGACATATGTATTAGTGGAGAATCTGGACAATAGTTTCTTGCTGCCTCTAGTATATTTAGTGTTCCAACAGCATTAATTTCAAAATCGTCGAATGGGATTTTTGCTGCTAAATCGTGGGAAGGTTGCGCGGCAGTATGGATAATTGCATTTGGTTTAATTTGTTTAAACAAATCAAGAATTTTATCTCTTTCTCTTATATCGCAACTATGATGATTAAAATTTTGTATACTATCTTTAAGTTTTTTAGTGATTTTTGAAGTATCTCCACTTTCGCCGAAAAGTTTTTTTCTTTGATTATTGTCCACGCCATGGATTTCGTATCCAAGTCTTGAAAAGTAGCGACAAACTTCGGAGCCTATAAGTCCTGACGAACCTGTTACTAGTAGTTTCATTGTATAATTTTGCTTATATTGTTGATAAAAACTGAGGCGTACCACTCTTGTGTATATTTTTGCATAAGCATCCAACCTCTATAAGAGACTTTTTCAAGTTCCTCGGGATTATCTAAATATCTTTTAAGTTTTTCAATAATTGTTTTATTGTCATCTTCAACATTTATTTCTATAACAAATTTTTTAAAAGTTTCTTGTTCTTCGTGTGGTATATCTGCTGCGATTGCTGTTCTGCATGCTGGTATTTCGACGTATTTGCCAAACCTGCTTTTTGGTGCTCCAGAACAAGTTACGCATATTTTTGCGGAGTTAATCGCTTTAGCGAAGTCTACTGCATACCTGTTTTCGTGCGCGTCACCTAAGACGTATCCTGGATGTTGATAAACTCCAACTTTATAATCGTCTGACATTTCTCTGAGAATATCTAACATTTTTTCTCGAAGTGGATAATGTCTTCCAAGTTTGCTTGTGACATGTATAGCGCCAACTAAAAGTATATCGTGAGTTTTTGGCAACTTATAATCTTTAAATATCGATCTGTCGGCGCAATGTGGTATATTGATAAATTTTACTGGTTTATTTAATTTAAAGTCTTTCCATTCTTCGTAGTCATTTTTGTGGTGACATATAACTATATCTGCTGCAGATTGGTTTATTTCTTTCGATGTCCACTCTTGGTCATACATCTCGTTATATCTTAAGCATTTTAAAAATTTTGAATCGGCAAATCCTGGTATGTCTAAAGGCTTATAGCCTACAATTAAATCAGGAGTAAAATTAATGTCATCTAAGTTTTCGTCAACAGTTTTTTTATTATCAAAACTTTCCCAATTAGGCCCTGTCCACAAAAAATTTTTCTTTGTTAACATTTTTTCTATTGCTTGCATCGAATGAAAGCGAACTCTTGACATTTTCTTTAAGAAATGTTCTTTATCACATAAAAAAGCTATTTTCATAAATATTTTGTTTTAAATTTTTCGTATAAACAGTTTGTATCATACTGTCTATCTTTATCAAAGTTAAATCTACGCCACATCTCGTTCCACAAATGTATAGTAAAACTTTTTGATAAATCAATATCACTGAATGTTTCATCAAACAACATTCCAACCTGCTCAAATCCTATGGGATTAAAAAGCTCTGGACTTTTTACATATTGAGTTAAATTCAAATTTTTAACAGCTTCACTGACAAGCCTTGGTCCAACAGTACCCCACTCTAAAGTTTGTTTATCTTGTTTTAAACAAAAATCGTAGCAATATTTTGAAAATTCGCTATCTGGTGTAGCTTTTATTATTCCTGATGTAATATGGATATTGCCATCTGCTGTTTTTTCGCTTGCAAACACAAAATCATCTTTAATGCTTATCGGCTTTAGACAAACCATATCTGTATCTGTCCACCAGTTGCCTTTAATTTCTAGTAACTTATATCTAAAGTAATTTGAAAATGCAGAATAGCTACCTTTACCTAGTCCAGCGTTGTAAGAGAAAATTTGATCTTTTGGTAGGATTTCCGACGCATCTTTAACGATGCAGTTTTTTGGTAATCCTACTATATCGTTATAGGTATATAAATGAAACTCATGGCCATGGTGAATATACGAAGAAATGCATAATCGCTCCATGGTGGAAAGCTTATCTCCAATCCATAAACTTTGAATTATATTACTCATTTAACCAATTTAATGTTTCTTTGTAAAGTGGATCTTGTGTCATAGACCATCTTGCGTCTGATAGTTCGCCACCATGCGCATCCGAAAGTTTTTTCCAGTTTTCCTCTAGCACTTTATTTTTAATATGTCTTGATAGCCCCATCCTCAAAACATCGGCGGACTCAGCTGGGAAGTTAGAATTAAAAAGAGCGGCTGAAAATTGAACTATAACTTCTGGTGGAAAATCTAAATCCATTGATTTTACCCATTCTTGAGTTCTGCCGTTTTGTCTTCTTCTGGCAAACCTTCCAAGATTTGTATAGGTCGGGTCATCATGAATCGCTACAGATGCATGGTTATGTTTAATTTTGAAGCCTGCTCGTCTGCATCTTTGCGCAAAATACGTATCCTCGTTATGTTTTCCGTCTTGATAGTCTTTTAGGTTACTCATGCTGTATATCTCTGATGAGTCATACTGTATTTTATCAAACACGTGTTTTTTCATCAACCAAGAGCATCCTCCAGACATATACAAGTAATCATCATCTTCATGAGCTTCAAGTGTTACGTGGCCATTTTTAGGGCTTTGGTAACAAGCATGATCCCAGTATCTCCCTCCATCTGGCACCCTAACCTGGCAAGTTAATATGTCGTAATCACCAAAAGATTCATCTTGTGATTTTAATAAATTTTTATACCAATCTTTTGTTAAGAGTAGATCATCGTCAAGTATTACTATATTATCAAATTCAGCTTCTCTGCACCCGCGATTCCTCATAACCCCCAATTCTCCATTTTTAGCCGCAGAAGTTTCTTCTATTAGTTTTATTTTATTTGAAGCAGGTGCTGAAATTCCCATTGAAAACAAATCTATGTTTAAATCCTTGGTGTTTCCAACCACAATAGATTCAAAATTTTTAATATTTTGTTTTTTTATGCTTTTTAGTAGTCTGCCTACATGTTTAGGCTTGCTGCCGCCAGTTATTATCACAAAACTAATATCCATTGTTATTTTAAAATTTTTGTTTGGCTGAAGTTTTTCGTTCTTCTTCTGGAGATATATTTATTCTTCTCTAACCTAGAAATACTTCTTTTAATAGTAACTTCTCGAACATTTAATTCAATCGACATTTTTTTAATAGGCATGTACATACAGGATTTACTTCCAATCTTCGAAACAACATATGCGTAAATTTTTAAATCACAATCTTTTAGCGCTCCAGACACTACGTCGCTAATCATTTCTCCTGGAACTTTTATGAAATAATTCATGCGTAAAATTATACATCTGCAAGCCCTTGATGTCAAGAGGTATCTTTTTTGATACGAGGTACAGATCTTTTTTGATACCTACATTAATATTAGATTGGTAATAATATTAGATACTGTTAACATTATTTGATTGGATTATTATCTCTCTGGTAAGTATATTATTACCAATCAAATATTATACTTGAATATACTCCCTTATGGTGTTATAATCCTATGCATGATTTTTCCAAATATCATCGGTGTTGCGGGATACGCAAGGACAGGAAAGGACACATTTGGCAGTTTATTGGCAAAAGAACTAAGCCAAATTGGCCTTCGAGCCACAAAGCTATCTCTAGCTTATGAACTTAAAAAGGACTTAGATACATTTTTACTGGATAAGTTTGGTATATCGGCATTCACCGAAGATACAAAAGAAAAAAACTTTATAAGGCCTCTTTTAATATGCTACGGAACAGAACTAATGAGAAAAAAAGATCCAGAACATTGGATAAGAAAACTTCAAAAAACTATTGACTTGAATAATAATTGTGGTATAATATCGGTCGTTTGTGACATTAGGTTCCTTAATGAAGCATCTTGGTTAAGGAAAAGTGGCGGAGTTTTAGTACACTTAACAAGGCCTGGCATAAATCCTGCTGATAATAATGAATATCAAAACGAAAAAGCATTAAAAGAGTCTTCAGACTTCCCGATTAATTGGGAATCATTTACGGATGACTACTTAAAAAACTGCACAGCAATAGTAAAAAAATTTTTAAAAGATGTCGAGTCTAATTAATAAACTACAAGACAGTGAGCTTGTTAGCAATATAAAAAACAACCAAAAAGCTGAAGATTGTCTTCAAGAATTAATCGGAAGGCATACTGGTATATATCTTGATATTGTAAACAAATATACACAAAATGGAAACACAACAAATAAACTTGACTTGATTGACGAAAAAGACTATAATATCTACCAAGCGGCTCTAAAATATAAAGACGATAAAGGCACAAAGTTCCCAACGTTTTTAGGTAATGAAACTAAATGGATATGCCTTAATAAGCACAACAAAAAGAAAAAAGAGCCGCAATTGAGTATAGAAGATATAAAAGAATCTGATATATTAGAAGATAAAAATGTAAAAATAAAATCTGAAGATTTGGAAATATTTTCCGAAGCTATAAAATTTTCAAAAAACCATAAAGACAAAAGAGTTGAAAAAATATTTGAAATGAGATATATAACTGGAGAAAGAAACAGAGTAATGCCGTGGAAAAAAATAAGCGAAGAGCTTAATATGAGTATACAAGGATGCATAAATATTCACAACTCGGCAATAGAAAAATTTAAAATAGAACTAAAGGACAAAGATTATGTATAATAAATATATCTGTGTAGGAAACCTTACAAGAGACCCAGAAAATAAGCCTGTTAATGATTCAGGCGATTCAGTTACTAACCTAGCTGTAGCAGTCAATAACCCACTCAATAAAGACGAGGTGTTTTATGCCGACGTCCAAGCTTGGGGTAAAGTAGGAGAAAATTGCTCTAAGTATTTGACTAAAGGCAAAAGAGTTTTAGTCGAAGGCAGACTTAAAACCAATACTTGGACTAACAAAGAGGGCGACACACGAAGTAAAGTTTATGTAGTTGCCAACTCGGTTCAATTTTTGAGCCCAGTCAATGAAACCTCTGACTCATCTGCAAGCGCTACAATGCCAACGGTTAATACTAAAACCCGCAAGCAAGAGTCTGCACCAGCAGAAGTTGTAGAAGAAGAATACGACGGAGTTCCATTTTGATGAAACTAGCAGTAGACGCGCCAATTAATTCCCTAAGTTTTGGAAATGTTTCTATAAACTTACTAAGGGAAATGTATAAAAAGCAGATGGATATCGCCTTGTTCCCCGTTGGGGAACAGGCGGATCTTGAAGCTTTTGATAGACTAGATAAAGACTTTGTTAATTGGTTGCAGTCTGCAATAGATAATAGATTTTCTAAAATAGATAAAGACACTCCTACTTTTAAACTTTGGCATATCAATGGGTCAGAGAGAAGGATTACCCCAAGGCAGTATCTTTATACATTTTATGAACTAGATTCGCCAACAGAAGTTGAAAAATCTATTGTAAATCTACAAAACAAAACTATTTTTAGTAGTGAATATGCCAGAAAAAGCTTTAAGCTTTTCAACTGTGAAAATACAGAAAGTGTCCCCGTGGGATTTGATCCAGACTTTCACGATACAAAAAAAGAATACCTAAAAGATAAAATTCATTTTGGCTTAATAGGCAAGTTCGAGAAAAGAAAGCATACTGCAAAAATAATTAAAGCTTGGGCCAAAAAATATGGTAACAACTATAAATATCAACTATCTTGCTTAGTGGTAAATCCTTTTGTAAAAGGCGACCAAATGAACCAGCTTCTACAACAAACTCTTGAAAATGAAAGATATGGAAATATTAACTTTATCCCGTACTTAAAAACCAATTCAGAGGTCAACGATTTGCTTAACGCTATACAAATTGATCTTAGCGGATGTAGTGGCGCGGAAGGCTGGAATCTGCCAAGTTTTAATTCAACAGCTTTAGGCAAATGGAGTATAGTTTTAAACTGTTCATCTCATAAAGACTGGGCAACTAAGTCTAATTCTATACTTTTACAGCCAAATGGAAAAGAACTCGCCGCAGACGGAATGTTCTTCAATCAAGGCACGCCGTTTAATCAAGGAAATATATATACGTTTGACACGGATGAGTTTGTAGCAGCTATGGAATCAGCAGAAGAAAAGGCTACCACAACAAACACTGAAGGCCTTAAGCTACAAAAAGAGTTTACATATGAAAATACTTTGAATAAAATATTAGAAGTGATACAAAATGACACACCCTAAAACGCGACATACTGTCACAGTGTCACACCTTGAGACAAAAATAGCCAATAAAACACGCAAAATACAAGTTGGCACGTTTCTTGCTTAAGTATAAGCATGAGTACTTTAACTAGACACTTAAACCCAATTAGAAATATGTTTTTACTAGACAATCAAGACTACGATCCTTTTAAGGATTTTTTTAATAACTTCAGTAAAGCCTTAAGCGACGACCACAGGTTAACAGATATTAAAGATAATGGAGACGTATACACAGTCTCAATCGAACTACCTGGATATAAGAAAGGAGATGTTAAAGCTGAAGTTAATGACGGAGTCCTCACGGTCACAGCCGAAAAAGACGGAAAAACCAGCTATCAAAACAGTTTTTCTATTAAGAACGACGTAGATACTAAGTCAATCACGGCTAATCTTGAGTATGGAATTTTAACACTAACATTACCTAAAAAAGAAGTATCAAAACCTAGAAAAATTAAGGTTCAATAGGTATAATTAGTGTAAATAACAAACCATGAAGAAACTAACTATTCTTACAGGAATGTGCTTAGCCCTAGTAACAACTAGCGCAAGAGCCGAGTTGTTTGATGCTGGAATTAAGCCAGCTCCAACAGCAACAGTACTAGGCCAAAAAGTAACTTGGCCAATTCCGTCTTTGACTATTGGAACAAAGGCAGGAACAGGAGTCGATGGAAACCTATCTTCTAAAAGCGTAGGCTTCAAGATTCCTTTTTTTGCAGTTAATGTTCCGTTCCCACATGCTGTAGTTGGCGTAAAGAGTGCCAAGGTAAGTGTTGGAGCGCACGGAGTCAAAGCTGCAGGATCTAAGTCCAAAACTAAAAAGACTAAAAAGTCTAAAAAGTAAGGTATAAGGTGGACACAGTATAACCCGCATGCCTAAACAGTGTGCGGGTTTTTTTATAAAATGAACGAAGACGAAATATATAAAAAAATTAAAAAGATTACAAATTTATTTGATGTTGTTCAAGAAAGTATTGAGTTCTATAAAAAAGAGTTTTCTCAATTGGAGGACAAATTAGAGTATTATTCTAAATACTCTTGGCTACCAGAGTCAAAACAAAGCGTAAAATTAACGATTGCACAAATGAAAGAAATAATGGCAAGAATAGACATGGAGCAACAACACTTCGACGAACTTGAAAAACAGCTTGATGAAATAGACAATAATTTGTGAAAAAAACAAAAATAATATTCTGTTTGCCAGGTAAAACTTTTTCTGATAATTTTCTTAAAAGTTGGACAGATTTGCTTGTTGAATTACCCAAGTATAATATACAATGGGGTTTATCACAAAAATATCATGTTAATAGATACTTCGTTTGCAATTCATGTTTGGGTGGAAGTTCAATAGGAGGTAAAAACCAAAAGCCATTTCAAGGTAAAGTTGACTATGATTATTTGATGTGGATTGACAGTGACCAAGTATTCAAGCCAGAAGATTTTTTAAATTTATTAAAAAAAGCCCAAGAAACAAAAGTCAGTATACTGTCTGGACTTTACCTAATGCAAGGAGGAGACTTTTTCGCAACAGTAAAAGATTGGGATAAAGAATTTTTTAAACAAAACGGATATTTTAAATTTTTAAAGCCCGAGGATATAAAAGATAAAAAAGAAATATTTAAAGTTTCTTATACTGGATTTGGATGGCTACTTGTTAAAAAAGGAGTATTCGAATCCTTAGAATATCCTTGGGTCCGACCAACTTGGTTCGATGAAGACGGCGTGTTTGAAATGACAACTACTGATTGTGGATTTATGCACCGCGCCGCAGAAAAAGGCTTTGAAACTTATATAGATCCAACAATAATTGTTGGCCATGAAAAAACAACAATACTAAAACCATGATTTATTTATTTTATAACACAGAAACCGACGAATACCGCGAAATAGAAATGAGCATGAAAGAATATGCTCCATATCGCGGCGAAAATAACGATGAAGACACTTGGGAGCGAGTTTATGAAACTCCGCAAATAAGTATGAGAAACTCAACATCCACCAAGATAGACCCGTATAACCAAAGAGAGTTTGTAGAAAGAACGGGCCGAATGAAAGGCAACTATGGTAACATGATCGATTACAGTAAAGAGCTTAGCGAACAACGTGCCGAAAAAAACGGTGGAGTCGACCCAGTTAAAGAAAAGTATTTTAAAAAATACGAAAAAAAGACAGGCAAGAAGCATTTGGCAGACAGAAGACCTTACGAAAGCAAAAACGTAAAAATAGATTTCGACTAACAGTCTATTGCATCGCTAAAATGATCTACTGTTTTTAAGTGCTCGTAAGCTTTAACAACTAATCCTGAAACTGGCAAATCTTGACTATCTACAGAAGAGAATCCAGTAGGCCCTAATTTATTGACATGCCTATCATGTAGATCGTTGCCATTTAAGACAGAGTTATCTGATTCATTTATTGCTTCTACATAAAATCCAACTGACCTGGTTGCTAATTGTCCTGTGACCTTTTCGTAATTATTCCGAACTGATGAAATTCTATAGTAAAGAGTACTTTCTTGTCCGTTTTTGTCTATATATTTGTTTCTTAATGCCATTTTATAAAAATCTTAAAAATAATGTGTCTGTGCCACTATGTCCTGATGTTGAGTTTGGTCCGTTGTGGCCGTTGTAACAAATTCTAATTATGTCGCCATTGTGAACTGTAATTTGTGGGGTTTTCAAAAATATTATAGAGCCAGATGTTGTGCTACTAGTTTCACAAAACATATATTGAATAGTACTGCCAGTTTGAGACACAGTTCCTCCTGCAGGTAAAACGCTGCCTCCAGCCCCACTAAAATCTGTTGGACTATATATACCGCCGTCTGCTCCTACACGTGTACTAGCAGTACCATCTGCGGCTGAGCTGCTAGCATCTTCTGGCCCGTAAATCCACTGTCTTCTATTACTAGAGCCATCGTCTTCTACCACTGACGTGTACGAGTACGTATCTGGGTCAGCTGAAGTTGATGAATTGGTACTTGTTGTAGTAACCCAATCGCGTGCGCCGAATATATCATCAGAAGGATCTAATCCCGTACCATTACTATTTCTACCAAAATTCCAGTCATATGACGAATAAGTACCATCACCCCTAAAAGATGAACCGTTGCTTTGTAAAATCTGAATTGCAGCCATGTGAAAGTCTGAATAAAAAGCTGTGCCAGCAGCAACTTTGTTTCCTATGTACAAGTGGCCAGTTTTGCTGCTTCCACTACTAGTAACGTTAACCGTTACAGAAAGAACTTTCCAAGCTCCTGTATATTCACTGCCAGATCCCGCCCCGCCGTTACTGTCATCATAAACTGGAGTCCAAGTAACCGAAGTATTTGCCGTGTAAATGTCTGTTGCGGCATGTAACAATGCATCATAATTTGCTTTTGTTACTTTCTTTTTCACGCCTCCGCGTTCTACTAAAAGTAAATCTGTATCTTGTGCAGAAGAAACCCAGTCAGAGTAAGTCATTTTCTTTTTGACGTTACTACGTTCAACTAAAAGCAGATCATTGCTATCTATATCGTCTGCCGCGTCGCCAACTTGACATTTTTTTAATGCTGATGCGGTCACATCATAAACTAACATTAAGTCTGTGCTTTGTAGTGCCATTTTAATATATTAATTTCGTTTTTATTATTTTCTATTATATTGCTGACAAACTGTCTATTGTGGGAAGATCTGACCAACTAAGGGGCTCATAACTGACAGCGCCATTACTATTGACACACTTTAAATATGAGTCAGCATTTCCAGTGCCTGCAATTTTTAATTTAGCCGACTGTAAGTTAGTAAACTCGCCTCCTGCATCAACAGCAAAAACACATGTGGTTGCGTCGTCACCCCTGATAGCAAAATCTGCATTTGGAAGACCTCCTCTATTAAAGAGGACTCCTGTGGCACTAAATTCAGAATCATATTCAGTAGCATTTTCTACTCTTAAGTAGAGTGTGCGCCCATCTCCCGCATTTATATAGGTAGTACCATTGTTTTGTTGAAGCACGGCATAATTATCACCATTACTTGGATCCAAAGCTTCGTTTTGCAGGTATCCATAGCCATCTGCTGGCTCCCAATGGCCCATTCTCATTCCGTCTTTACCATGTCCTCCCGCTCTTATGTGTCCCGATATTTGAGCATCACCATTAACAACAAGTTTTGCTCCTGAAGGAGCTGTTGCACTATGTCCACCAATATGAACTTCTCCTCCATAAGACTGTAAAGAAAAAACTCCAATATTTGCACCATTATACGTTTGAAGTTGTAAATGTCCTGCTGCTAAACGGCGAATGTAAGTTAAATCAGAATCTGATACTCCAAGCCCGAAACATTCGTTGTTAGCTATCTTAACAGATAAAGCATGCGTCCCTCCAGCAGTAAAGCGATCTCCGCCACCAATAACTGCGGCGCCAGTTGTTGTAAGTACGCCAGAAACAAATGCATTATCTCTCAGTCTTATTTGATTATTGTCAGGATCAATCTCAAACTTACTTTCGTTATTTCTGTATGACTTAATTCTGTCATCTGCAAATACTTCAAATACTGGCATACCTGCAACGTCGTTGACACTGAACAATGAGTCGGATAAATCGTCTGTTACAGTAAGAAGGTTGCCTTGTGCGCCGAATACCTCAAAAGCGTTACCAGTGATTGTTTTATTTGCGACAATTATCCCTGTTCCGTCGCTAAGTGTATGAAGACGCCCATCTGGGCTTGTTGTTCCTATTCCAGCGTTTTGGCTATTGTCCAAAGTCATTACAGTACTAAGAGTTCCCTCGCTGCTTGTTTCTGTGGCAAACTGCATTCCAAAACCCTTAGTGCCTCTAATTCTATTCGTGCTGATATAACTACTGCCAGCATCATTAAGAGATCTAAATAATATACTTGGAATTTTACTTCCAGCAGTGGTGTCTGCATCTGAAATAACTAATTGGCAATCATCGTCACCATTGTCAGAGTTTCCGTGTATGTGAAGCGCTGCAACTGGATCTGATGTTCCTATTCCCACACGATCAGTTTCACCTTCGACAAAAAGCATGTGAGTCTTGTTGTTACTTTCAACACGGAAATCCATATCAACGGAATCATCGTTTACAGAGAATTCATTATTATCGGCAGTCCAGCGAATAACACTATTTGTAGCAAGAGAAATAGAATCTGATGAGTCTTGATATATGTAACTATTTGACCCACCATCTAAGTAAAAAATATTACCAGCAGGAACACTAATGTTGCCTCCAAAAGTGCAATTTGAATTTGTTCTCAATTGCCCTGTTATGCTAGCGTCGCCGCTAACGGTAAAAGTAGCTTGTGGCTTGCCATTGATTCCCTGATGAAAGTTTCCAACCATCATCTCGCCTTCTCTGTTTATCATGGCAAATTCATCAGTTGCGGTTGCTCCGTATCCGCCAAAAATAAGAGCGCCATTGGCGTCGTGAGTAGAACTGCCATCGTATTCTATTCTAAAATGGTTATCGGTGGAGCTATTTTCAGCAAATTTAATTACAGCACTAGGATCTTGATCTGTTGCAACGGCTTCAAATCTTAAAGCTGCTCCGTTTCCGTAAATTTCTAATTTTTCGCTTGGATTTGTTGTTCCTATTCCAACATTACCGTCTTTATCAATTACCATCTTGGTATCATTAGCAAAACTAACATCAGCGTCATCATCGTTTGAATCAACAGCAAAATGTAAAGATCCACGACCATAGGACCCTAGTCGCTTTAACCCAATACCTGCTTTTTTTCGTCGATCTCCGCCATGGTTACCAAAATATATCGGAGCAAAATCATTCGTTGCGCCATTTATATTACTTATAGTTAGGCCTGCAGAAATATGCTCTCCTGCTCGCGTAAAATCTACATGCAAAGTTGATTTCGGCGCCGCGGATCCTACTATAACTTGGCCGTCTTTATCTATACTCAACCGCTGCGTTAGCGTTCCCGCTCCCATCGTCCATAACGCTAACTCGCCATCTTCAGTGCCATCAGATGCGTCTTTTACTTGACTTGTAATTGCACCATACTCAACATCTTGTGGACTTGCATTATCATTTGTCCCACGAAATCTAATGACACCAATATAATCGTCATCGGCCGCAGAAGCGGAATTGCGATATAAAACTAAGTCAGGTGCTGTCGTCGCCGATGCGTCCGTACTTTCGAGTATTAAATTGTTATTAGTATCTGAGCTGGCAACATGAAGCTTTGCACCTGGATCAGTTGTTCCTATTCCAACATTTCCAGCAGAAGTAATTCGTACTTTTTCACCAGGACTATCATTTTCAGTAGTCCATAATGCCAAAAACATATCAGTATTAGCGGTAGTGCTAAGGTCAGCTTCTCTTCCAACTTTAATAAATGCTGAGGTTTTGCCTGCATGTCTAAATCTTATATTTGAAAATTCATCAGTTGAGCCTGCTCCAGCTGAATTATTTAAGATAATTTCTGTTGCTGCGCCATCGGCAGATTTTACTATATCAAGTGCATTTTGCGGAGCTTTAGTACCTATACCAACACGATCATTTGATGCATCTGCAACAAGCAAATTGTTGTCTACCCTTAATTCTCCTGTTATACTTGCATCACCATCAACTCGAAGCAAAGATCCATCAGTTTGTGATGTCCCTATTCCCACACCACCGTTATTCCTGACGAAAAGATGCTCGCCCCCTGCTGCATAGATAGCCAATGCGTATGGGCCAGAGGTACAGGCAGTACAATCTACCTGTAAACCATAACCAACACTGTGTGTGTTCTTGAAAGTAGCAATCCAATCCGCGGCATTTTCCTGAACGTGTATCTTTGTGATGGGGCTGGCCGTCCCTATTCCCACCTTATTTCCAGTAACAATGAAATCGCCACTGTTATACTGTCCCATGACAATGGTACCATCGTCAAAAGCCTCAAATACTGGCAATCCTGCAATATCGTTAACAGACATTAATGAACCAGTAAGAGTATCTTCTACGCTGAAAAGTGATCCTTGTGAGCCTTCTACCAAAAATGCTGGCCTTATATCTCCAGATTGATAAACGTGCAATGTCCCAGTGGGTGTTTGCGTTCCTATTCCAACTGTTCCGTCTCCAGCAGT
>CEUX01076223.1_pt1 | contig 34751 bp, 18 predicted proteins | sample 531361 | NCBI WGS metagenome assembly CEUX01 (sample SAMEA2622736, study PRJEB7988) | marine metagenome | isolation source: saline water (ENVO:00002010), including
TGTATTACCAATAATGATTGTTTCATTTACGCATAATTCTCCTGTTATGCTAGCGTCACCACTAACAACAAGCATTGCCCCATGATTGTCTGTGTTAAAATGGCCGTCTGTGTTTATGATCAAACTATTAGCTGTAAGCCGCATCTCTTCTGCCGCTCCAATCAGGAACTTATGGTGATTTCCTGCACTATAAACTAAACAATCACCTGCTGTTCCATGATAGTAATCAATGTAGCCATCCAGTCCCAGTTGATCATTAAAGCGTATTCCATTGTAAGAGTTAGTTGGAGCATACATACCTATGTAATTTTCTCCATTATCTTCTACGACAAGATTATATCTTGAATCAATTGTGGCACCGCCTCCCATAGGCCCCATGGATGCCGCTCTTACATGCAATCTGCCAGATGGGTCTGACGTTCCTATTCCAACATTTCCAGCAGTTAAATCGACTGACAATCTTTCTTGCCAGGAACTTGAATAGTTGGTCCAAATACTAAAACGATCATTGTCATACAAACTCCACGCTGCGCTACTATTAGCTTCGTACCACTCCACTTGAGCATTATCAGAAGTTGGGTCACCAATTACTACATCAGTAAAACTCCCTCTGCCAGCCGCAACTCCGCCTAGTGCGACTTTTCCAGCTGTTCGAAGTTCTCCTGTTATACTGGCATCACCATTAACCGTGAGTAGCGCGCCGTTAGATGTTGTAGTTCCTATTCCAACCTTGCCGCCGCCAAAAAGATTTATATTACTTGTACTTAATTGAGCTGCTGGGCCAAAACTAGATGTACTAGCTTCGGAAACTATGTATGAATCAGTATCATTATCTCCTACCCTTATAACAGCTCTATTGGTTCTTGACATTACTTTTAATCCATGGGCACTACCGCCCTCGGAATTAAATTGAACTGTTTTAGTGTTACCAGCTACTAAATCTCCTACAGTCAAAGCGTCCGCGCCTATGTTGGTTGTGCCAATTCCAACTTTTCCAAAATACCCACTAGTTCCAGAAACATATCCACCTTCATCAGCAACAATACCCGAAGTAACAGCAGAAAGATCACCAGAAACTACCAAGTCATTTTCAACAAATACATTTCCTGCATTTGTTACTATAAAAGCATCACTAAAACTATTTCCTCTTGTATTAATTGCAAAATCAGCTGTTGCTGCGCCATCATTTATATTGTTAGCGTATATAGACCAAGTATATGCTCCGTTGCCTAAGGTTCCTCCGCCTTGATCAAAGTAAGTTAATACTTGTGCCCGAGTACCTGCTAATCTTGGATGATGTGCTACAAAAGATGGTCGATCAGAAGCGCTTGTATTTATTGAAAATATTCCATAATCTTTATTTATCACCCTAAAAGAATAGTTACTACTTAATGTTCCTGTACCAAAGGCAAATTCATCTCCCTTAAATATAGCGTCGTCACCAAATGTTGCTTTTCCGTTATTTAAAATACTAAGCAGCGAAGTTTCAGCACTGTTCATCACATTCAACGCTAGATAGTCGGTACTTGTATCTCTACCTCGAACGGCCAATGCTGCGGCAGAATTAACATTAGTAGTTGCATCAACGAACAAACGACCATATGCGGTGCTTGTTGAGCCGATACTGCTGTTGTGGGTGGCCAGCATATTATAAGCTTTCAATTCTCCTGTTATGCTGGCGTCACCGCTAACTACAAGCATTGCCTGTGGGGCAACATTTTGAGTTGGAGATATTTGAGTTTTTCCAAGAACATCAACCATCAAACCTCCATAATTACCATCGATGGCTAATGCAATTTTTGAAGCTTGAATCGCAAAGTTTTGAGTTGCACTATGAGCGTCATTTAAAGTTTGCACGCCTGCGCCGCCTCCTGCAAACAAACCCACAGAACCAAACAGCGTTGAAACTGGCCTGAAAGCTAAATGGTCATCAGTGTCCTGCTTAATTTGAAACTTTGTGTTGCTAGCGTCAGCAACAGGAACTCCAATTCCAATATTTTCAGCCACTCTTAATGCTCCTGTTATACTAGCATCACCGCTAACAGTAAGTAAAGCGCCAGCATGCCCACGACCTTCTCCAATTAATACTTCCCCTTTATTTCCATCTATCCACAGTCTTGAATGATCTGCTGGATTGGTATTTATGTTTCCTGCTGTTTCTGCTGCTAAAATTAAATCACCATTATGTACGCTAAAAATACCAGCTCTTGTATCTGACGATGGCGAGTGATGATCAGCTCTTTGAGAGAAGCCAATACCAACTGTATCATTATAGCCAAGGGCCGAGTTAGGCCTGTGAACCTTCATTGTCACATCGTCTTCACTAACAACCTCGAGTGCCGCCAGAGGAGTGCGTCCCGTTCCTATTATGACGTCTCCAGCCGTTCGAAGTTGTCCTGTTACTTGAGTTGCAGTAGAATCTATCCTAAATAAATTTACGGACGACTGGTTTCCTATAGACACAAAGTCAGAAGATGTAGCAGCTTGTATATAAATATCGCCATCAGATCTAGATGAGCGATAAGTTTCCGCAAGGACATTATCGCTTACTTTCAATTCTCCTGTTATGCTTGCATCACCATCAACAGTTAATTTTGCCGTGGGTACAGCTGAGGCTGAGGCAGAAATACCTACGGCCAAGTTTCCATTATAGCTTAGATAAGAGTCACCTCCACCGTGCAACTTTGTGGTAGCTACATTATTAGCATACAATTCAAAAATGCCATCATCAGAGCTATCTCTAATTCTGGCAATAATGTCATCACTGTCTTGATCAATAAAATATGCATCACCTTTAACCTGTAACGCTGCGTTCTGGCTATTCGCAGTAGTCCCAATACCAACTTTACCAAAATATCCACTCAACCCAGAAACATAATCACTTGTAGTAATTTCTCCAACTGATGTTAATGTATCAGTTGTTGCATCTCCCAAAGTAAAACTGCCGCTAACATTTAAATTACCACTGATAGTAGCATCGCCAGAAACAAATAACGATCCATTTCTTATATAAGTTCCATTTTCAAAAAATAAATTTAAAGTGTCTACTCCGTGACTATACTTGCCCGCGGAACCATTTTCTGTTGCAGGTATAGTTGAGTCCGCTAAAACAAATGCTCCTTGATGAGCGCTTGCTGCATTACGCCCAATAGCCAAACCATAGTCCCCTACTCCACTTGAACTAAAACCGCCAATAATGTTGTAGAGAGCTCCAGCTTGATTATCTTTACCTCCTAGAATAATGGTACCAAGAGTGCTACCTCCAGTAATTGTATTATCTCTTCCGCCAACGATTGCATTACCAAAGGCTTTTACCTGATTGTCACCTTCGTACATTCTATTCCCATACCCACCACCAATAAAACCATACGAAGAATAAATCTCATTCTCCTTACCTCCAGCAATTGCAGAATTTAATGTATTAAAATTAGCAGCCTTACTAAAATCATTATGTATAATATCTAAGCCAAAACGTCCCGCGCTTCTATCAATATTAATTCCTATGGTGTTCTTGTAGCCTCCTCCAACAAAATTACTATCACCAGATATAGCATTAAGTTGACCTCCACCAATCATAGAATGCTCAAAATCTATATCACCTTCTATCGCGGCACCTGTGTCTCCTAATCTGGTTGTTCCGCCAAAAATACTATTATGCCTGCCACCTAGTAATGCTTGCGCGTCACCAGAAATATAGTTTCCTTCACCTCCAACCAAAACATTTCTGTGCCCAGATACTACATTTAATCTGCCACCTCCCATGAACGAAGCTTCGCCTGGCTGGCCAACAGCTCCCATAAGCCTATTACCAGATCCACCGACCAACGCTGAAAGTTCTCCAGTTACTCTATTGTTAATTCCGCCTACCACAACAACTCCAGTGCCCACTGCAGTTATTCCCGACCCGCCAACGGTGGTCACAAATGGCCCACTTGTAGTTATGTCGCCTGTTCCACCCAATCTTAACTTTGCATCTCCTGGGACAAAATCAAAATGGCTAGAATTACCACTAGCTGTAAACTCTACTGTTTTACTGTAAAGTGAGGGTGTATTATAATCTGGCGCATAACTTTTAATCTTGATAGAATATTGTCCACCCTTTTTGGTTGGTACTTTAATTCGCGGCTCATATTCAGTTAATATTTCTCCTTTTATATTTCGAGCAAGCAAAGCTACACCTTCATTCTCCAATAATCTATTATCAGCAACATATGTTGTGGTGTAACCCTCACCGCCAGAAAAATAAACGTAACCACTTTCGGTGTTGCCCGCTTTTACATTTAATTCTCTAACATTGTCAAAAGAAGTGGAAAGTTTGGGTAGAGATTTTTCATCTAAAAATATCGTGTGGTCAGACCAAGAAACTCCCGCGGCTCCATACGGCTTGAATATATCAAACATAGTACGAGGAAACATTGGAGTAGGTAATGGAACAAGAAGATCCTGGTCATTAGTTGCAATGCTTGATCCAGTGCCACTAACCAAATAATCAATTCCAGAAACATCAGGAGTTGTGCAAGTTAAAATATAAGACTCATTTTCTACATTGTCATCTAAAACAACTTCATAATTATTTGCCCTAAATTGCCTATCCTTCTTCCAAGTGATGTACGTGTTTGTTACAGTTTCGCCTTCAATGTTAGTTCCTACTGTTTTTGCTGGATCCACAATAAGCCTAACCCCTGAAGGGGATTCGGGAGACTGATCTATCGCACTTGGTCTAACGCCCGTGGCATACGACACAGGATCGCCAGTGCCAAAATTATCAACAGGTAAAAACTTGTAAAAATATCCTCGGAAAGCATCATCCGCATTAAAAAACTTTTTCGGAACATCAATTGAACTAAAATTTTCAAGACGGCCTTCTCCATTATTACTGTGAGGGATACTAACTCTTGTTAAAAAGTTACTTTTACCGATTTCATGGTTTATTTCAAAATCTTCTGTATCATCTCGATATATTGCTATATCTTGTAAGCTAATATTTTCAAAAGTTTTTCCGCCGAAAGTTTCTGTTGGAGGATTAATATTAAAAGATATTTCATCTGAAATGCTTTTTAAAACAACATCGCCAAGCCGAGGCTTAGGAAAATCAACCATTAAACGTCCAGTTGTTCGCTGGTTGTAATAGTCAACTGCAATAACCTCAATCTGATACTTTCTTTTTGCTTCGCCACCAAAAATATCTTTATTCAAAAAATATGGAATAGTTAAATTTGTTGCGGAAGAATATCCATATCTTTTGCCTAAACCAAGCGCGTTTATCCTTAAATTTGCACCAGACCCTATGCCTGCACCACCAGGTCCACCACTGCCAGTTATCAATAAAACAGTATCCTGTGTATAGCCACTGCCACCAGAAACCACATCAACATGGTATATTCCTGATAAATATCCTAAACCGCTTTCAGGTATAGATAAAATATCGCCACTTTTGTGCAGACCGCTGCCTAAAGTTTTAACTTTAATGTATGCGCCAGTTCCAGATGGAGCTTGGTAAGCTCCGCCCTCATAAACACCCGTGACAATAACTGTTGGATTTAAATAGCCAGAGCCACCAGCAAGAAGATCAACTTTTTGTATGCTCCCATCGTCTTCAAAGTTTATTCCGCTAAAAAACTTACCTGTTTCATCATAAAAGTTAACTTCAAAACCTTGAAGATATCCACCAGCAAGCGCATCATCAGCGGTAATTTCTAACTTATTTGCTGGGTTAACAACTCCCCAAGATACAGTCAGGTCTCTTGAATCGTATTGGCCGCTAGCAGAATATATTCCCGTGGCTCCAAGATTATAGTATCCTTGACCTCCTTCGATTGCGCCAGAAAACAACGCATGAGCTAATCCAGTCGTATGGTCTAAAAATATTGTTTCTGGATGAGCTGATGCAATATTAAAGCCAGTAACTTGCCACTTTCGTCCAGTCACAGACGAGTAGTCAATCGGCGGTACATAAAAATTTCCTTTTATTGGCATACGCTTTACTTTACATTTTTACCATATGATCAAATCTAAGTTTCCTTCTGAGTCCACAGTATAAATAGATATTTCTATTTCTCCCGAGTAATCTCCAATATTTACACTAACTGAGGTATCTTGCACTTGAGAAGATGCATTTTTTGCTAACTTTTCCAAGACGATTTTTTTACTTACGTTTTGCCCACCTATCGATCCACCAGAGCTAGCCCATTTTAAATCGATTACTATCTTATACTTTTCTGGAGTCGGCGTAACAGGATCCCACGATACGTTTAGTTTTCTCTCAAGCCCTTCTTTAAGTGGCTGCAAAACAGCGTTTACTATTCCTCTCGGCTTACTTGGCCTGCTGTACTCAATGGCAGACCTAGATGTTTTAAGATCTATTTTATGATTTACTTTATTATCTGACAAATCATATTTAGAACTTACATATTGCCTTGCTTCTATATCATAATTTAAGTCGTTAGATTGGGAAATATTTATTATTTTAAATAAAGTTTCTTGAATTTTTATGTCTGCATTTTTTCTTGTTAAAATAAATATTGACCCAACTTGTATTTTGCCGAAGTTTTCTGGGTGGTCTCCTCCCTTGGATTCTAGTTCTATGATTCTATTTTCAACAGGAACCAAAGAAGTGTCAGGTTCGACGCTTTTAATTTTATAAGTTTGAATTTGTGATTTACGAACGTTCGCTATTTCTTCATCGCTAATTGTTTTTTGTTTAATTTTGTCGTCTTCACTTAAACTGATTCTATTAACTTTTTCTTCTAAAGAGTCACTAAATTCAAAATCATTTACAACCGCAATACTTATTTCTTCTCCAACATAATCTTCTGCCAAGTTAAGATCAATTTTAATTTTGTTTTCTCCTGAAACAAAGTCTACAACTCGACCACCAAAGCGCTTTTGTGTACGAGTTTTATCAATTACGTTTACAACATCTCCAGGCCTTAAGTATGCAGCTTCTTTTCCTGCGGAGAATTGAACCATTTCTGTTTCATATTGAGATGAAAATAAAAACCATTTACCTAATCTTTTGGCTTGAGATCTAGACACGCAACCAAAAGCTACTAACTCTTTTTCTATGATACCATATTTTACTATACCATCGGGGTCCTCTACATATTCAATCTTTGGCTTATACTGTTCGTATTTATCAACATATCTTACTAAGCAAGTAGTAAACCTTTCAGCCTTAGAAGAGCCAGAATAAATAAATTCTCCGTTTTTTACATTTGCATTTGTAAAATTAATTATTGGATCTTTTTTCTTATCAAAATAGGCATTTATTTTTCCATTAGCGAAATAGCTGACGCCTCTGAATATAGAACATATGTCATTTAAAAGTTTATATCCATCAGCTTGTGTTTGTATATATAAGTTTGCAGAAAATCTAGGTTCTAAAATATCAAAGCTGCCATAAAACTCTGTTGCAGCCATGCCACTAGTTGAAGTAAGGTTAATTGGCGACCCAACATCAAAAACTCTTGCGGTTCTAGTGTCTTTATTTTCTGGATTATCTATATAGCTTAATATCACATCTTTTTCGCTAGCTATGGATTCTTTTTTATTTTTTGTATTTAAAATTAAAGATTTTTTAGTTCTAATTAAAGATTCTAAACCTGGCTCAAGCCTGATAGCTTCTTCGGTTGACACTAACTTTTGTATTTCAATTATGGCGTATCCAGCAGTATCTTTGTCCGCAGCTTGATAACTTATCAACCTATCATCATCGTCAACAGAATATCTTTCATTTGAAGTTCTACTATCCTCAGAAGTATTTCTTCTTAAATACTTTATTCTTTTATGAACTGGCGCGGCCTCATCGTTTAAGTCATACAAAGCGATAGTAGAAAATTCAGGAAATTCTGTTTCAAAAGCTTTTTGGTTTGCAAATAAACTGTCACTTTCGCTAGGGTCTCCTATGATAATATAGCTTTTACCAGCAGAAACTTCATAAGGTATCGAGGTACCTCCTTTTCCACTAGTTTCTATAACCTTAAATTTTCGAGGTCCATATTTTGAATCTAACCCTGTTCTAACTTTTTCGTCACAATATTTTGCAATTTCATATAAATTCCACTTATCAACTGAATCACTTTTTAAACCAAATTTTCCTAAACCATATCTATTATTTGTTATTAAATCATAAAGTATCCAGGCTGGATTATCAGTCCATTGAAGTTCTGCTGCGGTCGATTCAGCGTCTTCGTCGTATTTATAAGAAGTGTCAATTATTGCATCTACATAGTCAATTATCTCTGTTGAATTATTATCGCGATTATCTGCATTAATGTAAAAAACTGTAGAAACGTCATTTACGATCAAATCCTGCAAACGATCTGGGGTAGCATCAAAATTTGCAATATATTTTGCTTTTGTAGATACCATAATTTCATCTAAATATCCAGCAAAGCTAGTTCCGTATAGCTTTTTACCAACTGCCTTATAGGGAGTTCTTGTTCCGCCAATTTGTATTTCACCCTTTGTTGCGTCATCTCCAACCAAATGTTTGAATCCAAAAATCTCTCTTGACAAAACAGTGCTCTCTGCTTGTTTAGATCCATCTACAAAAATGCTTACTGTATCTCCATTCCTGCAAACTGCAATATGGTGCCAGTTGCCATCTGCTACATTTGAAGTAGAAGTTACATCTGCAGCTATTTCATATTTTAATCCGTCATCCCAGCCAGGAGTTAAAGATACTTGCTGCCCAAATGCGTCAGAAGTTTGGGTCATAACCGATACGCTGCCACCAGGCATGTAAGCCCTAAATCTAATTTTACCTAAGTCAACGTGATCATCATCTGAACTATCTTTAGTTCCAATTTCAACTCTCCATGCTCCACCAACTAAGCGACCACTATCAAGGTAATCTATCTGATTATTCGTACCAAGCAAAGCATCCATTTCATCAGGGAAAATAGACATTTCGCCTATGTCTGGAACTCCTGTATCAATGCTCCAACCTAAACCTGCATTTTGTTCAGAAGCTACTATAATTTTTGGTACACCTTCGACTCCGTTTGTAGAATCGGGAGTGTTATTAGGACTCATTATATTATAAACTTTTTTTAAGTCACTAGCGCTTGTTTTCATGTAAAACTCTATAGTAAAGTTTGATGAGCCAAAAGTTCCAATCGGCGCAACTGTCGCTGTTCTTAGTCCTTTTGTCGTAACTCTTGAAACATATTTATAGGGATCTTGTATTTTCAATACTTTGTGTTCTTCGAATTCTCCCGCAACAAGAGGATCTGGCGCCGCATCATGAGAGTTAGTACCATAACCCGCAGAAAGAGGATAGTTTAATGCTCCGCTTCCCCATCGTTTGTTACTAGTGTTAATTTTAACCAAGGAGCCGTCCTGACTAACGCTCATTGGCGACCTAACCATATAAGCATTAGATGAGGTTCCGTTGAAAGCGTCTCCAGTAGCAGTTGTTATAGTTCCTTTAGTTTTAAATTTTCCGTTCCAATTTCCTATGTATTCTTTTGTGTCAGGAATATAATTAGACGGTACTTTCATTTTTAGCAATTTTAGTAAATATTTCCTTGTTGGTATTGAAGCGAAAGCCCTAGAGTCAACAGTCGTGCCTATAATTGCTGAGTTTGGATGATATAATTGACAAGGAACAATTTCAGTAATCGAATGTAAACTTGTAGCAGCTCTAGAATCGCCTTTACCGCGAAATTCTTCATCCGCGTTTAATCTGGCAATTTTTATTATTCTATTTTTCCCTTTCGGGTTAGGTGGCAAATGAACTATTGTTTCAAAAATATAGTCACTAGTTGCTAAGCCTTGCATTCTTCTTACAAAGTATCCGCCAGTATCATTTTCTATTAGCTCTCCTGAGTTGTAACGCTTGTATGTGCTAAATTTTTGATTATTTAATATAAAGGTATCTTCTACGCCATCATCTTCAGGCTTACCAGTATGATCAGCAAATTTATGGCTGGGATTAAAAGACTCAGCCATTTCTTGAGTAACTTCGAGAATTGGCGGGTTGTCTATACTTGGCTCACCTTCGTTGTTTGCATAAATTAAAAAATGAACATCGTCACCTTTAGTTTTTGTAGTCCTTTTTCCAACTAAAGTTTGCGAAAGAGCATGAATATTAATGGCTATAGAAACAACTTCAACATTTGGATCAGTTACAGTATGAACAACAGGATGTAAACTTTTTTCAAGTTTTTTAAATTTATTATGAAGAGCTTGCTTGTGAACTTTATCAATCACACCGCTAAGTGTTTTATTAACAGTTGGATCAGTATAACTTACTTCTAACGCAATCATTGTGTTGTTTAAAGTAGTGCCATCATCTTGTTTAGGTAAATTTTCCTCAGCGACAAGTTCTGAACTTTCATTTAAAGCTAGTTTTTCTTTAGCTTCTCCATTATTAGCTGGAAAAAGCTGCGAATTGTACATGATAGTTTTACCATGAGTTCTGTAACTATCTGGCAAAATTGCTTGAAGCTCTTCTCCTCTTCTAAAATCTGCGTCAAAAACTCTAAAGTTAAATGTGCCATCTCTTTCATTAACAACCTCTGTGTCGTTTAAATATATAGATTTTAAAAAATCTAAATTTGAAACCCTATTGTTGCCAAAAAATTTGATTGTTTCCCCGCTTTTGTCTGCGAATCCGTCTATTGGGCCTTCGCAAATTAAATCTACAGTACGAGCTAAGCTGGCAGACTCAAAATAATCTTTTGACTCACTAGTAAATCTGGTTGTAGAGGGAGTTCTTTTTCTTATGGCGGTTATTGATTTCCAATTATAAGGAACATAAGTGTACATATCGTATGTACCACCTGCTTTACCCGCACCCATAAAAGCTAATGCGCCGACGTTACTAGCCATTGTTAATCATCTCCTCCCCCTAAAGAAAACACACCTTTAGGATCAACACGCTCTAACATTGAACTAGAATTATCTTGTGATGTAAATCTTGAAAGATTTTTGGGCCACTTATTGTAAGTCACATGTTGCCTTATGTCAGAACTGTTTGAATTTTGAAAGTCTACGTTATTTCTGTCAACATGTCTCATTGTCGCGCTAACAACAACAGAGCCCACCAATAATCTTCCATATCCTAAAGGTACGGCTACTCCTTGACTTGCGACATTTTCAGCGCCACCAAACAAAAAAGATTTACTTTGTTTTTCTTCTTCAGGCTTAGGCGGCTTAAACAAAGCTCTCATAATTACCCCAGTAATTACTGAAATTGCCAAAGGTACAGCTATTTCAGCCATACCGCCCTCTGCGTTTGGTATGATGTGAAACTCTGTGCATTTTCTTGGCAAAGGAGTTAGTATTTCTTCGACGGTTTCTATTTTTTGCTTGCAATCTTCTAAAATAAAAGAAAAAGTTTTATTTTCTTCTTGTTTTTCTGACAAGTAGTCAAAAAAGTCGCCAGTATTAGCATTGATTGCTCTTAATGCTTCTGAAATAGAATTTATTTCAAGCTCCCATCTTGCTCCAAATTTTTCTGCTAGTTTTCCATGTAAATTAACTATTTTCATCCTTATGCCTGTTACATATGTTACACTAATTATTAGCTATTCGGTAAATGCTATGGACTTTTTTATAAAACTCGTCATTCATAATGTTTTTTGACGATAAAAGTCCTTCTTGATGGTGTAAAAACTCGTCATTTTCTAAAAAAACCCCAAAGTGGGAAAATACTCCGCTTTGTTTTTGAAAAATTATCAAATCATCGCGTGTCATATTTACTGTCGCTTGTTTTTTAATATTATTTTTTTTAAAAAAAGTTTTTATTTTAAATACAACATCTTCAGAAAATGTTTTATTAGCGTTTTGTTCAAGGTAAAAGTTAAAATTTCTATTTGCTAGCATATTTTTTGAGTCATAATAATCGTAAATTAGTTTCCAACAATTTTGGAAATGATGAATATATTCTCGGCCAATAAACGGTTTTACCCCATAACTTTTAGGAAAGAAAATATTAAAATTATTTTCTTGAATACTATAAACGCAAATTGGCAAACACAGCTCATCTGCCTGATCTAAATCTTTTTGTGAAAATTCAGCTGGTCCGATTGGATGAGAATGATACATGCAAACAATCTCATATCTTTTTTTTATATTTAAAAATTCATGAGGGCAAATTCTAAAGCCTGTGGATGGAAACTCATATGTATTTTCGCAAGGAATAATGATTAACTGTTTCAGATTATCTAAAACTATAAATCCGCAACACTCTTTTTTATTATCAATGTTTGCATGGGTAATTAATAGTTTTTCTATTTTTTTATCCATATGTAAAACGCTCTGTCCCTGGAAAACCGCCGTAAGGTAATCCGTGGGTAGTTGTTGAAAATCTCAACAAACAGCCGCTTAAATTTTTAGAACATTGATCTTGAACCCAATTTGCAGAATCATATCTTGGATCTTTACCAGAAACGTTGTAGTAAGTTATATCATATGTTGGATCTCCAGCTTTAGTGGCCATTACGCCAGTAGGCTTCGCAACAAAAACTAACTGCACTTCATCAGATTCTGTGCTATTTATTGTTACATAATCACCACTAACATATATGCCTGTAGCATCGTAAAAGCCAGAGTTTGAAAAAGGTGTTGATAAGTGATTTTGCCAAGGAGAGTTTCCATCGGTTGAAAACTTATAATTGCTTCCCATAAAAGCGTTATTATTAGAGTCGGCTATTGGTAAGCCAAAAGCTTCTTTAGATTCTGGATAAACCCAAGAAGATCTAGGAAACATAGAAGTATTACCATAATGACAACCATTTCCTCTATAAATCCATGGACAATAGTTCGCATAAACTGTTCGCGCTGGTAATTTTACAGACTCAAGCTCTAGCTCGGAAGCTAGCTCAAACTCCACCATTGTTTTGTCTTCTGCTATTTTCCTGTTAATAAAATATTTTTCATCTGGAAACTTTACAGTTTCGTCGGGTGTTCCAAAAGGATTTATATTGTCTATAAAATTTGTTTCGTCTAAATATTTTAAAAACGTCCTTATTCTTTTAACTTTTAGTCCAACAAAATCATCTTTACCAGCTATAATTGCAGAAACAAAACCGTCAACATTAGCCAGAGCAAGCTTTGGCCGCGGTAAAGTTCCGTCGCCTTTAATCTCAAAACCTTCAGCAGCAATTGAATAAGCGTTATAAGTTTGAGAAGAAAAAACAATATCACCTTGAACTACACTACCTGCGTGAAATCTATAAATTTGTCCACCGTATTTGGCGGTATCAATTTCAAACAACTCTATAATAGTCGAACCTTCTAGCGAATAAAGCTCTTCACTTAACAAAGTTGTATTTATTTTTTCAAAATTGTCTTGATTTTCGTATTGGTTTGTTTGTGTTTCTTGGGGCATTTTAAATTATAATCCTTGTCTTAAATTTATAAATCCTGCGTAAGATTCATTTCCTGCGCGCAGTCCAAAATCAGCTATTTTGACTTTTCCTTCATTGCCATCTGCCGCTAATATTTTTAATATATAATATCTATAAGGAGCAACTTTTAAATCTGGAACTGTGAATAATCTAACTTGACCAGGCACAGAAACATATGTATTGTGTTTAGTTCCATCAACTGTCACAGGTGTCACCTGCTTAGTTGGATTATCTGTCAGACTTCCGTCATAAACTTTTCCATTCTCTGGCACAATTGCTAAACGTGGCATGTCTGAAAAGTGCTTCATCTCATGCAGTAATATCATGTCTGAATCATGCAGAGCAGCGACTTTTATGTCTGGAACTGAGTTTGCCCCAAAAAGCTTCCAATGAGTTGGCGCAAAAACATTACCAAGAATAGTTTTCAAACGAGTTTCGCTAGCTTCCTCAGTGGTATTATTAAAATAACTAGCGCTTGCTCCAGCACTGGTGATAGTATAATTTTTTACTGTCTCTTGGTTTCCGTCGCCAAAGTCATATATTAAATAATAAGGAAAGTTGTCCTGATCCATTTGTATATAATCATCAAAGTCTCCATTGACTACTTGATTAAAAGCTTTCCAAGAAGGAAAAGATCCATTAACTGCATTGCTTTGATTATTTAATTTTATATTTACTCCCGCAAAATTTACCGCGTCACCCTCTGATCCATCAGCTTTTCTTGTTCCTTTGAGTCCTGAAATGTAACCAACACTTAAATGCCCAGATGTTTCTATAGTTGTAGCACTTTTGTATTTTGGAGTTAAATAGCGACCTTTACCAATTCTATTTCTGTAAAGCTCAGAATTTTTATTGTCTTGTTGTGTTTTATTATCTTGGCCACTGCAGGGGACATTGTCTTTAGGATAAAAATCAATTAATGCTCCATTTGTATCAATGCACAATCCGCCCGTTCCACCAAACCCAAAATTTCTTGGCTCGGGCCCATAATTAGTACCTTTATATAATCCAATGTGTCTATCTGTGTAATTTTGCACTGGATGCTCTCCGTTGGCTCCGTCTTGGCCAAATCCTCCACCCGCACCACCAATACCACCAGCCATTCTGTAGCCTTCTATTGGCATTGGGTGAGACAATTTTAATCCACTTGGGTCTTGTATGTTTATTCTTTGCGGTGGAATAAACGCCATATGTGTGCCATCAACTGAAATTGGCGCTACCGCACCTTGACCAGCATTACCCGCCCTAACAGCGATCATTACTCCTGAGTTCAAAGGAAACACAATTTTGCTAGACCCACCAGCTGAAGATTTTTCTGTAACTTCTAAAGTTCTTGAGCCATGAACATTGATATTTGAAATAAATGGAGAACATCCTTTTCCTCCAGGAGCAGACTGACTTTCTTGGAAAATTGTAGATGATTGTCCAGCTTGAACAGATGTAATAGGATCAGTTTTATCATATCCTGCTCCACCACCTCCTCCTCCACCAGGCCTTATTTCCCATACCACAGTATCGCCAGGTTTGAGGCGTTCAGAGTCAGCATTTTTTGGCATTGAATTGGGAACTTCACTTTCTAATAGTAATCTATTCTGTAAAGAAGGGTATGGCCTGGTGCCAAAAAGCCCTTCTGAGCCTGCGGCAAAATACTTAGAGTCTCTATGAAAAGGCGGTATAATACCGCGTGTGCGACCTGGCGCATTGGCATCTCGATATGGCCTGGTTGAACCATCTGGATTGTGAACAATAACTTCTACATCATATGGTTGCAGATAATTTGAATAGTTGCTTATTCTTGTACCACCAGCACCACCGCCACCGCCTCCTCCAGCCATAAACCCTCGACAATATAATTTAACACTTGATCCACTGTAATCAGGATGAATAGACAAAGCTGTGCCACCATCCTCTCCTTTGCTTGGAGCATTACCAACAATATAACTTCCATCCATTTTGCCGCTAAGATAATGAGGCGATATTGGGCCAACACCAGCTAACTCAGGAAGACTACCAACTCTAACCTCCGCACTGGTTAAGGTTGCTCTTTGTGATGGGGTAACAATATAAGATGCAGGACACTCTTTTTTAGTATTTGAGCCGTACGTTCTGTCCGACATAACCGAAGCGCCTTTACCGCCTGCACCAATAATCTGCGTGGTTTTGGGAACATAAATTTCAATTGGTATAGGGTCAAGCCCAGCTTTCGAAAACTTCTGTCCAGTATCTACAGCTGGAGAATTTGCATCATCAGAATAAACAAGCATGTTAGCAGCAAAATTAAATTTTATTTTTGAGAATACATCTACAGTTAATTCTGAATTTGGTATCTTTGTTGAGTTTTGTAACCTGCTAATTTCGTTAGTTGCTAAAGTATTTAAGTTAACATTTTTTAGAGTGGAATCAGTTGGTCTGCCTAAAAAATTCTCAGGATTAACTGAAACATTCAAAGATGTGTCCGAGACAGAAGCGCTTGCATGAGTCCACTCCGATACGTTAACACTTCTTTGTTCTCCGCCATGAACGTTTCCACCTATTAAATCAATATTTTCAGTTCTAAGTCTAAAATAATGTGTCTTGCCAGGTATAACTGCATAAGAAAAAGACGTAGTACCTGTACTCTCATCAACTAATAAACCTGTTGCAGTTGCGCCGCCAGCAGTAGGAGGTACGCCAGAAACTTCAAGAGTTATTCCTGTGGCAGTTAAATAATTAGGATAAGTCCAAGCTCCAGTTATAAATATGTCGCCTTCAACAGCATCAACAGTAAATGTGGAAATTGGCTGAGGATCAACAGCTTCAGCATTACCAGTCAAATTTATTTTTAGTGTGCCACTTGGATCATCAAAGTTATATTGATCAGTGCTTGTAACAGTCAATTGACTTGGCCGAGGGAAACCGTCATGTCCTGCAGGAGCACTATAGCTAGCACCACCATGCCCAGAAAAATAGTAAAAATAACCGTCGGTTTCAAGATCATTTGTAAACCAAGAGTCTCTTGCGCCGCTTTTTCCAGTTGTCCAAAATTGGACTTCAAAAAATCCACTTTCTTTTTGCCCAAGCTCAAAAATTGCACTGTTACCACCGTCTATTTTAAACCTAGAATCAGTATTCTCTCTAAATTTATAAACTCCAGAACGAGCATGTTCTCCAGTTAAAGATAGTGTTGAAATAATTTTCTGGTCTCCGCTATTTAGTAAGTAAAATCCAGTCCCACTATGAAACCCTGTCATGAACGTGCCAAAATTAATTTCGTGAACTTCGCTAGTGTCATCAAGAGGAGCTACCTTTTTGCCATGAGTGTCTAAAATGTAAGTTTTGAAAATTCTTGGAACTTTATTAAGATCTAATGGCGTTTCTTGGAACTGTGCAGATAACGATCTGTTGTCGCTAAAAATAAAATTGTCACTCCAGTTCTGACAAACAAAAATCTTATTATTTTGATTATAAGGTTTTGGCGGAGAGAACTTAAAACTTTCATAACCCTTTTTATTGATTAAAAAATGAATTATGGCTTTAGCCTCAGCTTCAGACTTTCCTTCAAAACTTAAATTAACATTCAACAAGTTTGTGTTAATTCCATCATTCCACCTTTTAGTATATTCTCGATTAAGCTCGCTCTTAAGCATGCGCGGCTGTTGGGTGATAGAAAAGACAGACGGATTAAAATAAAAAACATCCTTAGTCCATAAAGTATCTGTTCCTTCTGGGCCATTTTCACTGCTTGCAGCTACTTCATCTGAGTGACCAGAATTATAATAATATCCACTATGGTTAGATATATTGTGACCACTGTAATAAACTATATCAAATTTATTGTAAGTTTCTCCCTCGGCCCAATATTTTGCGGTATTGTCAAATGGAATTACTTGGCTCATCCAATTTGTTAACGACGTATCTTCTTTATTAAAGTTTGCCGCAACATTATGCACGTTTGGAAAAATTTCTTCATGGTCGAAAGTCTCGCAAAAATATTTTCCTGTTTGATTGTAAGGAGCAAATGGAGTAAAATTAAATCCAGTCAATACTTCCTCTGACTGATATGACGTAGCATTATCTGGTAAAGCTCCAACTATACCCGACAATGCTCCTGTGTACGCTTCTTCAAACTTATGCCCCAAAAAATGTAAGATAGCTTTTGATTCTTTTTCAGTTCTTCCATCAAAATTCAAGTTGTATTCTATGTTTAAATTATTATGGCTTTTAGGAATTATTGAATAATATCCATCTCCGAATGTATTTTTAAAAGTTTTAGCTTCAAAAGATACGGAAGAATTATAAGATGGAGTACTGGGGAAAGACCGAGTCCATTTAGCATTTACGCCAGTTGGTGCTAAGCTTGAGTTTGTGCTAGCATTGCTACTAGCAGTCGCATAATAATATCCAGACTCAAATTGATTACATCCTGTTTCGGGATCACCAGAAAAGAATACAACGTCGAACTTTTCATAAGTTCGATCCTTACTCCACCCAGATACGTCAAAATCTACCTTCATTATTGAAAAACTTGCCTAACAGAGATTACACCATTTAAATAATTTTGCGAGGAAACTGATAGTTGTTGTTGAGTAATTTGCCCACTGCATCTTAATTTATCTAATGTTGTGTTTGTATTCATGTCCAACATATGACAAGTTATTGCAGCGTGTCTACCAGAAACTAATAGAAATTCTCCTATATTATCTCCACGTAAAGTCATATTAACCTCAACCGCCTGCTTGGTAACCCTTGTTGGGTCAGTTTCGCCAGCTAGATAAACAGGATTTCTTGTTGCGTTTACGCTATACGAAACAGATAAAGTATTGTTAATGTTTGATGGCGCACCTAAAACAAATGATCTTATACCATGTGCGTAACGATTTTTCCAATAAGATAAAGACGTTGGATTAGTTGTGTCTGCAGTAATGCTTGTTGTTAAAGCGCTGTAAAAATCCAATGAGGCGTCTATTTTTACTGGCGAGTAAGGTTCTACATTTAAATTGTATGATCGAGCATAGGCATTACTAAAATCTAATCCAGCAAAAGTTCCTGCATTTGTTTCTGAGTCTGGAATGCCTGTCATATTTAAATACTCTGGAATACCTCCAGTCATGTAATATTCAAAGCTTAACTCGCCGCGCAATCCATTAGTCGGCGCATATCTTTCTATTTCTCCATATATATTTCTTGACTCTGCAACCGAAGCGTTGACATTTATACTTGCGGTGTCAGCAAATATTGATTCACTGCCGATCTCCACTACAACATCTTCATATTTTAAGAAAGCCATTATCTTTTGTTTGAGTATTTTTTATATGTTAAATTTACAACTACTGCTCCGTCTACGCTTGTTTCAAAACTTTCTGATATTAATCTTGATTTTGTTAAATCAAATTTTACGATTTGACTTCCGTCAGAGTCATTAATAGTTATGTCTACGTCGTTTTGATGTATGCCAGTTAAAGCTCCATATAAATTTTTTGTTTCGTAGTCATCGATTTCTAAACTAAAGTTTGTTGTAGATTCGACAGGATAAGTTAAATCAACTTGCGTAGGCATTTTCCATTTTACGCTGTCTGCAGTAAGATCTGCTGCTATGGTATTTGGTAATGCGTATAATGGTGTTCTGGGTAATTCAATATTATGATTAAATGAAGTAATTCTATTTGTGCTTGAACCATCGCAAGTTAACACAATTCCTCCGTTATCAGGAACACGTATTGTTGGATTGCCCGTGGCAGGAGAACCAGCATTGTATCTTGCATCGATCCCAGGACCTAAATCGCCATATACAGAAATGCCAACAGTTACAGAAGGAACTTCTCCGACGCCACAAGATATACTATACGAATTTAAATATCCACTATGAAATCCAAAACACCCACTACGATTATTTTCAAGAGTGCCTCCTATGTTGGGCATTTCATAAAATACGCTTCCACTAAAAGCAAAACTTGGGCCATCACCAGTTAAATTTAAAAACGGGTCTTCACTAACAAACGCGCGTGAAACACTAAAATTACCTTGCATTGGCTGAGATATTAAGCCTGTGACATAACCAAAACCAAGAAAGTTTACGTTTTGCTCGGCCACACCATAACTGCCTTCTACACTTTGAATTCCAGAAAGACCAGTTCCATTAATATAGACAAGCTGATTATATGATAGCGATGCATTTTTCATTATTTATTATTGCTCTCTAGCGTATGGATTTCGTAAGCTGCCACCTACTCGTTTTTCCTCGTCTATTACTGATCGTACTGCATCTCTTATTTTTCTTCCCAGGTCGCGTGCACCTTTAGCGCTATCTTGAGTTGAACCTGAAGCATCTTCGCTAATTGATGGAGATCCGTTTGCACCCATGTTGACAGATATACTTACAGTGTTATTGGTATTTGAAGTGCCCGCTTCACCATTTGATTTGGCGGACGCGTTTTGATTTCCTGGTACAAACTTTTGATTTCCAATCATGCCTCCGCGGTTCATATGCTGAAGTGTGTTGCTGCCGTATCTTTTTACTGCTCCTGCGTTTACTACAAACTCTCCACCAGTTAGCATTGCGGGTATGTTGTCGATTGAGCCACCACGTTGATAGGGAATAATTACATTACCGTATTTATCTTTTACTGGCGCCTTTCTATTTTTTCTAAACTCGTATGGAGTCACATTGTTGATTCGACCAGTCGGGTCGAACATTCGGCCAGTCGGGTCGAACATTCTACTGGGGTTGGCGGGCACAAGCCCTGGCCGAGCTAAAGGTTCGTCTGTACTGAGATATTCGAATACCGTATTATCAACTTGTTTTTCTATTGCCTGCTCAAATTTTTGGTGAACACCCAATCCACCAAGACCTCTGTGTTCTGGCAGCGGAATTACGCCATATTTTCCGCCTACGCTTAATGCCTCATTATACATATGCTGAGCCATAGCTGCTCTGTCACCAGGTTTTATTCCTGCTTTGCGAAATGTATTCATTAAAGCTCCAGCTCTGCCTCCATGCGCATCGGATTTAGCAACTGATTTGTTCATAGACATACCTGACGCTAAGTTCTGGCCAAGAAGAAAATGCTGATCACTCATCCGAATTGCTCTGTTGGCTGATGCTGTACCAGTAAATCTTGGAGCCATTGGTGTCCCTTGCCTTCCGCCAAACGCAGGTGAGTATGGTGGACCAGGAATCATATTATAACCAGGATCAAAACCTCCTTCATGTGGCATTGCCCCGAGATTTGGATCAAACGCGTTAAGAGCTCGCGCTTCTGTGTAGCTCATTCCGCCACTTGCTTGAGGTTTTTTCTTAAACAAATTTCCGCTCGTTAAAGCGCTCAAACCTACATTGATTCCCGTACCTACAACTGCCTGAGTTAGTTGATCTCTTTGAGCTTGCTTTGCGAATTGTTTTTGGATATCTTTTTGGCGTTCTTGCCTTAAGAATCCGCGAGTAGCTTGCGCCATAGGATCGTCCATAGCTATCGAACTTAAATTTTCATCAAACACGCCTAAATTTAATCCTATACCTCCGCCACCAAGAACAGATCCTCCGCTAGTTGGCCCAAGTGATTCATAGCGAAATTTTTCTAAAGCTTTTTTTCTATGCCTTGAAGATACTCCACCAAAAACTCCACCACCAGTTTGAAATCTTGGAAACATACGAAAGTTTATCGCATCAAGATTTTCTTTGCCAACTGCAGCAACTGCATTTCTGTTTAAAACATATTCTTTTGACTCTAGCATCGCTGGAACTTTGTCTCCCGTGCCGCTTCCAGGAACAAATGCGCCTCTTTGACTCTCTATTCCAAAAAAGTTTCCAAGCTTGCCTCCAAGATAATCAGCAACATTTGAAGAAGCTTGTTGATTGATTGATCCAAGAATTCCCATGGCAAAATTTCTAGCAATATCTCCGCTACCAAGTGATGGGTTAGCAATGCTCATCAATGCCTCTTGTATTGAATTTCTAAAGCCTTCGATTCCAGCGATAAGCACCCCGTTTTTTTGCATAATATCTGCGGTCTTTTTCTGCGCTTCAATATAATTAAGTTGTGATTTAGAGTTAATGTCAAGTAGTTTTGCTGAATTTTCTAAATTTTCTGCAAATTTTTCAAGATTTTTATTGTTATCCATTATATCTAGATCTTGACCCTTAAATGATATTCTACCTCCTTCTCCAAATTTAACATCACTCATGATTTTTCGTGCTGCCCCAAGATCTCCTCCAGCCAAGGCGTCAGTCATGGCTTTCATAAAAGCTTGATTTTTTGGGTTTGCATCTATCGCTAATCCACCAAAAGTTCCTGCCATGTCTGCAGCAAGACCTCTTCGGTTATTTTCCGCACTAAGTCTTTGTTCATTAAGAGCATCTAGATACCTAGTCTGCGCGGTTGCCCTAGCTCCACCGATTCTACTTCGGACATCAAGTCTAGCTCCTTGTGCTATTCCTCTTACTTGTGCAGCGCCAGCTTCTCTTGCTTGGAATCGAGCATCTGCTCCTCTAGATTGTAATAGCCGTAGTCGCATTGCGTCAAACTCAGGTTGAAGATTTACTCCTGGAGGTCCACCAACTTGACCAAGCGCAGTAGAAGGAGCTCTGTATTTCATCACCATTTTACCTAAAGGCGAAGTGCCTTTGCCTGTCTCAGGATGCCTTATGCCTCCCTTTACAAACCCTTTCTTTTTCAACTGGTTAAATAACTCAGCCTGGCCCTCCTTAGAAATGCCCATTCCTAAAAGGTCAGGCATGTTTACGCTCGTGCCACGAAGAAATTGGTCCACGGTCGTTAACTCGCTTTCGCTTAGGCCTGCAAGAGCACCAGCTACCTGCTCCATTTGAGTTTTAGAAAGTGCTTCGTGTGATGCTATCGTAGCAAGTGCTTGACCGCCCCGCGCACTAGCAACACCAGCGCCTATTCTTGGTGAATGAGTAGTTTGAGCCTCGCCCATTTTTCGAACGCCTGCCGCTAATTTGCCAGTTGATTCTGCGTCATTAAAAGCTTTTGTTAAATCAGATCTTAATCTTGGATCTTGAATATCCTTTAACGCTTCTCTTCCCTTGCTTAATGTAGATTTATATTGCGAAGGATTGCCTCTTTGTTGGCTAGCCGCAACCAAAGCTTGTCTTGCTGCATCTCCTAGCGCCTGATCACTTTGTCTTTGTTGTTGTCTTTTTTCGACAAGCGCTCCCCTTTCATCAATGTTTAATGTTGCGTCTCCGCCTACAGATTTTCCAGTCATGTAAGCTGTTGCAGTCCCAGCAAGAACAAGACCACCTTTTAACAATGCGGAATGCGGAGTTATTGGCGGTGTTGCTGCAGCCAGCGCGGTTAGCCCAGTTGCCGCTTTAGTCGCATAGTCTATTCCTTTTGCGGATGCGCCAGCTTGTCTTCTTTGTGCTCCACTCATAGTTAATCTATCTTGAGTTGCTGGCGCTGGCACAAATCCTTGAGCCATTTCTCCTAACATCATTGCTGTAAATGCTGGACCCATGGCCCGACCACCTGCTCCTTGCAGACCTGTGCCGAGTGCTCCCATGCCACTTACTAAACTTCTGTAACCTCTAGTGAGAGCGCCTGGTGGTTTCGCAACATCTCCAGCTTTTCCTGTCATACCTAAAAGACTTGTACCTCTTTCTAGTCGAGATCTTCTTTCAAGCGCTCCTTCGCTTTTTTTGAGCGCTTTATCTGAATAGTCTTCAACTTTCACGCTAACTGTGCCTTTTGCGGTTCCGCCAGGATCAACCACGCTAGCATGAGTCATTTTGCCAGTAAAAGGATCCATTCTGCTACCTCCATCACCGATAGAAAAGTTTGGCAAATTAGTTGTGCGTAAATCTTCACCGCGATGCATTCTTTTTGCATCTGCAAAACTATGTTGGCCAACTGTGGGCGAGATTACTCCAAAGCCTTGTGGATTGAATGGACTTTTTAGTGCAGTATTTTGAACAACGCGAGTTTGAACGCTTGAAGGGGAAATACCCATCATTGCGCCGACTTGCATTTTTTCTCTTTGAATTGCGTCTCCCAACGGAGCAAAGTTTCTTATAAAGCGGCCAAACTTAAAACCTTTTACTTTACTCATTATGTTTTCAAATGTGCCTCGCTTTCGCGCTTGCCCTTCGAAATGTCTGCGATCTCCTTCTATATTCATCAAAGGAACTTCGTCCAAGTCCATGGTTCTCATTTTTTTAGCTAGCAATGAAGCAAACTGAGTTCTGTTTAGCCTGCTCTTAACATCCATTTGTCTGAACTTGCCTCCACCAATATCTCGCGCTGCATCAAACATAAAATTAGCGTGGCCATACGGCTTTAAGTTAGAATCTGCTGCAAACATTGCTCTTTCAAATGATCCGCCACTGCCTGTGTAAAAACTTCGCAGTTGAAAGTCTGACATTCCACTTGCCAGTATGCTGGGCCTATGCTGTCTTACTGCATCCATAAATGCATCTGTTGGAGACATGCCATACTTTTTAGGATTATCAATCATCATTTGACGGCCAACATTTGCCAAAGATGTTGTTCCCCTACCAAATGACCCGCCGCCCGTTTGTATTCTGATTTCCCTAGCTGGGCCAACATTAAAAGCTTGATCATAAAAGCTTAATGCGCCCTTAGTGTCTGAAAAAGGTAAATTCATCGCGCGAACGTGACCTTGTACATGCGTTACGCCATGCGCATCTAATACTCGACGTAATTCAGCACCAGCTGATGTAAATTGGCCCTTTTTTTTGCCACTCGTATGCTGAAGTTTTGATTCTCTAAAAAATGCGTCGATTGGTATTTGGCTGTCGGTCTTCTTGCCATATTGAGTAGTGCTTCCTGTCATAACCTCGGGCATCTGACCAACATTAAAAACGCCGTTTTGAATATAATCTGTTATACTAGCAAAGTTCGGAATACCGCCAGTCGGCGCAAAACTAGGAGCTCCTCTTCTACGGGCGCCACGGGTAATCACGCCAGCGCTACTTACTCCAAAGCCTCCCGCAAAAGCTCCTGCAGCCATTCTTGATGTAGCCGCTGCGGCTCTTTCGCGCATTGCAACTTCTTGAGCTAAAAATCTTGAAGTTATTGCGGCTTGTTTTGCAGTGTTGCCTTCGGCTGCAGCAATCGCTTGTTGAAATTTTAAATTAGTAGCAAGTAGTTGCCCAATACCTTGTTGTAGTGCAGCTTGTTGTTTTGAGGCATTATTTAATCCAAGAAGATTTTTTAAACTTTTAACACCAAATATACTTAAGTCTTTAAATAATTTTATAAACACACCACCAATAAGGATTAATCCTGGACCAGTTAAAATACCACCAACACCTTTTAATAAACCTTTTGCAAAAGTCGCTCCAGTACCTTCGCCATCTAATCCTCGAGTCATACCTTCAACAAGCTCATTAAAGGTAGTAATGATATTTCGCATTCCAGGGCCAAGACTGATATCGCCTACTTTTTTAGCCAGTTCTTCTATTGCCACCCCGCCTTGTGTTGCTAGTGCAGCTAAAGTTTTATTTAATTGTTGGTTTTTTTGGATTGCTTGATCAGTCGCGTTAGCAGAAACTTGCTGAGCTCTGCTGTACTCATTATTGACCGTACTTAAATCACCCAATACAGACTTCAAAATGTTAATTTGAAACTTTCCTGCGACGAACTGGTCGACTGAAGCTTTTTGTGATCTGCCCAAACTGTCATATGATTGTGCTAAATTTTGCAATATTTTGTTGGCTGGCAATGCAGCACCAGCGATATCATCAACAGCGATTCCAACAGATCTTAGTGCGTTTAAAGCTTTTGGATCTTGTATACGAGTATAAATTGTTTTAAATGCGTTACCAATAACAGCGCCACCTCGAGCAGTTCTTTGTTGTGCTACTGTTACCAATGCAACCAATTCGTCAAAGCTAACTCCAGCGTCTTGAGCTACAGCGCCTGCACGACTTAACGCATCGATTAAATCATCAGTTCCAACTGCGAACTTAACATCGACCGCAGATAATTTATTAATAATTTGTGTGGTTGTCAGTCCAGCTTTTCCAAAACCGTTGACTGCGGCAGTCAAACCTTTAACCGACTCTGCGGCTTTCAAGCCAGTAAGACGAGTAAGAATAAGAGCGTCATTTGTACGCTTTAAAGTTTCTTCGATACTTAAACCTTGACGAGCAAATTCAGTAGCGGCTTCAGCAACCACCTCAAAACTTTGAGCAGTATTTTTTGCAACTTTAAAAAGACCATCTCCAAATTTAGCTAAGTTTGACTGAGAAGCGCCTAAAACAACATTGATATCAGCCATTGATTTTTCAACTTTAACAGTTGTAGCAATCAACGATTTGAAAGCATTACTGATACCATTGATAACTCCAACACTAGCGCCAAACGCAATAACACGAGCATTCGACGCTTCGATTGACTTGGTAAACTCGTCTGCATCTGCTCGTATTTTTCCAAGCATTCTGCCTAGCGGCGCAACTGCTCCGCTTGAGCGACCCAACTTGTGCATTGCGGCAGTTGCTTCTCCTTCTATCGAACGAGATAAACTGCCCTTTTTAACTACTACTGGTACTTCGATTGGTCTGGCCATGTCTCCAATTATCCTTATATGCAATTACACGCAAAATGCCAGTTTTATCTAAATACCGCTTAACTTCATTAAATCTTTCATAGTAAGTTTGCCACCTTTCTTTTTTGCTGCTTCTTCTAAAGACACAGTGCCAGCAGAACTTTCAACACCTAACTGTTGTAAATCTTCTTTTGTAGCTCCAAATAAACCTGCTCCACCATCACCAGCTTTCTCCATAACTTCACGGGCTTTTTCTCTGCCTTTTGGATTTCTAGCCCAGTCAATTAGTTTTTGCGGATCTTTTTTGATTGCAAATGGAATTTCTTCTGGACTTTCCAGTATACTCTTAAACATACGAGTATAAGAATATAATCGCAATTGATAATGCGTTAGCATTGTGGTGGCTTTTCCAAAAAAATCAATAGGTTTTTCGCAGCATTGCATATATGGACCGTAAAAATCTTCTAAAACCATTTTTTGAAAATTTTCGTCTTTATATACAGTAAACAAGTTGTTGTATACATAACTAACGTCTGCTAAGTCTTTACCAGAAAGCTCATCAAAAGTTTCTTGAGTGAAAACAGGTTTTTGCCAATCAATATCATAAAAAAAGCTTTTTATAATATACAAATCTATACATCTTTTTTCAGCGTATTCTTCGCAAGTATTACCAAGCAGCTCTTTTCTTTGAATGAGTTTTTTATCTAGTTTTTGGCGAGCTTCTTCAATTAATTTATCTTGTCTATCAAGTTGGCTTTGAAGATATAATCCAGACTTATTTTCAATAAGGCTTTCTATGAATTTTTCTTCGTCGTGAATAGCTCGCTCGTCTTTTTCTGTCCAATCGCCTTGGTCATTAAGCAAATCTAGAATTTCTGCTTCTGTTGGTATGCCGCGATTTTTTGCTTTTTCTAGATGTTCGATTCTAAAGTCATCAATGTCTACTTGCTCATTGATTCCAAGATGACGAATATATATTCTTTGGTCGTTATAATAAGATATTGAGTGGCCGCGAACAACATCGCGAAATATTCTTTTGAATAAAGTCTGCTTGAGGCCTGTTGAAGGCATTAGATGTTTCCTTCTTCAATATCTTTATCTAATTGCTCTAAATCTTCTCTTGTTGCTCCTGCAGTAAAGTACCAATAACTAATAAACGTCGCAAGCTTGCCTTGAATTAAACCGTACAGTTCGTCGTTTGATTCGTCAAGTTCATAATATTTTTGCTCTTTTTCTTCAAATGTCTTACCTATAAAGAACAATTCTGGATCCTCTTCTCCATGAGCTACATATGTTAAATTTAAAACATACCACAAAATTACTCTGTTTTGAGCTTTTGTATCTGCAGTGTGATTAAACAAAGACGCATAATCAGTTTCCATGTCAACAATTTGCCTGCGCAACTCTCCCATTTCTCCAATAATTTTATTTGCTTTTTCTTCATCTTGAGAATTTTTTTCTCCAGTCTTGGTGACAAGGCGGGTATAATCTGTTTGTAGTTTACTTAGATCAGCATAAGCTGTTGACAGTTTTTGCGCGTCTCTTTCGGCCATCAACCCACCAGCGTCGCTATATTTTTTTGCAAGCATAGCTTTGGTCAAGATGCCTCTTTTGACGCATTGACTCATTTCAATGCTGTACTCCATATCCGCTTCTTCGATCTGTCTGCGGTTGGGCTCTTTTAGTATAATACGGACTGGCTCTTTTTCTTTAACTTTTTCATTGACAGAAACCTTTTTTTCTTCTCCAGTTTCTTTGTCGATGATAGTTTTTTCTATAGCCTTTTCGACTTCCTTTTCCAGTTCTACTGTGAAACTATATATTTCTTTCATACCTTTTGCCTATAATATAATATTTTCCTAACTATTAAATTCAAATTCTATAGTGAACTTTTCTAAATCATCATCATTGTTGCGTATATTATCATTACCCATGTCTAAAACTTTTTTGCGAAGATATTGCATTTTATCTTCATCAAAGTAATCTGCCTGTTCTAATAGTTGTTTATGTTTTGGTAGATTTTTACGAAGTTTACAGAAATGAATGTCGTGTTCTGTTTTTAAATCTTCCAGAAGAATTAAAAAAGTTTTGAAAAGTCTTTTTGTATTACGACCATAATACTCGCCCAGTAATGCCTTTGCGTCCATAATTATCCTTAAACCTAAATATCTTTACACAAAAAACAATAAAAAGTGTAAAGAAAAGCATGGCGAGTCTACTTACAACTGCGGAAAAAACAACTTTAAATGAAGCAATGGACGCTTTGCATGATACTTTTGCGCGCGATATTCAAATTATCAAAGAAGCAGTCAAGACAGTATCAACCTCAAGCTCACAATTTAACTCTGTTTATGGAAATGCTGGAGCCACAACAAGCTTAGTCTACACGCCACAATCAGGAAGTTACAAAGCTCGAGTACAATATCTAAGGCAAGATGAAGATTACTTCAGTGACTCCCAGCTTGATTCTCAATTAAAAATTAAAATGCCTGCTGGAAGCGTCAGAATTAAAGTTTCTGGGGACGCTCATGATTACCTTAAAGACGCAAAAAGAGTTCAATTTGACGACAGAAGATTTACCATTTTTAGTGATTATAGGCCTCACGGACTTTTTGACGCGAGGTATTATACATATTATTTAAGGCCGATTGATGAGTAGAGTTATAGTTCCAAAATCTGCTGTGGAGTTGGCGCTCACACAAGCTGGTAGGCATTTAAGAGAAAATGTCGAACCAAGATTACTTAACGAGTTCAGTCAAATGAAGACTAGCTTACTCTCTAACTTCGATGATCATCCAGTTACTCGCGAACTAGAGCTAAAAACAGGAGCAGACCCAAGCGCATTTACTTCGTATGGCAGCTTATTTGGTTTTATCGGATTTAACGAAAGTGACGAGCCAACCAGAATAGTTAGAGAAATGTTAGAAAAGTCAGAGTTAAAATTTATTAAATCAAAAAGTGGGAGATTAGATTTTAGAGTTTTTCATCCCAGTAAAGAAGAATTATTCGCTGCAACTCCACTTCCTTGGGCAACTGGCAGAAGTTGGCTAAGGGGCATTGAGTCTGGCATGTCTGGATTTGGTAGATATTTAAATATAGAAAACGAGGCTAGTCGAGCTGGCAAAGGTATTCAAGCAAAAAATAAATTAAGATCTACTAGATTTAAACCAACAAAATATATATCTAAAATACTCAACGATTTCATCCAAAAAATAGAAAAATTATCTTTATGAAGCCGCAATTTCAACATACTCTTGTAACCAGCTTTTATCTTTGGTTCGACAATTACTTACAGGACAACGGAGAAGCTTACAAAAACAAAACTGGCATATTTTATAATATGACAGACGACAGACTAGATAGTAACTACAATGTTTACTCGTCTCCATACAAACAATTTATAATCGATAGCGGGTTACACACCAACGTGGTGAACTCTCAAGGAACTGAAGGTGCAATTGTTATTGACAGAATAAGTGGCCAAAGAGCCGATGGCTCCGCGTTTGAAGTAACTCGTGGCACCAGCGGTCTTAAAATAGATTATGAAAATGGCCGCGTATTCTTTACTGGCGATGAAAATGGAGAGCTACCAGGAAACAACTTATCTCTTAGCGGTCAGTTTGGGGTAAAAGATTTTAATGTATATGTAACAAACCAAACAGAAGAAGATCTAGTTGTTGAAAATAAATTTAAAACAAATGATCGTTTTGGTAATCTTGAAACATCTGGAGTGCTTCCATATGACCAAGTTATCCCTGCAGTATTTATTACATCTGAAAGTATCAACAACCAACCATTTGCTTTTGGAGGGCTAGATGTAACACAGACAAATGTTAAAGCTGTAGTTATGACCAGCGATTTGTATTGCTTAGACTGCGTTTTGTCTTTAGCGGCCGACTCTAAAAAACAATCATTTGTTGAAGTTGATTTCAACGACTTTCCTGTTACAGAATTTGGCGATATAAAAACAGCAACTTATCCAACAGGATATAGCTATAATCAAATAGAAACAGATAATACTCAAGAATTGTTTCATATAGAAGAAGTTTTTGTTTCAAAGTTAAGTGACAGAGTAAAAAAGAAAGTAAACCCTAATATTTTTGTAGGTTTTATTGATTTTGAGATACACAAATATCGTCGACCAAGAGGTTAATAAGTGCTTTTAAAAGTAAAAAGTTAACAATTGACTTTTTAAATTTAAAAAAAATTTCACATTATGTGTAAAATAATGTAAAGAACAATGACCTTAAACCTTATTTAAATCATCATGGCTAAAAGAAACAGAGTAATTTATCAAAGTGAGGCACTTTTTGTGACTCATCAATGTTCAGGACACAAAAGCTTGGATATTGTCAATGGCTCGCATAGAGCTGTAGGAGTCGGCCCTGACTTTGGCACGGGCATGTTCCACCAAATTCATCGTGTTCAGAGCGCAAACTATAATTTTGCTATTTCTAGGCAAGATGTTAATCAATTTGGCAACTTGGCAAGAATTGATACAGCAGTTATCGAAGCTCCTACGGTTGGATTAGACTTTACATATCTCATTACTGATGGCAGTAACGAAGATAAGTTGGGAATTACAGTAAGCGATACTGCAGCGCAAACGTCAGCAATTTCTGGTGTGCTGTCTAATATTTCTGGCAGAAACTATCATATATTAACAACGCCCGAAGGAACAGACGCTAACACTGATAAGGTTGGGGACGATGCAGCTCGATCAGCTACTAGCACTGTAATTTCAGTTGGTAATGGATATATCACAAACTACAGCATGAACGCTGCAGTTGGAGCTCTTCCTACTGCAAGTGTTAGCGTAGAGGGTTTGAATATTACTGCTGATTCAGCGGGAGCATCTTTAACCGTTCCAGCGATTGATCCAGCAAACTCAGTACAAGGTACTGCGACATACGCTTTACCGAACCCTATTTCTGGTAGCGTTGGAGACATTCTTCGCCCAGGCGACATGGAAGTTATGTTTGGAGGCACGACCACCAGCGCAGGAAGCGCTACTGGAGTTTTGGCACAATTAACCGACACGAACGCAAAAAGCGCTGCACATATCCAAAGCTTTAGTATAGATATGCCACTTGGAAGAAGCGTTCTTAATAGATTGGGTAATGCTTTTGGATTTTCACGTGAAATCGACTTTCCAATCACCGTATCAGTTTCCATCTCAGCTATCGTTGCTGACCTCAAGAGAGGCAACTTGTTTGACGAGCTATATCAACAGCAAAAGCATGATATTGCAATTGTTATGAGAAAGCCGTCTGCAGGTGGAGGCTCAGGAGGGTCAGAGCAAATTAGATATAATCTTAAGAACGTAACGCTTGATAGTGAATCTTACAGTTCCTCAATCGGAGACAATAAATCTGTTGATCTTACGTTTAGTGCTACAGTTGGTGGTCCAGAAGACACAACTAATGGATTGTTTATATCTGGCCAAAGAGCACTTGGCAACAATGATGACTCAAGATTCATTAGATAAAAAATATAACATAATCCAAGATTTACACCACAGTCTTTTGATTGTGGTGTAATTTTATATAGGCATGAGGAATAGAATATCATATCAGAACGTGGGTTTACTTGTTGGCCCAACTCCAGCATTCTCAAGTCACTCTGGTCAATATGCAGGCTCTCCAAGCCAGAAATTCGCCTCTAGTAAACTTAAAAAGCTAAACCTAGTACAGAACGCCTCTTTTAATTTTAACGTCACCAGGGCAGAAATACGGCAAATTGGAGGCCATGGTCTAACTGAACGAAAAGCTGTGGTCAGTCCAGATGTATCAGTTGGGTTTAGCTACATATTAAGTGATGGCAGGAATGAGGATATGCTAGGCTTTTGCCATTCAGGAGAAAACTCTGCATTTCTTTCTGGACAGCAAAATCCCACTGGGGATAGAAACTTATTTCTTGTTATCGCAGATGAAGCCTCAGAGGAATTTAATAAACAAGAAGATTTTAGCAATCATAACGTATTAAGCTTTGGCAATTGTTTTCCAATAAATTATTCACTACAGTTATCTGTTGGTTCCTTTGCTACCGCTTCAGTTGAATATTTAGCTTCTAATGTTAAGTTTGATACTACCAGCGGAACAACCTCATATACCGACTCAAAAGGCAACGTTGGAATCATAGGTTCTGGTTTGATTCCAGCAGTTAATCCCGCTAATGGCCAATTAGCTTCAAGCCACGAATATGGATACATATTAAGAAGCGGTGACGTTGTCTCTGACGCTTCAGACGAGCAAAACTTAGGCTCAACAAATAGTGGCGAAATACACTACTTGAGGCCAGGAGATGTAGAGATGTCCTTTACTGAAAGCAACATAGGAGGTATAAAACTTTCTGGCTCAAACAGAATGCACATTCAAGACATATCTATTGACGTACCAATTAACAGAACCGATTTATACGGATTTGGTTCTAAATATGTTTTTGATAGAAGAGCTAATTTCCCAGGGCTAGGAAATGTTTCTTTTACGGCTATAGCTAACAATATTAATGACGGAACGACAGATACTATATTTTCAGAAGATCGAGCTTATGATTTTACAATTACATTTTTAGATCCTACAAGCTCATTAAATTCTGAAGGACTTCCATCTAATAAAGCTGTAGAATTAGAAATCACAAAGGCTAAATGTCAATCTCAATCTTTTTCACAAAATATAGGAGATAACATGGAGGTTAATGCTACTTTTACATTTGAATGCAATCATGTTACTGGATTTAAATTTAGCGGCTCAGCTAGTTAACCCCACTAGGCTCTAATCTTACATCTCCTCCAGCAACCTGTCTTGGTACAGCATTATAATAGTTATAAGCATATACCGCTTTTTCTAAATCCTCTTCAGCGTCTTTGGCCATACCTCTATATGTCTTAGCTATTTCGTTTTTATTGGTTCTAGTTATCATAGAATCGCCTTCTCTTAAAGAAATAAAGTCTACGCTACTGTCGATACCCTTTAAAACATTCCTAGCCTTCTTTTGGTAAAAGTGTTTTAGATAAAGCTTTTTGTAAATGCCGCTTTCTTCTAGCCCCATTTTTGGGTGAAACACATGTGAGCTTTTACCAGCTTCACCGCTGCCACTAAAAGATGTGAATATTAAAGTATTTAACTCTCCAATATTATTCTCAAACCAGCCAGATATTTGGCTTAACGTAGCCATATCTGTATCACTGTCAAATTCATTGACAAATACAGAATTAGCTAATATTTTTGGTTCGTTTGGCATTACATACCCTCAGACATTAACTTTTTAACTTCCTCAAATTTTGGATCACTTGGATCAATTATCGGCTTTTGCGATCCCATCGCAGCTCGCCTGCCTTTTGTTTGACTTACGAATTCTTTCAAAAGTCTGTTTTTTAAAGCCATCTTATTTCCACCTGGGAATACTCCAGCTTCTGCCGCTAATCTTTGTAGATCAGTTAAAGACATCTCAGAAAGATTGTCTTGAAAAACATCAAGGTTATTTGTCTTAAAAGCGTTTACTTGATCTACGCCTAAAAGCTGCTCTAATTCCCTAACTTTTTCAACCTCTAGCTTGCCATCTGAAAGATTCAGACTGTCAAGTTTATTTTGTTTTTGTGCTGCGGTAGCTTTTTTAGCTGTTCTGGAAGTGGACTTTTTTGCTTTAGTTGTTTTTTTCATGATATTATATATTATCTTTATGCACTATATTTTCTATTGGAATTACACTCTTAACGTGCAAAATAGAACAAAAAAACCCACTCCCGAAGGAGTGGGTTTTGTAATAACATTTAATAATGTATTAAGCCTCGAGGTCGATACCAACGATTGCTCGGTCATCCAACACAACTCTGCCTTCCTCGATAGAGCCGAAGTAGCCAACCTTTTGCTGACGAATAGTGAACTGATCATCTGCAACGAGGTTAAACTCGGAGCCAGTCTCAGAATCGACAGCGATACAGCGGACAAATGCGTCACGGCTGCGGTCAATGCCGAGAACGACATCGTCAGTAGCAGCAAACGAGTTTGAATTAGCTGTGTTCGGGTTGTTATCGCTGGTTGGTGAAAGAGCTGCAAGAATTGAAGTAAACTTCTTGCTAGCGCCCAACTCATGGATTTCCATAACATTAACACCAAAGAACTCAGGAATACCAGCGCTGCTGTACATTGCTGCACGAACAGAGTCTGGAGCGCCCTGACCAAACTGGCCAGCAGCTGCTGCAGTACCATCAGCTTCTCTTGTGTTGATTGGGTTGTAAGCGATCTCACGCAGATCAGCGACAACTTCTGGAGAACAGATCATGTCTGTGATTCCAGCATTGCCACCAACAGGAGTACCACCAGCCCAAGAAGGACGAATTCTTTTGGCTCTTGTCAACATAGTGTTCAAGTCATCCAAAAGGAAACGGCCAGCCTGAGCAGAGGTTACCAAATGCTGATAGGTTGTACCGTCAGCAGTGGTAGAACCATTCGCCAAAGCGCCCAAAAGCAAGTTGGCAGAAGTTCTCTCTTGCTTGAGTAAGATTTCCTGTGCAGCGCGAGTAAAGGTCTTACTGACAACGTCCAATCTCGAACGAGAAGCGTATCTCTTGTCAAAAGAAACAGCTGTGTCGAGCTTGTAAGTTGCAACCTTCATTTCAGCATGCGTCGGTGTCACCTGGTTAGTCGGGAGACCACCTGGAGCATGCGTGCTATAAACGTTGATGTAATCTTCATCAGACACATCGTAATACACATCTAGCGGAATGCTAGGATTGTCGTCAGCGTTAAACTGAAGTGGAGTAAACAAATTGCTCATAGTAGGAGCAGTCTGAATCACTTCATTAATAACTGGACCGATAAACTCGGCCAATGCTACTTGAGCTTCATAAGCAGTGTCTCTGTTCTTAGAGCCCATTGCCTGAAT
>CEUX01104698.1_pt1 | contig 34596 bp, 48 predicted proteins | sample 531361 | NCBI WGS metagenome assembly CEUX01 (sample SAMEA2622736, study PRJEB7988) | marine metagenome | isolation source: saline water (ENVO:00002010), including
TTCTCTGCAGCGCGCTTACGTTCGATACGCTCTAACGCTTGCTCGACTTGCCGCGCTATTTCTCTGGCGTCGGCTTTATCTCCCGCATGAATAACTATAGCGCCTTCACTGATATTGAGGTTGCTCTCAACTGTTACAGGCCGCTTAGAGTTTTGGGTTGCCTGCTGCGTTTCAGTCGTGCGCTCAATTTCTTTTGTTTGAATGCGCTGAACGGTATCCTGAATGCCTGGTAAGTTAAGCGACTCTTCCTGGTACTTAATGTTTCGCACTAGGTCGGCAGGTTGCTCTGCAGCCACCGGCATTGAAACAGCCGCCGTTATTGCCATGCCGGCCGCCGCCTTTTTGAGCTGGCCACTGGTTCGGTTCACTTCTTTTACCGGCTCGTCGTTACCTCTAAGGCCCAGCGCTAGACCGCGCATAGTGTCGTCACCGTGCAGCATGAAGACTTTGCTCGGCGAGTTAATGCCCAGCGTTTCCTTAAACCAGTTGCTGACTGAGCTGGCCGCCTCAACAATGCCATCCTTGACCTTACCAAGCGCACCAGTAATACCGTCAACCAGCCCGCTTAATATGTCAGAGCCAAGCTGAGAAAACTTAGCCGGCAAGCCGCGAAGAAAATTGAGCGCTGCGTTAAACCCGTTCTTGATGGCTTCCAGCGGTGACCAGCTGAATACGGACTTGATACCTTCCCAGGCACTTGAAGCTTTTCCAGCCCAGTCAATACTCGTTACCCAGCTAAACGCCTTGGTAAATCCCCTGATAATCAAGCCAAGCGGTGACCATGAGAATACTTGTTTCAGCCTCTCCCATGCTGCTGATGCATAACCGGCCCAGTCGATATTTGTGATCCAGTTGAACGCTGCGCTAAACCCTCGAACAATCAGCCCCAATGGCGACCATTTGAATATGGTCTTGATTGTTTCCCAGGCTCTGCCGGCAATGCCGGCCCAGTCGATATTAGTCAGCCAGTCAAACGCTTTACTGAACGCCTTAATAATCAAGCCGACAGGTGACCACCAGAAGATTTTCTTAAGGCCGTCCCATACAGCGCTGACGGCTCCGGGTATCTTTTTAAATATCCCGATAACCATTTTCACCGCGCCCAGCACAAGCTTCGGAACGAATAAGAATACAGAGGCGAAAATTTTACCGAACGAGCGCCCAGCATCGGTTGCCCCCTCAAGGTTTTCTGAGGTCGCCTGGAACGGTTTAAATAACTGACTAATCCATCCCCACACTTTACCAAGAACAGAAGCTATTCCATCCCACAAAGGTTTGAGTGGCGCAAGCACTTTGCCAACCTCTGAGAATATGTCAGTCATGAGTTCACCAACTGGCGCGAACGCTTCTTTAATACCCTGCCACATACCTATAAAGAAGGCTTTTATAGGCTCCCAGTATTTGTATATGAGCAGTGCCGCAACAGCGATGGCCGCAATAATGGCGCCAATGGGATTCATAACAAGCGCTTTTGTCACGCCCATTATTGCGAGCTTCAAGAACTTAAGGGGCGCAAGAACGGCACCCGTAATCGCTTTGCCAACGCCAAGAAGTGCGGCTTTTGAGCCAGCCATGACGGTAGCAAGCAAACCGTTCGAATTTCTATAAGAAACCGTGGCCGCTGTGGCCGCTTTAATTTTTCCGGTTAAGAAGCCCCAGGCTTTTGCGCCCGTCGACTTGGCCGCAATAAGTGCCGACTTGCCTGTTGATAGCAAGGCTCCGCCAGCTGCTTTGGCTGCGACGGTTACACCGGGGAATGTCTTAATATGAAGTATTGAAAATGCCATTCTCACGGCGGCAATGGGACCCAGCAAGCCAGCAATGGTTAGAGCCAGTGCTCCACCTACAGTTACCAGCGCAGTGATAACAGCAGCCACTTTCGCAAGCGTCGCAGTTAGCTCAGGGTTTTGCTTCATCCAGTCGCCGATATTGCGGACGATTTCAGTCACGCTTTTGATCAGGTCTCTAATCGGCCCGTCGTTCGATTCGAAAAGCTCAATCCGAACATCATCCCAGGCAGACCCCAGGCTTTTTAAATCTCCTGCAGCGTTGTCGGCCATAACGTCAGCCATTTGCTGAGCGCGCCCTTGTGAGCTTTGTAAGGCTGCAGTAAGCTTCTCTATCTGTCCAGCACCTTGTTCTTCTATTAGCTGAGCTACACCAGCTCCAGCCTCTTCGCCGAATATAGCTTTCAGATAGCCAGCCTGGTCGGCGTTACCCATTCCGTCAGTGGCTTTTACAACATCCTGAAGAATGTCCGGGACAGCCCTTAAGTTGCCAGCTGCATCCTTTGTTGTAATACCTAGTTCTGCAATGGCATCTTTTGCTGGCCCGGTTTGGCTTGCTAACCTATTCAGCATCGACCGCATGACCGTCCCTGCCTGGCTACCTTGAATGCCGATGTTACCTAGCAACCCTGCCATTGCCGCAGACTCTTCGAGCCCCACGTTCATCTTCTTGGCTATGGGCCCAACGTACTTCATGGTGTCACCCAGCATCGAAAGGTCGACGTTAGCGCTTGATGTTGTAGCTGAAAGAACATCTGCAATACGCCCCATTTCCGTTGCCGGAATGTCATAAGCGCCCATTATGTTGGAGGCTATATCAGAGGTCTGGTCAAGCGCAGTACCGGTTGCTTTAGATAAGGCAAGCATATCGGGCATGGCTTGCGTTATTTCTTTTGGGTCGAATCCAGCCATCGCTAAGAAGTCTTGTCCTGCAGCAACCTCAGTGGCTGCGAAGCTGGTGGTAGCGCCAAGCTCCCTGGCCTGCTCTTTTAGTGCGACAAACAAAGGGTTGTCTTTTTCTAGTCCAGTTTTTGCCTGGACGCTACTCATTACCTCACCAAAATCCAGTCCGGGAGCCAGCATTCTTGCTCCGCCATAAAGCGCAGCGCCACCTGTTGCCAGCATTTTAGTACCGGCGCCTGCCATTTTTTGCTGAAGCTCGCGGGTTCGCTGGTAGGTTTTAGAGACTTTATTCAGTCGCTCTTGCTGTTTAGTGACAGCGCTGAGCCGATCCTTTTGTTGGGCCAGCTCACTGTTCAGACGCTTGGTCTCGTTGCGCAACTTTGAGCGCGCAGAAGATAAGTTCTTTGTGGATACGCCATTTTGCTCGAGCTTCTGCCGTTGTTCCTGAACGGTCCTGGTCAGTTTGGTTTTGGAGCTGTCGAGACTCTTAACCGTAGAGCGAGCGTTATCCAGCTCGCGCTTCATGGCTTTGGTCGGATTTTCAGTGGCCTTAAACTCTCGCGCAAGTCGGCTGGCTTTCTCCCTGGCATTTTCCAGTTTGGCTGATGTGGCCTGTAGTGCGGTGTTGCTTTTGCGGTAGCCGTCAATCATGCCAGCCTGCTTGTTCAAGTCGTTCAAACGCGCTTTGGTTTGACGGAACTCAGCAGAAACTTTGCCGGCTGTCTCGTTCATGGCCTTAAGTGGCCGGGTTACTTTGTCGACTGCTGCCAGCAGCACTTCAAGCTTTAATTGTTTAGCCACGGCTTTTAACTCCGTTCATCCGGTTGTACCGGTCAATTGCCTTTTCGTGCCACGCGCTGAGTTCGTCAAGCTCTAGCTCGTACATGTCGCTGAGTGGCCACTGAAAGATGGCGGCAATGTCCGCCATCAAGTCATCAACTTTATTGGGTAGCTCTAGCTGCTCGGCTGAGCTTCCTCGTCCATCTCCCCACGCATCTTCTTGCTTAACAAAAAAGAGGTCACCTCTGTGCCTATCTGCAGCAAGTCAGCTGGGTCTAAGTTCATAATTTCAGGCTCAGTTAGCGTTGGCTGAGTGATGCGAGGTAGCAGGCGGTTTAGTGCGTTGTACTCCATTTGCAGCACGTCAGTCAGTGATAGTCCGCGCATTTCGCCAGCACGAGGCTTACGCAGTTCAATGGTTTTAATTTCTTTGTCCCCGCGCTTGATAGGATAGTCAAGCTCTACAGTTGCGGTAACCGGCGCATTTTTTTGATTCATGGTTATGTTCTCCAAGGTTTAGAAAAAGAAGCCCCCGCAGGGGCTAATGAACGCAAAGCTTAAACACCAATCGCTTGACGGTGTTTCTCCATCCGGTCTTCGCCGTTAACAATGTCAATCATTGCAACCATGTCGACTTCACGAAGGACTTCGCCGTTGACGGTTAGCTTGTAGTAGCTATTGGCAAACGAGACGGTCATCTGATTGCTTTCGCCGCCTTTCTGTTCGCCTTGGTCGTCATTGAGAATGCGGCCACGTTGAACAACTTCTACGGTTTCTACCTCGCCGGTGTCGTCACGCTGATAAGAACCAGCAAAACGAACCATCAGGCCGTCCACAGTTTCTTTTGCCTGGTGGCGAATCATGTCTGCGACAAAACCGCCGAATACGGCTTGGGTGTCAAGGGCGTCATCTTCAAAGCCCATGTCGACTTTTACACCGCCTGGCATTCCGCCACCGCGATAAGCTTCGGTTTGGCGTGCCAGGCTTGCAGGTGTGAACGACTCGGCAACACCTGCCCAGCTGGTACCGTCGACGAATACGTTCATGTGTTTGAGTTTTTTAGGTAAAGCCATGGGTTACTCCTTACGCTGCAGCTGAGCCGCTGGCAAAGTTAATTAAGTAACGGTCAGTGATGCGTTGCTGGAAGGTTAAGTCTTCAAGCGGCGGCACTGGCGTGTAGTCGTAATCGATAAAGAGCTTGCCGGCTTTCAGCGTGTCTTTATCGTTAAGCTCTTCGTTGTACCAGGCTTGGGCGTCTACGATGTAGCCCTGGGTGCGAAGCTCGCGGAACTTGGCATTGATACCTTCGACAATGTCTTTCACCAGTGTTGGCGTGATCGGTTTATCGACGGCCCACATGTGAGCCTCTGCCACAGTGTCTGCAAGAATTTGCGCAGTTCGCGTGTAGTTCTCGAACTGGAACAGCGGGTCTGAAGAGCAGGTGCGAGAGCCCCAGAAACGGAAGCCTTGCTCACGAATCAGAACGGTAATGTCGTTACTGTTCAGTAAATTGGCATCGGTGGATGGGTCTTGCAGGTCCCAGAACACCGGCTTGGTTAAACCGTCAACGCCGCTGACGGCAACGTTAGACAGTGTTTTGTGCCAACCCATAGTTTTGTCGATGTAAGCACGTAAGCCGAGCGCACGGCCAACAGCATAGCTTGGCTCTGACTGGCTAGTGGTTGTATTCCAGGAAGTAAAGTCACCATGAACAACCATCAGTTCGCGCTCACCAAAGTTGTCGCGGTAGGTAATGGCTTCTTCTTTCGTGGCTGCACCGGCGCTGCTTACATAGGCAAACGCACGAAGCTTCTTGGCAATGGCGGCAAGCTCCGTGGCTACTGCTTGCTCATCAAGCCCAGGTGCGCCCAGAATGCGAGGTTTAACACCTAGTGAGGCTTGAGCGCTTAACAGCGCCTGCAGGCCTGTGTAAGAGCCGTCAGCTTCGACGGTGCCAATAACGTTGCTGGTGGTCTCTGCAGCGTCCAGGCCTTCTTCTACGCGAACAATAATGGTGGGGGTGTTCACCATGTCTGAAATGCCTTCCAGCGTATTGCGTAAAGTGCCTTCGGTACCTGCGCCGGCAATGGCGTCTTTCGGGCGTGTGAATAGCACTGGCTTGTTCAGCGGAAACATTTCAGCGTCAGCGTCTGATGCAGTACAGACAGCGCCGATTACCGCTGTGGCCACCGTGCGAATGGTGCGTGTGCCATCGTTGATTTCAACGACGCGCACACCGTGATGGTATTCAGTCATGATTATCTCCGGTCCGGTTGACTAATACAGTTTGGTATTTGCAAGGCTAAGTGTGCATTTGGCAGGGCGTGTGGGCTATTGGGTGCGGTTGTAAAAGCAGAATAAACAACAAAAAAGGCGTGACACTTCACGCCTAAATATCGGTCGAGACTTTCCAAATGTCTTCCGGGGTCACTCGTTTAATGCCGGACTTCCTGAATAAACCGGATGCGTGAGCGACAAGCTCAGAGCAGAACCAGGCATTCTTCTTGTCCCACTTGCGCCAGAGTAGCAACCCGAATATAGCTTTAAGGTCATAAGGCTTGCCAAGTTCCTTTCTGGCTTTGGCAATGGCTTCGTCATGAGCGCATGGAATAGCGGCTACTGCATGCCGAGGGTATTTCAAAGTGAACTCTTTTAATGAAGATACTCGTACACCCTTGCCAAAAACAGATTCATAAACCATCCCGTCAGAGACGATGCCCACATGGGACCACCGGCTTCTGGTAAAGAAGCGGATGGCCCAGCTTAGTGGCAGCTTGTTAGTGCCGAATATAACAACCGTTTGCATTATGCCGGCATTAACTCGTTAATAAGCGCGACTTGCTCAGCAGCAGCTGTGACCTGTTCGGCGCGTGAGCTTGCTGAATTAAGCGCAGCCTTGCCTGACAAGCGCGCCTGACGGACTGTAGCTAAAACGCCTTCCCAGCTTAGCGCTGTAGCAGCGATGTCATCAGCGGCTTCATCTGGTGTCATATCGGCCGCATCAGCCCATGATTGCACGGCGTCAGGCACCGCACTTGGCTTGCCATCGGCAATCCATTTCTCAGCTTGTGTTTTTGCCAGTCGGTATTCCTCTTCAACCAGCAAGCCTTTTGAAATGTAGGCGATGCGAACGTTGCCAGCCGCTTCGTCGATGGCGTCACGGCAAGCCTTTTCAACTTCGCCGCCAGTCATGGTGCTGTAGTTTTTGCCTACGACCGATGTGGCCAGTTCGTATTCCTGCTGCTGCAGCACCGATTCAATTTGCTCAGTGTCCATACCAATGTTCAGCATGTATTCGCGATCAGTATTTGTGTGCGCCTGACCTTTGAAGATGTATTGAAAACTCATGAGTCTCTCCTAAACGGTTTTTGGAAGATTGCGTTTCTTAGGTTAGCTGTGTTGGCGTGGCTGGCATGGCCAAACCACGATTGCAGCTTAGGGTTTATTTCCTGCAGGGAAATTTCGCCGGCAGCGAATTGCTTCCGGAATTTTTTAAGCTTGGTCTTTATTCGCTTCACGCTGCACTTGCGAAGCAGTCGGTGCGATGAATAGATTCGATACCCTAGGAAGTCGAGCGAACGCCCATTTTTTACCGCGATAGGGAACACCTGCGTCTTTCTATTCGTGCGCAGATTTAAAATCTGCAGCAGGTAGGCCTCGATTTTTACTCGGATTTTATGTAGGTGCGCCTTGTCGTGATGAATAACAATAAAGTCATCCATGTATCTGACGTAGAAGCGCTCATTTAATTCATGCTTAACAAAGCGGTCGAGCTCGTGCAGGTAAATGTTTGCAAAAAGCTGGCTCGTTAAGTTGCCCAGGGGAATGCCGACACCTGGGCCGTCTGATGGACTGGCGTCAATAATATAAAACAGCAGTTGCAGCGTGTGCTGGCATTTGACTTTTTGTGCGAGCATGGCTTTCAGTATGTCGTGGTTGATGCTCGAGAAGTATTTGCTGATGTCAGCTTTCAGTGCATAAGCTTTGCCGTGCCGGTTCTCCACCTTCTGGATAAACCGCTGGGCACGGTCGGCGCCTTTGTGTGTCCCTTTGTTGACCCGACAAGCGTAAGAGTCGTCAATAAATGTTTTATCAAACAAGCGGTAAAGACGGTCGTAAATAGAGCGGTGAACAACGCGGTCCCGGAAGTTGGGAGCGGAAACCAGTCGACGCTTTGGTTCGTACACAAAAAACTGGTAGTAGGGTGATGACTCGTAAGTGCCCCACATGAGTTCATTCTGCAAAGCGATAACGTTTTCTTCTAGGTTGTTGAAGAACTTTAGCGTTGATTGCTTGTGCGCCTTTCCTTTCCTGCATGAGTAAGCAGCGCTGAGCAGGTTATCAAAGTCATATATCTGCTCGAAAAGGCAACCTGCAGACGCATCCACAGGCTTAATGTATGTTTCGGCATTTGCCGAGGCTGCGGCATCCTTTTGAAAATTGCACGGACACGCGCCCTTAGGCAACGTGTTGCTGGCGGAATCAAGAGCCGGACGGAAACCGATGTTGCTGTTCGAATTGGACCGGGCGTTATTCAGGTTCAGATACCCGAGGCCGGCATTCGAGCCGTTGTTCCAGTTGCCGCCACGTAGCGGGAAGCGCATCATAATGCCGCCGCCTTTTTGCTTTCGTAGACAGAGCGAAGCCAGCCACCAACCATGCGCCCAATTTCCACCAGGCTTTCAGACCATACTCGGTACTTCTTAAGATCGATGTAACGCAAGTCTTTAGCCAGGCGCACCTGACGTTTGAGAATTGCGAGCTCAACATCAAGCTCTGTGAGCGTGGTCTTCTTATGATAACGCTTCAAAGCTGTGATAATTAAACGCTGAACACTCCACATTGAGCTTCGTATCTCAGCTGCTAATCCATGCTTCTCTGAGCGCGGGAACTGCTTCAGAGCTACGTATCCATACATAATCATTTCACGACACTTATCTTCAATTATCAGAGGTTTTGACATTCTGTTACTTCGCTAAGTTAATGGCGCACTACCGTGCGCCTGTACAAAAAACAATCAACAGATTACAGGAATAAAGCCGGACGGAAACCGATGCCGCTGCTCGAACTGGACCGGGCGCTAACCAGGCTCAGATACCCGAGGCCGGCAGCCGAGCCGAGGCTCCAGCCGCCGCCACGAAGCGGGAAGCGGTCGCCGTAGTTCCGGACGTATAAGGCGCCCTGAGCGTTGCTTGTAACTGCTGATTCAATCAGTAATTTGCGCAATAATTCGACAGGTGTGTAGCTGGGATCTTTGGTAATTGAGGCCCAGTTTGATACTGATGAGTATGCGTAATCATGACTGTCGTCGTTTAATGGTCCATTGCGGTTAACTACCTGGTTATTTAATACCGGGTCGCCAACGCTGCTTCCCTCCGTCGCGTTTGATGTGGAGTCAAAGAACGATGGGTGCTTGTGCCAGTTGACTTCAGCAATGCTCGGGTCGTTATCAAGTGTGGTTATAATTTGACCGTTCTCTAGTTTCATCTGGTCTAACCATTCCCAGCAATTCCCAACCAGGTCGGCAATGCCGAATTCACTATGGTCATGGTTCCATGTAGCAGGGCCTTTCCCTGTATCGGTGCGGCCGGTTCCCGATGTGTCACCTGGCTGGCCATCGTCAGCGCGGCGCGCTGTTTCGTGAACTGCGTCATGGGCTCGGCCCCAGTTTGTATTGCCGCGAGGCACGCTGCCATTCGCCATGCTCCACAGTGCAACAGCAGCCCATTCGTGGATTGACATCATGTGCCAGCCTTGCCCTTTGTCTGTGCAAAGCTGTTTGGCCTGGTCATAATCGACGCTGACGCGAGGTTGTGCGCCACCAACTACAGCGGAGCCGCCGGCAGCCGATGATGCCAAGTACTTGCCAATGAGGATTTCACCACGGGGTGCGCCGTTGGTTAAGAATGCAGGGTGTGTGCCTGAGCCTAAATCAAGGTCAGTTAGGCCAAGGTCTTCAATGTTGAAGCGTGGCACTACGACCATGATGTTTGGGTTGCCCTGGGCATCATAAACAACCGTATTGCGTCCGCCAGAAGCGTCTTCAATTGCTTTGCGGTAGCCGTCAGTGGCAATAATTGTTAAGTCGCTGGACTTCTGTTCGTAGGTTTGTTCAACCTGGTCAATTGACTGGTCAACCTTCTGGTCGATGTCAGCCATCTTTCCCGACACTTCTTGTGCCAGTTCCTGCGATGCGCTTGTTTGCTCTGCGGAGGCAGATTTTAGCGCTTGGATTTCTTCAGCAATAGTACTCACGCGGAGCCCTCCATTTCACGAATGCGCTCACTTAGATTCATATTCCAGTGAGCATTTTTAATGACGGCGGCGCCTTGTCGTAAGTACGAAGCGCCGTCGGCGATGAACTCTTTATCTAAAATCAGGTTGAGGTTTTCAGCGCCTACAACCACAGTGACACTGTCGGCTGGCAGCGCTTCAACGTTGAGCGTGAACCATTGAACAACCTTGACCGCTGGCGTTCTGTAGCCGAGTGTTTTGCCTGGGGCTGAATAAACGCCCAGCAACGTTCCGTCCTCGAGGAACAAGCCTATCTCTCGAATGGCATACTCAAGGTCGCCGTCAAAGATTCCGGCCATACGGATGTTTTTGTTGCCATCCTGCCAGTCGTTAATCTCGATACGCTCTTTTTCGCTGGATAGCTGGCTCTGGTTCTTGCTTGGTGTATAAGCTGCATCACCAAACGCCATGTGCGTAATGGACGCTTTTATGCCTTGCTCTTGTGCGTTAATGCAGGCGTCAAGGCCGGCTTCCGTGAATTGAAGAGTTAGTGCCATGTTAAGCAACTCCTGTTAAATCGTGATCAATAAGTTGTAGGTGGTGTACGCCAGCGGCCAGCAAGATTTCCGTCTCTGCAGACAGTTCCATTTGGTTGCCAAAGTTCAGGTCGTCGTCTGCGCAAATTACCCGGTGCTCAACCGCAAAAAAGGCGGTGGCCGCGCTCAGTGCGTCCGGGGTAACCGGCTGCTCGTCAAGCTCCGGGTCAAGTAATCCGTAGCCGGGTGATGGTGCAGCAGCAAAGCCAATCGATTCTTCCAGGCTAATGCCAAGCTCAACGTCAAAGTGAATAGAGCCGCGCTTCGAAACGTTGATTGATTCCGTTACCAGCTTCAGCATATTGGCATTTATCAGGCCATCAGCGTCGCCAGTCAGGTTCTCGTTTAGCAGTGCCAGCACTTTCATTGTGCCGGGCTCTCCGGTGCCTGCCTGTTCCCACCATTCGACAATGTTGGTTTTTATCCCCAGCGCATCGAGGGCGCGCTGAACAGCAAACGGCGTTGCCTTGTGCTGGTGAACCTGAAAGCTACTGTCGACTACACGGCGTTTAGTTTGCTCTGGCCAGTGTTCGCTCCAGCTGTCTACGGAATATGCCCAGGCTAACCAGGGCAGCAGCTCAAACGGACATCGCCACGGGTCCCACAGGTCGCGAACGTCAACCGGGAATTGAGTGCAGTGCTCAATAACCTTTTCTATTGAACGGTCTAGCTTTGACGCATTAGACGGTAAAAGCGAATCACTCACTGATGCCTCCTAGCGTCACATTAATGCCGGTGCAGTGCGGTGCTTCGGTCTTGTCAATGGCAAGGTCTGAAACAGGTTTGGTCACCTGCACATTATGCGTGCCTGGCTGATGCAGTGCGGCATAAATACCAGAGCGAGTAATATCGTTACCCAGCTTGTGGTTGTCCTCGATGTACTTGTTCAGTGCTGACATCGCTTTAGAGAAAACCACCTCAGCATCGGGGCCTGGCTTAATAAATACTTCCGCCTCAACCTGGTATTCAATAATCGTGGCAGGGAGGACGCGCACACGGTCGCCTTGAGGTCGGACTTTGCTTGGCTCAGGCAACTGGCTTAGTCCGTCGGACGTTAGGCCGAAGGTTGCTCTTACCTTTTCGATAAGGTTTTGGCTGGGCTGGCCATCGCCTTCGTGGCTTAGTAAATACACATTCATTTCGCAAGGTGCCTGGCTGTTCGCGTAAGCATCCAGAACGCGGCCGTCGCTACCGAGCGCAAAGAACACGTAGCCGTCGTTACTGCCGGCGGTGTTTAATCCGTCAAACGCCATTTGGGTGCGGCGGCGCAGCGCGTCGTCACTCTCCATAACGGCAGGCGTTGGTGGCGTCGTTGAGTTATCTTCTTCCTGAACAACCAGGCGAGTGATGTTATACCGTGAGGCTACGGCATCAAGGTCTTTCCCTGTTGCTGATGCCAGCATGTTTGCGCGGGTGCCATCATTGAAAAAGGCGATCAGGTGAAGCTCTCGATATGAGAACACCTGCAGTAGCTTCGTTAGTGGCTCTGACTCTAGCTCAAGGGTCGCCTCAACCTCTGGGTGCAGTGACACAGCCAATGCCTTTAGCTCTGAGAACTTATCCTCAAAGCTGGGCTTTTCGATAATGTCAGGTACTGGCACCTTGCTCATGTCGATAAGTTGAAAAAGGCTCATGCGGTAGTCATCCGTATGTTTTCTAGTGTCAGCATTTCACCGCTATCAGCGCGGTCTGCGTTAATTGTCATTAGCATCTTGCCGCCTTTGTCCGCGTAGATTTCAACCTTGCGCACGCGAATGCGTGGTTCAAACTCAGTTAGTGCCATAACGGTTGCGGCAATAAGGCGCATGCGTGTGGCGTTGTTCTGTGGGTAGTCCAATAGGCGCGGCACATAGCTGCCGTAGTTGCGGCGCATGACACGGCTACCAATAGGCGTGGTGATAATGTCAGTCACAGACTGGCTGATGTGCTCAGCGTCTGTAATCTTTCGCCCCGTGCTTTTGTTCATGCCCTGCCACATTACTCAGGAACTCCTGTTTTGCCGCCGCTGTCACCTGGGTGCTTGTGCTCGCCAAACTTAATGTCGTCAATTTCTGCGCCGCCGGTAATGGTTGTGCCGGCTTTCATTGTGTTAGCGCCTTTCAGTAAGCTTTCGCCGTCGACCTCTAGGTTGCCCTTTACGGTTAAGTTGCCGGTGGTTTCTGTCTCCGGACAGTCGACTTTCACCTTTTCTGATGCCTGGACCAGTGCGGTTTTTATGCCCTGGGCAATAAGCTCGCTGGTCTCCGGGTCGTAGATTATCTGGGCGCCGTCTGGGTACTCGACGTAGTCGCGAGTTTCGTGCTCGTCGGGCTGGTCGTTCTCGTCGCTGTAAAACGCCGGTCCAATTAACGCGCCGTGAAAATCTCCACCTGGCGAAAAAATTAACACCTGTTCGCCAACGCTTGGACGCCAGCTGGTCTTTGCGGTGCCAGCTCGCTGAGTCCAGTAAGGCCGCCAGTCAAGAACAAGGTTGCCGGTCTTTACGCGGCAGTAGCCCTGCTTAACCTCTTTGACGGTTCCGAGGCGGAGCATGTTCTCAAGGCGGCGGTTTATGTCGGCGATGTGTTCTCTCATGCGCTAAGTGTGCCGAGGCGCTGTGGTTTGGGCTATTGGGTGCGGTTGTAAAAGCAGAATAAACAACTGAAAGTAATTGAGTTGGCGAGGGGCTAAACAAAAAGCCCGGCGCTTGGCCGGGCTGTTAGCTGGTTACTCGAAAGGTATTGCCTCAGAGGCGTCGCCCAGAGCCTGCATAATATCAACCAGAGAGGTTGATAGTCTTTGCTGTAATGACTCTAGCAACATCGAGACCTGAGCCGGGCTAATTGTGCCTGGCTCGTTGTTGTCCCGAAAGCCGTCGACAATGGCGGCCATGCCGTCGGAAACCGCTATTGCATTAAACAACGAGTCGTTCGCAACACTCAGGCGCTCTGCGATTTTTGCGACCTCTTCAATGCTCACTTCGCAGTTGGCTTGCTTGCTTTCGCTAGGCATGCTCCACCTCCTGTTCCAGTGTTAGGTATTCGGCCATGCGTAAGGCGCTGTAAAACTCTTCGTCAGAGCCTTCAAAGCTTCGTACCTTTTGCATGGCTTTGACGCAGTCGCGTAGCGCTGAGTGAAGCTGCTCTTTCGCAATCGCCGGGTTCTCGTCGTCGCCAGGTTCATCCATCCACTCGTTCAGCTTCCGGTGTGCTGGTATCGAGCAAAGGTAGAAATGGCGTGTGCCATTCACTTCCCCGTACTCAACCAAGCTAAGACCTGTCTCTTTGGCTATGCCCTGGTACCAGTCGTGCTCGTGGTCGTGCAGGGTCATAGCCTCAACGTGCATAACGCCTAAGTCTGACGGTTCGGCCAGCCGTATTTCTTTCACTACGGCATGCTCACTGCTCAGGAACGTCTTCTGCAGTGCTTGTTTTCTGGCGCGGCTTTCGTTGGGCGCGCTGACTAGAAGGTTCTGGAACTCGTCACCGTCAACCAGTTTAATAACGAACTTCTTAATAGGGCGTTCACGCCAGTAGTTTGCTGCATTAAACATGGCGGGTTACCTCCCTGGCTTGGTCGAAGTCGACAACTTTATGATCATCAATTGCCCGGGCGTTCGCCAAAAACTTTAGCGTGTTTGGGTGCGCCGTGCTGGCTAATGCCGACTGCAGGTAAGCGCACTTCTGGCGCAGTGCCGCAATTTCTCTTGCGGCATCCACGGTGGTTTCCGATTTGTACGCCAGTTGTGCCAGGCGGTGCAATATGTCTGGTTGCTTAGCCATGCTGCACCCCCTTGCGACGGTCGATGAATGTCAGTGTGGGTAGCGCTTTGCGGATTTTATCGACTTCCTCTAGCGTAAGAATGATAGAGGTGTGCATTGAAAAGGCTTGGGATTCGCACGAGTGGTCAATATTGAGAACGCCATATTCATCCCTCGGGTTGTCCGACACCCCATCGATGCTTAATACCCATCGCTCGAATGTGGCATTGATAGAGAACTGACCAGCCCGAACAATCAGGTCATTCGATATTAGGGTGTTGTCCTCAAATATCTCAATGGTGTTTTCGTGGTGGCTGCTGTCCAGCTTAATGATGCTCATGACTCACCTCCATCTTTCTGGTACTCGCGGCCACAGAACATGCAGTAACTGGGTAGAATCGAAATGCTGTCTTTAGTCATGCTACGCGCCGGTTCGCCGCTGCGTTTTATCTTGCGATACTCCAGCTTTACTTTGGGGCTAACAGGAGAATGGTCGCCGCCGTTAAACATAAAAACGCGGTTCTCCCAATCAATAGAAATATCTTGCGCGTTATCTGGAATCTGCTCCCTGATTTTGGCGTCAATCTTTTTAAGGGTTTGCTCAAAACAGTTGCACTTACTCATGCTGCGTCCTCCTGGTTGTCCGGAGTGCGGCTTTTTAGCACAAGGGGCAGGCCTTTAAAGGCTCGGCGAGCTTCAGCTTCGGTGCGGCCATAGGCGCTGACGGTACGAACGCGCTTAAGCTGCGCAATTTTTTGCCACGGCTGGGCAATAATGAAGGTGTAAATCATAGTAGATACCTTTGTGTTTTTTAGCACAAAGGCGGATCGGGTAGCCGCAAAGCAGTGCCCCACAAAGGAAAGGCACAGACGGGGGCTTATTCTTTGGCTCCCGACCCATGCCCCCGAAAACAGCGTGCGTGCTGTAAACATCAGCCAGGCGGCCGAATGTGGGGTATTGGGTACTGTTCTATCACCTTTGTGGTTCAAAGCTTGCGGGTGCTTAATCCGCCTGCTCAATAGCTGGTTGCTTAATCCAGCTGAGATAAGTCTTGCACAGTTTACGTGATCCGTAAAGTCTGCCGGCTGGAATTTTTTCCATTCCATCATAAGTGTTCTCCATTTAAGCCAACCGGTTAGCGGGTTAAAGATTTTTGCGCGCGGCAAAACCTTACGGTGTGGGTTGTTTTTTAACAAGTCGTTTGTAAATAAATACGACATTGTGCAAGATGTATGTTCGCAATTAGCTGATTTTTAAGGTGGAATATGAAAAGGTTTGCTCAGTGGTTTCTTGCTGTAGTTGTTATCATTTTCGTTCTTACGGAAATTTTTATTGAAGAGTCCCCGGCGTCAGGCGCCAAAAATAGCTCGGATGCTCAGGCTTCGGAAGGGTTAGATGATACCTCGAAAGTAGCCGTAGGCGAGGTCGACCCGGCCGACTTTGACCATTACGACATGAGCGTTGAAGAGTATATGGGTGAGTCAACTTCAGAACGAAAAGAAGTGGCTGAAGAGTTTGTTCAATTCTACGAATTACCTGAGGCTGTCTCACAAGATTTTCATGCCTGCTTAAGTTACATGGTGCGTTATAAGTCTGATGAACTGCCAATTGGTCATTTGCTTGGTTGGTGTAAACAGGATTACGAAACAGATCCTATGAAGCTGGCTGAGGAGTACGTAGACCATGATAAATTCGAGTCTAATTTTAGTGCCTGGGATGGCTCTCATATTAAGCTTGAAAGGTTAATTGAAGATAACATGAATGATCCAGGCTCATACGAACATGTTGAGACGCGCTATCGGCTGGTTCTCAATTCAGAGCCTAAACATGCTGTAGTAACGACTAAGTTTAGAGGTAGAAACGCCTACGGCGGCATGGTCCTTAATACTGTTAGTGCAAAAGTGGATATAGAAGATGGAACTGTGCTTGAGATATTATCTCAAAACTAAATCTATCAACCATTAAGCGCGTCGTCGACGTGCTTAACCATCGTTTCTTCTATGAAGTCTCGGTCTTTATCAGTCAGGCCTAGCAGCTCCCGCTCTGGGTATTTATGCTGCAGGCCTCGCTCATTTACTCTGTCACGTAAACCGTACTGGTGTACTCGTGCAACCTGGTTAGCAAAGCCGGTAAAGCCTACGCTGGCTTCATCGGCTGATGCTCTGGCCTTAAGGTTTTTGGTGCGGTGTATTTTGCGGAACATGCGCAGGCTGCCTTTACGCTTGCGCATTTCGGGTTGGGGCTTGCGTTCCTCGTAGGGGCTGCCGTCCGGATTCTTATTCTCACGTATGCGTTTTGCCTGGCTGCCGCGCAGGTGCCGGCTAATGTCTCTGGCTAATGCTTTGCGTTGGCCAGCGTCAAGCTGGGTAAGTAGTGCCTGAACGCGGTCAACGAATGGATCCATAACGCCATCAGCCATTGGTGCCCTCGCTGGTGTCGTCTACCTTAACGCCCTGAATGTAAAGCTCCCAGTCAAAGCCGTCGTAAGGGTCGAACGGTGGCTCTGGTAAATGCTCAACCACATTGCCGCTACCATCGTTAGAGACTTTTACGCGCTCGGTCATCTTAATTGTTACTTCAATGTCGGCCGTGTTCTTGTTAATAAGCTCAGCGCGAAAGGTAATGCCGTCTTCGCGCTTCTCTCGGTTGGTTAACAACTCAGGCTGGTGGCGAGCTACCCAGGCAAGAATCGGCACCATGATGTCATCGCTGTGGCCACGGTAGTCAGTGACCAGCACGACGCAATCAAACTGATATTCAAAGCTCAGGTTCTGGTTTGCACCAGTGGCGTACAGCTTGCCTTTGTCGATGAATATGTGCAGCGCGTCCGGGTTCTTTTTCAGGTGCGGCACTGCGCTGCTGATGATGTCCCGTAGTTCGCCTGGCTTATTCATTGCCTGCTCGCTTGTACCAACCGGCGGCTTTCATTTCAGCTTCAGACACGGTTTTGATGTCGCCGGCCACCATCAGAAAGCGGCGGTCAGGCCAAATGGCGTGAAGCTGTTCGCTCAGTTCTTTAAGCACTTCTGTCGGCGTGTCGTCGGGCACCGATAAAATGGCGCCATCTTTGGGGATAATTAGGTTCACGTTGTTTTTCATGGTGGCACCTCAGCGTTTGCGAATACGTTCGGCAATTGAGCCGAGTATTCCGGGTGTGTTTTGGCCTATCGATGCGCGCTTGTCGCCGCTGCGCTGGGTAATGTTAACGCCCAGAACGGTCAGCATAGCGGTCAGCACAATGGATGCCTCGGCAATAATGTCGGAGGCATTGCCTGGCTCTTTGAACAGGGCATAAACCAAGCCGGCCATGAGCCCAGCAAACGAAAAGCTGGTGACATAACCGATCATCGGACGCCAACCAGATTTAAACCAACCGTCGGCCTTAAGCTCTGCGCGCATGGTTTCGTTTATCTGGGTGATTTGCGCGGTTTCGGCTTCTATTTTCATGCGGCGCAGTTCGCGCTCGTGCTCGCGCTCTATCTGCTGCAGCTTAACGGTGGCTTGTGGGTCTTGCTGTATGGCTTGCATGACCGCTTCGGGGCTTTCATCAACGCCCAGGGCGGAGGCTATCAGCCCACCGGCTGCTGTGCCGGCTGGTCCCAGTAACGACCCGAGCAGTGGCGCTGCTTTAGCAACAACGCCTTCTATGTCTGACCAGTTCATGATTGTTTACTCCGGCTTTTGCGGGAGGGCTTGCGCTTAGGTGTCGTCTTTTTATTCGCCGGCGCCTTGGGCTCTGATTCCGGAAAGGCTTCAAGGCTTTCTTCGTAGGCGCGCTGCAGCTTCACGTCATAAAGGTTGCGGTGATAGGCAGGGCCGTTGTAGCGATAGGCAAATTCAGCCCATTCTTTTTGCTTCAGTGCGCTGTGCATTTCTGGTTGCGCCAGGATAAAACGCACGACGGCATCAAGGTGGTTAGCCTCGCTTTCGTGCATGGCGTCGACAAACTGGCTAACGCTGTCATAGCCTAGCAGCTCCCAGTGGTAGCCCATGATTTGGAACATACCCCAGCTGCAGCTCTCTTTCGCTGTTTTAGCAGACAGTGTGCTGGCAAGTTTAAAGCGCTGGTACTCTGCTGTGCCGCCTGCATAGCCACCCGGTGATGGATTGCAAACGTTCGGGTACTTGCTTTCAAGGTCGGGAGCTTCTTCAAAAATCCCTGCCTCTTTCGCGCGGCCATGAAATACATGGCGCTCGAATAAAATAACCGGCTTGCCTGTGGTCTGAAAGAAACCTTCGCCAACGGACTCAACTTCGGCTACCGCTGCCATAACAGCAAGGCTAACACCCAGCTTGTCGGCTGCTTTTTGCAGGTCGTTCTGGCTGGCCTGTTTAGGGTCAACTGCACCTTGAAGCGCGCGCTGTGTTCGCGGGCCAGCAATGCCAATGGGGATAATGCCGACAGCCTTTTGAAACGCCATGACGGCGGCCTTGGTTGACTCGCCAAACCAGCCGTCGACAACTAGCTGTGGTTTTGCGCCGGCTTTGTTCAGGCGCTGCTGCAGTGTTCTTACGTCCAGTCCTTTGCTTCCAACTTTCATGGGCTCACCTCGTGGTGTTTATTGGTTTTTGTTTTGCGCTTCTTTTTTTGGCTGGTCCAGCAAAGAAGCTGGCTTAATTTTGAGCCGTCTTTTGTGGCTTTGAAAAGCTCAGCCACGTTGCCGTGGTGCGCAATAAGCGCCAAGGCAAGGGCGGCTTCCATCATGACTTGAGCAAGGCTGACCGTTGCCGGCATCGTGATATGCACGATCACTTCAGTAAAGGCTGACACCATGATGATGTAGGCCAATACCGAAATGATGGGCTTGTGCCTTCCGGAGCGGGTGAACAGCATTATCCGGAAAGCAACAACGGTCAGAACAAGAATGTGAACAATACCGAGAATAGTCATTTGGTTTTGCCCTTTAGCAGGTTTTGAAGCGCCTGGCTTTCAGTCAGTGCTATTACCTTTTGCACAATGCGGACTGACACGGCGCTTGAGAGTATGGCGCCGACTCCGTGGCTCACGTCTATCTTCCCTGGTAATAGGGTGGCAATGAGTTCAGCCGCGATGCTTGCACCAAGGCAGCCGCAGGCCACCGAAATCAGGAAGAGGAACACGGCTTTTAGTTTGCTGTGCCCTTGCTCATTCATAATAAAGATACCGGCACCGGTCACTGCGCCAATGGCAATGAGCGGGTCAATGCCGAGCAGTGGGGCGGCCAAGGCGGCGGTCGTTGCTGTTGTTGTCGCTGTGGTTGCGCCTACTGGTTCATTCATCGCTGCCTAGTCCCATAGTTGGATCATTTTTTTGCGAGGTGGCGCTGTCACTTCTGGCAGTGTTATTAGCGTCCCTCTCGGAATTACAGGCCCCAATTCGGCAAGGCCCGGATTAAGTTCAAGTGTTTGCTCAGTAACGCCGGCTGTGCGCCGCAAATGGCGCTGACAAATGGCGTCTACGGTGTCGCCTTGTCTTGCCCGAACTTGCATCAGATAAGCTCCACTGTTGAGTGGTTCTTGCCTAGAATGTCGCGAATAGCAAAACGAGCATCGCGGTGAAGGTTGGTGATGGTGTCGGCCAGTGCGTCAACGTCGTTGTCGCCGGCGCCGGTAGTATCGTAGTCGCGCAATCGCTCTATCAGATTAGCCCTGGTCAACGAGTAAATGGCGCGAGCGTACAGATGCACGTACACGCTTTCGCTGTTGATTTGCTCTGCTGGTACCGCTTCAAGTGACTCATAGCCCTCAGTTACTTTTTGCTGACGCCATTCTTTTAGCTCGCTGTTCACGGATGACACGGCGTTGATTGTTGAGTGAATTAGGCGCTCGTCAGTCACGGTGCCATCGAGCCGCATAGTGGCCCTGAGTTTGGCGGTGTCGATGTCAGGCCAAAAGTCAGAGCTTTGAATTATCTGCTGGCTGTCCTGTGTTGGCTCTACTGCAAAGAAACTCACATTTACCTCCGTGGGTGGCCGGTGGTCACTCCCGTCATTCAGCGAGCAGAAATCAGGGAGTGAGCCGGCCTGACGCGCGGGTTACGCTCGGTTAGCGAGTAAAGGCTTAGCCTTTGCTCTCACTGTCTTTTTCAACTCTCTTTCTAAGGGCTGTTAACGCCTGCTTGCAGCCAACACGGTCATGCAGCTTTAACGCCTTCTCGTAGTAGCCAATAGCTTCCTCATCATTGCCTTCACGCTCATGCGCTTCGGCTAATGCACGGAAGAACTTGGCGCGAACCTGGTCAAACATATCGAGTTCAGCCGTAAGGTCCTGCACACGGTTCAGTGTTTCCAGGCTAAACGGTGATTCGTCGTTTTCTGATGCCAGGGCTGCAGTTGCAATTTCTTCAACAATTAAGCAGCCAGTGGTGCGCTCGTACTGATCAGGTGTTTGCAGGTCGTGAATGATGGCGTACTCAGCAATTTCTAATGCTCGGTCGTAATTGCCGGCATCGATGTGCCAAATAAGCAGGGTCATCAAAACGTCATCCTGCTGGCCGGATTGCGCTTCAAGAACGCCGTCAATGTAGGCGTCGTATTCCGCCACGATTTTTGACTTCATTTCTTTTTTGCGCTCAATGCTCTGCGCTTGTTTCAGGCTGCGCTTGTGGTCAGCCAACTGCATTAACATCAGTTCGTACTGGTTAGCGCCTTTGCGTGAGGCGTTTTCATCCTCACTTGTGCGCTTGCTGGCCAGTACGCGCTGGCGGTGTTTTTCAGCGGGTGTCATAGCTCGCTCCCTAAGTTAGAAAAGAGGCAGAGCTGTCAATTAAGACAGCTCGATGTTCTCAGCAACCGCTGCGCAACCGTAGTCTTCAACTACGTAAGCGTCGTTGCTTGACTCGTAGTTTTCGATTTGGTCGCGTTTCGGGTTGTCGATGATGTTGCGGCGGCGTGAACCTTCCTGCCAGTAAAGGCTGAGGTTGTCCAGGCGCGTCACCATGATGGTATTCGCAGGGAAGTGCGGGACTCGAACAGCTTGCAGTCCACCAATGCGCTTCTGGCTAATCATCATGTCGGCCGCTGTTTTCTCAGTTGGTACCAGGTCAGAGTTAACCAGTGGGAAGTACTTGTCTGAAAGCAGTTTACGACCGGTTAAAACAACCAGCTCGGTGTCGTCCTGGTGCCAAGGGTCAATCAGATTGTTCACCATGTCATAAACCAGGGCGTCCAGGTTCTTATAGTCGCCACTTGTGCCAACGGTAATCTTGCCTGATGCTTCAGCTACCTCGGTCATAACGCGCTCTGCTGCGTGGTCACGCATTTTTTGCAGCCAGCCAATGTTCACGTCCTGCAGCAACGGATTGTTCACTCGGTCAGACTGTGCGGCAGCCGATGTGCCGTTGAAGCCGATCATGATGCGGTCTAACGCCTGGCGTTTTAAAATGGCGTCACGGATGCGTGTTTGGAAGTCCTGGAACTTAGCCCAAGCGTCCAGCTTGCCATAGCGTAAAGCGGTATCGAAGTTAGTCTGCTTACAGAAATAAGAGCTTCCTTCCATGTCGGTTGGGTCGGTTGGCTGGCGGTCGTTCTGGTTCGTGTCAGTGCGGCCAGCAATGGTACCGCTGATACCTAAGCCCAGCTTCTCGCCTTGCTGTTCATTCACGCCAATTACGTTAATGCTGTTCAAGAACTCTGAGCTCTCTTGCATGCGTGTTTCTAGCGTTTGTTGAATGCTCGGCTCAACAGTGAATTTAGTTCCAACACTGTCTACGCCATTCAGGGTAGCGAGCCGGTTTTGGAAGTCGTTAAAAAGCTTTCGTGTCTCGTTGCGCATTTCTGTTTTCCTTAATTAACAGTTGATTGCTTGGCCGCGTTAGCAGTCGGTGGCTACAGTGTCACCGCCACCAGTTGCAGGAGGGCGCTGGGTTCCAGCTGGCTCGCTGTCTAGCTGGTTTTTCAGCTCGGTGAATGCTGATGCTGTGTCGTCGTACTCTTTTTTGAGTGCGTTAAAGTCGTTCTGCAGCTTCTCCAGCTTGGCAATTTCGGTCTTGTATTGACCCATTAGCTCGCTGGTCTGCGTGGCAATTTCTTCAACCGCTGAATGCACCTCAGTGAAGTCGGCGGTCGAGGCCTTCTTGTGCTTACTTAAAAGTGTTTTTACACGGCTAAGCAAAGAAGGGCTTTCTGATGATTCGCTTTCAGAGCCTTCGTCTTCAAGCTCTAACTCAAACTCAAGGGCAGCACTGAACAGTGTTGTCGGGCTCTGTTTGCGGCCAGCCAGAGGGCTGTTATCTGCCTTTGCAGAAAATGACAGCATTTCAGTGCCAAGGCTTGCCGGGCTGTCGGTAACCGCTAGACCCATTAGGTAAGCTTCGCCGGAATCAGAGAAGTTAGGCTCAACTTCAATAGAGGTGTAAATTTTTTGCTTGTCGCGGTTAAGCTTCACTAGGCTTTCAGTCGGCTCAATTTGCGCATAAAGCACCAATTTGCCTTCGCTGTTCTCTTCCGTCTTAACGGCAACAACATCGCCGTAAGCTTTAAAGTCGCTGTCTGGTCGTAGTCCGCGAATGTGCTCAAGCCATACGCGAGCGCCGTATTTGTCCTGGTCGTAGTTTGCAGCTATCTGTTCAAGCCAGCTGCGCTCGATAACTCGGCCATCGGTCGTGCCGCCTTCAGTTGCTACACGAAAGAATTTACTTTTAGCCATGGTCAGGGTCCTGTCGGTTTCGGGTTTTTAATCGGTATGGTCAGTAGCCAGGCGCGTGCGGTCAATTTACTGGGGTTGTAAAAGGCTAATAAACAACTGAAAGTGCATAGGACGTGGCTTTGCGGCTTGTAGACTGACCGCATGAAAATAAGAACTAACCCCGATTTAGACCCGAAGCTGCAGGCCAGAAATTTATATTGGCAGGGCTATCGGCTGCGCCGAATCTCTGAAATGCTCGACATTCCGGAGTCGACCATTAGCACCTGGAAGAAAAGCGAGCAATGGGACAAGGTTAAGCCGCTGGATAGAGTGGAAGCTAACCTAGAGGCGCGGCTGATTACTCTTATCAACAAGGACCAAAAAGAAGGCAAGGACTTTAAAGAAATTGACCTTCTCATGCGTCAGCAAGAGCGCATGGCCAGAGTTCACAAATATAACGGCAGTGGCAATGAGGTGGACCTTAACCCAAATGTTGCTAACCGCAACAAAGGGCCACGCAAAAAACCTGAGCGGAACGCCATTGACGATGATCAGCAAAGCAAGCTGGTTGAGTCCTTTCATGAAACAATGTTTGACTATCAAAAAGGCTGGTACCAGGCAGGCTTAAAACACCGCATCCGGAACATTCTTAAGTCGCGCCAAATAGGGGCGACATTTTACTTTGCTCACGAGGCGTTTATTGATGCCCTGGAGACTGGTCGCAATCAAATTTTCCTGTCGGCCAGCAAGGCCCAGGCGCATGTATTTCGTCAATATATCGTTCAGTTCGTAAAAGACACGGTTGGCGTAGAACTGCGAGGGGACCCAATTGTTTTGCCAAATGGTGCACACCTTTACTTTTTGGGTACCAATGCCAGAACGGCGCAAAGCTATCACGGCAACCTGTACTTAGATGAATACTTTTGGATCCACAAGTTTCAAGAGTTTAGAAAGGTTGCCTCGGGCATGGCTCTGCACAAAAAGTGGCGTCAAACATACTTTTCAACGCCTTCGAGCCTTGAGCATGATGCCTACCCGTTCTGGTCGGGTGACCACTTCAACCGTGGGCGCGCAAAAGCAGACAAAATACAGCTGGACCTATCTCACGCTAACCTGGTGGATGGTAAAAAGTGTGATGACGGCCACTGGCGGCAAATTATTACCGTTGAAGATGCGGTTAAGGGCGGCTGTGACCTGTTCGACCTAGACCAGTTGAAGCTTGAATACAGCCCGGACGAGTACCAAAACCTATTGATGTGTCAGTTCATCGATGACACCTCTTCTGTTTTCTCAATGCCAATGATGCAGCGCTGCATGGTGGACAGCTGGGAAGTTTGGGAAGACTTCAAGCCACTGGCTGGGCGTCCGCTGGCTAACCGTGAAGTTTGGATTGGGTACGACCCGGCCAAAGGCGGCATTGGTGACAGTGCTGGCTGTGCAGTGATTGCGCCGCCAGTTACTGATGGGGGAAAGTTCCGGGTGCTTGAGAAATACCAGTGGCGAGGCAAAGACTTTAAAGCCCAGGCCGACGCCATTAGGGAAATTACCAAGCGGTACCGTGTTACTTATATCGGCATCGATATTACGGGTATCGGCGAGGGCGTATTCCAACTGGTCAAACAGTTCTTCCCTCAAGCAACGCCTTTCCAATACTCGCCAGTAGTGAAAGGTCGCCTTGTCATGAAGGGTCATGACGTGATCAGCAAAGGCCGGTTGGAATTTGACGCCGGCAGCACTGACATCGCTCAGTCATTTATCAGTATTCGCAAATCAGTTACTGCATCAGGCAGGGCGCCAACCTATGAGGCTGGCCGCTCCAAAGAAGCTAGTCATGCAGACTTAGCCTGGGCAATTATGCACGCATTACACAACGAGCCGTTGGAAGGTAGCAGCGGGAGCAAATCCGGATTTATGGAGTTATACGACTAATGAGCAAACAACAAACAATGGAAGCATTCACGTTTGGCGAGCCTTCGCCGGTTCTGAACAACCGTGACATATTCGACTACCTTGAGGCCATGCACAATGGCAAGTGGTATGAAATGCCGTTATCGCCGGATGGCTTATCACGTATTTACCGGGCGGCGGTTCATCATGCAAGTGCCATTCAGGTAAAGCGTAATATACTGCGGAGCTGCTTTATTCCTCACCCCAAACTGAGCACTGCAGAGTTCACTGGGTTGGCTATCGACTTTCTTATATTTGCTAACGCCTACATTGAGCGGGTGAAAAGCCGAACAGGCAAAGTTGTCGGGTACAAACGAGCTCCTGCCAAATACGTGCGCAAAGGTTATAAGTCTGAGAACTACTGGTGGGTGCCAAACTTTCACGAGTCCAGGGAGTTTGCTGCCGACTCGGTATTTCAGTTAGTCGAGGCTGATATTAACCAGGAGCTTTATGGCATACCTGACTATGCAGCCTCAATGAACTCTTCGCTTTTGAATGAGTCGGCAACGCTGTTCCGTCGCAAGTACTATGAGAACGGCTCGCATGCTGGTTTCATTCTCTATATGACCGACGCACTTCAAAAAGAAGATGACATTGACTCACTTCGCAAGGCGCTAAAAGACAGCAAAGGCCCTGGCAACTTCCGCAACTTGTTGCTTTATGCTCCGGGTGGCAACAAAGACGGCATAAAACTGATGCCGGTCTCTGAGGTGGCAGCCAAAGACGAGTTCCTGAACGTTAAAAACGTATCGCGTGATGATCAGTTGGCAGCTCACCGAGTGCCGCCGCAATTGATGGGTATTGTTCCTAATAACACTGGTGGCTTTGGTGACTCAGGTAAGGCCGCTGAAGTGTTCGATGCAAACGAAATGGAGTCTCTGAGAGCTATATTCACCTCAATCAACGACTGGGCTGGCGAGAAAATCGTTCGGTTCAAGCCCTACACGCTATCTAAAGACACGGAATGACCTGAGTTCTCCCTGGATGCAGGTTTTCTCCAATACCTGCGAGTTGGCCCGGCACCTGCCGGGTCTTTTTTTGTCTGAAAATCACAGAATTGCGCTGAAACTGCGCGGTGCTAACCCCGCCTCGCCTGCGCGCTTTTGCTATTAAATTTTTCGAGCAAACGAAAGGCTGCTAACCCGCCAAGCAAGAAGCCTGAATAAACCTCTACAGCCCTTTATTTATAACGGGTTACAACGAATAGCAACGGCTAAATCTGGGCTTTTGTATCCGCTCGGGCAATTCTGGTACACGGGGGGAGCATCGGAAAAGGGTAACATTGGTAACGGGGTTTAAAATATCAACGTAAGTGTATGATTTTAAAGGTTTATAAATGTTACCTTTTAGGGGTTGCAAAGGGTAACATAAAAGGTAACACAAAATTAAGTATTTGATTTTACTCACATTTTAAAAATAAGAAAGTTACCATTTTAAATGGTAACATGTAACTCTTTAGTTACCCTTATGTTACCTTTTGCTAGATTTCTGAAAGCCTTGATTTTAAAGGGCTGTGAGCCAGTTTGGGAAAAATGTTACCAATGTTACCTTTTTCCGATGGCCCCCCCTGACTTTATTTTCTCATTTTATATACACGGTAAAAACTACTTAATTCAGTGCTTAAATTACTCATGAATCCTCTTTGAATAAATCTCTCATCTTGCCCGGATAAAGTTCTGTATAAACCTGCCAGAGCATGTTGATGTTTCTGTGGCCAGTGACCCTTGCTACTTCATCAATAGAGTAGCCCCGTTCGAACAGTCTGCTGGCTCCCTCTCTGCGAAGGTCGTGATAACGAAGGTCCTCGATACCGAGTTTCTTCCGGACTCGCTGAAACGCTGCAGTAACTGATCGTGATTGGTAAGGAAATATCAGCTCACCTTTCCTTGGTTGCCTGGTAACAATTTCAAATGCACCGCCTAGCAATGGGCACCACATGTGGTTGCCTTCTTTTTTGCGTGGGTCTTTGCGGTCGCGCACTAGGATAGCTTTGTTGTGTTCGTCCAGGTCATCCCATCGAAGCTTGCATACTTCACCAATGCGCATACAGGACAATATAGAAAAATCGAATATGTCAGTGAGTGGAATTTTAGCCTGGCGTTTACTTTGCCGCTTTTCCAGTTCCTTTCTTATCTGCTCAACTTCCTTTTCTGACGGGCGACGGCTGCGCCGCTGAGACTTGGACACAAGGCCCAACTCAAAAAGTATGGGCGTAGCGTTCTCGAAAACACCGAGGTCGACGGCCACCGAATGTGCTGAAGACATGATCCGCATTGTCGACCGAAGAACACTTATATCGATGCGAACAGTAGTAGGTGATGCGCCGGCTCCGTTTCTGAGCCTGCAGTAGTCAATCAGGTTTTGAGTGCTGAGCTCGTCAGTATGAATTTTTGCCAGCATAGAGTCACGCAAAAGGTTGACCACGTAGCGCCTGGAGCGTTTAACTTTATCCCATAGCCGGTCATCAGAAATGTAGCGGTCGAGCATTTCACCAATAGAGCATGCTCGCCTGGATGGTTGGCCAGAAGCAAGCTCGGCCTCAATGAGACTTTGTCGACGCTTACCCCATGCCCTGGCGAGTTTATCTTCTCTGAAGGTTTTGCTTTCCTGATGTATAATCTTCTTGTTTTTTTTGACTCGAACAATTGCGCGATAGGTGGGTTCACCTGTTTTTCGTTTTCGTTTTTCGATGCTTAAACTTGCCATTGTCCAACCTTTTTGGGTGACTATTGGGTGACCGGGAACAGAAACATACGGCAATTTACAGCAATTCGCGGCAATTTGGAAACTGTGCAAGATAATGCAAGAGGTATGTATGACGCGCTACGCAGGAAAAAATAAAGGCCACCGAATTTCAGTGGCCCCGATGCTGGATTGGTGAAACTTTCTTAATTTTAAAGGGCTGTAATAAATATTGGGTGACTATTGGGTGACCCTTTAAATTTTGTGGGTGACTACAAAAGCTCGCTTGGTCGCACACCTTTAACCAACTCAAGAGCTTGGTGCTCGTTAAAACCTTCCTTGATTAGCGCGTCGTAGCGAGCCTTTATAACTTTTGCTGCTTGAACCTGAACGTCCAGGTAGCTTTGCATGTTGCTCCTGATAGAGTCGGCAAAACCAAAAAGAGCCATTTCAGTTTCCGTCATCGACTTTTTGTATTGCGCTTTATTGTTCATTCTTTACCCCCCTCTCAACTCATTTATTTGCTCACCCAGGCTTACAGCGAATTCTTTTAACCCTTCAAGCGCTGGAACCTCTTCGTAGCTAGGACCTATAATAGGTTCACGCATGACCCTCATCGATTCTGGGCAAGCCTCCTCGAGCTTTTCAAGCTCTCTCCAAATGTGAGCCTCATAATTTAAAAGCAAAATACAAAGCTGTTCATTAGTCATTAGAGCCCCCAGTGTTTATGTAAAAATCTTCAGCCGAGTCAATTGCACCAGGTGAACTGTGGTTAAAGTTTATAGCCCAGCGGATTGAAAGGGTTATTCTATTTAGCTTAAACATTGCCACCTCCGTAACCTTGGGTCTGGTTGTCGTTGCGCGGACCGTCCAGCATTTGCATGTCGTTGCCGACAATCTCAGTGGTGTATCTTTCCACTCGGTCTTCACCTGTCCACTTGCGCGTTTGCAACTTACCTTCAATGTAAACCTTTGAACCTTTGCGTAAGTACTCGCCGGCTATCTCTGCCAGGCGTCGATACATGACAACGCGATGCCACTCTGTCTGCTCGCGCGGCTCTCCGGTTTGTTTGTCTTTCCACGTTTCCGTGGTTGCCACAGAAAGCGTCGTAACGGCCGTGCTGTTTTGCGTGTATCGAACTTCTGGCGCTGCGCCCAGGTTGCCGATTATAATTACCTTGTTAACTCCCTTACTCATTGATTAGCTCCTGGGTGTTGTTATCGAATAGAGGGGAAAAAGAACTGGCTTTCACGTATCGCTTTTCTGACGGCCGATAGACTAAGTTGTTAGGCTTGGCGGTTATGTAAGCGTGTAAGTCGCGAGTAGCAGCGGCTGAACTGATACCAAAAAACGCCATAATTGGCTCGCGAAAAATGTGCCCTTGGTACTGCACCAGGCAATCAATAAACCTCAACCTTTCTTTCATTGCGTAGTTCATGTTTCACCCGTTTAGTTTTTCCCAATCGTCGCGGCAGCTTGCGTCACACCAGCGCCGCTCGTCGTTTAAATCCTCGCCACAGTTCAGGCAGTATCCGGTTGCGTCAGCAACTGAGGTATTAGCCCGAGCTGCCTTTATTTGCCGCTCCTGCAGCTGCTCTGTTATCTCGTTTGCTCTGTCGATGTTGTCAGCCATTGGCTTGCTCCTTATTTATATTGCGTTTACTTCTGTGTAATCGTTTAACGCCTGGCGGCGTTTGTTATCGATGTGTTCGGCTAAGTCGCGCAAGTCCACCATCCACTTTGCGCGCTCTGAGTCTCGAAGCTTGAATGTTGGTACCGGCAGCGATTGCGCAGCGGCCAACATAGCTGCCTGTTTTTCTTTTATGCCAAAGAACTCTTCGCACACTTCGCCCAGTGGTACCGGCGAACGTTCGTACTTGGCCAATAGCAAAAGCACTGTATTCACTGTTAACGCTCCCTTTCGAATACCCAGCATTTAACGCTGGCCGGCTTCCTTGGGCCAACTACTCCGCTGCCTTTGTTTAAATGGTCGTTCACCGCGCTGCGCACGGTTTTCACATCAAGGAACTTGCGTGACTTACAGGCTTTAAGATGCTTTTTAAGATCAGGAAGTGGCGGAAGTTTCTGGCGGAACTCGCCGGCTTCCTCTTCCATGTGGTTCAAATTAACGGCTATTAAACCGTCGTCTTTTGAGTGGTTAACAACAGGCCACTCAAACTTCTCTTCCAGGTAGTCGAACACGTCCCAGAATTGCTGAACCATTGGATGGTCTGCGCTTATGGCTTGCTGACGCTGCAGCGCGAGTTCAACCAGCTTCTCTTTGGCCGCTTCAATTTGACTCCCCTTAAAGCCAGTGACTAACGCCAGGCAATCAAGCATTGCCATTATTTGCGCGTGATTCTTTATTATCCGGTGGGTTTTCAGGTCGTCGTTTTCAGCAAGCATGGCTTCGTAATGTGGTAGCTTCTCTTTATAAAGCTCGATCACTCGCTTCTCGGCTAGTGCGCACTTAAGAATAAAACCGGAAACCTGTTCAATCGGCATGGTTTCGAGCGCTCTTGCTGCCTGCCTTGTTTCAGCGTTGTGACCTTTACGGTCTGTTTTTATGTGAATGATACGCTCTAGCACAGCTTGTGAAGCCTGAACCTCTGCGTTTTGCGATATAACTATTGTGCCTCTGAATGGTGGTTCATAGGTTTCGTTGCCAGCATTCTTTACACCTCGGCTTCGTGGTGAGCGGCCGTTGTAAGCAGTCTTCAATTCATCCCAGTCGAAGCTTCTTTGCTTCATGTCTTTAGCGTCGCCACGGTCACCCTCAATAAGAACAACCGGCAAGTTGGCTACCTGGGACAACCGACGAGCGCGAGCCGCTGCAGTCGACTTCACCGGGTCAAAACCTTCTTCATCCGGACGACCGCAAAGACGCCACATAAATTCTATTAGTGTTGACTTACCAGAGCCCGGTTCACCAATAAGCTCAAGGAATGGGTAGGTCTTATCAAGCGCCCGAACCTGTTCGGCGTATAGCGAGCCGAACCAGAAAGCCAGTGAAATTAACCCATTCTCTTTGAAAGCAGTGTAAAGGTTTTGCTCCCACTCTGGGTTGAGCTCTTTTAAGTCCGGATTAACATTTAGTGAAACTGATTTGTTCAGTGTCTTAATGTTGAGTTTTCCGAAGTCAAAAAAGTCTTCGTCATTAAGTGGCTTGGTAACACCGTCTTTAACGGCCAGGTCACCCAGAATGTAAATGCCGTATTCTCGTGAATAGCCAACGAAGTCCACACCCTGCACCCGCTTAATATCGTAAAGCTGCTGTTTCATCAGTCGGTCAAGCTGACCACTTGAGCCGGTCCATACCGCACCAGGCGCAACGCTCATTAAGCGCTTTTTAAATTCGCTGGCACTGGATAGCTGACCACCGCTGAACGTGTTCTTGATAGGGGCATTGTCGTGCGGGAAACTGACACGGAAGTAGTACCAGCTTTCGTCTGTTACTTCGTGCGCCTGGTAATACAACGCTTCCGGATAGCAGGCGGCCAGCTCAACAACCGACGACGACTCTTTAAGCGCACTATCAATATCTTCTGAACTGGCCTCCTTAGAGTCTTCAGGTGACCACCCCAGCGTGTTCATTGCTTTTACGTAGCGGTCGTAGTCAATTTTGAACCAGAACAGCCGGTTATCGAAGCGGAACGGGAACTCTTTTTGCTGCGTTTTCTGGTGCATTAGCCTGGCTTTTTCTGTCGCAGTTTTTGCGATCAGTAAGCTGCCCAGGTAAAGGTATTCTTTTACGTGCTTGTCAGTAAGGCGGCCACGCTGAAATAACTCGTTCCAGTCCAGCTTCACTTTGCCTTTTGGCGGCTGCGCTGCGGTTGCCGGGAAACCGGCTTTACGTGCGTAGTTGACGAACTTGCGCGTGAAAGACTCTCCGGCAGGGCCGTCATCAAGCGCAAACACCAGGCGAGGCAAATGGCGGTCGTTCTTTTGGTATTCTTTTTTAAGCGCATCGAGCGCAGTGTTTGGGTAGTTGTTGCAGCTCATTAAACTGACTGCAGTAGTGCCGGACTGGATCAGCGCTATGGCGTCAAAGATGCCTTCGGTTAGCCATATCTCTTTGGCGTCTTCCGGAATACCCGTAGGCGGCTGCCACCACTGGCCTTTGTATTTGCCTACGAAGTTGGCTTTCATCTTGCCAAAGCGTTGAGGCTTATCAATGAAGCGCTCCCACGATGCGCCGTTGGGCAACTCAAACTTAACCGTTGCGGTACCAATTTGGCGCTCAGTGCAGTAGTAACTGCCTTGCGTGTACCAGCCTTTTATTTTTGAAATATCAAAGCCGCGCCCGGTTTGTAAATACGCATCAGCCGATGCGGTTGGGCTTTTAGGCGTTGGTTTATAGCGATCAGACCAGGACTCAAAAAGCTCAGGGTATAACTCTTTAATGTGGTATTCGGCAGCGCATTTATTCATGCGACCGCAGCGAACTAACCAGGGGCTTTCAGCCGGCGCGTATAACTCTTTTTTGCCACAGCTTGGACAGCGGCCTTGCTGAAAAAAATCTTTGTTGTTTGTTTTAAAGTCAAAGTCTCGCAGGAGGCGTGTTACCACCTCTTCTCGTAATTGTACGTTCATTCTCCCTCCGACGTCTGCTTACCCGCGCACCACGTTTAGTCTTGTTTTGCTGTTCGTGTAACCGGCCGAACCTCAAGACGAACTTGCGCATTAGGCGATGCCGATGGGGAAATAGAGTGGGTGACTTCTTCAATGGCTGAATAGGTGTGCCCACATAAGTGATTCTGGCAAGCGTAATAGCGCTGCGTTACCAGTGCGCTGATGCTTTTACTTGTCCTTACTTTTGCCACCTCACCGCAGTGTGGGCAGACTGATGAAACTCTTCTACTCATTGTCTTTTTGCTCCGCATTCTCCGTTGCCATTTCGAGCGCATTCACAGCTTGCGCCGACTTCACATAGCGTTGCCATTGCATCCAGGTACTTTCGGGTAACCAGGGAAATACCAATTGCATTGAACATTTCCTCAATGCGGTCAATAGTTATTCCTTGTTGGCCGCTCAAAAACCGAGACACTTGACTGTCGTCCCAGCCAATAGCTTCGCGGACATCATGCCGGGCTGACCCGTTAAGAGCGCTGCGAAGCGTACTCTCTATGCGTCCTGTTGTTCTGTTGTTCATAGTCATCATCCTTAAACAAATTAAGTTGAGTGCGGTTGAGGGCCGTTACCGTTAGCTTTACTGGTGCTCGGCTTCGTCAAGGTAATTACTGATTCCTTCGACGATGAATAGCCGGGCTTGGGCGCTAATCGACCTGACTTCCTGGCTGGATATGTTTTGCATTTTTTCCAGCTCATCGGGCATGAGTCGGACGTAGATTGGCTTATTGGTCACAACGCCCTTAGGCGAGCGGTAAGGCCGGGCTGACTGTTGTTTTTTCATGGGAAAACCACCATTATGATTATGCAAGTTAAAACGTCACAATCAGGATTATTAAACCAAATGGACAATAATGCAAGTGAAGTTTCACCGAATGGTGAAATTTCCGCACGGCTAAAGGTGGAAAGAAACCGAATAGGCCTTAATCAAAATTCGTTCGCTGACGCTATGGGAATAGCTTTAACCAGCTATGTAAGGTACGAGCAGGGCAAACGCTCAATAACGGCGGATAAACTGCTGGAGCTGCAGAAAACAGGCGCTGATGTCTGCTTTATCCTTACAGGAAAACGGGTTAGTCACCCGGAGGGACACATTGAAAAAAGATTTGCCGAGCTAGACCAACACGCTCAGCAAATCGTCCAGGAACTGATCACACTATTATTGAAAGATTAACCTTTTAGCGACTCTAGGTTTATGGCCGACGTTAAGCCGGAGTCGCTTATTTCGTGCGTGACTTGCTTGGTTATCCATTTGGCCTGGTCAATTTCAGGCTTCCAGCCTGACACGGTTACCGGCACTTCGGGGAATAGGCCGGGCTCACCAACAGCCAGAGCCATATTGAACTTAGCTCCGGAGCGTTTCATTTTAGACCACTGCGCTTCTGCAGCGCGCTTGGCATTACCCTCGGTAGCGTATAGGTGCCTTAGTACCTTTACGTTGCCCTCAGAGCCTGCTAGAAATTGCGTCGGGGCACCGTCTTTTTCATCGGCTTTAACCTCTGCAGCACGCTCGTCTTGCCATCGAGCTTTAACGCCGGTGTATTCGCTGCGGTCGTTGGCCGTGAAGTTGTGCTGGTCGCCCGATTTTCTGCGAATAGTGAACGCCGGCAGCGCCTGACCTGAGCCACTTTTACCCTGACCATTAGGCATGAATAAAAGCTTGCCTTCTTTTATGGTGGCCAGCGCATCGAACTCTTCGCCCAGGCGAGTCATAAACGCCATGTCCGATTCGTTTTGCTGATCCATGTGAGCAATGGCTTTACCGGCCAACTCATCAGCAATAAGCGCACTAACGCCGTTGCGCCCAGCAACAGCATCGAGAATATCGCCCAGCGTCTTTTCGTGGTAAGACTCTTCGCGCAATTCTTGAAAGCTGCTGGCAATGTCAGCCGACTTTCCTCGTATGGTTAACTGGTCAGGCGGCCCAGAGTGCTCAATGTCATCAATGAAAAATGTGCCTTTGTTGTATAGCGGTTCGCCTTTCCAGCCAATAGAAATTTGCATTTTTGCGCCGCGTGGTGGTATCGACACTTTACCGTCAGCGTCATCAATCGTTACCGAGGCGGTGTCGGCTTCAAAGCCGCGCTTGTCAGTTATCGATAAGCTTACCAGGCGAGAGCGCAGCAGTCCGCTGATGTCTTTACCATCAACCAGCACTTCGTAGTCGGGAACTTTAACGAGCTCAGGCATTAGGCTACTAAGCCTCCCATGCCACCGGCCATTGAAAGAACGTCGTTGCCGGCTAGGTTTTCAGAGTTGTTTTCATCGGCCCTGGTAAGGCTTACGGAAAACTCTATTTTGCGCGCGGTACCATCCGGGAAAAACGAGGTTGATTTTTTCTCGATGTCGGTAATGAAGTAATAACCTTTGAGCTCACCAGCGCCGTCTACCCAAGGCCATGCCTTGCCGGTGTCTGCCATTTTACGCAGCTCGTCCAGTTGCTCGGTTCCGCCGGTAAGCTCCGGGTAGAGCACACCGGGGAGCTTGGCGGTTTGAGGACCCTGGCCAACGAATTGATAAGCCGGGTTAGAGCCAACCCGATTTTGGCTTGCGTGCCGCCAGTTAATTTGTTCGTCAACACTGTCGGGCGATGCGGTTTTAAGGCCAAAAACAAAGAATCCAAGTGCCATCATATTAGTCTAAGTCCCTCAGTTTTGAACGGTTCTCTGCAGCGCGCTTACGTTCGATACGCT